>Ga0207694_10000151_pt1 | contig 71870 bp, 70 predicted proteins | sample KBSC34metaG_FD_184353 | JGI IMG/M metagenome (GOLD analysis project Ga0207694, IMG submission 184353) | Corn rhizosphere microbial communities from Kellogg Biological Station, Michigan, USA - KBS C3-4 metaG (SPAdes) (version 2) | ecosystem: Host-associated > Plants > Roots > Rhizosphere > Soil... | reverse complement strand
CGGCCATCCACCTGCGCGGTCATCCATGCGGCCCAGCCGCTCGCACCACGCCGGATGCCGGCGCTGGAATTCCACCAGGTAGGGTGGCGGCACGAACAAGCTTAGAGCACGGTAGTTCGACAGCTCAAACTGTCCGGCGAACGAGCGGTAGAACTCCCGCGGCAGGTAATACCGCGTCCAGATCACGTGGCGATTCATGCCCACTGGCGTGTCTCCCCGCGCGGCCCGCACCACCGCCCGACGGAACCGGCCCCGCAACGCGTAATGGGCAACTTCCCAGGGACAGATCCGGCCGATCACCGAGAACACCAGCGCGCCGCCCGGGCGCAGCAGGCGCGCGCATTGGTTGGAAAGGGCGACGAGGTCGGGTGCGCAGTTCAACGGCCCGAAATTCGAGTAGATGCCGTCGAAGGTGGCGTCGCCTTCGAGCTGCCCCAGTTGCTGAACGCCGAGGTGTGCGGCTTCGACGCGACCTTGCAGGTCGTCGGCAATCGCCCGGGCCCGGGTGCGCTCGACCATCTGCGGCGACCAGTCGGTGGCCATCACCTCATGACCCTCGCCGGCGAAATGCACGGCGTCCAGGCCCGTGCCGCAGCCAAGGTCGAGCAGGCGGGAACCCGGGGCAACGGCGTCGCGCACGGTGTCCCACAAGGTCAGGCGCATGCGCTGGATCAGTTCGTTGTTGCCGCGCGGGCCGTCGTAGTCGGCGGCCACGCTGTCGAAGGCAAGCTGGGTCTGCAGGAGCTGTGTTTCGTTCATGGTCGGTTACCTCGTGCTTGCGCGGCGGACGGCGTTGCGCGCCATGGCCGCCAGCGAGCCAAAGAACAACCCGAAAACGATGCCGATGCCCCAGCCGAGCGTGACATTGGGAAACGACGGTCCCTTCGGTACGTAAACCGGGAACACCAGCGAGGTTTCGAAGGTGTAACTGGGGCCGAGCCGGGTGGTGAGGTCCGAGGTGGACTGCCGCAGGCTGCGCACTTCCTGCGACTTGCTGGCCAGCAGGACCGCCGCGAGCGACGCTTCCTGGCCCGGTTTGCCGTTCACCACCTGCAGCAGGCGGTCGCGGTCGGCCGTGGCCGCATCGAGTTGCTCGTGCAGTTCCACCAGGGCGGTCTTTGCCATGCGTAGCGGCTCGCTACCGAGCTGCTGGTGCAGGGCGTGCAGTTCATCCACCGTGGCCTTGGCCAGCCGAACGGCAAGCTCGGGCGAGGTGGCGCGGATGGTGAGCTTGATCATCTGCGCATACGGCGACGGGTCGAACTTCAGACTTTTGCGATACAGCCGCGCCTCGGGTGAATCTTCAGCGAACCCCTGGTTCTTCAACACCTGGTTCTGGAAGTCCACGGTCTGCACGCGCTCGAGCACGCGCTGGAATGATTCGGCATGGGGATCCTGCCCGGAAGGCACCTGGCCCACCTGGGCGATCTGGAACCATGCGCTGGCTTCCCACTGGGGCTTGCTGGTGTGGATGAAGGCGAACGTGCACGCCAGCACCGCCACCAGCACGATGGCGAACCAGCGCCACTCCCGGGCAAGCACACGCCATAGATCGGCTATATAGATTTCGTCTTGTTCCATGATCGGATGGCTCGCGTTGGGATTCAGGTAGAGAGAGGCGCACCCGGCGCCGTCGCAAAAAGCGGTTTGGGTGTGCCGCGTACGGGCAGGCACCAGGCCAGCAGCTGCAGCACCAGGCACAGCAGCACGAAGCCCAGGTTGGTCCAGGTAAACGCCTGGGGCGCGAAAGGTGCCATCACGCACACATAAGCCACGCGCAGGAAGATCAGCAGAGGGAACAGCGACACGGCCGCACGCAGGCGCCGCACGCTCCACAACAGCATGGCGTACAGCAGGGCCATCGATGTCACGGCGCCGGCCGGTCCCCATGCCATCAGGAAGGGGAAGAACTCGGTTCCCACGTTGATGTTGGAGGCATCGAGTGGGATGTTCGTGCCCGCCGTGGCTACCGAACCGCTCATGGGCACCAGTTGGTTGATCAGGAAGCTGGCATTGATGTACTGCTTCGCTTCGATCGCGCCGAAGTTGTAGGGGCCGGCGCTGGCATACAGCAACAACCATTTCAGGCCCTGCGGCAGCGAGCGGTAGAGCGGGCTGAAAGGCAGCGCCACGGTCTCGATGGAACCGGAGCGGATGCTGCCGAGGATCGAGAAGATCGCCCCGCTCACCAGCACGATTGCCACGATCCGCTTCCAGGGAAGCGGCCGGCTCTCGTCGCGGCGAAAGGCAATCACCAGTGCCAACGAGAAGAAGCCGGCGAAGATGCGGTTGCGATCGATCACCAGCACAGGGAACACCAGCCCGATGAATATCAGCGCGTTGCGCAAAGCCCTGCTACGGGCACACAACAGGCCGATCACCGGCAGGGTCCAGCACATGTCCGAGATATGCCGGACGTGCTCGCGGCCGTTCTCCATCACCGCATACGACGATGGCTTGTCGAACAGCGGGATGGGGAACAGCGCCAAGTCGATGGCGCAGAACAGAACCACGCCCCAGGCATAGGCCAGCGCCACGAAGGCCTCGCGCGTACCCGCATATCGGCGCAGGCGGAATTTCGTCACCGGCGGCAGGCGCATGTTCGACCCCAGGTCGAAGACGATGGTTGCCATGGCCATCATCGCCAGCAGCAGAAGGCCTTGCGCGTAGCCGGTGGGAAGGTCGTAACTGAAATAGGTGAGCGCGCACGAAAGCAGCAGCGGCAGGCCGAGGTACGTGGATGGCAGGTGCAGGAGCCTCTTCATGCCTTGCCCATCCGCGGTACGCCATGCACCACCTTCTTCAGCCGTGAGGCCATTCGCAGGCATAAATGGGCTGTCATGTGCACGGCAAGCGACCAGGCCTTCTTCTGCAGGTAGGCGACCTTGGCGTCGATCAGGTGTACCTGCGCGCGCAAAAGCGTGGCATGGGGTTCATCGAACAGCGGTAGCCGGCGCAAGGCCACCTGGCGTGACTCAAGCAGGTTCATCACCCGCGCCGGCACATGGCGCGTCCTGCTCAGGTTCTTCCCATGCAACCGGTAGGCGCACACGCTCACGTCGATGAAGCCAAGCGCATCACGGGCAGCCAGTCGCAGGAAGAGGTCCCAGTCGTCGATATGCAGGCCTTCGTTCCAGCGATCGACGGTTTCCAGCGCACTCTTGCGAATCAGTACCACCGGGCCGCCGACGGCCCACTGGCTGATCACCGCCCGCCGGATGCCGTCATCGGTCATGTAGAGCCGCTTGTCCGCGCCGTGCAGGTCGCACATGCCGCTGGCATGGATGGGATTGTCGTCGGCATCGATCACCACCGAGTCGCCGATCACGGCACCCTTGGCCGGATGCTCGATCAGGTAGCGCACCTGTGCGTGCAATCCTCCGGGCAGGAGGTAGTCGTCGCTGGCTCCCAGGCGAAGGAATTCGCCGTGGGCGCGGGCGGCCAGTTCGTTCAGCGTGGCCGAGACGCCCTTGTTCGGGCGGCTGGCGTATTCGATGGAGATCTCATGGCCGTGCCGCTGTATCCACGCAGCGATGGCATCGGCGGTTCCATCGCTGGAACCGTCGTCGATGATGACGATTTCCTTGGACGGGTAGGGGTCTTCCAGCACGCTGTCCAGGCACCGTTCCACATAGCGCTCGTGGTTGAACGCGGGGATCAGCACCGAAACCAGCGGCGGTACCTTGGATGAACCGTCGGCCATCATCACAAGCTCCCCAGGTAGCGACGCACCACCACCGCGTTGAACACCAGGTACATGAGGTAATTCACTGCAAACGCATACATCGCGCCCACCAGGCCGAAACGGGCGGTGAAGAGGTACACCAGTACCAGGTAAGTGCCGGCAAACACGCATTCGGACACAACGAAAAGCCGCGTCATGGCCTTGGCCAGCATCATGTATGACAGGATGAACGAGGCGATCTTCACCACGTCGCCGGCCAACTGTGGCCCATAAAGGGCATTGGCGGCGGTGAAGTCGTTGCTGAACAGGATCCGCGTGACCAGGTCCCGGGCCAGGTACACGCCCAGCGCCAGCACCACCACTGCTGGCATCAGGTAGCGAAAGCCGTTGCGGAGTTCCGTCATCAGCGCGCCGCGTTCGCCCGTGGCGGCGAGCTTGGGCAGGTAATAGATGTTGATCGCCGTGGTAAGGAACAACAGGTATGCATCCGATACCCGCGTCACCGCCTGCCAGTAACCGACCTGTTCCCAGCCGAACTGCGCCGCCAGGTGGTCCCGCACGGCGATGTTCACCAGGGGCGGGAGCAGGGCGGAGGACAAGGTCATCACCGAGAACAGCGCCAGGCGCCGGGTCATCTCGCCATCGAAGCGCATGCGCAGCATGTCGCGCCGGAAATAGTCGCTGCGCCACCATGCGGGCAGGGCCACCACCAGCAGGATCACCTGCCCGGCCACCAGCGCCAGCAGTGCGCCATACAGCTGAAGCCACTGCGAAAGCCACACCACCAGCACGATGCCCAGCAGCGAGCCTGACACCTGCACGAAGGCCAGCCGGCGTACGTCCAGGAAGCCGTTGATCACCGCCAGGATGTAATTGACCAGCGCGATGCCAAGCAGCGCTACCGCCAGTACCTGCACCAGGCTGGCGTAGCCCGGATCGCCCAGCAGCCACGTGGCCAGCGGCCGGCTGAAAGCCAGCGCCACGCATGCCATCAGGGACGAGGCGCAGAAGGCATACCAGAGCGACGCGGCCAGCAGGCGCGAGAGCCGCTCCTGGTCGTGGCGATACTCCGCCACGTATTTCACGATGCCGGCGCTGATGCCGCCGCCGGCCAGGATCGCCAGCAGGGACACCAGGCTTACGAATTGGCCCAGCCGTCCCACGCCGACGGGGCCGGCGAAGGAAGCGACCAGCTTCACCACCACGAGCGCCGCCACCAGCTTGGCCGCGGTGGCGATACCGCTGTAGACGCTGGCGCGCACGATGTTCATGGCGGGCACTCGAACGACTGGCAGGCACGGATCACCCGGTCGACCTCGGCCTCGCGCAGGGTGGGCCCCATCGGCAGGCTCAGCACTTCACGCTGCAGCAGTTCGGTCACCGGCAACTGGGTCCGGGCAAGCCCCTCGTAAGCAGGCTGCAGATGGGGCGGCACCGGGTAATGCACCTGGCTCTGCACGCCATGCGCCTGCAGATGACGCTGCAGGGCGCCCCGTGCCCGGCAGCGCACGACGAAAAGATGCCAGGCGTGGCGCTCTTCCCAGGGCGCCACCGGCAGGGCGATCTCAGGATGACGGATGCCCTGGCGATAGCGGCGTGCCACATGGCGGCGCCAGGCCAGGTCCTCGTCGACGTATTTCAGCTTCACCCTCAGCATCGCCGCCTGTATTTCATCCAGGCGGGAATTCAATCCCTGGTAGAGGTGCCGGTACTTCGCCTCCGAGCCATAGTTGCGCAGGGCTGCAACGCACATCGCAAGCTGCTCGTCGTTGGTCACCACCGCGCCGCCGTCGCCCAGCGCGCCCAGGTTCTTGGTGGGAAAGAAGCTGAAGGCCGCCGCGTCGCCAAAGGACCCGGCCTTGCGGCCATCCGCCGAGGCGCCATGGGCCTGGGCGGCATCTTCGATCAACAGCAGCTTGTGGCGCCGGGCCAGGGCGGGGAGTGCGGTGATGTCGGCGAGCTGGCCGTACAGGTGCACCGGCATGATCGCGCGGGTGCGCGGGCCGATCGCCCGTTCCACGGCAGCTACGTCCAGGTTGAAGCTCGCCGCATCCGGCTCCACCGGCACCGGTACCAGCCGGTTCTCGCTGATGGCGAGGAAACTGGCGATGAAGGTGTTGGCCGGGACGATCACTTCGTCGCCCTCGCGCAACCTGCCTAGTTGCTTGTAGCCACGAAGAATCAGGGCGAGCGCGTCCAGCCCGTTGCCTACGCCCACGGCGTGGTCGACGCCGCACCAGGCGGCGAATTCGTGTTCGAACGCGGTCAGTTCCTCGCCCAGGATGTACCAGCCCGAGTCGATCACGCGGGCAGCGGCGGCCTTCAGTTCGTCGGCATAGCCGGCGTTGACGTCCTTGAGGCTAAGGAAGGGCACGTCCATCACAGCACCCAGTCGTAGAAGTCGTGGACCACGGCGCGTGCACCGAAGAATTCCTTCTGCGCCACCAGTCCTGCGTTCAGTACCTGGCCGCCCTGCGCGGTGGAGATACCAAAGGTGAAATGCGTTCGATCGGCGTAGACAGTCCCGATCAACTCCACCAGCAGGAAGCTCAAGGCATCCACCCGCCGGCCTTCGGCGGACACCGCCATGTATTGCGTATGCACCGCCTGGCCGAAGTCGTAAATCAGCACGCCGGCAAGAAGTTCGCCCTCCCGGCGCGCTTCGTGCAGGACGATCTGTCGTGGAAAGCGGCCCTGCAACAGGCGCATTTCCGGGAGCGAGTGCGTGGGAGTGACTTCATGGCGCTGAAGCACATCAACCAGCAGCGCGTGGAACTCGGCGGGGTCACTGCCTTCCTGTCGCACCACGCCGGCGTTGCGGGCCTTGTTGCCGGCCGCCTTCCTGCCCTGGGTCAGGGCATGGGCCTGGCGAAGCGGGATGACCGACGACAGGTCACGCCGGGCCAGTCGAGCACCAAATCGATGCAGGGCGTAAAGATCTTCCTCGGCCGGGTAGGCGTGGAAGACGTGCGGCACGGCCTTGTAGTGCAACGCCGTGACGTCGGCTTCGCGGTAGACGTCGCGGATGTTGCCGAAGATGGCAAGCGTCGCTTCGGCGCGCAACGCCTGGCCTGAAATCAGCCCCGCGTAGGTCAGGCCGCCATGGCTCGTTACCGTGTCCTGCTGCCGGTTGGCGGGAAACACCGCGACGATGTCCCCATCGCGTTCAATCACCAGCGAGGCATCGGTGAAGCGGTGGGCGTGGTAGTCCATGTAGCCCCGGCGGTGCAGCAGGTTGCCGTTGCGCGAACGCATCACCAGCGCATCCCATGCCGCGGCATCGGAAGGTTCATAGCGCCTAACGGTGAACATGCGTGCCACCTTCGAAACCGTCACGCGCCGCCACGGCCACGCCGAAGCCATCCACGCCCATGTCGTTGCCGTTGTAGAACATCAGCAGCTTGTCGCGGTGCGTCAGCAGCGACGGGTAGCAGATCACCTGCGAATCCCAGCCGTGGTCGGACAGGGCCAGCCCGAAGGCCTCGTCGCGGCGCTCCCAGCGGATGCCGTCCCGGCTTTCCGCCATGCCAGGGAAGTACTCGCCGGTGAGGTTGCCGCGCGTGAAGTACATGGCGTAGTGGCCGCCGTCACGGTATACGCGCGGCCGTCCGATACGGTACTCGGTGCCGCGGGGAACCAGGCAGGTGTCGTCCACGCCGGGAATCGCATGCAGGTCGGCGGTGGCGACGTGGCGTATGTGATAGCGCGGAAAGGGCACGCCACCGATGTGCTCCCAGTCGTCACCCGCGGCGTACCAGAGCCGCCAGCGGCCTTCGTCATACGACGCGGTATGCACCGCGGCGATGGTGCTTCGTCCCGGCGCGCGATCCAGGATCGGCGTGTCCTGGACGCGAGAAAAACTCAAGCCCCGGTCCGTCGACACGGCAAGTCCGGTAAAGGCCAGGAACTTGGCCTTGGCCACGCGCTGGAAACCCACGTAGAACATGTGCAGTCCACCGGGGGCATCCACCACATCGCCCAGGATCACCCCGTTGTCGTCGAAACAGCCGTCGCGGCCGATATCCAGCACTGGCTCGCGTCCGACGCGCACGATGGTGGATGGATCTTCCGCCAGCACATCGACGTAGCCGATGCGGCTGACGCCTTCGGAGTCGCGGAAGCCGGCGAAGACGCGGATAGTTTCCTCATCCAGCCGCCAGGGCGTGGGCGTGAGCGCTGAATGCCGCATCCAGCCGCCGACACCCTGCCGAGCGGTCTGGAATACCAACCCTTGTCTGCTCCACGTGCGCATGGCGGCTAGATCCCGACATCGAGGCTGGATTTGCCCGGCACCGCACGCGCGGGAGAGCCTACGTATACCCGCCCGGCTTCGGTATCGCGCGTGACCAGCGCGCCCGCGCCGATCACGTTGTCGGCGGCCACCTTGACGTGGTCGTTGAAGGTGGCATTGACGCCCACGAAACTGCCCGCACCGATCTCGCAGTAGCCTGAAATGACCGCGTGGGATGCCACGAACACGTTGTCGTGCACCACCGTGCGGTGGCCCACGTGGTTTCCGCTCCACAGGATGCAGTTGTCGCCGATGCGTACGAACGGCTGCACCACGTTGTTTTCGAAGATGAAGCAATTCTGCCCGATCTCGGCGTTACGCCACACGAAGGCGCGCGAACTGATGTACGTGGCGCAGGTGTAGCCGCGCCGCCTGGCATCCACGAACAGCCTGCTACGCAGGCGATTGAGCTGGCTGGCCGGCACCGCTACGAACACGTCGAATTCCTCGGGAGGGAAGTCGTATTCAAGCGTTTCGTAAGCCACCACCGGCCGTCCCTCGATCCTGTCGGCGACGATGTATTCACGTTCCACACTGAACGCGACGACGTCCCGGTCGCTGTCGTGTTCGAAGTATTCCAGTGCGATGCGTGCGAACTCGCCGGCCCCGACGAGCACTAGCGGCTTAGGCATGAGCGGCCATGTCCTCCACGAACATCGCGGCCTTCACCTGGCGGAGGAAGTCGCTGTAGTCGGTTATATAGTCGGCCGGGTCGTAGAACTGGTCGGCCAGCACCATCAGCACGCAGTCATCGCTGAAGTCGTAGAGCTCGCGCCACACCATGCGTCCCAGCAGCAGGCCATGGCTGGGATCGTCCAGCACGACCTCGGTCGGCCCGGTGCCGTCGTCCAGGAGCATCTTCACCGAACCGCGCACGCACACGGCCAGCTGGTTGAGGTGCCGGTGCGCATGCTGCCCGCGGTGCACCTTCTCGCGCGTGGCGAACAGGTAGTACACGCGCTTTATCTCGAAGGGGACATTCCGTTCCTGTTCGAGCGCGACCAGCATGCCGCGATGGTCGCCGTGCTTCTGCAACTGGATGCGTTGGATTTCCATGGGCCTTGGCCAGTTCTCGCGATGCACGGGGACAACCCTCGTGATTGAGTGCCGGCCGCATGGCGAAAGGTTGCGCGGGCTTCCAAGGCCGGCGCCTGGCATGCCTGCATGCAACCTTCCGGCGTGGCCCCGGCACTCACCGACACCAAGCGCCCCCTGGCGGTGGCTGGCCTTTCGGGCCCGGCGCCGCGGGGAACAGGGCAAACGTGGCGATAACGAAGGGTAGTGAAGGCCATGGCACCGGAGACCAACGAGAGCGCCCCGGCGCGCCCCAGGAAATTGGTGGCCTTGCACTGGCTCACCGTGCTCTGCGTGGTGTTGGCGGCGGCCTTCATCCTGACCCGCGACCAGCTCGATGGCCGGACGGTGCGCTTGTGGCTGCTTGAGGGCCACCGTCATTTCGGCCTGATCGTCTTTCTTTTGTTCTTCGTACGAGTGGCGCTGCGCGTCCGCCTGGGCAAGCTTCCACCGACACACGAATCGCACTGGACGCTGCGCTGGGTCGCAGGCCTTACCCACATAGCGCTCTACGCCATCCTGCTGGTACTGCCGCTCCTTGGCTGGGCCTTGAGCAATGCCCAGGACAAACCGGTGCATTTCCTCGGGCTCACCTTGCCCGCCCTCGTCGCTGCCGACGAGGACCTCGCCGACCAGCTGCAGGCATGGCACATCGATGCCGCTTGGGTCTTGCTGGCGCTGGTCTGCCTGCACATCGCAGGTGCCCTTTATCACCATTTCGTGGTGCGCGACCGGGTGTTGCGCGCGATGTTGCCGGCACGGCGCCGCTGATGCCCGGCCCTTACCCGAGACAAGGAGTTTCCATGTTGTCCACCACCATCCATCGCGCGACCCGCCGGCCACGCCCCTGGCAGTTGTGGTGTGCCCTGGCGTTGCTGCTGCTGTTGGCGAGCGGCGGCGCTCAGGCAGTGCCGGCCTATGCACGGCAAACCGGATCTTCTTGTTCGGACTGCCACGCCGCCGCGTATGGCGGCGGTCCCGGCGGCCCGATGCTCACCCCTTACGGCCTGCGCTTCAAGATGGGCGGTTATACCGACACCGACGGCAACGGCACCAAGATCCCATTGTCCGTGCAGCTGACCGAAACCCATTCGGCCCCGGCCAAGGGCGACAGCACCACCAATCTATCCGAAGGCGATCTCTACCTTGCCGGCCGCGTGTCCGACAACGTGGGCGGCTTCGTCAAGGTCGAGGCCGACCATACCGGCCACAATACCTACAACACGGTGCTGCGCAACGTGGATCTTCGTTTCGTGGCCAAGGAACTGAAGCTCGCCGGCAAGGAACTCTTGCTGGGCGTAAGCGTGAACAACATGCCGGGCTTCGACGATCCCCTCAACGCATTGTCCGCATCGAACACGATCTCGCCCGCCGGCGTTACCGGCACCTTGCTGAACTTCTCCTCCGCCAATGCTCCGGCCAGCCGCGTGATCGGCGCCACCGTCTACGCACTGTTCGACACCAACTGGTACGGCGAGGTGGGTACGTACAAGTCGATGCCCACATCGCTCCAGGACCATCTGGGATATAACGTCGCGGGCGACCCGGGCAAGCTCAGCGATACCGGCTACTTCCGTTTCGCGTACATGAAAGACATGAAGAGCCAGTACTTCTCCGCGGGCCTGGTGGGCCTCACCACCAAGCGCGAGCTTCCGCGCAACGGTGGTCCCAAGGACGACATCACGGACCTGGGCTACGACGTCAGCTACCAGTACCTGGGCAACCGCCAGCACATCGTGCAGCTGTCCTATTCGAATATCCTTGAGAAGCGGAAATACGGCAGCACGTTCGCCAGTCCAACCGACCCGACGCTGTTCTCCCGTTCGCGCGGCAACGTGCACGACCAGACGCTTACCGCTACATACGTCTTCAAGCAAAGCTATGGCGTGACCGTGGCTCACCTGCTCAGTACCGGTTCGCCCGATCCGGTGCGCTACACGCCCAATGGCGATCCGGACACCACGGCTAACTTGATCAGCGTGTTCTGGGTGCCCTTCGGCAAGGACGACTCGTACATCCGCTGGGGCAACCTCAAGCTCTCGGCCACCTGGTTCCGCTTCACCAAGTTCAATGGCGCCACAAGCAACATTTTCGCCGCTCCGGTCGGCGCCCCGAAGACGAATCCCGGCGACTTCAACGCGTTCTCGGTTGCCGCGAGCGTTGCCTTCTAAATCCAGCACGGAGTATCAAGCGTGACGAAGTTGAATTTGGGGATATCCGCCGCAGTCCTCGTTCTCGGCTGGATGCTTGCCCCACCCCTGGCCCTGGCGGGTGACGCAGCCGCCGGGGCGGACGTCTTCAAGAAAGAGTGCTCCGAATGCCACACCACGAAGGAAGGCCGCAACAAGAAGGGGCCAAGCCTGTTCGGCATTGTCGGGCGCAAGGCGGCCAGCATCCCCGACTACAATTATTCCGATGCCCTGCGGGCCAGGACCGATTGGGTCTGGACGACTGACAAGCTGCACTGGTACCTGTCGCAGCCAGTGAAACAGGCCAACCCGGGTACCAAGATGAAATACGATGGGCTGGACGATCCGAAAGCCCTGGACGACCTCATCACCTACCTGGGCACCAATCACTGAAAACGTGGTGTGCAAGCCTTCCAAGGGGATTGGCGGTGGTTGCGACCTGGTTCGCCGCCACCGGCATGCCTGTGCCCGTTCACGCCCAGTCCAATTTCAGCGGGCAGGTAGCCGTGGGCTCGCAGCTGGTGGACCGGGGCCTGGCGATCACCTCGGCCCGGCCCGTGGTGCAGGGGGCGGTAAATTGGGCCACTCCTGAGGGCTGGTCCGTGGGTGTCTCGGCCGGGGCGCTTATGCGCTCTCCGGGGAATATCGCCGAATCGATCCTGCAAGCTTCGCGCGCCTGGGTGGTGTCCACCGATTGGCAGGTCCAGGCAAGCGCGATGTACTACCGCTATACCCGGAGCGGCAGTTCACGGGTGTATACCCGCGCCGAGGCCGGCATGGCCTGGGTGTACCGCGACACGCTCACCCTTTCCCTGTCGGCCGTCCGGGCCCTGCATTCGCCCGACCACGAGGTACGGCCGGGCGCGGACATCGACTTCCGCTGGCCTCTACCCCGGGATTTGAGCTTTTCGGTCGGAGCGGGAGTCTCCCAGGCCCTGGTACTGGTCGGCGGGTACTACGAACATGGCATCTGGGTGCGCCATCCCCATCTGGATGCGGCCACCTACCGGTACGGCCACGCGGGCCTGGCCTGGACCCGCGGCCGCTGGCAGGTCGAGCTCGAGCGGGTGGCAACCGACCTCGGTGACCGGGGCCGCCGGGCAAACCTGGACGCCGCACCCTGGATAGGCACCGTTTCCCTTTCGTTTTAACCGACGAAGGCAACCTTTTGGGGCTGGTATGGTACTTACCGGCATCCAAGGCCATCGATAGCCCTCCCGCCGAAGCCCATGAACGAAGCTGATCTCCAGGCTGACGCCACCGACCGCATGCTTCTCGAGCGCATGGCGGCGGGCGACCGGACCGCACTAGGCGCGATGTACCGCGGCTATCACGGCCGTTTGTGCCGGTTCCTGTCGCGGCTTACCCGCCGTCCGGACGTGATCGAGGAAGTGATCAACGATTGCTTCTGGATTGCCTGGCAGAAGGCCGGGACGTTCCATGGCGACTCGCGGGTGTCCACGTGGATCATGGGCATCGCCTACCGCTGCGGCCTGAAGGCGCTGCGCCAGCACGGCGACGAGCCGGTCGACGAAGACACGGTGCCGCAGGAACGACTGCCTTCCCACGACCCCGGTGACGATCGCGAACTGCGCGACTGGCTGGGCAAGGGCCTGGAAAAATTGTCCGTGGACCAGCGCGTGGTGATCGAGCTGGTGTACGGGGTAGGCCACAGCCTGGACGACGTGGCCGTGATCATGCAATGCCCGGTCGGTACGGTGAAGGCACGGTTGTTCCATGCGCGGGTAAAATTGCGCAACGTGCTTCCCTCGCTGGCAGGAGAACCGGCCCGACTGAAGGAGGGCGCGCCATGACGTTCACGATGGATACCAACCGGGATTGCGCCCGAGCGTGGGAGGCGATGCCTTCCGTGCTGCAGGAAAGCGCATCGTCGGAACAGAACGCCTGGCTGATGGACCACCTTGCCCATTGCCAGTCCTGCAGCGAAGACTACGCGCAGCAAGAACGCCTGCGCCTTGCCCTGTCCCTGCCGACGGATATTCCCGTCGACCCGGCCGTGGGACTGAAGCGGTTGCTGGCGCGGCTGGATGCCCCGGTGCCCAAGCCCGTGGTGCAACGGGTACGGAACGGCTGGCTGACGCGCGCCCTTGCCGCGGCAGTGTTGTTGCAGGCGATTGCCATCGGCGCGCTGGGCGCAAGGTACTGGTCGGAAAGCAACAGCCCGGCCTATCGCACGTTGAGCCAGGCATCGGCACCGGTACCTGCCGGAGCACTGCATGTGGTGCCCGACGCCAGCATGACGCTGGCCGACTGGAATGCGCTGCTGCATTCGTTGAACCTGCAGGTGGTGGGCGGTCCTAACGATGTAGGCGCCTACACCGTGGTGCCGTCCGGAACACCGGCGCCCAGTGCTGCTCCCACCCTGCAGAAGCTGCGCGCCACGCGGGGCATCCGCCTGGCCGAACCCGTCGCTTCGGTGCCATGAAAACAAGCGTACTGGCGCTGGGCGCCATGTTGATGGCGTTGGGCGGGTGCGCGACGTCGCGACCGGCCATGGTGCCGGCTGAAACCACCTCGCCGGGCGTTACCAGCACCGAGGGCGTGGCCAGCATGGATGCAACGCGCGACATCGTGCTGGCGGTGGACAACCCCATCGATCCGCCGTCCATGCACGCAGGCTCCAGCGTGCTCGGCTACGCGCCGTCGAAGAAGTACGACGCTGGCCAGCGCGCGGTGCTTACGATCGAAGCGCTGAAGCAGGGCTACCGGATGCGCCAGGTCGCCGGGTGGCCGATCAAGGCGCTGAACGTGTACTGCGTGGTGCTGGAACCGCCGCAGGGCATGAGCCGCGACGAGCTGTTGAGTGCACTGTCCAAGGACGACCGCGTGCAGCTGGCGCAGCCCCTGCAGGACTACCGAACCTATGCCGAAGCGCCGGAGGATGGCCGGAAGTACAACGATCCCTACGAAAGCCTGCAGCGCGGCTTCACCGAGACCGATGCCGCGGTAGCCCACAAGGTAAGCCAGGGCGATCGCGTGGACGTGGCCGTGGTCGACACCGGAGTGGATGCAACGCACCCGGATCTGGCCGCCAGCATCCACGATACGCACAATGTCGTGGACAACGACCTCGTATCGTTTTCGCGTGACAGCCACGGTACCGAGGTCGCCGGCGTGATCGCGGCGGTTGGCGACAACCACCAGGGTATCGTCGGCATGGCGCCGAAAGCTTCCCTGAGTATCTACAAGGCATGCTGGTATCCACCGAAGAGCAGCAACGGCGCCCGGTGCAACTCCTTCACCCTGGCGCGCGCGTTGGCGGCGATCGGCGAGACCGATGCGCGCATCGTCAACCTCAGCCTGGGCGGCCCCTCCGATCCACTGCTCACGCGGCTTCTGGACGTATTGCTTGCCCAGGGCCGCATCGTGGTGGCGGCCATGCCGCCCGAAGGCAGCAACGGCGGTTTTCCCGACAACGCTCCGGGGGTCATCGTGGTGCGGACCAGCAACGCCGCGGCAGCTCCGCCCGGTGTGCTTAGCGCACCGGGCACCGACATCCTCACCACGCAGCCGTCCGGCGGTTACGACTTCACCTCAGGCTCATCGATGGCGGCGGCGCACGTAAGTGGCATCATCGCGTTGATGCTGTCCATGGCGCCGAAGCTCGATGCGCGCACCGTCCATCAGCTCCTGCAGCAAAGCAGCAAGGCCTCCGGCGGTGTCACCCAGGTGAATGCCGCCGGTGCCGTGGAGGCGTTGGAGTTGCGCGAGAAAACCGCGCGGTAGATTTCACCGTCAGTGCGAATGCGCCGCCGCGTGGAATTCCACCCAAAGACCCAGGTCGCCGTGGGTCGGTGCAAGGAAGGAATCCCCCAGGGGCCCCTTGTAGCCCTTGAGCTTCGTCTCGTAGCCACGCTCCACCCATCGCTGGGCACGTGGAAGGTTGTCCACCGCAACGCTTACACCCAGTACCTGCGGGCCACCGCTTGCCAGGGCATCGGTAGCCACGCCCGGTCCATCGGGCTGCAGCACGAACACGTGCGTTCCCTTCGCCTCCACGTCGTAGCCGCGGGCGGCGACACTCGCTATGCGAACGGGTGACGCATGGATGAAACCCATCTTTGCCAGCTGCTTTCGATCACTTTCGGCGTCGGCCGACAACAACCAAACCGCATCGAGCGACTTGGCGGTATTCGGGTGCACGCGCGCCGCTGCGTCGTCGGCAACGCTATCCGCCGCGGTGGGAGGGGGAGAGTAGTAGATGAAGAACAGGAAGCTGGATAACGGCTGCTTGTCGAAGGCGAAGAGACGCCAGCGCGGCGGGTGTCCGGGGCCTTGGCCGTCGGGGTCGTTGGCCGAGGACGAGAAGATATCTGTCGGCGCAAAACCTTCGCCCTTGAGGAAATCACGCGCGCCGTCGAGCTGATCCGTTCCCAAGCCGAACGTACGGACGCCCGCACCACCGTGGAGCAGGTCCTGGTCCGCCTTCGAACCCGGGTCCATGTCGGGATGGGGCCGGGTTAGCGTTTCCAGTTCAATGAAGCTTCGGTCGGCCATCTTCACGTAGCGGTTGGCGATACCTGCTGGATCCCGTCCTGGCCGTACCTGGAAGCCAAGCTTCACCGTCATCACGGCCGTGCCGCGGTCAATGTCCGGTGCCCACAGAAGCACGTGGTCTACGCGGGCGGAGCCAGGGAGTCCCGAGGTGGAAGTTTGCTTAGCCGGTGGCGATGCCACAGCGCCGAAAGACCTACCTGCCGTGCCGATCGCCGCGATCGCGACCAGGGCCATGATTCCTAAACGCACACTCGGTGAGCTCATCAGGCGATTCCCCATAGGTGTCGGGCTTCGGCGGCGATCATATCCGGGTATTCCTCGGGGAAGAAAAGTTTTCCTTTTGGAACGAAGCCGATACCCCTGGATCCGGGAAATACCTGGTCCAGGTAGTGCGCATCCTTTGGCAGGAAGATGTCATCGCTGGCACCCCAGACGATACGCACCGGTACCGTGCTCTTGCGCAGTGCAGCTTCGATGCCCGCCAGCGGGTTGGGCTCCATCGCCAGGTGGAAGGCATGGTACTGCTGGCGACGAAGCGGCGAGGCCACCAGGGGCGTCACGTAGTACTGGATCACCTCGTCGGTAAGCACGCTGGGATCGTGGTAGACGGCGGCACCGAACGTGGAGCGAGCCAGGGTTTTGTCCGTCAGCCACGCCGCGGTGGCATCGGCCAGCGTGCCGGCGCGGGCCATGGCAATCGCCGGCTTCACCTTGGCTGCCGGGCTGTCAGGCTCGACGTCGCCATTGGTCAACAGCAAGCTGCGCACGCGGTCGGGAAAACGCCGCAGGAATAACTGGGCGACAGCCGTGCCGATATCGCTGGCCACGATATCCACGCGTGGCTCACGCAACGCGTCCAGCAACTGCGCCAACATGCCGGCCTGGTCTGCCGCGGCCAAGGAGCGCCCCGCCGGAACTTCGGAATATCCCAATCCCATGAAGTCCGGCACGATGCAACGCCGGTGCGCTGACAGCCGGTCCAGGGCGCCGCGCCATTGCAAGCCATTGAGCGGCGCGCCGTGCAGGAAAATTGCCGCCGGCCCCCGGCCACGCTCGACGTACGCGATGCGGCCCACCGGCAGGGACGCGAAGCGGCGGGCAGCGCCGAAGCTCGCCGGGGTCGAAGGACCCGCCATGGGGGTGGGCTTGGTAAAGTCGCGGGCAAAAGCGCCCGAAAACATGCCGGTTGCCGCTGCCGCAGCAGTCATCTGCAGGAATTGCCGGCGCCTCATGACCTGTCTCCGTGAAAGCGAAGGCGGCATTCTCCCGGCAGCCGACAGCGAGCTGCGCGCCGAAAAAGACGGTGCCGGACACGGATGGATGATTTCTGGCAGGATCGGCCCATGAGCCGCCCCGATTGCTATCCCAGTCCGCCGTCCGCGGTACTCGCCGGCGGCCCATTGCCCTTGCTCGATACGCTGACGTCCCCCGTGCCGCTAGGCCTGTTCGATTCGCCGGTGGACCACCGCCACGTGCTTTGCCTGCACCTGGGCGAGCCGGTGCCGGTGTCGTGGCGGGCGACGCATGGCGAGCGCACGGGGACGCGGATCCACGGGCAGTTTTGCGTGGTGCCTGCCGGCTCCAGCACGCGGTGGACGCTATCCCGGCCCGCGCGATCGTTGCTGCTGCGTTTGTCGCCGTCGCTGCTGACGGAAACCGCCGACAGCATGGGCTTGAGTGCCCAGAACGCTTCGCTGGCACCGTCGATCCACATTCGGGATCCGCAGGTCGAGCGCATCGGCTGGATGATGCAGGCGGAAGACCACAGCGACTACCCTGGCGGCCGGCTATTCGCCGACAGCCTCGCTACCGCGCTTACGGTGCGCTTGCTGGCCCTGCAGTCGCGGCATGGCAGCGTGGGAAGCAAAACCACGCGTGCACTGCCCGCATGGCGTCTGCGCCAGGTGATCGAGTACATCGAGAGCAACCTCGACCAGGACCTCACCCTCGCGGAGCTCGCTCGCATCGCGGATTTCAGCGTGTCGCACTTCAAGCCGATGTTCAAACAGGCCACCGGTGTGCCGGTGCATCGCTTTGTGATGGAACGCCGTGTGGAACGCGCCTATTTCCTTCTGCTCGAAGGCGGCCAAAGCATCACCGATATCGCGCTGGAGACCGGTTTCGCTCATCCAAGCCACATGGCCCGCTGCATGCGTCGGCTGCTGGGCAAGAGCCCGTCGGAGATTGCGGCGCAATAGCGGTGGCAGGGAAGGCTAGGGGTGGAAGGTGGCCATGAGGGCGTGTTCGATCCATGGCTTGGCCAGATACTGGAACATCGCCCACATGGCCACGATCACGCCGCCCGCAGCCAGCGCGACCATGCGCCACAAGCCTGCCTTCGTCGGAAGATGGTTCAATCGCTCGAGTATGCCGCTGACTTGGCCGGTGAGCATTCTCGTGGCATCTTCCAGCCGTGTCACACGGCCGGCGACGTCCTTGACCAGATCATCGCCCATGATTCTTCTCCTTGGGTTGGGCTTCATCCTCGCGTTCACGCGTGCTTGCAGCCAGTAATTGTTTCGGTAGTAGAGCGTAGCGGGGAGCCAATGGCCGTGGTATCAGGTATCGCCGACTCCAACGTAGGTCGCGCTCATAGACACGGCGCGGGGTAGTATTCACCGTTCCCCAGCATCCATGCGGCCCCGCGCCATGCAATGCCTCGACAATCTCCTGCTCAATACCGATAGCTACAAGGCCAGCCACTGGCTGCAATACCCGCCCGGTACCGATGCCACCTTTTTCTATGTGGAATCACGCGGAGGCACTTACGACCGCACCGTATTCTTTGGCCTGCAGGCGATCCTGAAGGAATACCTTGCAAAGCCGGTCACCCATGAGCACGTCGATGAGGCCCGCGACCTGTTCGCCGCGCACGGGGAGCCCTTCAACGAGGCAGGATGGCGCCATATCGTCGACCACCACGGTGGCCTGTTGCCGATCCGGATAAGGGCCGTGCCTGAAGGTACCGTGGTGCCGACACACCAGGCGCTGATGACGATCGAGTCCACGGACCCGGCGGCCTTCTGGGTTCCCTCGTATCTGGAAACGATGCTGTTGCGCATCTGGTACCCGGTGACCGTGGCCACGATCAGCTGGCACGCCAAGCAGACCATCCGGCAATTCCTCGAACGCACCAGTGACGACGTAGAACGGCAGCTTCCCTTCAAGCTGCATGACTTCGGTTCGCGCGGCGTTTCTTCCGTGGAGTCAGCCGCCATCGGTGGCGCGGCGCACTTGGTGAATTTCCTCGGTACCGACACGGTGTCCGGTCTTCTGCTGGCCAGGGCCCACTATCACGAGCCCATGGCCGGCTTCTCCATTCCCGCCGCCGAGCACAGCACCATCACCAGTTGGGGCCGCGAGAACGAGGCGGAAGCCTATCGGAATATGCTTCGGCAGTTCGCCAAACCCGGCGCCATCGTGGCCGTGGTGTCCGATAGCTACGATATCTACCATGCCATCACCGAGCACTGGGGCAAGACGCTTCGCCAGGAGGTGATCGATTCGGGCGCCACGGTGGTTGTGCGCCCGGATTCCGGCGATCCGGTGGCAGTGGTGCATCAATGCCTGGAACTGCTCGACGAGGCCTTTGGCCATACCGTGAACGGTAAGGGCTACAAGGTGCTCAACCACGTGCGGGTGATCCAGGGCGACGGCATCAATCCCACCAGCATCCGCGCGATCCTGGATCGGGTAACCAGCGCCGGCTACGCCACCGACAATGTCGCCTTCGGCATGGGTGGTGCACTACTGCAGCAGTTGAACCGCGACACGCAGAAGTTTGCGCTGAAATGCTCGGCGGCGCGGGTCAATGGCGCATGGATCGACGTATGGAAGGATCCGGTGACCGACAAGGGTAAACAGAGCAAGCGGGGACGGATGACCTTGCTGCGGCACCGCGAATACGGCACGTTCAAGACGGTACCGGTCCCAGCCCACGCTCGCTCACTTGCGGACATCGACAAGCCGATGGGTTTCGATGATGCGATGGTGACGGTCTGGGAAGACGGGAAGATCGTCAGCGACTTCACCTTCTCGGACATTCGCGCACGCGCCGACGCGGCAAGGCTTTAGCCGCCTTACCAGACCTCCACTTCGTAGATGCGCGTGGCCGGATCATCCGTTTGCGTCGGCTTGGTCACGTCAAGCTCCACATAGCGGGCGCGTTCCGGCGCGATGCGGTGTTCGGTAATGCTTGCCGTATTAGCCGATTCGTCCACCACGGTCTTCCAGGTTTTCCCATCGGGAGATACGCGCAGCGTGAAAGCGCGCGTATTCATCGATATCGGCTCGTCGCCCGCGCCGGCGTGCTTGATGGTGAAGCCGGTGATCGGGCGTACCTGCTGAAGGTCGATGCGAAGCCAGCTCGGGGTCTGCAAGGTGCAGAACTTGTCCTGGGTCTTGCTCGCGACCTTGCCGTTCACCGCCTTGCTGGCTTCCTCGCCCGGCTTGCATATCGGTGAGCCGGTCACGGGCTTGCCCAGCGCGAGATCGACGTGCGGCGTGGCCGCTGTTTGTGCCGTGGCACCGCTGGCGGCAAGCAGGAAAAACGCGCCGAACAGCAGGTTGGAAAGACGTGTCATCAGTGGTATCCGTGGGAGGGCTGGGACGTGTCGGGACGATGCGTTTCCATCTGCATTAGCTCCTGCTTGGCGACCTTGGCCGTCTTGTGATGGCCGTCGTGGCTCCAGCCTGGAGGCATCACCAGGTACATAAGTTTGTTGCCGATGCCCGGCGCGTTCCAGACATCCTTGCCCAACAGGTAGAACTCGCCCAGGTAGGCATCCAGTACGCTGTAACGCTTCACCGGGCGGGTGATGCCGTACTCGATCTGGATATCGTCGCGCTCCTCGACATAGGTGCCGAACACGCGGTCCCAGATGGGCAGCAGGTTGCAGAAGTTCGTGTCCATGTAAACCACGTTGCGGGCGTGGTGCACGCGGTGGTGCGAGGGCGTGAGGATGAAGCGGTTGAGCGCCCCGAGCCTGCCATTCTTCAGCACGTTCTCGCCTAGGTGGATGAAGCTGCCCCAGAAGCCGTCGATGATCATGATCAGTATCAGCAGCGGCGGGCTCACGCCGAGCAGCATGCAGATGCTGGTGCGCACGAAGTCGGCATAGGCCCCTTCCAGGAAGATATGCGAGTAGTTCACGCTGAGGTTCATCGCCACCGGCGCGTGATGCGTGGAGTGCAGGCACCACAGCAGCCTGACCTTATGCGCGAAGAAATGGTAGGCGAAATGGGAGAGCTCCCAGGCTACGTATCCATAGATCAAGCCATACCAGGTAAGGCCCGCCTGGAACAGGGCGAACCGCTGGAACAACCCAATGCACAGCCCCACCATCGCAATGGTGATGAAATTGCCGATGAACCGGTTCAGTACCATCACCAGCAATGGCACCTGGTAGTGCTCGCGCTTGAACGTCTTCAGGGCAATGCTGCGCAACAGCTCGAACAGCAGCAACGGCGGCAGCAGGGGGTTGAGCAGGGCCGCGAAGCCATTGACGGTGAGCAGGGCGCGATAGTCGCCCGCGGCTATCAGTCCCAGCAAAGGGCCCAAGCCAAAGAAGTCGAGCACTTGGTGGTACGCCCATCCCATCAGGTCCATTGCTGACACTGCTCCCCTGCGTGACTGAAACCCCGGTTTATCACGATCTAAATTCGGCTGCAAGTGACACGGCCCTGACGGGCGGTGGCGCCAATCCCCTGCATCCCATTGGTCATGTATACGACGTATACCGGTATGTATACGATGTATACAAGATCGATGCGCAACCATTACCCCATCGAGGAAAATCAGATGTTCGTCCGTGCCGATCCTCGAGGATCGCTTCGTGCCTGGCACGCAATCCGGGTGGCTCGGCAACGGCCGCGCGATGGAAATTTGCAAGGACATGGATTTCCCTTCGACCATCCGCGCCGATGCCGCACGAGGCGTTCGTTTGATGGGCGTGCCGGCGGGCGACTTTGGCCTGGACGCATGGATGCATGCGCGGATGGCGGTGATGCGCAGTGTCGAAGGAGGCTTCGCCATGGTCCGCGCAGCCAGCGAAGGGCTGGTGACCATCAATGACGCCCAGGGACGCCTGATTGCCTCGAAGATGGCGGCGCCCGCGGGCGTGACCCAGGTCGTGGCCGATGTACCGCTGGGCCAGGACTCCCGTAGCGGCCATCTATCTCCATAGCCACGCACGCGGTGGACATGTATCCATCCGGCGCGCTACCCGGTGATTGATTCAACTCACGCCGGGCGGTGGTTCGTGGATGCGGCCGGCGGTGGCTGGGCCGTCGAATCTTCCCCGTGGCTGTCGATGACGACGCGGTTGCGCCCCATGCGCTTGGCGCGATACAGCGCGGCATCCGAAGCGCGGCACAGTTGCTGCAAGTCATAACCGGTCATATCGGTGGAGGCCAGGCCGATGCTGGCCGAGAAGGAGACCACCACTTCGTCCATGACCAGCGGCGAGGCTGCGAGCGTTACGCGGATGCGTTCGGCGGCCAGGGTGCCCTGCAATCGCGGCGTATCCATCAGCAGCATGCCGAACTCCTCGCCGCCAAGGCGCCCGAGGAGGTCGCCTTTGCGCAGATGCCCCTTGAAGATCGCCACGGCGTGCTTTAGCACCGCATCGCCCACGGCATGGCCATGCGTATCGTTGACCTGCTTGAAATCATCCAGGTCCAGGAATACCAGGCAGCCGTCGCCGGCCCGCTTCTCCAGAGCCCGCAGTGAGCGCTCGGATTCGCTCATGAAGTGCTGGTGATGGAAGATCCCGGTAAGGCCGTCGCAAGAGGACAATCCCTTGAAGCGAAGCTGTGAACGCTTGATGCGCACCATCCAGAAGATGATCGAAAGCAGGACCAGCGACATCATCACGATATAGAGACGGCTCGCCTCAACGGCCTTGGCATCGAACGCCTGCTGGAGCCGGAGGATACGGTTTTCCTTGCTCAGGCCCTCTGTCTCGAGCTTCTCGGCGAGGAAATGCTGGCGCGCAGCCTCGTAGGCCACGTTTCTGACGTTGGCATCGCGCAGGTAGCCTTGGTCCTGGACGACATAGTGTTCGTAGTAATTCAGTGCGCTGGCGTAGTGCCCCTGTGCCTTTTCGATCGAGTACAGCACGCGGTAGCCGAACCGCAGCGCTTCATTGACGTCCCCGGGGTGACCCATGGCAACGGTCTCGAGCGCGGCTTTCCGTGCTTCGGTGGCTTTGCCCATCTGTTCGTAGATCTGGGCGCGCTGGCTGGCAAGGCTGATGATATGTGGATAGTACTGGCTTGCCTGGATGCCGGGCTCGATGCGCGAAATGGTCGCCAGGGCATCGACCGGCTTGTGTTCCTCGAACAGACGATCCACCAGGATGAGCGACATGGTGTTAGCGAAAATCGGCTGGCGATCCGCCGTGCAGATGTCGATTGTCTGCAGCAGCTGGGGGCTGCGGGAGGTCAGCTTGCGGGAACCCTCCAATGCGGTGACTTGCTGCACCATGGCCTGGCAAGGGGACTGACCGGCCGGCGTGGCCTTCAGCATCATGTCGGCGTATTTCAGTCCGAGCTCGGGCTGGCCCGCGAACGTCAGCATCTGCGACAGGTTCGCCAACAACACGAATCGGGCCAACGGGTCGGTTACGGCAGGCAGCGTGTCCGCGGCTCGGGTCGCTATGACATAAGCCTCGGCGTATTTGCCCTGTTCGCCCAGGTTGTTCATCAACATGGCGGTGGCACGGGTATCTAGCGCATTGTCATCCGCATGAGCCATGACGTCCCGGAGCGTGGCTTCGGCTTCCGGATAGCGCCCTTCGTAGTTCGCTTCCCACCCGTCGAGGTAGCGCAGATACCACTTTTCACGCGTGTCCAGACTGGCTGCGTCGCGATGGAGCTCGCCGAGCATTTCGACAAAGCGCGTGTGATCTTTCGTGCGTATGGCATCGGCCTGGGCGAGCCTTGCCCCGGCCGATGCCACCGGCGGTGCCGGATCGGCATGGCCGCGCGGCGCCTGCGCACACAAGGCCAGTCCCATCAGGACCAGCCAGGAGCGCATGTGGCTACGGCAGCTGAGGGCCATGCCGGGGCTTCGCTCAGGTCGGGGGCGTGTCGTCAGGATCGTCGGGACGCTGGGACGGCTCGTCGTCCTTGTCATCGCCATGGTCATCTTCGACCTCATCGCCCTCATAGCCGCCCGTCTGGCTCTGATGCTCCACGTGCATCTGCACGATACCCAACTCCTCGGTCAGGATCGTGCCGTTGCCATTGGCTGCCAGCTCGCGCAGGCCGGCCGAGGCACCGGCGGCTTCGAGCGCCTGCGCCAGTTCCTCGGGCGATGCATGCCGTAACGTGGCATCACGACCGATGGATTCCAGCAATTCGACGGTGTCGCGCATATTCTTCCCCTGGTTCTTGTTGACCTTTGATACCGTCCGCTCCGCCCGATGGCGCGGTGACGGTCCGGCATGTCGCTGTAGCGGCAGCCCGCTTGATTCCTTTAACCCTTATGCCGGAACGGCCGGTTCCGCGCCCGTGCCGTGGATCGCATCGAGTGCATCCAGGCGTGCGCGCATGATCGCGTTTGGCTTCAGCGCATGCGCGGGTGGCAGTACGAGTGTTTCCTGGCCGGTAAACGTGGCGGCAGGGAAGTCGCGCAATACTGTGCGCTGGATGTGCGGCCCCTCGATCGGCAAGGTCGGCGCGCGATAGACGATCACCGGATGATCGGCCGGATAGTCCTGCAGCAGACGCTCCGTCAGCAGCTCACGGTAGGCGTCGGGTGTGCGGAAACGGCCGAGCGAGCGATCACCGACGACGCCCAGCTGCCACAGGATCACGTGGCTGGTGGTGTCCAGGTTGCGCTCGAAGAAGAGCAGCTGGCTGGCCTCCAGGTGCTGGCAGCCGACACGGCCCGGATCGATGCCCAGGTCTGCGTAAAGGCAGTCTTCGGCCGATATGCCAGCCTCCATATGCGCCTGGTAACCCTCGGCGCGGGCAAGCTCGATCACCTTGTGCGGCGACCAGGCGAAAATGCCCGGGTGGCCGTAGAAGACGGCGCAGACGCGCTTTCCCGCCCGTACCTCGGTGATCATCACCTCGACCCACTCGCGATAGGTCTTCATCCGCGACTTGCCCGGACGGTAGTACGGCTGAAGGCTGCGGACCTCCGGATTCAGGCGTCGCAGCCAGAGCTCCACCACGTGGTCCGAGAGCGCGGCGAAGACGACGTCCGCCGTCTCGATATGGCTGCGCGAGAGGGGAGTCAGGTGAGAGCCCAGGGTCATGCCCATGCCGACACAGGCGATGCTGCCGCGGCGGACTTCGGTCGAGGTTGGAGCGGATGTGTTCATCGAGTGATAGTAGGCAAAATTATTGTGACCGGCGTGGGCACCCCCAAGCCGGGATCGTGAAGACCCCCGAACAGCTTCTGATGACGGTCCCCGCTAACTCGTCAGCATAATGTGACACAACTCACATTCTCGGTAGAGGGTCCTGCGGAGAGGAGCGCGTTCGGGCGAGTCTTCCCTGAGAGCATCATGGCACCCGAGTGCTCAGGGCAAGACCGAAAAATCATGGGGTTACGGAGCCTACGAGTTAGCTGCCGTCGGCAGGTATTTGCGATCAGGGCAGGTTGCTCAGATCCGCGTGGTAAGTCCAAGTCTCGCTGGTAGCGCCCTCGACTGCGTTGCCGAAATCGTGCAATGCCCTTTCATTCGCTGCCAGCAGGCCATCCATGTCCAGGCGGAATTCGTCGTAGCTGGCTGTGTTGTTCCGGGACACCATCAGCAGGTATTCGGTCTGCGCACCACCTGTGACAAGGCGATACCAGGTATGTGCCGGCGCCTGGTGCATGGCGGCAAGCCGCTCATGCGCGACGGCCATGGCTGATTCGAACTCGGCCTCGTGGCCGGGGCGCACGTGGAACCTCGTGACTTGCATGGTCACGGCCGGCTTCCGGTCTTCCAATGGCGTTGCCGTACTCAGGCTTTTGAGCAGCACGAACATGGCGCCGGGTTGCGGAATCACGAAAGGCGAAACCGCGTTGCGAAAATGCGCGCCGTCTCCGGCTACGTCCACCCTTTTGTCGAGGGCTGCGAAAGGCACACCCAGCGTGGCATCGACAAACTGCCCGTCGCGTTCGCCGCCATCGATCATCCAGCCGAACCATGGCAGCGGATCATGGTGGTCGCGATGCCAGCCAAGGTGCTGGCGATACCCTTCCTCGAACTTCTCCGTGGCACCGGGCTGGATGCGGTAGTAGTAGAAGCGAGCTACGGTCTGGGCATGGAGGGGCGCTGCCATCCAGGCAAGCCCAAGCAGAAGTGCGGCAATAACCGGGAATTTCATGGGGTTTCTCGCGTTTGGGGATATCGCCCAAGTGTCATAGGCGGGTGCCCGCGCGGCCATGCTAATTTTTGGCGGAGCCCGCAAAGAATTTTTGGGAATGAGCTTGAGCGCCGAATTCCGATATCTCAATACGTTCCGGGTGGTGTGCGAGTCCGGCGGGGTACGGGCCGCGGCAAGCGCATTGCATCGCAGCGAGCAGTCGGTCAGTTATCAGTTGCACCGGCTGGAGGAAGGCCTTGGCATGCTCTTGTTCGACCGTGTCGGCGGACGATTGCAGCCGAACGCGGCCGGTCTTCGCTTGCTGGAGTTCTGCCGCGACATGCACGTGGCATGGCATCGCATGCGCGACGAACTGGAGCAGCCCGTCCAGGCTGCTCCGCTGCTTCGTGTCTCGGCGGTGAGCGGGTATGGCCGGTATGTCCTGCGTCCACTGTTCTATGACGGCCCGCTGGCCCATATACCCATTCGTCTGTCGTATCCCACGGAAGAAGGCGTCTTGCAGGACGTCAGGGCCGGCCATAGCGACCTTGGCTTTGTCTTCTCCACGCCCGATGTAGAAGATCTGCAATGTGAGGCCGTGGATACCGAAGAACTTGTGCTGGTGGTGCCCAGGGCGTCGAGGGGCATGAAGGTTTCCGTCGAAGCGCTCTCCGCCGAGCGGTTCGTCACCTATGACGAGTACGATTATGTGTTCAACACCTGGTTTGGGCACACGTTCGGAAAGGCGACCGAGAATATCCAGTCCGTGGCGCACTTCGAAGAGCTGGAAGAAGTGATCGACTGGGTGGCGTCGGGACGCGGTGTCTCCATCGTGCCGGCACCCTGCGTGGCCAGCCACGAGGGCAGTGGCCGCGTGGCCATCGTCCGTGACTCAGCGTCGCCTTGCACGAATACGATTTTCGCCGTGTACCGGCCGGGCGAGGGCGATACCCCGGTCATCCAGCAGACCTTGCTGGCGTTGCGCGGTGCGGCCTAGACGCGCTTCAATCGTAGCGCGGACCAGTCTTCGTCGATCGCAATCTGGCTGACTGTGTCGAGCCCATAATCAGGCGCCGCCTTGTGGATGACGTCGCGACTTAAATCACCCGCCAGCCGGGAGGTGAGCTTGGGGTAGGCGAGCCAGAGGATCGCGGTGGATTTCAGCTTCGGAAGCTGCGCGGCGAGGCTGGCGTCAAACTGCTTGCGTGAGCTGACGAACAACAGCACCACATCCGCCTGGTCGGCCTTCGCGCTCACGGCGCCGGCAAGCGCAGGTTCAACGTTCTTCGGTGCGTTCAAGGCCGCAAAGCTGCGGCCATGCTTTACCTGCAGGCGCTCAAGAACAGGTTTATCGGACATCGCGAAGTCATCCCGGATGGCACTCCCGGGGAAGGGTAGCGCAGACCGATGTCTGCCTACGACTTCGATCGATGGTAATAGCGACGCGCCTTGTCCCGGCTTCCGCAGTCGGCCATGTCGCACCAGCGGCGGTGACCGTTGCGTGTCTGGTCGTCGAATAGCCAATGGCATGAGGGGCAGAAACGCAGGCGATCATGGTTGCCTGCGGTCACGAGCTCCGCGGCATCGATCAGTATGGGATAGAGCGCTTCGGAGGCATTGCGGGGTGCCAGCCAGTTCCAGGCGAGCGTGACCGGATCAATGACGCGCCCCTCGTTGGCCTTCGCGGCCGCCTTGCTCAACTCCGCTACCGATGCAGGCTTCGGTCGCTCCGCATGGGCCAACGGCGAAAGCACCGCGGCGAGCATCCGGCGCGAGTCATGCAATGCATGAAGATCGGCGTCCTTGCCGCGTGGAAAGGCCAGGCCCACGGCGGCGAACCAGCGTCTGGCGTTCTCAGGCCCGCTCAACCAGTCGTGCGCATGTTCTGTATCGGGCCAGCTGACGGTGTTGACGAAATCCAGGCACAGCCGCCCGCCCACGAGTTTGTACGTGCCACGGTATTCACCCGGATCAAGGTCGATGGCGTCCATGAACAAAGTTTACCACCTATTGTCATTTGACAGGTGAGATCGATGGGTTTATAAATCTCACCATCATGAACACGATAGATGGTAAAAATAGATCGGCGGCGCCGCTCATGCAACGGGTGCCGCCGCACGCATTCTTCGTGGGCAGCGCGATCTTCCACTACCTGGGCCCGTCATTCGCCGTGCTGCTTTTCGCCCGCGTACCGGTGGCGGGAGTGGCGTGGCTGCGCATCGTGTCCGCCGCGGTGGTGTTCGCCGCGTGGCGGCGACCTTGGCGGACTTTCCTCGCGGCGACAAGCCAAACGCGATGGATGATCGCCGCGCTTGGCGCCGTCTTCGCCGTGATGAACTACTGCTTCTATCGAGCCATCGCCGAGCTGCCGCTGGGCACCGTGGCGGCCATCGAGTTTGCGGGGCCCGTGGCCTTGGCGCTGGCTGGCGCGCGATCACAGCGCAATATGGTGGCGCTCGCCCTCACCGTGGCGGGCGTCTACATGCTGACCGAAGTACGGCTTGCCGGAACGCCGCTGGCCTTTGCCTGGGCCTTTGCCAATGCCGTGCTGTTCACGCTTTACATCGTGCTGGCGCATGGCGTGGCCCGTGCGGATCCTGACACCAGCCCCATCGATCGCTTGGGCGCCTCGATGATGCTGGCCGGGGTGATCATCTCCCCCCTGGGCTTCCGTGAAGCCATTCCCGCGCTACTCGATCCGCTCACGCTGGGCGCCGGCGTGGCGGTGGGAATCAGCTCGTCGGTGATTCCCTATGTGTTCGACCAGCTGGCGATGACCCGCCTGCCACGCTCCACCTATGCTCTGTTCGTTGCGTTGCTGCCGGCGACGGCGGTGATCATCGGCGTGATCGTGCTCGGCCAGATCCCCACGTTTTTCGAGAACATCGGCGTGGGACTGGTGGCCGCGGGTGTGGCGCTTCACCGGCCGGCCCCTTAGTGCCGGGGTCAGAGTAATGACTCTGACCCCTTCGAAGCACTGACCCCTTCGAAGCAGGAGTGGTTATGCAGTACATCAACGTTGGACGCAGCGGATTGAAGGTGTCAAAGCTTTGCCTGGGCGCCATGAGTTACGGCACGCCCACGGCCAGGGCCTGGATACTGACCGAAGAAGAAGGCCGTCCGATCATCCGGCGCGCGCTCGAACTGGGCATCAACTTCTTCGATACCGCCAATATGTACTCCGGCGGTGAAAGCGAGCGGGTACTAGGCCGCGCGCTACGCGACTACGCACGGCGCGATGAAGTGGTGGTGGCCACCAAGGTGTTCTATCCCATGGGTGAAGGCCCCAACCAGCGGGGGTTGTCACGCAAGCATCTGCTTGATGCGATCGACGCGTCGCTCGAGCGTCTTGGCATGGATTACGTCGACATCTACCAGGTGCACCGCTGGGACAACGAAACACCGCTGGAGGAGACGCTCGAGACGCTCAACGACATCGTGCGTTCGGGCAAGGCCCGCTATATCGGTGCGTCGAGCATGTATGCGTGGCAATTCCAGAAGGCGCTGATGACGTCCGAGCGGCACGGCTGGGCCCGATACATATCGATGCAGAACCACTACAACCTGGTGTATCGCGAAGAAGAGCGAGAAATGCTTCCGCTGTGCCGGGCCGAAGGCATTGGCATCCTTCCGTGGAGCCCGCTGGCGCGAGGCTTCCTGACCCGTCCCCGAAACGCGGATGCCACCACGCGGGTAGGCAGCGACGCTTTCGCCCATGAGCTGTACTACACGGAGAACGACTACCAGGTGGTGGATGCCGTGGCTCGTGTTGCCCAGGAACGTGGTGTCGCGCAGGCGCAGGTGGCGTTGTCGTGGCTTTTGCATCAACCGGGTGTGACGTCACCGATCATCGGTGCCACGAAGATGTCTCATCTTGAGCAGGCGATCGAAGCGGTGGCGCTGGAATTGTCGCCCGCTGAATGCGCGATTCTTGAATCCGCCTATAAGCCACATCGCGTGTTGGGCCACGCATAGTCCAGAGGCAATGCTGGCGCGATTGAGCATCGTTGGATGTTTTGATTGCCGCAATTTTGCGACGCTTACGATATGGCATTGCGGTGCGAAGGTAGGCAAGATGCTCGCGTTGCCAGTGGATCGGCAACCGGGTATGACAGCCCGTCTTATCAGACCGAGCTACCGCAGGTTCGCCTGCGGTAGCAGTGGTTCCCGCTTTACTTATGGCGGGCGACCAGGCGGGCGAAAGCCCGGCCGTCTCTGATTGCGGTCTGTCATCCTGACTCGCCCGCCACTCCTGTGTAGAAGGCATGGGTGGCATGCCCAGAAGCCGAGCTCAGGCAGGGCGGATGAACGCAAGGAACGTGTAAGAAGTGTTCTTAGTCGGCTGACCGGCCCTTACGCATAGTGGCCGCGGCTGATGGCGGATAGCCCGCGGCGTTCATCCGGCCTACCCGGCTGCTTTACCTGACGTTCGTTCAAGCGTGCTGTAACAAATTGTTACGCCGCCTCTTCAATCGATCAGCGCTGCAAGCACATGTTGCGGGTCTTTCTCGATCGCGCGCAGCAAGGCTCGTGCTGGGCCGGTCGGATTGCGACGCCCCTGTTCCCAGTTTTGAAGCGTTCCAATATCCACATCTATGACCTTCGCAAACTTCGCTTGGGAAAGCTTGGTGAGGGAACGGATACGCTTTACCTGCTCAGACGCAACGTAGGTTTCCCGCGAAGGTGCGCGTCCACCTCGACGGATTTCATCCATCTGGGTGACGCTCTGCAGAAGTTCGTTGAAAAGTTCGTTGTCCATGGTTATCTCCACTGCTCGACTATTTGCTTGAGCGCCTTTTTCTGCGTGGACGTGAGGTCTTCAGCCTCCTCAGGCCGCCGGTGCCAGGAATCACGTCGCCTGCCTCGGGATCATTTGCAAGTTCGCGCTGAAAGTCCGCGTACTCGTCGTCATCTACAAGTGCATTGATCTGACGGGTGAATACCGTGGTCTCAATAAAGATCATGGAGGGATTATACGCCAATGGCGTATATACGTCAATGGCGTATAGATAGAAACGCTATATGCCTCCAATCTTCCGCATAAGTCACACTCGGGCCGGGTCAGGCGCTGACGTTATCGGACTACTTTCGGAGGCTATTGCCATGTCGAAGATTCGGGTTGCCGGCTTCTCGCTTTCCATCGATGGATTTGGCGCCGGGCCCGAGCAGAGCCTGGAGAATCCACTGGGAAAGCGTGGGCCAGAGATGTTCCAGTGGTTTTTCGGCACGAAGACCTTCAAGGCGATGACGGGCCAAAGCGGCGGCTCGGAGGGCGTCGACGAACAGTATGCCCATCGGTCGATGGAGGGCTTCGGCGCCTTCATTCTGGGCCGCAACATGTTCGGCCCCATCCGGGGCGACTGGCCGGACATGAACTGGAAGGGCTGGTGGGGAGATGATCCGCCTTATCACGCTCCCACGTTCATTCTTACGCACTACCCGCGCGATCCGATCGTGATGGAGGGCGGCACGACGTTCCATTTCGTGACTGCAGGCATCGAAGCGGCGCTTGGACAGGCCAGGGCCGTCGCTGGAGGTAAGGACATCAAGATCGGCGGTGGCGTGTCGACGGTGCGCCACTACCTCCAGGCAGGGCTTGTCGACGAAATCCACTTCGCCATCGCCCCCGTGGTGCTGGGGCAGGGTGAGGCGATGTTCCGTGGGATTGATCTACCTGCCCAGGGATTCAAGGTGGTCGAGCAGGCGGCGACCGAGCACGCGACGCATATCGTGCTCAGTCGTTGAAGGATGTGGTCAGCTGAAAGATGGCGGCGGTTGGCGCAATGCGGGTACGGGTGGAGCGACAAGGCGGGATGAAGGACTGCCCTTGACTTCGCCGAAATGCCGATGCTCATTCCACGCGGCCGTGGCCTCTTCCATTTCCTCGGGACGCCGGGCGACAAAATTCCACCAAAGAAGAATTTCCTCGTCGAAGGGCTCGCCACCGATAAGCACCAGCCGGCATGCGGAACCGCATTGCAGATCCAGGTGCTCCCGGCCGCTGCCGAGATAAAGCAGGGTGTCCGGTTCCAATGCTTCGCCTTCGATGCGGGCTTCCCCGCTTAGCACCAGCACGGCGTATTCGAAATTAGATTGTAGGGGAACCTTCAGGTGCGCGGCATCGCTGGCCGTAAAGTCCAAGCCGACCAGGGGTGAATAGACCTCTGGCGCCGCCCGCTGCCCAAAGGCTTCACCCACCAGCACGGTCACACGGAAGCCACCCTGGTCGACGATGGGCAGGGTCGGGTAGTGCTGGAAAGCCGGCGGCCGATGGCGCTCGGCCTCGGGAAGCGCTATCCACAGTTGCACGGCATGCAGGCGTCCGCCCGCAGGCGACGCTTCGTCTTCCGCGTGGGCAATGCCTCGGCCGGCCGTCATCAGGTTCACCTGGCCCGGGCGTATCAGCTGCTCGTAGCCCAGGGTATCGCGGTGCATGATCTCGCCCTCGATCATCCAGGTGAAGGTCTGCAAACCGATATGCGGATGCGGACCCACGTGCAGGCCGTGTCCGGCACCGGCATCCACGGGCCCGGCGTGATCCATGAAACACCAGGCGCCCACCATGCGACGCGCGGAGGTGGGCAGCGCCCGGTGGATGGGCAGGCCACCAACATCCGCTCCCCGTGTATTGATGCGCTCCATGACGGGGCCAGTGTAGGTAGCGGGCTGGGTGGGACGATGTTCGCTACTGGTCATGAAATCACCTGCTCAAATGGGTGTTGCCAACGCCTTCGCGAGGTGACGTCAGGTCTTGCGCCCGATCCGGTTCAACGGGAGCTTCAGAAACGCGGCGCCATGTTCATCAGGCTCCGGCAGGCGACCGCCCCGTATATTCACCTGGAGTGCCGGAAGAATCAGCCGGGGGACCGCAAGGCCAGCATCACGCGTGCGCCGCATGGCGACGAAGTCGGGCTCGGCGGTACCACGCCCAACATGCACGTTGTTTTCCCTTTGCGCCGCAATGCTGCTTTCCGCCGCCGCCTCCCGGCCAGCAGGAGGGTAGTCGTGGCAGAGGAAGATGCGCGTATCCGCGGGCAACGACAGGATCTTTTGTATCGACCGGTACAGTAGCGTCGCATCACCGCCTGGAAAATCACATCGCGCGGTGCCGATGTCTGGAGCGAAGAGCGTGTCGCCGATGAAAGCGGTATCGCCGATCAGATAGGTAAGGCCATCCTCGGTATGGCCTGGTGTAGCCATCACGCGAACGATCATGTCGCCGGCGGCCAAGGTATCGCTCTCTTCGAGCAGCCGATCGAACTGGTTCCCGTCGGGCGTGAACTCGTCGCCCAGATCGAACACCGACTTGAAGTGTGCCTGCACACCGACGATCTTCCGGCCAATCGCCAGTTGGGCGCCGAGTAAGTCGCGCAGGTAGCTTCCGGCGCTCAGGTGATCGGCATGCGCGTGGGTTTCAAGAATCCACGCCACGTTCAACTGCCGGTCGCGAACGAACGTGGCGATCTGGTCGGCGGAGGTGGTGCCGGTTCTTGCCGCGGTGGCATCGTAGTCGAGCACCGGGTCGATCACCAACGCGGAATCCGCATGGTGAACCACATAGGAAAAGGTGCCGCTATCGGCGTGAAAGAATGCCTCGACGGACGGATGCTGAGCGTCATGTGGCGGCATGGCAAGTCGACGCCTGGGTTGGTCAAGCCCAAATCTAGTACCTGCCGCATGGATGTGTCGAGCCAATTCCCGGATCTGGCTGGAAGCCCTCCGTTTGACCGGCCGAAGGGCTTCCGTCCGGGATCACGTCATTTGATTGTCAGGTAGTAAGTAAACGTGTTTGTGGTTCCCATGGTGCTGGTGGTCTTGCGCACGATGGTGTGCATGCCCGGCGATAGCGGCCGGAACATGAAGTACCAGCCATTGGCCACCACCGGTTGCCAGTTCGTGGTGATGCAAGGGTCGAGGGGAGCCTGCAGGCTGGGGTCGCCTTTCAGGGAGAACACGTTCTCCGAAATGTAGTGGTAGTCCAGCGCATTGCGCACCGGGCGGCCATCGAGCGTGATGTCCATCTTCTTGGTCATCAGATAGGTTTCAGAATCGGCCACCAGGAAGTCATAGAGCGACATGCCCGCCGGCGGGGTGAAGGCGGGATCGGGACACGGATAGGTGTCGCTGACGAACTGGGCGATCAAGAGGATCGCCTTGCCGCGCGGAATCGTGCAGGCGCGCGTAAAGCTGCCCGCCGCCATCGATGCGATCGGCGCAAGGAACCATACCGGTCCCTCCTGTGCCACGCCGCAGTTGGCGCCGGTGGAATCGAAGAACGGGTTCTTGTCGAAAGGTTGCGCGTAGAGCCATTGCACCGAAGCATCGCCCCAGCCATAGATGCTCTTGTCAAACGGGCGGGAGTCCTTTGGGTAGAGCATGGGGTTGAAGTCGCGGCCGAAGTCGAATGGGTCCGGTTGGGTCGCGTTGGCCGCGGCAACGACACTGCAGGCGGCCAGCAAGGCGCACATGAATCTGTTCATGAGACTCTCCTCCTATGTGGGGCGCAAACGGGGACGTGGACCGCGGTGTCAAGCCGCGATCCTGATGGTTGCGCACCACTAGAGTGCTACCTGGCAAAGCGCAACGCTTCCAGAAACGTGCTCGTTTGCAGGGCCGGACGGTTTGCTTTGAGGGAGGGCTTTTACGGCACCCAAGGCGGCGTATGATCGATGTCCGGGGCAGGCTTGGCTCGTTGCGGGGCGGTGCCGATGTCGATCATGCAGACGGTGTTGCATTCAGCGCACTTCAAGGTGGTCAGCCACGTGTGCAGGTACCCACGCGTGGATTGCGGCTACGTGCAGGGCGACGATCCGGCGCGAGTCCTTTTTACCCGCCGAGGCGCCTTCCTGATGCATGTCGGCGCCCGGGCCTATTTCGCGCGACCGGGGCAGGCGGTGCTTATTCGCCGGAACGTGGAATACCGGGTGACGCATCCGGATAGAGAGGGATGTGACTGCTGCACTGATGTGCTGCTGGACGATGCAGCGCTCGATATGTTCGGCCTGTCGCAGGCATCGATGTCCCCGGCATGCGTATTCGGGCATGACATGGCGCTTCAGATGACACACGTTGAACTTTTGCTCGGCCTGCGGCGTGATCGCGCTTCGACGGTCGATGGAGAAGATTTGCTGTTTGAACTGTTCGATCGCTTGATCCAGGAAAGCAGTAAGCCGTCGCGACCGACCCGGCCCATTGCAGCGCGGCAGGTGGCGAAGGTGGAGGAAGCGATCATCGGTCACGCCGAGGAGAATCTCAGTGTCCGGGCGCTGGCGGAGATAGCCGGCTGTTCGCCGTTCCATCTGTCCCGCATCTTTCGCCAACATACCGGGCAATCGCTGCGCCAGTTCCGTGTGCGGCAGCGTCTTGGCAATGCCATCGACCGCCTGGCCGAGGGAGAAGACGACCTGGCGGCACTCGCCTGCGATGTGGGCTTCAATAGCCACAGCCACATGACCGATGCGTTCCACCAAACGCTGGGGCGGTCGCCCAGGCAGTTGCGCGAGCAGCTACGGCAGGTGACGCTCAGGCAGCTGCGGCGCAAGCTAGGTTGTCGCCGGATGCACCCCTAGCCGGGTCGCGGCGCCATGACATCGCGCAAAGCCTGCAAGGCAGGCAAGAGCGTTTCCGGTTCCCGTAGGGCCTTGCGCGCGGCACCTACGCCCTTGCGTACCTCGCCAGGGGTGGCACCTTCGTTGACCAACACCATGGCGGAGTCACGGCAGGCAAACAGGGCATCGATCCAATCGGCAGGGTGCACCGTTTTCAGCCAGGGCGTCAGGAGGCGGCTCGCCCTGAACGCCGGGGCTACCTGTTCGACCTGATCGAGTGCGGCGACAAAAGCATCTGGTTTTCGCTCTTCGGTAGCCGGGTCGAGTGCCTCGGACAACGCGGCCAACGCGTCGGCGATGCGCCGGCGCAACACGGCGGTGGATTTGACCGGATACACAAGCCATGCGGCTGCAACGCCGATGACGGCGCCGATCACGATTTCCTCCAGGCGCGGCCACAGGATGGCCTGCGGCGTTGCGCCGCTGAACCCCTGCAGCAATGCCAGTGCGATGGTGATGAACAGCGCCCACCACGCGTAGTTCAACGGGCGAAGCCACAGGCCAAGGAATACGGCCGCAAGAATGAGCGCAGCGGTAGTCACATCGTGGCTGCCGACATGTATGGCTAGCGTTAATGCAGCCACGGTTCCGGCCGCCGCCCCGGCAACACGAAGCACGCTCTTGTAGGCGACATCCAGCCGGCCCCGGTTGCCACTGTTGACGATGAAGGCGGTGAGCACGATCCACGCCCAGCGCTCGGAAAAAAAGAAGTAGCCGACCAGGAAGGACGCGGCCAGCGCCACGGCCATCTGAATGGCCATGCGTGTGCTGGCCGAGGGATGCAGCGAACCTTCCGCAGGTGCGGGAACCGCGGCTGGCGCAGCCGCCTTGCGTACGGGAGGCAGCACGCCAAGTCGGCGCGCCGCGGCCTGGAAGGCAGCCACCCACACCAGGGCCAGCAGGGCGACGATGATCGGCACGAGGATCGCCATGAGATGCCCCGCATGCCTGGGCGGAACATGGGGCGTGGTGAGGATCACGACGAACGGCAACGCGATGAGCGAACCCGCGCGCCTGGCCATCAGGCCAAACCGCCGTACCCAGATCGACACGAACATGCCTGCCACGAACACGGCGGCGCCCACCCAGGGCATGTGATGGAGCAGGCTGCCGACTCCCACGGCGACCAGGCCAACCAGGGGAAGCGCAACGGCAGCTTCCAGCCGGCCGCGAAGGTCATGATCCAGATGGCTGCGCGAGAAGGACAGGCACAGCACGACGGCGAGTACGGCAGGGCCAGGTTCCGGCGCGATCGCCAGGGCGCAGGCCAGGGTGGCCAGTGCGGCCAGCATGGTGACGACGGCGGCAGCAAGCGAGTGTGCGACACGACCACCACGCACTGCAGGATCTTGCGGTAGCACGGCGGTGTCTGTCGGCATGGCGTTCGCGGATGGTTTTCCTGGAGGGGGAATATACGCGAGATGGTCGCTTCGGGTTGCCAAGGCCTGTGCACTTGACCTGCCAGGTCATTGCTGGGGAACAGCGGTGAGGGAAACACTCACCATGCCTTTAAAACCCGGAGAAGACGATGCGAGCAGCGAGCTGGACCTGGATCATCCTCGGCGCAGCGTTGGTGTTGCCGGCTTATGCCCAGCAGGGGGTTGGTGATTACCGTGGTCTCCCCGCGGACCTCGCCGACGCGGCCACGGCGTATGACGTGGCGCAAATGAAAGCCGACCGGGCGGCGCTGGAGCGTTACCTCGCCGACGATTACACGCTGGCCAACCTCGATGGCGGGAACCGGACCAAGGCCGAATCCATTGCCGCGTCCGTCGCACCTGGCAGCAAGACCACCTACGTCGCGATCAGCCAGCAGGTCAGCAAGGTATGGTCCGATGGAGCGGCGCTGGGCGGCATCGTCGACGCGAAGGGCGTCGACCACGGCAAGCCCTTTACCCTGCATGCGCGCTTCGTCGACGTGTGGGCCAAACGCGGTGGCCAGTGGCAGGTGATCTTCACCCAGATCCATAACGTCCCGACGGGAAAATGAGCCCAGGGGCCGGGCTGGTGGCGGATTTTGCAGGCGGGAATATCCGGAGGTTATGCTTGCGTGGCATTGCTCGAAGGACTTGCCATCGCCACCGCCCCGGCCACCGCATCCCATCCACCGATCGGCGCCTTGCTGCGCGAATGGCGCGCGGCCCGACGCCTGAGCCAGCTCGACCTGGCGCTGGAAACGGGCATATCCACCCGGCATTTGAGCTGTGTCGAAACCGGCAAGGCGCGAGCCAGCCGCGACACCGTATCGCGCCTGGCCGATGCACTGGGCATGCCGCTCAGGGAGCGTAATGCGCTGCTGCGTGCGGCAGGTTTTGCTGCCATGCATCCGGAACGGTCCCTCACCGCCCCCGCGCTTGACCGCGTGCGCCAGGCGGTGGACCTGATCCTTGCCCATCAGGAACCCTATCCGGCGTTCGTGGTGAGCCGGCACTGGGATGTGCTGGCCACCAACGAGGCAGCCGTCAGGCTCAACCAGATCCTGATGAGGGGTCGGACGCTGCGGCACAGTAATCTTCTGCACCAGATTTTCGACCCCGAGGACTTCCGGCCGGTGATCGCCAACTGGCACGAAGTGGCCGCCCGGTTCATCCGGCACGTGCATGACGATCTCGCCGCCAACCCGACCGATCGCCGGACGCACCAGTTGCTCGACGAAATCTTCGCCTATCCCGATGTGCCGGCGCGCTGGCGGGACCGCGAACTGGGTAACGAGCCGTCGCCCATCGTTACCTTCACCTTCCATAGCGAGGTGGGTGAGCTTCGATTCTTCGAAACGTTCACCACGTTCGCCGCGCCGTATGACGTCACCCTCGACGAGATACGGATCGACTGTACGTTCCCGGCGGACGACTTCACGGCAACCGTGTGCGCGGACCTTGCGGCAGGGAAAGGGAAGGCCTGAAGGCACGCTAGGGGGCACTTCCATAAACAGGCGTTGATGCTGCAGTGCGGTTCGATGAATACTCGGCCACCGCCACCCGCTGCAGCATCAGGCCATGACCGAGCTACTTTCCCCCGACACGCTCGCCCCGCAGCAGCTCGACCACGCGCTGACGTTACCTGCCCGTTTCTATACCGATGCGCGCATGCCGGCGCTGGATGGTCCAGCCATCTTCGCCAAGAGCTGGCAGCTGGTATGCCATCAATCGCAGTTGCTGGGTGTTGGCGATCACGTCGTTACCGAGATTGCCGGGCTGCCCCTGCTGATCGTGCGCAGCGATGCATCGAGCATCCGCGCTTTCCATAATGTATGCCGGCATCGCGCAGGGCCGATCGCCAGCTGCGACGGGCAGGGTGCAAAGCACCTCCGCTGCCGGTATCACGGCTGGACCTATGGCCTGGACGGCGTGTTGCGCGGCGCTCCGGAAATGGGTCGCACGCCGGACTTCAACCCGGCGGACATCCGTCTTCCCGAGGTTCGCGTGCACCTGTGGCAAGGCCTGGTGTTCGTTGCCATCGGCGAGGCGCCGCCATTCGATGAATTTGTCGCGGGCATCGACGAACGCCTCGGTCCGCATCGGGCCTTGCACTGCTATCAGTTCCATCACCGCGCCAGCTACGACGTGGCCTGCAACTGGAAGGTTTACGTGGATAACTACCTGGAGGGCTACCACGTACCCCACATTCATCCCGGACTGAACAGCCTGCTGGACTACCGCAGCTATATCACTGAAACCGCGCAGTGGTATTCGTTCCAGTTCAGCCCGCTGGAGAGCGGTGACGATCTCTATGGCAGTGGCGAGGCGCTGTACTACTTCCTGTATCCCAATGCCATGCTCAACATCCTGCCCGCACGGCTGCAGACTAATCGCGTACTGCCTTTGGGTGTGGACCGATGCCGAGTGGAGTTCGATTTCTACTACACCCCGGCCGACACTCCGGAGGCAAAGGAGCGGCGCGCTAAAGACATCGCCTTTAGCGATGAAGTGCAGGACGAGGATGTCACCATGTGCGAGGACGTACAGCGCGGGCTTGCTTCGGGCTCCTACGAGGCCGGGCGATTGAATCCACTACGTGAGAACGCCGTGCATCATTTCCATGAAATGGTTCGCCGCGCCTACCGCGATTCGTTGACGTAGCGCATGAACAACAGTCGGCGGGCGCTCGGATTATGGATGCTGATCGCCCTGGTGATCGGCAACATCATTGGATCGGGTGTTTTTGTATTGCCGGCGGCCTTGGCGCCCTTTGGCGCGGCGAGCTTGCTTGGTTGGGGCATCAGTCTGGGTGGGGCGCTGATGCTGGCCCTGGTGTACGCACGGCTGTCGCAAATTATTCCCAACCACGGCGGCGCGTACGCTTACGCGCGCCGTGCCTTCGGTGACCGTGTCGGTTTCATCGTGGCATGGAGCTACTGGGTGTGCGTGTGGTCGGCGAACGCGGCCATTGCGGTGGCGTTTGCCGGTAGCCTGGGATCGGTGTGGCCGGCGGCAACGGCCACGCCGTTGCGTGGCGCCTTGTGCGCCCTGGGCGCGTTGTGGATATGCACATCCATCAGCCTGGCTGGTGTTCGCGAAGCCGGCCGCACGGCGATCGTATTGACCTTGCTTAAGCTGGTGCCGCTGGTCGTGTTTGGCCTGTTGGGATTGGGCTGGGTGCATGCCAGCGCCTTTGAGCCCTTCAATTCCAGCGGCCAGCCCCTGGTAAGCGTTGCCTCCTCCGTCGCCGCACTGACCTTGTGGGCATTTCTTGGCCTGGAGAGCGCTACCGTACCGACCGACGTGGTCATTGATCCACAGCGCACCGTCCCGCGCGCCACCATCATCGGCGTGACGATAGCCGGGCTCGCCACGATGCTCGCCTGCACCGTGGTCATCGGCATGCTCCCCGCCGATGTACTGCATACCTCGGCAGCGCCGATGGCCGAGGCAGCAAGGCGGACATGGGGAGCCTGGGCGGGTATGTCGATTGGTGTCATCGCCACCGTATCGTGCTTTGGTGCGCTCAACGGGTGGGTGCTCCTGCAGGCACAGACAACGCTGGCCGCGGCGGAGGATGGCTTGTTTCCGGCCGCCTTCGCCCGCCTCGACAAGCGCGGCACGCCATGGATTGGTCTGCTGGTGAGCAGCATTCTTGCCAGCGCGCTGATTGCCTCCAATTACAGTCGCACTCTGGTGGCGCTCTTCACCTTCACCATCCTGCTGTCGACCGCAGCCACGCTTATTCCTTATCTGGTCACCGTGCTCGCATGGTGGCGCATCGACCATGCCGCCAGGCCATGGCGGCGGGTGATCGCATTGGGCGCACTGGCTTTCAGCGTGTGGGCGCTGATTGGCACGGGTGCCGAAACATTGCTGTGGGGAGGAGTGTTGCTGCTTGCCGGCTTGCCTATTTATCTGTGGCAGCGATACGCCACGAAGTGACTGCGCCGGTACTCAACCAGTACAGCAGGGCAAGAAGACTCACCGCTGCGCCCAACAGGCAAACACCGTTCCAGCCGGCATAAGCGTAGATGGTTGTTGTGCTGATGGCGCCCAGTCCACTTCCCGCGGCATAGAAGAGCATATAGAGACCAATCAGGCGGCTGTTTGCCTCCGGCCTGCTACGCAGGATCATGCTCTGGTTGGTGACGTGCAGTGCCTGACCGCCCATGTCGAGCAAGAGGATGCCGATGACCAGCATCCAGAGTGATGTCGGCATACGCGACAACGGCCACCAGGCCAGCATTAGAAGCAGCAGCGCAGCGAAGCTGGTGCGTTCGCCGAAGCCGCGGTCTACCCAACGGCCCGCTCGCGCTGCAGTCACCGCCCCGATGGCGCCAACCAGACCGAATGCACCGATGGCCGTGTGAGAGAAGCTATAAGGTGGGGAGCCCAGCGGCAGTACCAGGGCATTCCAGAAGATATTGAAGGCAGCCCACATGAAGAGCGAAAGCGTGCCTCGAGTCCTCAATACGCGCTCCTCCCGCAACAGCGTGATCATTGAGACGAGCAGTCGCACATAGCTTTCCCGGCCTCCGTTTGAGGGAATCAAGGGCACTCCCCTCCGTAGCGGAAAGGCAACGCCCAGCATCAACAGAGCGGAACAGGCATAGACACCTCGCCAGCCAGCCAGATCGCTGATACCACCGGCGAACACGCGCGCCAGCAACACGCCAAGGAATACACCGCCTTGCGTGGTGCCAACCACATGTCCTCGTTCATGCGGCGCGGCGGCGCTGGCCGCGTAAGAGATCAGCCCCTGCGTCATCGCCGTGCCCATCAGGCCCACGCCAAGCATGCCTGCCAACAGTGCCGCAGGCGAACGTGCCATCCCCACCACGGCCAGTGCCACGATCAGCAACCCCAATTGCACCGTCATCAGGCGCCGGCGGTCCACGATGTCACCCAAAGGTACGAGGAACACCAGCGCCAGCCCACAACCGACCTGCGTTGCCGTCACGACCACGCCGACGGCCGCGCGGCCAATGGCGAAATCCTGGGCGAGCATGTCCAGCAGCGGTTGCGCGTAGTACACGTTGGCCACGCTCAGGCCCGCGGCCACGGCAAACAGGAACATCAGGCCGCGACTCACCTGCAGCGCCGGCAAGGCTCCGGGAGTATTCATCATGCATCCAACTAGTTGCAAAACAAAACTAGTTTGCATCGTAGCCAATCAGTTTTAAAATGCAACTACTTCGTGCGAACGATCAATAGCGGACGTGCCATGCCCCAGCACAAGACATCCAGCGCCCAGACATGCCCCGTGGCACGCAGCCTGGACCTGATCGGGGATCGATGGATGCTGTTGTTGGTGCGCGACGCCTTCGACGGCGTGCAGCGCTTCGGCGATTTCCAACGCAGCCTCGGCGTGGCGCGCAATATCCTTTCCGATCGCCTTCGCCGGCTGGTCGAGGCCGACATCCTGCAGGTCCAGCCCGCATCAGACGGAAGTGCTTATCAGGAATACGTGCTCACTGATATTGGCAGGAACCTGTTTCCCGTGGTGGTTGCACTACGGCAATGGGGGGAACGGCATCTGTTTGAGCGCGCTGAGCCACACTCCATCCTGGTCGATAGGCGCACGCAAAGGCCCGTGCCTTTTATGACACCTCGCAGCGAGAAGGGTGGCGCGTTGTCCGCCGACCAGACGGAAGTGCGCAAGGTGTCATGACTCCGTCGACCTGAAGCCCTACCTGTGACAGTGCCGGAGGCAGCCCCGCGTTTACTTGCGATGCTTGACAAAGTAATCGGCCCCTCATATTCATGGCGGTCGACAGTTCGTGCTTATGTGAAATAGGAAACAGGGGAAAGGAATGACGTACCGGTCTGTGTGGCTGTCCCTTCTTTTGGGGATCCTTGCGCTGTGCCTGAGTACAGGCGCCCTTGCCCAGGATGCATGTTCCTTTAAGTCCGGAGGCGACAAAGCTACCGGGCTGACCTTCGGAGCCAGTGTCACCTTGCCTGGACTTACTTCGCATGGCGCCATTGCGCAGATGAAGGGCATTGCCCCGGGCGACGGTTTCGACATTGGCCAGGATAGCTACCAGGGCTCGCAGGGATCTCTGACTCTTCATCAGAAGGCGGCCGGAAACGCGCGGGGCTTCCCATTGTTCGTCGCGGCTACCGATGCGGGAGCCTTGAGCATCGACATGACCCTGCCTGCAGGCATGACTGCAAAGCCCGATGATGTGCGCCGCGAGCTCTGCGGCATGCTGACACGGGTGAAATCCACTGGCGGGCCCGCCGTAGCCGCGGCATCGGATAGCCACGCTTCGCCCGCCGGTTCCAATGCAAATACTGCGTTCAATGCGGCGGCACTTTTCGGCCCGGTCGATACGACGAAGCTGTGCATGACCAACTTTACGATGGCCATGGGCGAATCGGAGGGCAACTCGTACGCAACATGGTCCATGGCATCCAGCGTCGATCCGCATGACGCTATTGCGACCATGAAGAAGTTCATCGCAGGGGTGAAGGATTTCCAGGTGTTGACGGAGGACTACCACGGCCACGAAGGCGAGCTGACGGTGATGATGAAGAGCGCCGACACGGTCCGGGACAAGGCCTTCCGGTTGGGTGGTCCTGATACGCGCGGTTTCCCCTTCCACATTACCGTCGATGGCGACCTTGCCGCGATCTCGTTCGTGGCGCAGGTGAATCCGGATCAGACGAACATCGTTTCTGCTCGCGTGGAATATCAAGCCTGCGGTCTGATCGCCGGCGCCACCCACTCTGAGTTGCCGCCGGCGCCGTCGGACTCCGCCGAGGGCAACATGCCTCTGGAGCAGAAACCTGCGTCCCGTTTCGCGGGTCTGTTCAAGAGCCGCAAGACGCGTGCGCAAGAGGCGACGCAGCAGGTGGACGACAAGGTCAAGGCCAGGCAGGAGGCAGCTGCGACGCTTTATCGAAGGGCTATCGCTTCCGGCAAGGCCGTGGTTGTCATGCCAATGGTGGATATCGGGGAGAAGTACAAGAACATGCCCCCGCCGACCCCGGGCACAGACAGCTTCCTGGACTACACGGTGGACCGGGATTCCACCATCATCTGGCAGAAGAACGGTGAGCCCAACAGCGTGCTCAAGGTCGGCTACACGCAGTCCATCGATCGCATCGGACTGCACGGCTACCTGACAGGCGTCGACGAGGGCAAGTCCTACTACATGTTCTACATCGTCGATCCGGGTACCTACTCGCTCGTCGGCAACACCTACAAACTGCTCCGCATGGATTTCCCGGAGATGAGCGGCAAGCAGTGGCAGGCCAAGCCGAAGATCGGCATCGCTTCGATGACGGCGACCAAGGAGAAGGAGTACTACCAGACCCAGGAATGGTATGCCGCCCAATACGGCACGCGAACCGTCTCCGATGGCAGCTACTGCGACATCATGGACGTGGGCAGCGGCGGTTGCGTACACATGTCGGAGGCCACGCACAACGAAACGGTGACCACCGATCCAGGCGGCTGGCGCAACACCTTGAAGGCCAAGATGGTGAACGGCGTGGCGATGGCCACCAAGCTCACCCATCCGTTTGCGACGCTTACCGTCGGCGCGGGGGAGGCCGTGGTCGCCGACGGATTCTATGACGACAGCTATGCCACGGGGATCAACACGGACGGCTGCAACCAGGCGGATTCAAACCTGGTGAACTGCACGATCAAGAACTTCACGCTTTACCGCATCGCCACCCGCGTCAGCGACATCAAGGATGGCGCGAATGACGTATTTGCCGCCCAGTACCTCGTCAACAATCGCCTTCCTTTCAGCACGGACATTCTCAAGGCTCGCGACGTGAACGTTTCGGCGAAGCCGGCCGAGGCCAAGATCGGAACGTTCGAGGCGGGATGGGCAAAGCCGTATGTCCTTTCGAGCAAGTGAGGCTGGGTGCGTGCCCGGTAGCCGGCGTATTTGAGGGTTGAAAGCATGCCCAACCTTGGGCATGCTCGCCGGCTATAGGGGGAAGACCATGCAGTTGCTTCGTTTGGACCAGTTCGCCGCCCACCTCAACGAGACATTCATGGTGGAGATCGAGAACGATCGCTCGCCATTCGTCCTTGTCGAGGCCACGCCCATTCCGTACCAGCCGGGTCCCGGGCTGATGCGCGAACCATTTTCGCTGCTTTTTCGCCATGAGGCGGCAGTGGTGTTTCCGCAGCGTATCTACAGGATGGACCATAAAGGGATGGGCGAATTCGGCATTTTCCTGGTGCCGATTGCTCGTGACCGGGATGGATTCATCTATCAAGCCATATTCAACTGATGCCAAACCATGCGCAGATGCGCTCCCTCGGTTGCTTCCAGTACGAAGCCATGTCGCTCGTACAGGCGGCGCGCGTCGAGGTTGTACTGCAGGACATGCAGGCGTAGGGCATCCAGGCGAAGGTTTACGACCAGTGCCTGCATCCAGGCCAGCAGCGCCGTGCCGCGCCCGTGTCCGCGCCACGCCTGGTCAAGAAGCACGTCGATCAGCCAAAGCTCATTTGCCTGGCGGTCGAGATACAGTCTTCCGATCGCGGCGCCCTCGTGCTGCACGACAAGGAAGTGGCCGTGCGCATGCTCGGTGACGTAATGCCGGTGTTGCAGGTCGAACTGGCTATCGCAGAATGCACGCCTGGCTTCTGCCGACCACGGCATGGCGGCGACCTCGCTCGCCCTGGATTGCGCGTAGATTTCGCGAAAGAAATCCAGGTCCGTGTCTTGGGCGTGGCGTAAGGACATCCCGGGCGCGCGTGGCCCGGGATGGTTGTCCAGCAACTCCCGCGACGCGGGAGGGAACGATAGCGTCGCGCCGCTCAAGGCCGCGAGGGATACACACCAGCCAATGCAATGCAGAAATTCATTGCCAGATAGGGCTGCTGGTTGGGATGCGGCTGGCCGCCCGACGTTGGGGTCAATTCGGTGACTGGGAAATTGCCTGATACCGTGGTGGTCTGGGCAAAAATCATCGTGTTGTTGGGCGACACCAGGGCCGATCCACTGGCGGGAATACCTTGCCGCTTTGTGTTGTCCCGCTGGCCGTAGAAATTGGCCGCGTGAGAGTGTGCGGGCATCTCGTTCGTCAACAGCGTGACGGATTCCGACCCAAACGTCTCGCCAAGTTCTCGCGGGGTAAGGTTTGGTCCCGAACCTTGCGCGCAAGCGGCGGAACTTTGGAAATTGGGTAGTCCAAAGGTGACTTTGCCATCGCCGCCATAGGTGGTGCCAAGCAACGAGAACAACGCGGAATTCTGCTGAATGGCCATGATCTGGCCAGCGCAGAACGCCCAGTCCTTGGGGGCGAATTGGAAGGCGTAGAGCTGAATCTCGCCCATGAATGGATCACTCATGATGTTTCCCCTGAATATGATTGCTGTGCAAGCGAGACTCAGCTCTGCGACGGAAATACGCCGGCCCAGGCGATGCAATACCGCACGGTCAATGTCGGCATCAGATTGTCGTGGGGCTGGCTATTACCGGTAATGCTAACGGCAGTGCTTGCCATCGGCGCGGGATTCGTGCCGGCAACATTATTGCTGTAGAGCGAGTCTCCACTGATCGCGCCAAGTTCGACAGTGGCCGTTGGTGTCCCGGTATTGGCGCCGCCGGTAGTCACCATGAGCGTGTGATTGTGCGTAGGAATGTTTGCTGGCAGCAGGGTGACGGTTTCCGTGCCGGACATCTGGCCGATGACATAGGGCGACAAACCAGGGCCGCTACCCTGGTGGATCGGTATGCGACCACGCATATCCGGTACCGCGAAGGTCACCTGGCCATCGCCGCCATAGGTCGTGCCAATCAAGGTGTAAAGCACCTCATAGTCGGCTATTGATTTCAGGCTGCCGTCGCAATCGAACCAGCCATTTGGAGCGAAACCGTAGGGAAAGAGTCGGATCTCGCCGACGTAAGGTTGAGACATGATCGTCGGTCTCCGAGTCAGCTGCGGGAAGGGAATATGCCCTGAAGGGCAATAATGAAATTGAGCGTGGTGTATGGCTGAATGTTGCTATGCGGTTGGGATTGCCCAGCCATGCCTATGGTGCCCGGGTTCGTAGGCACTTGCGTGCCGCTCGCCGGCGCGTAGATAGCCGTGCTGCCGGTGTTGCCCAAAAGGCAATCGGTCGGGGCACGCGCGGCACCGGCCTGGCTGCTGTAGCCGAAAACGTGCATATGGCTTGGGATTTGCGAAACGGAAAGCGTGACGTTTTCCTGGCCTCCGATCGCGCCCCATGGATTGTTCGGACCGATGCCGTACGGCGTGCGACTTTGCATATTCGGCAAAGCGAACGTGGTGACGCCATCGCCGCCGTAAGTTGTCCCGAGCAAGGAAAAAAGCGCTTGATTCTGGCTAATTGCCATGAGTTGGCCGTTGCAGGCGGCGAAACCTCGGGGGACGAAATTGAATCCCACGAGCATGACTTGCCCCATAAATGGTGTTGACATATTTCCCCCTGGTGACAGATGGCCCATCCGGCCATCGCGCTTAACTACTCTCGCCTAAGTGCAGGATGCTTGACAAGGAATCTGTGTGGCGCGTCACAATACACTGTCCACGCGGGCCGTTGAATCATCGTCAGGGACGTTTTTTAAAAAGGGGCTGCCGCGCGCCATGATCGATCGGTCGCGCCGTGGACGTTAAAGGGGACGGCTGAGGAAAGCCGTAGGTTCATCCGGTTACAGGCGCAGCCTCCCTGGGGGATAACGCGTGGTCCGGTGGACGTGTAACAGGGGACATGGACTATGCCGTACCGCCCGTTGATGCAGCGCGCTCTGTCGCGTCTGGTCGCATCCTTCCGCGCGCCGCGTGCGGGGGCTCTATTGATTTGCGCCATGCTGGCGTTGCCGACAGGCGCCCATGCCGCCGCCAGTTGCCTCGACTTCACCGTACCTGACGCGCATACGACCCCGTCGACTTCGCCGATGGCGCCCAACGGCACCATCGTGATCGATGCCAGTGCTTGCGATAGCGATGGTTTCGGCCTGGGGGCGGTTTTTACACAGCCCGCGCATGGACACGCATCGGTCGACAATTCATCCGACACGGTTACGTACACCAACACGGGTGGCGGTTTCACCACGGACAGCTTTGTCTTTACCGACTCTCACAACAATCACATCAACGTGACCGTCAGCATTGCCGCGGACACGTCACCCATCATCGTATCGCCCAGTTCCTTGCCGACACCGCTGTTCGGGGTCGCTTACAGCCAGTCGCTCAGCGCTACCGGCGGTTCGCCAACCTATACGTTTGTCATGAACAGTGGTGTCTTGCCGGCCGGCATGAGCTTTAGCGGCACCACCTTCAGTGGAACCCCGACCCAGGCGGGATCCTTTACCGTCGGTATCCAGGTAACCGACAGCGCGACACCCACGGCCAACACGACCGCCAAGAGTTACACCTTCACGATCGCGGCACCAACGATCACGGTCCCGAATCCGCCGAATGCGTCGCTGAACACCCCATATAACTTCACGCTATCCGCCTCAGGCGGCACGGCGCCGTACACCTATATGCTGGACGATGGAACGGCGCTGCCCGCGGGGCTGAGCCTCAATGGCAGCGGCCAGATCAGCGGCACGCCAACGGCATTGGGTACGACGAATTTTACGGTCCGCGCGACTGACAGCAGCGCAGGTCCCGGAGGTCCCTATTTCACCCTGAACAATCTTTCGATCCAGGTGACGAACGCACCGCCGACAGCTGGCCCGGTATCAGCGACTGTTGCCTACGGCAGCTCCGCTAACCCAATCACGCTGAACATTACCGGGGCAACGGCGACGTCAGTTGCAGTGGCAACGGCGGCCTCACATGGCACGGCCACCGCTAGCGGCACCTCGATTACCTATACTCCTACGACCGGTTACGCAGGTCCGGATACGTTCACCTACACCGCAACCAATGGTGCAGGTACTTCATCGCCGGGCACCGTGACCATTACGGTGAGCCCGCCAACCATTGCGTACGCGCCAACTAATCCGCCCAATGGCACGGCTGGGGTGGCGTACAGCCAGTCGATGGCGGGAGCCAGCGGTGGCGCTGCGCCTTATTCCTACACCATCGCATCGGGCGCCCTGCCTGCTGGACTGACCTTGGCGGCCAACGGCACGCTGAGCGGTACACCATCGGCCGCCGGTACATTCACCTTCCAGGTAAAAGCCGCCGACAGTTCGACCGGTCCGGCAGCTCCGTTCTCCAAAACGACGGCGAACCTTTCGCTGACGATCGTGGCGCCGACTATTACGCTTGCGCCGGCAACGCTGCCGGGCGGCACTGTCAACGCAGCGTATAGCCAAACGGTTACTGCGTCGGGTGGTAATTCGCCATACACCTATGCGGTGACCACTGGCACGCTGCCAGCGGGCATGACGCTATCGAGTGCCGGCGTATTGAGTGGAACAACGACACAGGCGGGCTCATTCCCGATCACGATCACTGCAACCGATTCCACTACAGGAACGGGGCCATTCAGTAACTCCCGGTCCTACACGCTGACTATCGCCGGTCCGACCATCGCGATAGCACCGGCCAGCCTGCCCAATGGCACGGTCGGCACGGGCTATAGCCAGACCCTGTCGGCGTCCGGCGGCACCGCGCCGTACACCTTCGCCACCACCCCGGCCAACCTACCGGCGGGCTTGTCGCTGGACGTGTCCGGCACGCTGTCGGGTACGCCAACGACAGCGGGTGATTATACTTTCTCCGTGGTCGCGACCGACGCGCAGTCGTTTACCGGCAGCAGGAGCTACACGACACATATCGCCGCCATCGCGCCCGGTGCGCCGACCGGCGCCAATGCGACTGCGGGAGATGCGCAAGCTTCGGTGACCTTCACCGCGCCCACGGATACCGGTGGCGCGCCGATTACCGGCTACACCGTCACTTCCAATCCTGGCAACAAGACCGGTACCGGTACGGGCAGTCCGATCGTCGTGACCGGCCTGACCAACGGCACGGCCTATACGTTCACCGTGGTCGCGGCCAACATCGCCGGGCCTGGCCCGGCATCCACGGCTTCCAACAGTGTGACGCCGCAGGGTGGGCAGACGATCACATTCGCCAACCCGGGCGCGCAGAACTTCGGTACCTCGCCCACGCTGACCGCGACAGCCACCTCGACCCTGGCGGTGACATTCAGTTCGACGACCGCCGGCGTGTGCACGATCACCAGCGGCGGCCTATTGACCTTCGTTTCGGCCGGCACCTGCATCATCGATGCCGACCAGGCCGGCAATGGCACGTTCACGCCTGCCCCGACGGTGCAGCAGCAGTTCCATGTCAATGCGGTCGTACCTGGTGCCCCGGGCATCGGTACGGTCGTGGCCGGCGACGGGCAGGTCCAGGTGAACTTTACCGCGCCCGCCAGCCTCGGCGGCGACACCGGCACGATCACCTATACGGCAACGGCCAGCCCCGGTGGCCAGACGGGCACCAGTACTGCCCCAGGCTCCATCACGGTTGCCAGCCTGACCAACGGGACGGCGTATACGTTCACCGTGACAGCGGCCAACACGGCAGGCCCGGGCTTGCCCTCGGCGGCGTCCGCCAGCGCAACCCCGCAGGGCGTGCAGACGATCACGTTCAATCAGCCCCCCGTAAACTTTGGGGCCCTGACACAGTTGAGTGCCACGACGAACGCCGGATTGGCGGTGTCCTACACCTCGACTACGACAAACGTCTGTACCGTCACTTCGACGGGCGTCTTGACGACGGTGTCGCCGGGTAGCTGCACGATCGATGCAAACCAGGCTGGCAACGTTGCCTGGCTGGCCGCGCCGCAGGTCCAGCGGACGTTCGCCGTCGTCGTGCCGGGTGGCGCAGTGACACTGAACTCAACCCCTCTGCCGGTGGGTACCGGTGGCACGCCCTATTCGGCGACCTTCACCGCGACCGGCGGTGCCACGCCATATACATTTACGGAAACCGGCGCGCTACCGGTCGGCCTGTCCATGTCATCGGCAGGCACGATTTCCGGTACGCCGACCAGCGCGGGTACTTATCCGATTACGGTAAAGGTGACTGACGCGGCGACGCAGACCGCGCAACAAACCTTCCAGCTGACGGTCAACGCGCCCGGCATCGCGCTGGCACCGGCAACCTTGCCACAGGGCAAGGTTGCCGTAGCCTATGCATCGACCACGCTAACGGCCTCGGGTGGTTCGGCGCCCTATAGCTATGCCGTGACGGCAGGTGCACTGCCGGCTGGCCTGACGCTCAGTCCGGCGGGTGTCATCTCCGGTACGCCAACGGCGGCGGGTCCGTTCAATATCACGGTGACGGCGACCGATACGTTCAACTTCCAGGGCACGCAGGCGTACACCATCGCCGTTGACCAGCCCACGCCGATCGTCGTCAACCAGAGCGTGAGCACCGGCGCGAATAGTCCGGTAACGATCCCGGGCGTGATCCCGGCCGATACGGGCCCGATCACCAGCCTGGCGATCACCCAGCAGCCGGCGCACGGCACGGCCACCGTCAGCGGCCTGAACATCATCTACACGCCTGCCCACGATTACTTCGGCAGCGATACGCTGAAGTACACCGCGACCGGTCCGGGCGGCACGTCGGCTCCGGCGACGGTAGCCATCACCGTGGCCGCCGGCGCGGTGCCGGTGGCGACGGCGCAGAGCGCGACCGTGCTGGCTGGCAAGTCAGTCACCATCCATGCCGTCGCAGGTGCTACCAATGGTCCCTTCACTGCGGTGACCCTGGTCGGTACGCCGGCAACGGGCGCGGCCACGGTGCAGGGTACCGACATCGTCTACGTCGCGGATCCAAATGCGTCGGGCACGGTCGGCTTTGACTTCACGCTGAGCAACGCCTTCGGCGCGTCGCAACCAGCGCATGTCACGATCACGGTCAATGCCCGCCCGGTGGCGCCCAGCCTGACCGCCAGCGTGATCGCCGGTGCAACCGTGCAGGTAGACCTGACGACCGCTGCGCGTGGAGGGCCGTTCACCGGGGGCAAGCTGGTGTCGATCAGTCCCGCCAATGCCGGTGCGGCGACCGTGCAGGCATCGGCCAACGGCGGCTACACGCTGTCATTCACCGCAGCGCCGACCTTCGGCGGCGTGGCGCAGGTCAGCTACACGCTGAGCAACGCCTTCGCGACCTCCGATCCGGGCAGCATCGCGATCACCGTCACCGCGCGCAGCGATCCATCGAAGAACGCCGAAGTGCTTGGCGTGCTCGATGCGCAGGCGGATTCGGCACGTCGCATGGCGCTTGGGCAGATCAACAACTTCCAGCGTCGATTGGAAGCCCTGCACAATGGAAGCGCGGGTGGCTTCAGTAACGGCGTGACTTTCAGTTCCGCCAGCAGCATGCCCGTCAATGGCAGACCCACCAACGGGATGTCCGCCAACGGCATGTCCACCAGCGACATGGCGTTTGAGCACCGGATCAACGGGCCGTACGCAGGCGATGACCAGGGGAGCTCCTTGTTCGGCTTATCCGCAACGCTGGGTTCGGACGGTGCCACGGGCAATACAGCTGCCGGCAAGAGCACGGACGCGGGCAATGGCCCCCCGGGCGGCTTGTCCGTGTGGACCGGCGGCGCGGTGAACTTCGGCAAGATGCAGCCGGGCAGCAGCGACGACGGCATCGACTTCACCACGTCGGGCCTGAGTATGGGCGCGGACAAGCAGGTGACGGAGAAGCTGGCGCTGGGTGCGGGCGTGGGCTACGGCCACGACGTATCCGACATCGGCCAGCACACCAGCCGCAGTACGGTGGACAGCTACAACGTGGCGTTCTACGGAAGCTATCGTCCGGCCGAGGCGGTGTATGTCGATGCCCTGGTCGGCTACCAGTGGCTGTCGTTCGATGCTCGTCGGTATGTCACCGATAACGGCAACACCGTGCACGGCAGCCGTGACGGCAAGCAGTGGTTCGCCTCCTTCTCGACGGGTTACCAGCACAGCACCGAGGGCATGATGCTCACCCCGTATGGACGCCTGGACATTGCCCGGGCAAACCTCGAGGGCTACACCGAAACCGGCGACGCGATCTATTCGCTGAAGTACCAGGGCCAGGACGTGAACACCTCCACGGCCACGGTGGGCGTGCTGGCGCAGTGGACGGCCAAGCGCGACTACGGCACCTGGGCACCGCAGCTGCGCGCCGAGTTCGGCCACGACCTGCAAGGCTCCAGCCAGGCGACGATGCGTTACGCGGATCTGCTCAATGGCCCGTCCTACCAGGCCACCTTGCAGAGCCAGTCGCGCAATCACACCATGCTCGGTGCGGGCGTGGCATTGCAGACCCTGCATGGCTGGATGCTGCGCTTCGAGTACCAGAACTACCTGGACAATACGAGCCGGGATAACCAGTCGATCTTGTTGGGGATTGAGAAGAAATTCGATCCGTAAGGGACAATGCAAGCGCTCGTCCGGTTTGGGATCGGACGAGCGCGGTTGCCCATCACGCACGCCTAAACGGGTCGGTTATAAATGGCCGATGGCATCGATAAATTCGCTTACAACCTGGGCAGCCTTGCCCGGTGCTGCCTGCAGCAAGAAATGCGGCGCGTCGACTTCGACGACTTTCAATCCGGGTTGAACCCGTTTGATCAGCTCAGCCGCCGCAGCCGGAACTACGGCGTCTTCGTCAGCGCGCAGGTAGAGCATGGGTACCTCCACAGCGGCAAGTTCGCTCGTAACGTCTGCGCCGAGAACGGACCTTAGCCGCGCCCGAAAAGTTTCAGGTGTTACCTTGGTAACTGCCTCCAGGAACATTTCACGCAGGGCTCGTGTGGAGAACCGGCCAAGCAAGGTCCCGCTAACTGTCTTGATAAAAAACGCTCCAATAGGCAGTGCGCCAATCAGGAAACTCAATGAGCGAAGCCGGGGACGCGGGTTACGCGCGAATGTGCAGCACAAAACCAGTCCCATCAAGCCGCGCGGACGAGATGCGGCGATAGAGATGGCGATCGGCCCGGAGAAAGACTCTCCAAGCATTACGAAGGGGCCATCCTCTGGGAGCGCCGATCTAACGATTGACTGGAGACCGGAATAGCTCAAGGGTTCGGATCTGGGATATGTAACGACCTTGACAAGGTATTTGTCTCCGATTGACGCAACGAAAGGCTGGAACAGATCGCCTGTTCCATCCATTCCCGGCAGGAGGACCAGGGTGACCTTCATTCCTTGATTCATTTGTTCGCAGGCCTTCCAACAATGATGCCAATCTCATCATGCCGTCTGGTGGTCTCTCCGACAATGTGGGCCGAAAGACTGCCAGTGACTGTTGCGGTCTCACCGACGCTCAGAACTGCGAAGAGCTCCTCATACCGGATTGCTTAGCAGCTCACAAAAGTACGCTGAACGTCGTTTTTGACGCGTTCGGATACATACTTTGATCGATCCACGTGCTACATCGTATGAGCGACTCATCCGAGTTTGCCGTTTCATCGACGCATGGATCGATGAGTTGCACGTAGTACACACCTTCATTAAACGACCGCGTTACGCGGGAGACGGGGAGTTGCGTCCCAGTGAAAAAGTCATGGATCTTCAAACGTATTTCCCTCCGCCTGCGTCGTGAAGATGGCGGTCTGGACCTCCGTCCGTGGCGTAGCAACACCGAAGCCGCGGATCCCGCAGGACCGGAGCTTCCGCGCCGCGCGTTTCTCCGACACAGCGCCTTCGCCACGGGTGGCCTCGGATTGGCCGGTATAACGGGTACTTCCGGTGTGTCATGGCTATTTGAACGCTCCGCCTCCGCCGCGACGGTCGTGCCAACGGGCAACGTTGTGATCAGCGGGGAAGAAACGATCATTCGCTCGCGACGCGAGCTGATCATGTTCCACGGTCAATCCAATGCCATAGGGACGGGTGGCCGTCCGGCACTGACGTTGCAGCAGATCTACGCCAACGTCACCTTCAATGGCGGCGTTCGCCCTGGCACCGATGCAAGCGCGATGACGAGTCTGATCCCGCTGGTGGAATACGATGGCGGACACGGCACGGGTGGCGAAGTGGGTACCAATGCCTGCGCCGACGGCCTTGTGGAGTACACCGCCGTACTCAGTGGCGTGCCTGCATCGGCGCAGTACAGCCGCTATAGCGCTTTCACCAGCGGCGAGGGTGGCAGGCCGATCGGCTATTTCGCCACCTTCCTCGACGACGACAATCCCGGCGGCTATCAGGGCTGGGACGACAGCAAGCTTCGCCTTACGTCGATGTTGGCCCTGATGCGCGCCGAAGGCCAGAAAGATGGGACGAACATCGGCTGGCTGGCGACCACGTGGCAACAGGGCGAGGCCGACTCCACCGGTCTGTCGGAGACACGCAGCAGCTACAAGACCAAGCTCGCCGCGCTCGAGCGCGCGCATTGGCTCAAGCTCTGCCAAGTCTACCTGCCCGAGCAAAGCTGGCGGCCGTTGTGGCTGATAGCGCAAATCTGCAGCCACAACAGCTATGGCGCCACCAGCGTGGCCTTCTGCAATCCATTCATTGCGCTGGCCCAGCGCGACGCCTGCCTGGCCAGCCCTTACCTGCGCATGGTCAACCCGCAGTACATGTTCGACTACGTCGACGAGTCCGATCGCGACCAGCCGATGCTCCATCTCAACAACGAAAGCCATCGCTGGCAGGGACGCTATTTTGCGCGAGCGCTCTATCAGCTGATCCAGGATCGCTCGGCGGGCGTCGCATTGCGCAATCCGGCACTGGACGTGCTGACGGCGGTCAGGGTCAATGCGAGTACGATCAACCTGGTCTTCAACGTACCTGCCGGCGTGCTGACCATCGACACCAGTTGGGTCGCACCGACGCGCAACTATGGCCTGGACGTGCGCGACGCCAACAACAAGGTCGTGCCGGCCGGTCCTGGCGATAACAACCTCATTGCGGCGGTGAAGGTGATCGCCAACGATACCTTGCAGATCACCTTGAAGACCGCCTTGCCCGAGACCGCGGCGAAAATCACCCTAGGTTGGGGCGACCCCGCCGAGCCCGCTTCTCTTGCCGGCCGCAGCGCGGGTCCGCGCAGCAACATCCGCGACAGCGCCGGCGAGGCCGACTTCTACAAGGCCAGCAATGGCACCCTGCGACCGATGCACAACTACGCCCTGGTTGGCGACGTCGCCTTGGGCTGGGTTGGCCGGGTGCAGCCTGCAGGCGAATGGCATTTCAACGGCAATGCACGCAGCGACATCGTCGATCGATCCGGAAGCGGCCGTGCGGCACTCAAGCTGATCGGCAAGCCCAGCTTTACCGCTTCAGGTGTGCAGTCGGCGAACAACACGCAGGGTTTCCAGACCGATATCGACGAGACGGCAAGCATCACCTTCGCGGCCATCTTCTGCAGCCCTTACGGTGTCGGTCCATCGAGCAACGCGGGGCGTGCGCTGAGCACCTATCAGGGCTTCAGCCCGCACGAGGCCGGCTTGGCGCTGCAACACTCCTACGATACGTCAGTGGCCAACTCGGAATTGACAAGCTTCCGCCTGGCCATCACCGGGAGCGAAAAGGCCGTCACCAGTGGACCTTCTCAGGGAGTGGATACACGCTACAAGCCCCGCTTCGCAATCGTCTCGGTGGATACGGCGACGGGCACGGTGCGCTTCCTCTGCCCAAGCTATGAAGAAGCGCCGCGCGAGGAGACCTACGCCGGCCTTGCCAATCGACCGCTCAACGGCAAGGTGTTGATCAACGCATGGAAGGATGGCGGCGATGCGACCCAGCAGGGCGCCATCCTTACTCGTTACGCCGCTGTCTGGACGCGTGCGCTGAGCCTTGAGGAAATGCTGGCGGAATACGAATACGCACGCGGCTTGTACGGCGCGGTCTGATGGGCTTGGCCGCTTAGTCCAGCGGCCTCACCCAGATATTCCGAAAGCTGATGGGCTGTGAATGATCGCCATGTGCCTGGAGCTTGATGGGCGCTTCGGTGTAGGCGTTATATTTCGGCTTGCCGATATAGAGGGTCTCGCCGGCAAGCTCGGCGTGGTTCTGCACCAGCACGCCGTTGTGGAACAACGTGATGTAGGCCGGTGATTTAAGCGAGCCGTCGGCGGCGAATACCGGCGCCGTCCAGATGGCGTCGTAGGTTTGCCATTCGCCAGGAGGACGCATGGCGTTGGCCAGCGGCGGTACCTGCTTGTAGACGCTGGCCGCCTGTCCATTGACGTAGGTCTTGTTGTTGTACGAGTCCAGGATCTGGATCTCGTAGCCTTCATCGCCAGGGCCCGTGGAGGCAACAAACATGCCGCTGTTGCCCCGTGCCTGGCCATCGCCGGTGATGTCCTCGGGTACCTGCCATTCGAGGTGAATCTGGTAGTTCCTGAACTTCTGCTTGGTCTGGATGTTGCCAGTGGTCTTGTCGACGGTTACCACGCCGTCGTGCACCTTCCAGTTCGCTGGAGAGTGATCCTTCGACGCCTCCCACTTAGAAAGGTCGTGGCCGTCAAAAAGGACGATGGCATCGGAGGGTGGCGCGCTGTTCTGCTTGCCTGGCGTGACTACTTTGGGCACCGGTTCCCACTGCTCGGTCGCCTTGGGGTCGGTCTGCGCCCAAGCGGATGTCGAGGCGGCTGCAACAGAGAGGGCGAGGAAAAGTGCGCGTGGCTGGTTCATGGTCATCCTTCGATGAAAGTTCATACCGTGCAAATCTTGAAGGCTTCGGCAAACGATTCGAACGGGTCCGATCGCGCCGGCATGAACTCGTGCGCGATGAAGCCCTTGTAATCGAGATCCGCGATCGCCTTGGCGACGGCGTGGTAGTTCAGTTCCTGGGTGCCATCGATCTCATGACGCCCCGGCACGCCGCCGGTATGGAAATGCCCGATGTACTGGATGTTGTCGCGGATGGTGCGGATCACGTCACCTTCCATGATCTGCATGTGATAGATGTCGTAGAGAAGCTTGACATTGGGCGAGTTGATGCCCTTCATCACCGCCACGCCGAATGCGGTGCTGTCGCCCTGGTAGCCGTGGTGGTCGACCTTGCTGTTCAGCAGCTCCACGCACAGGGTGATGCCGTTCTCTGCCGCGAGGGGCGCGATCTTGGACAGGCCCGCTACGCAGTTGTCGAGCGCCTGGTGGTCATCGATGCCGGGCACGCGATTGCCGAACATGGTGATGACGTTGGTCAGCCCGGCCTTCTTGGCCAGCGGAATACTCGTTTCCAGTTCCTTCAGCAGCGTGGCATGGTTGGCTGGGTTGTTGAAGCCAAACGTGATGAAGTCATCGCGCTTCGTGGGGTAACCCATCGATACGGCCAGGCCACTGTCGAGCACCTGAGCCCATTCGTCCGCATACAGCAGGTCGACGCCGGCGAAGCCAAGGGCCTTCAGGCGCTTGCACAGTTCGGGCAACGGCGCCTTGGACGTCCAGCGGCTCAGCGACTGCTTCAGGCGCCCGGGCGGCGTCTTCCCCGTGGCCTTCTTGCCAGGAACGGTTTCGGCGGAGGCGAGCAAGGGCATCGCGCCGAAGGCCGCCGCGCCGGCGGCGAGGCGACCAAGTGCGGCACGACGGCTCAGGCCGGTAGACGGAGTGGTCATGGCTATTGGAGTCCCAGGATGTCGCGGTTGAAGGTGCGGTCGGTGCCGGACGAGGCGAAGTCGTCGAATGCGCGCTCGGTGACCTTGATGATGTGGTCGCGGATGAAGATCGCGCCTTCCTTCGCGCCTTGCTGGGCATCCTTGATGCAGCATTCCCATTCGAGCACCGCCCAGCCTGGATAGCCGTACTGCGCCATCTTGCTGAAGATCGCCCTGAAATCGATCTGCCCGTCGCCCAGCGAGCGGAAACGTCCCGGGCGATCGATCCAGCTCTGGTATCCACCGTAGACACCAGCGCGTCCGTTGGGACGGAACTCGGCGTCCTTCACGTGGAACGCGCGGATCCGCTCGTAATAGAAGTCGATGAACTCCAGATAGTCCATCTGCTGCAGGACCATGTGGCTGGGGTCGTAGAGGATGTTGGCCCGCGGGTGGTGGTCCACGGCCTCGAGAAAGCGCTCGAAGGTGGCGCCATCGTGCAGGTCCTCGCCCGGGTGCAGTTCGTAGCAGACATCCACACCGGCTTCATCGAAGGCATCGAGAATGGGCCGCCAACGCTTGGCCAGTTCAGCGAAGGCTTCCTCCACCAGCCCGGCAGGGCGCTGCGGCCAGGGATAGAACAGATGCCAGGCCAGCGCGCCGGAGAAGGTGGCGTGCGAGGTCAGACCCAGATGCTGGCTCGCCTTCGCCGCAAGCTTCAGTTGTTGCACCGCCCACGCCTGGCGGTCCTGCGTGCGCCCACGCAATGCAGCGGGTGCGAACCCATCGAACAGGCGGTCATAGGCGGGATGCGAGGCCACCAGCTGACCCTGCAGGTGCGTGGACAACTCAGTCACCGCCAGCCCGTGTTCGGCCAGCATGCCCGCGATGTCGTCGCAGTACGTCTTGCTCTCCGCCGCTTTTTCCAGATCGAACAGGCGATGATCGTTGCTGGGAATCTGCACGCCGACGAAACCCAGCGACGCCGCCCATTTCGCGATGTCGGGAAGCGTGTTGAATGGCGCCACATCCTGCGCATACTGGGCAAGGAAGATGCCCGGACCCTTGAGCGTTTTCATATCTTCAGTTCCGTTTCAACAGCCCACGCCTTGCCATTGCCCGCCTGGGAGAGCGGTATGTCGGCCTTGAAACCACCGGGAACGGCGACGTACTGGAGCACCTGCGTGCAGCCGGGCTCGGACATGAAGAAGCCAAGCATGGTCAGCTTCTTGGTCATCAGCACGAAGTCGGCGTCCGGCGGGATCTTGCCATGGGCTGGCACGGCAACGGCCTCTGCGTGGAGCTTGGTTACCAGGGCCTTGCGTTGCGACTCGTTCAACTGCAGGAACGGTTTTCCACCGGCCTTGTCGAACGCGGCCAGCGTATTCGATGCCTTCTCTTTCTCGTTCTTGGTGTAGACATCCTTGAACATTGAATCGATGAAGGCCGGCACGCCTGCATCGATCGCCCCCGGGGTATCGCTACGCGGAATCACGATGTCGGCCACGGCGGCGATCACGCCACTTTGCGCCGGATTGAAGAACCGGGCAGCCGCGCCCGGCTTTTGCGATGCGGCAAAGGCATCGAATACGGCCAGCAGTGACGGCGCGGCGACTGCGCCGACCGCAAGCGTGGACATGCTTTTCAACCATTCACGACGGTTCATGGCGAGTATCCTTTAGATGTTGCCGCGCTTGAGTTCATCCACTGCATGGCTGGCCGCGCGTGCGGTCAGTGCCATGTAGGTCAACGACGGGTTCTGGCAGGCCGACGAGGCCATGGCCGAGCCGTCGGTAATGAACACGTTCTTGCACGCGTGCATCTGGTTCCACGCGTTCAGCACCGAGGTCTTCGGGTCGCGGCCCATGCGTGCGGTGCCCATTTCGTGGATGCCGGCGCCAGGATTGGCCTTCATGCTGAAGGAACGCACATTCTTGTAACCGGCGGCGGTGAACATCTCCATGGCATCGTCCACCATCTCCTTGGTCATCACCTGTTCGTTTTCGCGGTGCATGACGTCGAAGTTGAGCACTGGCAAGCCGTACTTGTCCTTGATCTGGCGATCGAGGCTGACCATGTTCTTGTGGTTTGGCAGCATTTCGCCAAAACCCATCATCGAGACCTCCCACGGGCCGGGCTTCTCCGCGGCGCGCTTCAAGTCGTCGCCCAATACCGCTTCGTCGACCAGGCGCGTCCAGTCGCTGCGGCTTGCACCGCCCTGGTAGCCGAAGCCACGGAGGTAGCTCCGCTTGTCGTCGCCGACGTTGCGGTAGCGCGGGATGTAAAAACCATTGGGTCGGCGCCCGGAGTAATAACGGTCTTCGTGGCCCTCCACCAGCGCTCCCGCGCCGTTGCCGAAGATGTGGTCCATGATGTTGTGGCCCACTTCGCCACTGTCGTTGCCGAAGCCGTTGGGAAAGCGGCTGGACACGGAATTGAGCAGGATGTGCGTGGTGCCGAAGGTAGATGCGTTAAGGAAGATCACCTTTGCGAAGTATTCGGTCTGGTGGCCGGTTTCGGCATCCAGTACGCGCACGCCTGTCGCCCGGCCCTTGGCGTTGTCGTAGATCACCTCGTAGACGATCGCGTTGGTGACGATCGTCATGTTGCCGGTTCGCTCGGCGGAGGGGAGCGTTGAAGAGTTGCTGCTGAAGTAGCCGCCGAAAGGACAGCCGCGCATGCACAGGTTGCGATACTGGCACGTACCACGCTGTGGGCTCTGGTCGTGCTTGAGAGCCTCGGACAGGTTCGCCGTGCGGCCGATGATCAGCCTGCGGTTGAATTTCTCGCCAATCTTTCCCTGGAAATCCTTCTCGACGCAGTTCAGCTCCATCGGCTTGAGGAACTGGCCGTCGGGCAGCTGCGCCATGTTCTCGGTCGATCCGCTGACGCCGATGAAGTGCTCGACGTAGTCGTACCAGGGGGCGAGGTCCTTGTAGCGGATGGGCCAGTCCACACCCACGCCGTCTTTTGCGTTCGCCTCGAAGTCCATCTCGCTGAAGCGATAGCTTTGCCGGCCCCACATCAGGGAGCGTCCACCCACATGGTAGCCGCGGAACCAGTCGAAGGGCTTGGTTTCCTCGTACGGGTTGTCCAGGTCGTCGACGAACCAGTGCTTGGTCGACTGCGTGATGCCATAGAACGACGGGCGCGTGTGCTTCGGGTGGCGCTTGATGTCTTCCTGGGTGGGCTCATCAGCGTAGGGGAGTTCCCACGGCGCCTTCATGGCGGTGGGATAATCGCCGTGCTTCACCATGGGACCGCGGTCGAGCACCAGGGTTTTCAGGCCCTTCTCGGTCAGTTCCTTGGCGGCCCAGCCGCCGCTGACGCCGGTGCCGACGACGATGGCGTCGAATGTGTTCTTTTCCATGCGTATGCCTTGATTCCGGTTCAGCGCATTGGGCGCAGGTAGGCGAAATCGACGCGCGCGGCGTCGAGCTGGCTCATGCGGTCGAAGGGGCCTTCCTGCTCGACGAAGCAATGCTTCAGTCCCGAGGTGTCCGCCGCCGCCATGATCGGTTTGTAGTCGAGCGTGCCGCGTCCGAGTTCCGCACCTGGATAGTTGTTCTTGTCATTGGCGCCTGGCAGGAAATCCTTGGCATGCATCAACGTGATCCGGCCTGGATTGGCCTTGAAGATATCGGTGGGATTCTTGCCGCCCGCGTGGACCCAACCGCAATCGAGCTCGAACTGCACGAGCTTGTGGTCGGTTTCCTTCAGCAGCACGTCGTAGAAGGTCTGCCCGCCGCCCACGTCGGTAAATTCCAGATGGTGGTTGTGATAGGCATATTGCAGGCCCGCCTGTTTGGCTTTTTCGCCGAGGCGGTTGGCGTACTCGGCGGTACGCTTGGCCTCGTCGAGCGAGTAGGTGGGTTCCGGCGCGCTCTTTCCCTTCCCGGCCTGTTCCTTCTGCATGATCGACGGCAGCATGCTGCTGACGATGAACTGCGAGCCCAGCGTGTGTGCCGCGTCGATACCGGCCTCGAAGCCAAGGCTGTCGAAATGCATGCTGGGGGAGCGCAGGCCCGTTTCGTTCAACTGATCGCGCAGGGTCTTGGCCGTGCTGGTGACGATGGCTTCGATTTCCGTGTAGCCGATCGCCTTGAGCGTCTTGAGCGCCCCCATGGGGTCGTCCTGGTAGGCTTTCAGCACCATGTAGAGCTGGATGCCGAGCGGCTTGCCCTGCGAGGCCGCGGCAAGCAGCTTGCCGGGCGAGCCAAGGGTCATCCACGCCGCCGAGCCGAATAGCGCGGAACGGGCCAGGAACTGCCTGCGATTCATCATCTACGTTTCTCCGCCGATGGGGATGGAGGGGTTGGGTCAGGTGGCGACGGCGGCGGGGTTGCCTGCCTTCGCCTTTCGATCTTTGAACAGCAATACGAACAGGATGAGCACGACGGCGGCGCAACCACCGGCGAGCATCCAGATGCCGTGCCAGTCATGCGTCGTCACGCCCTGGGCGTTGGTTTGCGCATAGGTGTCTACCGCGACGCCGGACAGCCACGAGCCGACGAACATTCCCAAGCCGTAGGTCAGGAAGGTGATCAGCCCCTGCGTCGCCGCGCGCAAGGCGGACGGCGCTTCACGATCGATGTAGATCTGGCCGACCACGAAGAAGAAGTCGAAGCAGATGCCGTGCAGGATGATGCCGATCCAGAGCATCCACATCAGATCGCCGGTGCCACCGAAGGCGAACAGGGCATAGCGCACCACCCAGGCCAGCATGCCCACGGCGAGCATGTACTTCACCCCCAGCCGCCGGAAGAACCAGGGGATCAGCAGCATGCAGAGAATTTCCGACATCTGCCCGCCGGTCATCTTGCCGGCGGCGTTGACCACGCCGATCTCGTTGAGGAACAGGTTGGTGAACGCGTAGTAGAACTGCAACGGAATGCAGATCAGGAACGAGGCGAGGGCGAATACCGCCATCGAGCGGTCGCGCAGCAGGTGCAGGGACTCAAGCGGAAGCACCGAACGTATCTTGAAGTGCTGGTCGCGCGCGAGCGGCGGTGTCGGGGGCAGGGTGAAGCAATAGGCCGCCATCACGAGTGAAAGGCCGGCGGCCAGATGCAGGGGCGACGCGGTGGCTTCCACGCCCCAGGCGCCGACGATCAGGCCCATGATGATCCAACCGATGGTGCCGAACACGCGGATCGCGCCAAATTCCTCCTGCGGATCATTGATGTGCCGCATGGCGAGGGAGGTGGTCAGCGCCAGCGTCGGCATGTAGCAGAGGCTGTAGGCCAGGAGGGCGCCATAAACGGTCGCGAACGAACTTTGTTGCGCGGCCACTACCAGCAGCACGGCGCCGACGATATGCAGGATGGCCAGTACACGGCGTGTATCGAACAGGCGGTCGGCAAGCAGTCCCACGAACAGCGGCGAGATCATCGCGCCGATGGCAGTGGTGCCGGCGACGGCGCCGATTTCCTTACCGCTGAAATGCAGCGTCTGGCCAAGCCAGGTGCCGACCGTGACGTACCAGGCGCCCCAGATCGCGAACTCGAACAGCATCATTACCCTAAGGCGCCACTTCATCCCCGTTTCCCCTTTGTGCGTCGTGCTTCGAGTGGGTCTTCGACGTGCTGCCATACCCCGCCCGCGGCATGGCTCTTTAGCATTGCCTCGACCAGCAGGCTGTTGCGATAGCCGTCGGCGAACGTGGGCAGCGCGGCGGGCTTGGTTTCGGGCGTGCCGCCGCGTCCGATCCACGCATAGGCGTCGGCCATCAGGTTGCGGAAGGCGTCCGCCCAGGCTTCCGGATGGCCCGCAGGCAGGAGGGCGTAGCCACGCGCGGCGGGATCAAGCAGCGCGGGGTCCCGCGTCAACAACGTATTTGCCTGTGCCTGGTGACCGATCCACAGTTCATTGGGCTGCTCCTGCCGCCACGCCAGCGAGGCCAGGCGCCCGTTTACCTCCAGGCGCAGGTCGTTCTTGTGACCGGGGAGCACCTGGCCCACGGTAACGCAGCCGCGCGCACCGTTGTTGAAACGAAGCAGCACGCTGGCGATGTCTTCGCTGGTGATCTTGATCTTGCGTCGCGGCGCCGACTTGGCCGCGCCTGCGAACGCCTTGGGCGAAGCCGCCGGCGCCTCCCGGACTGGCACGGCCGTGTGCAAATCGGCAAGTACCGCCGTGATGCGCGCGCCGGTCACGTGCTCGGCCAGGTCGCACCAGTGCGAACCGATGTCGCCGAGCGCGGAACTGGCACCCCCAAGCTTGGGGTCCAGGCGCCAGGAATAAGCACGCTCGTCGGTCAGCCAGTCCTGCAAGTAGCAGCCGTGTACAAACACCGCCGGGCCGACCTTGCCCTTGGCGATCATCGCGCGCGCCTGCTGGATAAGCGGGTAACCGCGATAGTTGAAGGTGACGACGTGCGCAACACCGGCCTGGCGCGCGGCTTCGTACAGTTCACGCGCCTCCTGCGTATTGCTGGCCAGCGGCTTGTCGGAGATCACATGCTTGCCGGCGCGCAGCGCCGCCAACGAGACTTCCCGGTGCAAATGATTGGGCGTGGTGTTGTGGACCACCTGTATGGCTGGGTCGGCCAGCAGTTCCTGGTAACTGGAGTAGCCACGCCCGGCGTTCAGTTCGCGAGCCCGCTTTTTTGCCGATTCGGCACTGGAGCCGGCGATACCGACGATATCGACGTTACCCAGGCGACGTACGGCATCCAGGTGATGCGCGGCGATGAAGCCGGGGCCGACGAGCCCCATGCCGAGGTTCTTCATCGGGTGACCACCCTGGCGCTGGTCGATGTGGACTGGCCTGCCATTTCCCCTCCGAGGTGCTGCTGTCCTTCGAATGTATTCGATTACATTCGCATAAACACTCGCGTTGGCCGTTTTTTCCTGCGTTGTGTCCGGGCCATCGCGCCAAGCCTTTCTGGCTGAGCGCTTTAAATCTGGCAAAGTATGTAACAGATGTGAAGAGGCCGGTGCAACGATTTCATGTAATCCATTACATTGCACTGCACAAATCTCGGTCCAGCCGGACGCGTCGAAAATTCAATTAAGAAATGTCACGGCTGGTATCTTGCAGGGCGCAACGGCTATCAGGGGGGTGAAAAGGGTGAGCGCGGAGGGATCCAAGCGTAAAGGACGCGGCGCCAAGGGCGAGGATGCGAATGCTGCGCCGCAGCCTGCGCGTGTCCGCACGGTCAAGGAAATCGCCGCCATCGCCAAGGTTTCAGTGGCAACCGTGTCACGCGCTTTGCAGCGGCCGGAGATCGTCAGCGAAGAGACGCGCCTGCGTATCCATGAGGTGGTCAAGCGCCTGGGGTATACGCCCAATGCGCTCGCGCGCAATCTGCGCACGGCGCGTACGCGACTGGTCGTCGCCCTGCTTCCCGACATCGCCAACCCGTTTTTCTCGGAGGTCATCCGCGGCATCGAGCAGGTCGCGTACGAAACGGGTTATTCGGTGCTGCTGGGCGAAACGCAAAGCAGCCTGGTTCGCGAGCAGTCCTATGCCGACATGGTCGCGGCGCGCCAGGCCGACGGCATCATTACGATGTCCCATCGTGTACCGGCGATTCCGATGGATGGCCGCCTGCCCGTGGTCAATGCCTGCGAGTACGTCAAGGACAAATCCATTTCCAGCGTCTATATCGACAACGTCGCCGCCGCAGGCGCCGCGGTCGATTATCTGGTGACGCTGGGGCATCGCGATATCGCTTTCATTGCCGGCCCGTCGTCGAGTCCGATATGCGTCGACCGCGAGCAGGGTTATCGGCTTGCCTTGCAACGGGCGGAGATTTCCGCCGATCCCGCCCTCACTGCCGTCGGCGACTTTTCGATCGAAGCGGGCGAGCGGGCGATCGAGATGTTTCTTTCGCAGGGACATTCGTTCAGCGCGGTGTTCTGTTCCAACGACGAAATGGCCATCGGCGCGATGCGTGCCCTGATCTCTCATGGCCTGCGTGTGCCTGAGGATATCTCCGTGGTCGGCTTCGACGACATTCGCTTCGCGCGCTACACCTCGCCGTCTCTTACCACCGTCGCCCAGCCAAAGAATGCACTGGGGCGGGAGGCGATGACCATGCTGATCGAGATCTTGAACGACCCAGAGGTACCGCCGCGCAAGCGCGTGCTGTCGGCTGATCTGGTGGTGCGTGGGTCAACGGCGCCGCGCGGGACCGGGCGTTGAGAGCATTGACCCTGCAAAGCCATGAACACCTCTACTTATCGCGCGAACTGTAGACACGCTATCAACTTCCACTGAGCTGAGGAGTTTTTATGAAAGTATCGACGCCCGAGATTACCGAGGCCGTGACACAGACCAACGTCAAGATTCCGCCCGATGCGGCGGCTGCTGCGCTTGGCAATATCTACATGGAGGCGGGCCATGCCTTGGGCAACGCCGTGGAAAATGCAGTTAGTGTCCAGCAGCAGGGCAATATCCTGGCGCAGGCGGCGACGACGCAGGCGGCGATGCAACTCTTCTCGATTTTCGAAGCGGTACCGAAGGACGGGGACGGAACTTCTGCCTCAGTGCAGGCAGCGGTGGCAAAGGACGACCCTGATCAGGTTTCGCGCGTCATCGAACGCGCCATCGCCGCCGCGAACAAGACCGGTTTCGACCAAGCACGCCCGTGGTCCGACGCGGTACGCGACATCATGAGTACGACAGCTGTCGCCTTGCGCGAACTGCAGGCCGTGTCACAGGAGGCGAATATGGCCGTGGTAAAGCAGTCAGCCACGGCGACGGTGTTGGTCGCCATGATCAAGGCGCCCGACCAGCTGGAGCAGTACCAGAAAATTCTGGAGTTGATCCGGGCGCTTTAGCACGGCATCTCTTGCCTGACTTGCTCTTCTGGCGACCGTTACCTAAACACCCAGCCGAGGACGAGATCCTCGGCTGTCATCACGAAGACATCAAGCCTTCCATTCCTTGGTATGGGCGAATCGGGTGGGTTGCAGCGACATGTATTGCACGACGCGTGGCCGTTGCGCACGGTTTGGACTGCTGCCATGGGGCAGCAAGTGGTGCCAGATGATCATGTCGCCGCGCCTTGCGGCAATTGGCTTCATCGTCAAGGTGCGCCGCGCATGATCGTTCAAATCCACACCCGCCGGAACCGTTTTCAGCCACTGCTTGAGCGTGTGATGGAAGCCCGGCACGCAGCTGAATGCCCCCTGGTCCTCGGCGACGTCGGCGAGATACAGGATCCCCTGCAATTGAAGGCAATGCGGTTCGGCGAGCGTCGCGTCCCAATGCAGATGCGGGCCGGGAAACGGCCAGTTTTTTCGTTCCGGAGGATTGAATCCGACCTGGTCGATGGTGACCCACAGGTCCTCCCGCCCCCATAGTTGGGCATGGCTCTTGTGAATGCGTGGCGCGCGCCTGTTGGCTACTAGTGCCGGATGCCGCAGTAAGGGCACCCAGATCGAATGACCCAGCGACTGGCGATACCAGGATTCCGGATCGTCGCGGTCCATCCCCAGGAAATCGTAGACGGCGGCCTCCGAGATCTCCGCCGCCTCCGTGCTTATCGCGTTGCGCAGGATGACATAGCCATGCTCGTGCCAGTGCGCCATGTCCTTTTCGCTCAGGCCTTCGACGCCATCGAGGCTGCCCACTTCGGCGCCGACGGCCTCGCTTGCCAGTGCGCGACGCAGGCGGTCGAGCGAGGCTTCGTCCAGCCCGCCGCCGTTACGCTCGCGAATCCAGGCTTCGAATTGCGCATAGTCGGGCCGCTGGTGGTGCAGGTAACGCAGGGTTTCCAGCACGTTCAGACGTAAGCCGGCCAGCAATGTCCTTTCAACATCCTGGGGTAGCGGCGTGACCGATCCTGGTGCGCGCTGGCAGGCCCAGTAAGTATGCAATTCCTCGATGGCAAGACTTTCCACTCCTAGACCGCCCAGCCTTGGCGATAGTCGCGACGCAGAAACTGGTTGGCGTCCGGCGCGTTGGTGATGCGCATGTTCTCCGCGTCGTATTCGATCCTGCCACCCGCGCGAAGCGACACGACGCCCAGCAGCATGACCTCCGTCAGCCGCGAGGCATATGAGAACGGCGACGATGCTTCCCCCCGGCCCTTGCAGGCGTCCACCCAGTTCATCTCGTGCGACGTCTTGATGCGCGGGTACTTTTGCGGAGGCGTGCCCACCGAATCGTGCAACGACTGCGGCAGCAGGCGTGGGTTCGCGCCGTAGGTCTCGTGAATCAGCTTGCCCTTGTCACCGATGTAGAGGACGCCGCCGTCTTTGCTCATCTGCCCGGCTCCCAGCGCTTGCAGCCCGGGAGGTAGCAACGCGCCGTCGTACCAGTGGAGCTTCACCGGCGGCCTGCCGCCCCGTGCCGCGAATTCGTAGTACGTCATCGTTGCCATGGGATACGACGCGTTGTCGAAGGGCGTCGAGACGGTCTCCACGGCCGTCGGATAACCCAGGTCCAGCGACCAGAACGGTGAATCGATCAGGTGCGCACCCATGTCGCCGATAGCACCCACGCCCCAATCCACCCAGCCGCGCCAGTTGAACGGGTGATACACGGGGTGGTAGTCGACGACAGGGCCGGGGCCGAGGAAGAGATCCCAGGCCAGCCCTTCCGGTTTCGGATAGTTGCCGACCATGGCATTGGCGAGCCGGTCCATGACCGCTTCCTCGTCCCAGCTTGCGTCGTCAGGTCTTGGCCTGGGCTGCGGACGTGGAATTCCCTGCGGCCAGTAGGCAAGGGGGCGATTGGTCCAGACGTGGACCTCGCTGACGTTGCCGATCGCCCCGGCCGCGATGTACTCGTTGATCAGCCGGGCATCGTCGGTCGAGTGGCCCTGGTTTCCCATTTGCGTGACGATCTTGGGATTGTCTTTAGCCTTCCTGGCCAGCGTGCGGGCCTCGTCTATCGACCAGGTGAGTGGCTTCTGCACGTACACGTGCTTGCCAAGGCTCATCGCCGCGCTGGCGATCACTGCATGCAGATGATCCGGCGTGGCGATGACCACCGCGTCGATATCCTTCTGCTGTTCGAGCATCTGGCGGTAGTCGGTATAACGCTTGATCGAATCGAACTTGCGTGAAAGCAGATCCGTCTGCTTGATCTGTTCCTGCAGCTCGAGGCGTTCTTTGGCGGTCTTGGCCTTGTCGAGGCGGGCATGCGCTTTCGCCTGGCCTGCGAACATCCCACGGAAGCTCTTCTCCGTGTAATGCCAATCAACGTCGCACAGGGCGACGATGTTCTCGCTGGCCAATTCCCGGATGTTGTGCCCGCCCATGCCGCCGACGCCGATGCCGGCAATGTTCAATCGATCGCTTGGTGCCGTATGGCCAGTCCCGCCCAGGACATGGCGTGGCACGATCATCAAGCCGGTCGCGGCGATGGCCGTGCCTGCGATGAATTCGCGGCGGGTGATCTTGATGCTCGGCCCCCTGTCCCCGGAGGTTTCCCCAGCGCATTGATCCTGCTTCTCTTTCCCGATGTTCGATTCATCCGTCATGGGTGCTGAAACCTCCGGTTGGATATCGATAGGGTAGGGAGCAGTCCGGACTAAGCCCCCAATGTTTGACCATTCATAAAACCATAGTTTGGCTGCCGCGCGTGTGATCCACGGCAAAAGTCTGATCGAAGAACGCCAGAGCCGCCTACCGTTATAGCCGTCCAGTCTCGAACGATCTCTCCCAGCCATCGGCGCTCACCACGCGGCGTGCTTCGAAGGTGAACTCCACTCGGGACACGCTCTTGCCCTGGTTATCGATGAACTCGACTACAACCTTGTGCTTTGAGCAGGGATCTGCCGGCATGTCCATGTAGTCCCAACCAAGGAAGCGGTAGCTGTCCGCATTCATTGTTCGCGCAAGCGCGCGAGCGCCAACGACTCCCGTTCCCAAAGGGCGGCCCACGTCGCCCGAGCCAAGGTCGAAACTCGCGGATGGGGCGATCAGTGCGGCCAGCCCCGCATCCGAGCGTGCTGCCAGCCTGATTACTTCAACGGCACGAAGGCTCAGGAAGTGGTCAAGTTCACGTGCGCCCGAGATTTCTGGCCGAGGGCATTCGGAAGGCCCTGCGAATGCAGGACCTGCGGTCAGGGCCAAACCAATGAAAACCAACCATCGATGCATTTTCATTGTCACAGGATGGCCTGTGGTTCCGATGACCGCAACGGGTCGGGAGCGAGCGCTACTTTGAAAGCGCGCAGCTCAAGGCTTCCCTAGTCCGGCAGGCTAACCACCGACTTGAAGCCACCGAAGATCATGCGCTTGCCATCGAAAGGACAGTCACTGGCGGCTTCCATGCGCGGGTCTTGCATGAATTTCGCCATGCCGGCATCGCGAGTGGCCTTGTCGGGCCATTCCACCCAGGAGAACACCACCGATTCATCCTGCTCCGCCTGCACGGCGCGGCGGAAATCAGTGAGCTTGCCGTCGGGCACGTCGTCGCCCCAGCACTCCATCACCCGGATGGCACCGTACTCGAGGAAAATGGCGTCGAAGGTACGGGCGTGCACAATGAACTTTTCGCGGTTGGCGTTGGGTACGGCGATCACGAAACCATCGATGTAGGACATGGTTGTCTCCTTGGCCTGGAGGATGGCCGGTATGGCCACCTTCACGTATGCGACGAATGAGCGCCTGCTGGATCGACACGGGGCCTACTCGCACGGGTTTGGTGGGCCCACCAGGACTCGAACCTGGAACCAAAGGATTATGAGTCCTCTGCTCTAACCATTGAGCTATAGGCCCGCGTGCGGCCGCCAAGTGTAGCCAAACCTTTGGATTTGAACGATAGCCTCCCGCATGTTCTTGCGAAGACCGTTAGTTCAGGTAAGAAATCGCAATCTAACCCCAGTTTTCCCACTGGAGGTTTGCGATGAAACGACTGATAGCCACCGCCTGCCTCACCCTGGCCGCGGCCCTTGCCGCGCCGGCCGTGCTGGCCCAGCCCAATCCCCCGCATCATGTGATCCATCACCCTGTGCATCATGTACCGCCGCATCGGGTGGTCCATCACCGCGTTGTCCATCACCCCGTAGTCCATCACCGTGTGGTGCACCATCCGGTCCATCGGAAGGTTGTCGTCCACCACTAAAGTCCTGCGCCAGCCGTAACCGACAAAGCCCGCTCTGTGCGGGCTTTGTCTTATCCGGCCATCGGAAACTTCCTTCGTAATTGTGTAACGCCCACCGACAGGCGTAAGTTACGCCTAACGTTACGCGTAACACCCGAACCCCACGCCCATGTCAGCCCAGAAACCCGTCACCACCGGAGCGCAGCGCCAACGGGCGTTCCGCGACCGGATGACCCGGATGGGCATGACGATCCCCAGGATCTACATGACCGAGGCCGAGCAGGAGCTGGTGCGCCGGTTCCTACGGCATGTTC
>Ga0207694_10000150_pt1 | contig 71968 bp, 45 predicted proteins | sample KBSC34metaG_FD_184353 | JGI IMG/M metagenome (GOLD analysis project Ga0207694, IMG submission 184353) | Corn rhizosphere microbial communities from Kellogg Biological Station, Michigan, USA - KBS C3-4 metaG (SPAdes) (version 2) | ecosystem: Host-associated > Plants > Roots > Rhizosphere > Soil... | reverse complement strand
CTGCACCGGCGCCTGCGTCGTCCCGCGCGGCAGCGAGGTGCCCACCCCGCTGGAGCTGGCGCGGCGGACGGCGGCGCAGGGGATCACCATCGTCCATGCCCCCACGGCGTACTGGCACCAGCTCGCGTCGGAGCCCGACGCGCTGGAGCTGTTCGCCCGCTCCGTGCGGCTGGTGATCGTCGGCGGCGAGGCGATGAGCCCGGCGGCGGCGCGCGCGTGGGTGGCCGGCCCCGCGGCCGGTGTCCGGCTGATCAACGGCTACGGGCCCACCGAGGCGGTGGTCACCTGCACCGGGTACGACGTCCCGGCCGCGCTCCCGGAGGGGGCGGCGAACGTCCCGGTGGGCCGCCCCTTCGGCGGGCAGGCGGCGTACGTGCTGGACGAGTGGGGCGAGCCGGCGCCGCTGGGCGTGCCCGGCGAGCTCTGCATCGGCGGGGTGCTGGCGCGCGGCTACCTGGGCCGGCCGGCGGCGACCGCGCAGGCGTTCGTCCCCGATCCGTTCTCGGGGATCCCTGGCGCGCGCCTGTATCGTACCGGGGACCGGGCGCGGTGGCTGGCCGAAACGACGAGTGCGGAAGTGCGTGAGTGCGGAAGTGCGCTGGATTCGCGCGAGGGCCAACGCACTCCCGCACTTCCGCACTCCCGCACTGGGGTTCTGGAGTTCCTGGGGCGCAACGACCACCAGGTGAAGGTGCGCGGCTTCCGCATCGAGCTGGGCGAGATCGAGGCGCGGCTGGCCGGGCACCCGGAGGTGCGCGAGTCGGTGGTGCTGGCGCGCGAAGACGCGCCGGGCGAGAAGCGGCTGGTGGCGTACGTGGTCGGCGGCGAGGCCGCGTCGGCGGAGGCGCTGCGGGCGCACCTGGGCGCGACACTGCCGGCGTACATGGTGCCGTCGGCGTTCGTGCGGCTCGACGCCTTCCCGCTCACGCCGACCGGCAAGGTGGACCGCCGGGCGCTCCCCGCCCCCGACGCGCCCGCGGCGCGGACGTACGAGGCGCCGGTGGGGGAGACGGAGCAGGCGCTGGCGGAGATCTGGTCCGAGCTGCTGGGCGTGGAGCGGGTGGGGCGCCGCGACCGCTTCTTCGAGCTGGGCGGGCACTCGCTGCTGGCGGTGCAGGTGATCTCGCGCGTGCGCCAGGTGCTGGGTGCGGAGGTGGGGATCGCCGACCTCTTCGAGCACCCGGTGCTGGCGGATCTCGCGCGGGCCATCGACGGCGCCGCGCGCACCGAGCTGCCGCCGATCGAGCCGGTGGACCGCTCGGCGCCGCTGCCGCTTTCGTTCGCGCAGCAGCGGCTCTGGTTCATGGACCGGATGGAGGGGACGGGGTTGGCGTACCACGTCTCCACGCGGATGCGGCTGCGAGGCGAGCTCGACCGCGACGCGCTGGTCCGCGCGCTCGACCGGATCGTGGAGCGGCACGAGGCGCTGCGCACCACCTTCCCCGAGCGCGACGGCGTGGCGGCGCAGCGGATCGCGCCGGCCGGGGAGAGCCGCTTCGCGCTGGCGGAGCACGACCTGTCCGGCCGTCCCGGCGCGGTGCGGGAGCTCGTCCGCCTCGCGGCGGAAGACGCGCGCACGCCCTTCGACCTGGCGCGGGGCCCGCTGATCCGCGGCTTCCTGGCGCGGCTGGCGGAGGACGACCACGTCCTCCTGGTCACCATGCACCACATCGTCTCCGACGGGTGGAGCATGGGGGTGTTCACCCGCGAGCTGGGCGCCCTCTACGGCGCCTTCCGCGAGGGGCGGCCCGATCCGCTCCCGCCGCTCGCGGTGCAGTACGCCGACTACGCCGCGTGGCAGCGGCGCTGGATGGAGGGCGAGGTGCTGCGGCGGCAGGCGGACTACTGGACGCGGGCGCTCGCCGGCGCCCCGGAGCTGCTCGAGGTTCCCGCGGACCGCCCGCGCCCGGCGCGGCAGGACTTCGCCGGCGCCAGCGTGGGCCTGGTGCTCGACGAGGCGCTCTCGGCCGGGCTCAAGGTGCTCTCCCGGCGGCACGGGACCACGCTGTACATGACGCTGCTGGCGGGCTGGGCGGCGCTGCTCTCCCGCCTGTCGGGGCAGGACGAGGTGGTGGTCGGCACGCCGACGGCGAACCGCGGCCGGGCGGAGATCGAGGGGCTGATCGGCTTCTTCGTGAACATGCTCCCCGTGCGCGTGGAGCTGTCCGACGCGCCGACGGTGGCGGAGCTGCTGGGGCGGGTGAAGGAGCGCGCGCTGGGGGCGCAGCATCACCAGGACATCCCCTTCGAGCAGGTAGTGGAGCGGGTGCAGCCGGTGCGCAGCCTGGCGCACGCGCCGCTCTTCCAGGCGATGTTCACCTGGCAGAACGCCCCCGGCGGCGACGACGGCGGGCTCCCCGGCCTCACCCTCGCGCCGATGGGATCGGCGAGACCGTCGGGTGGTTCGGCCGCGGGATCGTCAGCCGCGTCGGCCGAGGCGTCCGCGCAGGCGCAGGTGACGGCGAACGTCGACCTGTCGCTGACGCTCTCGGAGCAGGGCGGGCGGATCGCGGGGAGCCTGACGTACGCCGCCGCGCTCTTCGAGCGGGAGACGGTGGAGCGCTACGTCGGCTACCTGCGGCGCATGCTGGAGGGGATGGTCGCGGACGAGACCCGGCGGGTGGACCGGCTGGAGATCGTCGCGGAGGACGAGCGCCGCCGGATGGTGGAAGAGTGGAGCCGGACGGCGGACGCCGCGGCTGCGGGCGGCGCGTGCGTGCACGCGCTCTTCGAGGCGCAGGTCGAGCGCGCGCCCGACGCGGAGGCCGTGCTCTTCGAGGATGAGCGCCTCACCTACGCGGAGCTGAACGCGGCGGCCAACCGGCTGGCGCGGCGGCTGCGCGCGGCCGGCGTGGGCCCGGAGGTGCGCGTGGGCGTGATGCTGGAGCGCTCCCCCGAGCTGGTGGTGGCGCTCCTGGCGGTGCTGAAGGCCGGCGGGGCGTATCTCCCGCTCGACCCGGCGCTCCCCGCCGGCCGCCGCGCCGCGCTGGCGGCCGACGCGGGCGCCGCCGTGCTGGTGACGCGCGAGCCGGCGCTGGAGGGCTTCGCCGGGACGATCGTCTCGCCGGGGGAGGCAGATGGGGAGGCGGACGGGGACGACCTCGGGCTCGACGTCCCGGCCGCCGCGCTGGCGTACGTCATCTACACCTCCGGCTCCACCGGCACGCCGAAGGGGGTGGGCGTGGCGCACGCGCAGGCCGCCGCGCACTGCCGCGCGGCGGCGGCGGCGTACGCGCTGACGCCGGGGGACCGGATGCTCCACTTCGCCGCGGTGGGCTTCGACGTCTCGGTGGAGCAGATGCTGGTGCCGCTCGCGGCCGGCGCGTGCGTGGTGATGCGCGGCAGCGAGGTGCCCACCCCGCTGGAGCTGGCGCGGCGGGCGGCGGCGCAGGGGCTCACCATCGTCAACCAGCCGACGGCGTACTGGCACCAGCTGGCGGCGGACCCCGACGCCATGGAGCTGTTCGCCCGCTCCGTGCGGCTGGTGGTCGTCGGCGGCGAGGCGATGAGCCCGGCGGCGGCGCGCGAGTGGGTGGCCGGCCCCGCGGCCGGCGTCCGGGTGGTGAACGGCTACGGGCCCACCGAGGCGGTGGTCACCAGCACCGCGTACGACCTCCCCGCCGCGTTCCCGGAGGGGGCGGTGAACGTCCCCATCGGCCGCCCCTTCGGCGGGCGGACGGCGTACGTGCTGGACGAGTGGGGCGAGCCGGCGCCGCTGGGCGTGCCCGGCGAGCTGTGCATCGGCGGGCTCCTGGCGCGCGGCTACCTGGGCCGGCCGGCGGCGACCGCGCAGGCGTTCGTCCCCGACCCCTTCTCGGGGATCCCTGGCGCGCGGCTGTACCGCACCGGCGACCGGGCGCGGTGGCGCGCCGAAACGACGAGTGCGGAAGTGCGTGAGTGCGGAAGTGCGCTGGATTCGCGCGAGGGCCAACGCACTCCCGCACTTCCGCACTCCCGCACTGGGGTTCTGGAGTTCCTGGGGCGCAACGACCACCAGGTGAAGGTGCGCGGCTTCCGCATCGAGCTGGGCGAGATCGAGGCGCGCCTCGCCGAGCACCCGGGGGTGCGCGAGACGGTGGTGCTGGCGCGCGAGGACGCGCCGGGCGAGAAGCGGCTGGTGGCGTACGTGGTCGGCGGCGAGGCCGCGTCGGCGGAGGCGCTGCGGGCGCACCTGGGCGCGGCGCTCCCGGCGTACATGGTGCCGTCGGCGTTCGTGCGGCTGGGCGCCTTCCCGCTCACGCCGACCGGCAAGCTGGACCGCCGGGCGCTCCCCGCCCCCGACGCGCCCGCGGCGCGGACGTACGAGGCGCCGGTGGGGGAGACGGAAGCAGCGCTGGCGGAGATCTTCGCCGAGGTGCTCGGCGTGGAGCGGGTGGGGCGCTGGGACAACTTCTTCGAGCTGGGCGGGCACTCGCTCCTGGCGGTGCGGGTGATCTCGCGGGTGCGGCAGGTGCTGGAAGCTGAGGTAGTGCTGGCGCACGTCTTCTCGCACCCCACGGTGGAGTCGCTCGCCGCGCGCCTGACCGGGGCCGGCGACGGGCAGCGGAGCGACCGGGCGATCGCCATCCGCCCCACCGGCTCCCGGCCCCCGCTCTTCCTGGCGTACGACGGGACGGGGTCGACGCTGTACGCGCAGGTGCTGCACCCCCACATCGACGCCGAGATCCCGGTGTACGCGCTCCCGGCGCCGTCGCCGTCGGAGCCGCCGCTCCGCACCGTCGAAGGGATGGCGGCGCGCCTGGTGCGGATGATCCGCGAGGTGCAGCCCTCGGGGCCGTACCGGCTGGCGGGGTGGTCGTTCGGGGGTGTCCTCTCCTACGAAGTCGCCGCGCAGCTGATCGGCCGGGACGAGGTCGTCGAGCTCGTGGGGATGTTCGACAGCGGCTGCCCCGCCGGCTTCATCGCGGCCGCAGGCGCCCCCGCCGAAGCGCGGGACGCGAGGCTCGAGCACGCGCTCATCCTCCACGCGCTCCGCGCCGCCGACACCACGGCCGACGGCGGGGGCGCCGAGCCCGACGAGGAGCTCGCGACGGCCGGGGACGAGGACCTGGAGACGTTCGTCCGCAAGTGCCGCGACCAGGGGCTCCTTCCGCGTCACGTCACCGTGGCGCAGGCCCGGGCGGTGCGCGACCGGCTGCGCGGCCACGAAGCCGCCTGGGCCGAGTACTCGCCGCAGCCGGTCCCGGTCCTGGTCCACCAGTTCCCCGCCACAGACACCCCCCTCGCCGACCCGACGCGCGGCTGGGGCGCCTTCCACCCCCAGGGCCGGCTCCGGGTGACGCCCGTGCCGGGGACGCACCTGTCCATGATGAGGCCGCCGAACGCGGCCACCCTCGGCGAGGTGCTGTCGCGCGCGCTCGACCGGGCGGGGGAGGAGGCGCCGCCGTTCTCCGGCGGGGGTCGTTCGCCCCTCGTGACGCTCCAGCGCGGGGCGGCCGGCGCCGCTCCCCTCTTCTGCGTGCCGGGCGCGGGGAGCGGCGTCACCAGCTTCATCGACCTGATGTCGGCGCTGGGCCCGTCCGTGCCGGTCCACGGGCTCCAGCCGCGCGGGATGGACGGCGAGGCGCCGCCCCACGCCACCGTCCAGGCGGCCGCGGAGCGCTACCTCCGCGCGCTCCGCGAGGTCTGCCCCGCGGGGCCCGTCCACCTGTTGGGCCACTCCTTCGGCGGCTGGGTGGCGCTCGAGATGGCGCTGCGGCTCCACCAGGCCGGACGCCCCGTCGCGTCGCTCACCATCCTCGACAGCGAGGTGCCGGACGATTCCGAGGCCGTGGTCCGCGAGTACGGGGGCGGAGAGGCCTTCCTGAAGCTGGTGGAGGTCATGGAGCTGGTCGCGGAGCGGTCCCTGGGGATCGGCCCCGCGGAGGTCGCCGCGCGCGACGAAGCCGGGTGGCTGAAGCTCCTCCAGGAGAAGATGGTCGAGCTCGGCCTCCTGGGGGCGCGCGCGAAGCCGGGGGTGCTGACCGGTCCGTTCCGGACCTTCGCGCGGTGCCTGCGCACCGTCTACCGCCCCTCGGGCGTCTATCCCGGCCGGCTCCGCCTGGTGCTCGTCGGCGATCCCGCGAAGGACGAGGCGGCCAACCGCGCGGACTTCGCCGAGATCGAGCGGGGATGGAGGGAGTGGGCGCCCGGGCTGGTGTTCTCGGCCGGCGCGGGGAACCACGTCACCACGCTGAAGCCGCCCCACGTGGCGGCGCTGGCCGCGTTCCTCGCCGGGGATCGCGGCGCGCGCGAGGGGTGACGCACCGATTCGGCAGCGTCCGGCCTGATCCTGATGCCAGATCAGACAAATGACCGTGCATTCGGAGACACCGCACAGAGATCCTCACACGGAGTCGACGGAGAACGACTCCGCTGACTCCGTTGACTCCGTGTGAGTCCCATTCTGTCGGTTGGAATGCACATCCAATCAGCCGAACGTATGAATCGCATGATTCGTCTTTTCCGCGCATCTGGCGCGCGGCGCTAAACTTATGAATTCGGGGCCGCGGAAGATCCCCCCGAGGCCACCGTGCGGCACCGGACGAGGGAGGCTTCCGTGGGCGCGGGCGGCTTGTCGAATGGGCCCCAAAGGGCGATATTCTGACGGCAAGGGAGGGGTCCGCCGCGGCGCGCAGGCAGGGTCGCGCGGGAGCCCCGACGCTGCCTTGGGGACACCGTCCGGACGCAGGCCTCAGGAGAGCTGGATGACGGAATTCAGGTTCGACGATCCCGACCAGTACGTGCACGGCACCCCGTTCGCCGAGTTCGCGCGCCTGCGGCGGGAGGCGCCGTTCGCCTGGCACGAGGCGTCGCAGACGCGCGGCGGCTTCTGGCTGGTCACCCGGCACCGCGACGTGGTGTCCATCTCCCGCGACCCGGAGCGCTTCGCCACCAGCGCGCCGGTGCTGGCGGACCCGGTGCCGCGCGCCCTGTGGGCCGAGTTCCCGTCGCTGGCGATGATCGCCGACAACCTGATGACCTTCGCCCCCGAGCAGCACGCGCGCTTCCGGCCGCTCGCCACCGCGCTGCTGGCCCCGGCGTCGCTGCTGGCCATGGAAGACCGCGTCCGCGCCGTCTGCGCGCGGATCATGCGCGACGTCTCCGGCCGCCCCGGCTTCGACTTCGCGTCCGAGGTGGCGCTGCGGGTCCCTGTCGAGATCCTCTTCGGCATGTTCCTGGGCGTCCTGGACGAAGACCTGGACCAGGTGCGCGACTGGGTGCTCACCATCAACGCCATGGACGACCCGGTCTTCCGGCAGACCAGCGAGTCGGTGATGAGGGCCGCCGGGGCGCTGTTCGAGTACGGGCTCGCCCTGTTCCGCCGGCTGCGGGCGGAGCCTCCCGGGCCGTCGCTGCTGAGCACGCTGGTGCACGGCGAGGCGCCCCAGGGGATGACGCCGGAGCAGCTCTTCCTGGTGTACTGGTTTCCGCTGATCGCCGGGGCGTTCGACACCACGGCCAGCACCATCGCCGGCGGCGTCCGGGCGCTGCTCCAGCACCCGGACCAGCTGCGGCGGCTGCGCGAGGATCCCTCCCTCGTCCCCGTGGCGGTGGACGAGCTGATCCGCTGGGTCTCGCCCGTGGTCTACTTTCGCCGTACGGCGACGGAAGACACGGAGTACGAGGGCCACCGCATCCGCCGCGGGCAGAAGGTGGTGCTGTGCTACGCCTCCGCCAACCGCGACGAGGAGGTGTTCGCCGACCCCGAGGTGTTCGACGTGGGGCGCAAGCCCAACCGGCACGTCTCCTTCGGCTACGGCCCGCACTACTGCCCGGGGGGGCGCATCGGCTCGCTGGTGATCCGCCTGTTCCTGGAGGCGTACCTGGACCGCATCGCCGAGCTGGAGCTGGACGGCCCCGCGACCTACACCCGCTCGGCGTGGATCAACCGCATCTGGTCCATGCCCGTCCGCCACCGCGCGCAGGTGCCCGCGGCGGGGGCGGCCCATGCCTCGGCTGCCTGACGCGCGGGCCGAGCACCTTCAACCTCGCCAACTCGCTGCACGGCTCGCAGGTGGGCGGCCGACCCGGAGACGTCGGGTTGTGCTCGCAGGCACCCGCGGACTACGGCAGTGGGGATGCTGATTCCGGAGCGATCATGCCGACATTCACCGAGCCGCACGCGCAACGGGCCCCCGACGTGGTGACGATTCCGCGTGTCGCGGCGGAGCCCGGCCCCCCGCGCCTCTCCGAGGCGACCCAGCGGGTGAGCGCCGCCCTCCGCCTCCCCGTCACCGCCCTCGCGGGCGTGGAGGCCGAGCACCCGGCCTACCTGCGCGAGCACTCCCGCGCCCTCAACGAGCTCATCGAGGGGCGCCCCGCGCCGTGCGGCGCCGCGTCGGTGCTGGCCGCGCACCTGGCCGCGGCCGGGTGGGAGGGGCGCGCGCTCAGCCACCCACCCGCGTTCCCGGGGCTCTGGCCGCGCGGCGACGTTCCCGCCCTGGATGGGGCCGGGCTGCGCGGCCAGGAGGCGGCGTGGCGGCGGGGGATGGCCGCCGGGCCATGGGCGCGGCTGGCGGACACGCTGCACCGCGAGCTGGACTTCGCCGCCGTGTGGCGCGACATCCTGGGGGGCGACTTCGACGTGACCGGCCGCGGCGCCGAGTACACGCGGGGGATGGAGGTCTTCCAGGCCAGCCGGTGGCTGGGCGCGCGCACCCTGCTGGAGCTGGTGGGGGCGCAGGGGGAGGGCGTGTTCCTGGACGTGCTGGGAGGGGACGGCTACGTGTGGCGCCTGCTGCAGGCCGAGCGCGGCGCCGCCGCTCCGCGCGTGGTGCTGGTCCGCGCCCCGCTCCCCGCCGACGGGGGAGCGGCCGCCGCGGCGGAGGTGCACGCCGCGGACCCGGACGCCTGGGTGGTCGCCGTCGGCGAGCCGGACGACGCGGGCGACGTGCCCGCCGTGCTGCTGAGGCGGGAGGGGGGCACCCTGGCCGCCTCCCCCGTCCTCCCCCTCTCTCCCGGGGCGCTGGCGCAGCTGGGGCGGCTTCCCGGCGCCGCCTGGCATCAGGCGCGGACCCCCTTCACCGCGGCGAGCGCGTTCGGCGACGCGCTGATGGTCACCAACGACCTCTCGCCCCACATGTTCACCCGCGCCGGGGCGTGGGGATTTCCCACCCGCGAGGACGCGCGCCGGCTCTCCCGCTCGTTCCAGGCGGGGGCCTTCGACGGAGTGCTGTTCGCCTACGGCACGCACCACATCGACGACCTGGGCGCGGCGCTGGCGGAGGGATGGACGGTGGTGAAGCCGGGCGGCACGGTGGTGGTGCACGACTTCCTGGACGAGGGTCCGGCCGGCCAGTGGTTCCACCGCGTGGTGGACCGGCGCAGCAAGACCGGGCACGACTTCCCGCACATCGGCTTCGTGCAGATGGCGGTGCACCTGCTGCGCGCCGGCTTCCGCGACGTGCGGCTGCACGAGATCCAGGACCCGTTCCTCTTCTTCGCCGCCGAGGGCGAGCGGCCGGCGCGCGAGCTGGCGCTGGGCTACATCATGGGGATGTACGGCCTGGAGCAGGGCTTCCCCGGCGGGGTGGACGAGCTGGAGGGGGAGATCCGCGACATCCTCACCTACCCCGAGCTGGGCGAGGTGCCCGTGCTCGGGAAGGATTTCGCCTACATCCCCCGGCGCGCCGTGGTGGCCGTGGCGCGCCGCCCGGCGCCCGGCGAGGCGCCCCGCTCCGAGGCGGACCGGGTGCTGGCGCGCACCCTGGCGCGCCTGTTCCGGCGCACGGAAGACGAGCTGGTGGCGGAGCTGTGTCCGCCGGAGGGGGTGCGCCGCTGGTGGTTCGCCCCGGATGGACGGTGGTGGGGGGTCACCCCCGCGGAGCGGCACGGGTTCGCGGAGTGGGAATCCACCCTGTAGGGGGCGGTTCGAGGCTGGATCCGGCAAAAGAACGGGCCTCACGCAGAGGCGCGGAGTCACGGAGAGGCCAGGCGGTTCTCTCTGTGTCTCCGCGTCCCCGCGTGAGGCAGTCTTATTTGGAGGTTCTTCGTAGATTCATCCCCAATCCGCCTGTTGGGTTTCTGTATCCTGAGCTCCTGAGCAACCCTTGAAGACGTCATCCTGAGGCCGGCAACGCTGCACTCATCGCTCACGCAACAACTTGCAGGCCGAAGGATCCATAACCGCGTCAGCACGTGAGTCGGGGAGATACGCCAACCCTGCTTCCGGATTTGGCATTATACTAAATCCGCCTGAACACTTGATGTTGACGCAACCGTTGAGTCGGCGAGATGCATCAACTCTATCGCCGGATCTGGTATTATACCATTTTCGCCGATCAGTTCTGACAGGAGGAAAATACCTCACCCAGAGGACCGGAAGACCAGAGAACCGCGTGTGTTTCCTCTGGTACTCCGGTTCTCTGGGTGGGACCAATCTGTTTGCCTGAAATGCACAATCAATTCAGGTTGCAACGAAATCGACGAAGAACCCTTTTTTCGGGTTCGTCGCAGGGTTAGTTGCAGCAGGTCTCCCGTTCGCTCGCACCGATGCCGTCGACGAGTGGCTGCGGGTGGCGCTCGCGCTGAGTATCGAAATTTTTTGGGGAGAGTCCCCTCGATCCTGCTGCAATCGCGGAAGGCTCAGCTGTCTCAACGGATCGATCAGGGGATGATGAGGCGAGCCCGGTGGCCGTGCACATCCTGCGCATCGATGACTGGATGACGATCATTCGCCGTACCCACGAAGGCTGGAGAGACGCACGCAGGACAGGGAGGGGTCGATTCCCCCTGATGACGCAGTTGACGAAGCCTTCAGGCGCGGAAGGCGGGGTGAACGACGGAAGAGAGTGTCCCACAAAAAATTTTCGATACTCAGCGCATTCCGAACCTGCAGCCACTCGTCGACGAGCTCCGGGCGAGCAGGTTGCAACCCAATCGACGAAGAACCTTCTTTCGGATCTGGTCAGCTCTCCCGCTGAAGCCGGGGGAACCAGAACGATCCCGGCACGTGGGATCACCCCGCCGGGGCCGGCTCCGTCGCCGTCGCCGCCATCGGCTCGGACGGCGCGTCGTCCCGTGCAGGCCCGCCGGCCAGCACCCCGGCCGCCGCGGCGTCCAGGGCGCGGTCGCCCGCGCGCCACCGTTCACGGCGCGCGTGGAGCCGGCGGGCGGCGGCCGACCACTCGCGCCGCAGCTCGGCCACGGCGCGGCGCAGCGAATCCTCGGCCGGCCCGCCGCCGTACGCCGCCGCCGCCGCGACCGCGGCGGGGTCCAGCCCGGCCGCGTCCGCGTCGATCCCCAGCTCGCGGAAGAGGGCGCCGGCCGCCTCCGCCAGCGGCTCCCCGCGCGCAGCGGCCTCCGTCACCAGCTCGCCCACGCGGTGGTGCGCCTGGCGGAACGACATCCCCGTCTCCAGCACCAGCCGGTTGGCCAGCTCGGTGGCGGCGGTGAACCCCTCGTCCGCCCGCCGGCGCATCCGCTCCGGCCGCGGCTCGGCGCCGGCAGCCACCAGGCGGGAGAGGACCACCGCCTCCGTCACCCCCTCCAGCGCACCCCAGAGCGGCCGCACCCCCTCGGTGCCCACGGCGACCGAGTTGCTGAACGGCGTGGCGTGCATCGCCACGGCGGCGGCGGTGAAGGCGCCCAGCGGCGCCCCGGCCCGCCCCTGCACGTGCTCCAGGAGGAAGGCGTTGCGCTTCTGCGGCAGCATCGAGCTGGAGCCGACCAGGGTGTCGGGAAAGCCGACCAGGTCGAACTCGGCCGTGCTCCAGAGCTGCAGGTCGGTCGCCAGCCGGCTGAGCGTGACGCCCAGCACCGACGCGGCCGAGAGGAGGCGCAGCACCAGGTCGCGCGAGGCCACCGCGTCGATCGAGTGCAGCACCCCCTCCGCGAAGCCGAGGAGCGCCGCCGTCCGCTCCGCGTCGATCGGCACCGCGGTCCCCCCCGCCGCGCCGGCGCCCAGCGGACAGCGGTCGAGGCCCGCGGCCGCGGCCTCGATCCCGTGCAGGTCGCGCAGGAGCGCCAGGGCCACGCCGGCCAGGTAGTGCCCGAAGGTGACCGGGAGCGCCGCCTGGACGTGCGTGTAGACCGGCATGGTGGTGGCGGCGTGGCGCTCGGCGCGGCGGACCAGCACGGCCAGCAGGCGGAGCACCTCGCCCACCAGCCGGCCGTACGGCTCCCGCAGCCGGAGCCGGAGGACGGTGGCGTTGATGTCGTTGCGCGAGCGGGCGAGGTGCACCGCGCCGCCCGTCTCCTCGCCCAGCGTCTCGACCAGCCAGCTCTCGTAGAGGAGGTACAGCCCGCGCGGTGCCGCGCGCCCCTTCAGCGGCGCGTAGCCGTCCGCGGCCAGCCGGTCCATCGCGGCCAGGAGCCGCCGCCCGCGCCCGGGGGGGAGGATCCCGCGCTCCACCAGCATCACCAGGTGCGCCCGGTCGATGCGGACGTACGACGGGAGCTCGTCGCGGATCGCCCGGTCGGCGTCGTCGCCGAACACGATCCGGCGCGCGCGCGGGTCCAGCGCCCGGCGGATCCGCCCGGTGTCCTCGCTCACGCCGCCCCCTCCGTCGCGCCCGCCAGCGGCGCGGCAGCCTCGTCCGCTTCGTCCGCGGGCGCGTCGACGCGGACGCGCACGGCGTCGCGGGCGCGCTCGGCGGCGCGGGCGGCGGCGCGGGCCTCGCCGGCGCAGGCGACCACGTGGCCGATGCGGTCGCGGAAGTCGCCGTGCACGGCGAGCGCGTCGCCGGGGCGGCGGTAGGCGCTCACCTCCACCACGTGGGGGCGGCCGAGCGCCTCCGCCGTCCCCTCGATCGCCGCGAGCCGCCCCGCGCCGGGCGCGAAGAGGAAGCGGATGGAGGCGTGGTTCCGGCGCGCCGGGACCAGCTCCGGCTCCCGCCCCACCACCAGGCGCAGCGTCTCGCGGATCAGGTCGATCCCCTGGGCGTGGCGCACCAGTTCGGGGATGAAGCCGCCGGCCAGCCGCGGGTTGACCTCCATCGGCACGGCGCGCCCCTCGCGGTCGATGCGCAGCTCCCAGTGGAGCGGGCCCCAGCCCAGCCCCAGGAGCGCCGTCCCGCGCGTCACCGCGTCGGCCAGCGCCGACGCCACCTCGCCCGGGACGTCGGCCGGGTAGTCGTGCCCCGCCTCGACGAAGAAGGGCGGAGCGCCCAGGTGCTTGCGGGTGATCCCCACCACCCGCCCGGAGAAGACCTCGACCGAGAACTCCTCGCCGGCCACGAGCGACTCGACCAGCACGCGGGCGCCACCTTCGCCCGCGGCGAAGAGGAGCGCGGCATGGGCCTCCGCCTCGGCTGCGTCGGCGCAGGCGCGCACGCCCACGCTCCCGCTCCCGTCCACCGGCTTGAGGACCACGGGGAAGCCGATCTCGCGCGCGGCGGCCGCGGCCCCGGGCGCCGAGGAGACGGCGCGGAAGGCGGGGGAGGGGAGGCCGCCGGCCGCCAGCACCTCGCGCTGCCGCGACTTGTCGCGCGCGGCGCGCACCGACGCCGCGTCCGGGCCGGGAAGGCCGAAGCGCGCCGCCAGCGCCGCCGCGGTGGCCACGAAGTACTCGGAGCTGGAGGTGATCCCGGCCACCCCGGCGGCTCCGCCCCAGCGCGCGGCGACGAGCGCGTGCAGCGCGTCCTCGTCCACGCGCGGGACCACCACCACCTCCGGCGCGCCCTCCTCGGCGAGGTAGGCGTACTTCCCGGGGCGGGCGGTGATCAGCACCGGGACGAACCCCAGCTCCCGCGCGGTGCGCGCGAAGAGCCGCCCCGTTCCGCTGGTGTTGCTCTCCACGAAGAGCAGCGCCTTTCCGGCGGGGGCCCCGCTCACGCCGGCACCAGCCTCAGGCCGGCGGGCCGGTCCATCACCTCGGCGTACGTGCGGCGGCCCCAGCGGAAGAACGCCCACGGGTCGTCGCCGTCGTGGGGGTGCTCCCACTCCACCGGCCCCTGCGGGAGGACGTCGAGGCGCACCCCCTTCGCCTCCAGCCAGGCGTCGTCGTACACGGTGTCCTGGTAGCGGTACCCCTCGTCGGGGAAGATCACGGCGCCCAGCCGGTCGGGGTTCTCGCGCGCCCACCCCTCGGCCACCAGGTACGCCGCGCCGCTGGTGGGGCCCATGAAGAGCGCGTGGTCGCGGTGGAGCCGGCGGGTGGCCAGGAAGGCCTCGGCCGCGCCCACCCAGTGCACCAGGTCGAACGCCGTGTGGTCCACGTTCGGCGGCATCAGCGAGTTGCCCAGGCCGCGCAGCAGCCGCCCGCTCCCGGCGTCGGACTGGCCGAAGAGGACGCTGCGGTGCGTGTCCACGCCGATCACCTCGAGCTCGGGGGAGATCAGCCGCAGGTACGACGAGACCCCGCACACGCTCCCGCCCGACCCCACGGTGCCGATCAGGCAGTCGACCGCCCCGGCCGCGTGGGCCAGCTGCTCGGCGCAGGGGGCGTAGCTCCCCGGGTTGTGTGGGTTGCTGTACTGGCGGGGGCAGAAGCTCCCCGGGTTCTCGGCCAGCACCCGCTCCAGCACGGCGAGCCGCGCCTGCTGGAAGCCGCCGGTGGGCCCCGGCTCGCGCACGATGTGCACCGTGGCGCCCAGGTCCTCCAGCCGCCGCTGGAGCGGGGGGTCGATGGCCGGGTCGCTCACCAGCGTCAGCGGGTGGCCGCCGAGCCGCGCCACCATCGCCAGCGCCAGCCCGAAGGTGCCCGAGGTGGTCTCGGCGATCAGGCCGCCCGGCCGCAGCTCGCCCTCCTCCAGCGCCTTGCGCACGATGAAGCGCGCGGGGAGCAGCTTCATCAGCGGAAAGGCCAGCCCGACCAGGTTGGGGCGGAGCCAGACCAGGCGGGGGAGCGCGATGGCATCGACGAAGTTGGCGTGGATCACGGGGCCGCTCACGAGGGATCCTCCGGGTGCGGGGCGGGCTCGGTGGAGAACTCCCAGCTCGCGGGCACCCCCAGCCGGCCCAGGCCGTCGCGCGCGCGCTCGATCCGGGCGTCGGCCCCGGCGCCGGGCGCGAAGAGGAAGCCGGCCACGGTGCCGCTGTGCGCCACCTGCACCCCCAGCGCGCCCGCCTCCCGCGCCAGCCGGAGGAGCTCGGGCATGTGCCGCTTGGGGCGGTGGCGCTGCATGATCAGGGTGCTGGCGGTGGCCACCCGGCCAAGCAGCGCGGCGTCCTGCCGCTCCACCGCCCGGCGCAGCAGCCCCAGGACCGCCCGGTAGGCCTCGATCTCCCACGCGGTGTAGGGAACGGGCGGCAGGGTGAGCGTGGCCACCCCGTGCTCGCCCTCGGTGTTGAAGCCCAGCACCCGCACCGCGGGGAGGGGCCCGCCCAGGTCCAGCAGCACGCGGCCGCGGCGCTGCGCGAAGAGCACCGCCCGGCCGGGGCCGAACATCAGCGAGTCCGACGCGGTCTCGGCGGCCACGGCCAGCCCCGCGATCCACGCCGGCTCCAGCACCGCGCCGAAGGCGTCGGCGACCGCGCGGATGGTGGCCAGCACGTCGGTGGTCGACGAGCCGCACCCCCACTGGACGGGGACGTTGCTCTCGATCCGGATCGCTCCGCCCCACCCGGTGCGCCCCAGCGCGTCCAGCGTGAGCCGGGCGGCGGCCTTCGCCCGCGAGCGGTCGCCCGGCTCCACCGTGAGCGGCCCCGAGCGCAGGGGACGGAAGCGGACGCCGGTGCGGAACAGGGTGCACGGGAGGGTGACCAGCCCGTGCTCCACCGTCCCGTCGCTGGAGTAGAACATCCCCTGCACGATCTCGCCGTGGTGCGCGTGGATCTCGCCGTGCCCCACGCGAAAGCCGTCCGCGGGCGGCGCGGCGCGCGGGGCGGCCGGCGCGGGGCCCGCGGCGGCGTCGCGGGGGTCCAGGAGGAGTGCGGGGTGCATGGCCGGGGTCAGGAGGGGGAGGAGGTCTCGGCGTCCACGACGCCCGCGCCGCACCACTCCATCACCGCCATGGCGCTCCACATCTTGTGCTGGGCCTGCACCCAGGCCAGGCTCCGGGGCCCGTCGAGCACCTCGTCGTCCACGTCCTCGCCGCGCACCGCCGGAAGGTCGTGCAGGAACACCGTCGCGGGGCCCGAGACGCGCTCCATCAGCGCCCGGGTGACGGCGAACGGCCGGAACCGGGTCTTCCACCCGGGGTCCGACTTCCCCACCCCCATCTCCTGCCAGCGGCTGGTGTAGACCGCGTCCACCCCGCGCGGGAGGGAGGCGGCGTCGTGCGTCTCCTCCACCGCGGCGCCGTGCTCGGCGGCCTGCGCCCGCGCGGTCGCCAGCTTCCGCCGGTCGAGGCCGTACCCCTCCGGCGTGGCCAGGGTGAGCCGCGTCCCGCGGATGCGGCTCAGCGCCAGCGCCAGCGCGGCGGCGGACTTGTTCCCCTCGCCGCAGTAGAGGAGGTGGAGCCCCTCCAGCCGCCCGAAGTGCTCCAGGAGGGTGGCCAGGTCGGCGAGCGCCTGCGTGGGGTGCTCGTCGGAGGAGAGCGCGTTGACCACCGACATCCCCGGGTGCGCGGCGAAGGTCTTCATCTCGTCCACGCTCTCGTTGGTGCGCATCACCAGCACGTCGAGGTACCCGGCGAAGGTGCGGGCGGTGTCTTCCAGCGTCTCCCCCGTGCTGGTCTGCAGGTCGTCCGGGCCGAAGGTGGCCACCGCGGCCCCCAGCCGCCCGGCGCCCACCACGAAGCTGGCGCGGGTGCGGGTGGAGGTCTTCCGGAACCAGACGCCCACCGTGCGGCCGCGCAGGGTCTGCGGGGCGGTGGGGGCGTGCTTGATCCGCACCGCGCGCCGGGCCAGGTAGAGCACCTCCTCGGGCGACAGGTCGAGGATGGAGAGGAGGTGCCGGGTCCGCGCCGCGTCCGGGCGAAGGGCGACGGCGGGGATCTGGAAGAGGCCGGGTGCGGGCTCGGCGGACAGCGTCATTACGTGCGATCCGTTGGGTGATGGTGGTTCGGCGCGCGACCGCGCCCTGCGCGTGAGCGTGGCCTGCGGACGCAGCGCGAAGTCGGCGGTCGCGCCGCCGGCTGGGTCGGCGCGGGCGCCGAGGCCTTTACCTCTCCCGGAACGGGGAGAGGCGGCGAGCCGGAGAGGGCGCCGCGGCCGCGGACCCGCGACGCACCCTGGACCGTGGAGAAACCGCGTTGGATCCCCGGGCCCGGGTCCTCCCGCTTCCCGGGCTCCCGGCCGGTTCCGGAACGACGCGGTCCCGGCGGACGTGCGCCGCGCACGGCCGTTCTCGCGCACGCTCTCCGGCGCCGGCGCGGAGGGCCCGCGCGAGCGCCGCGGCGTCCCGCCGGATCAGGCTTCCTGGGTCTGCTTCCGCAGGCTCTTCGGCGTCATGTCGGTCCACACCTCCTTCACGTACGCCAGGCACTCCTCCTTCGAGCCCGGCTTGCCCACGGCCGACCAGCCCAGGGGGATCTCCTTGTCCGCCAGCCAGAGCGAGTACTGCTCCTCGTGGTTGACCAGCACGATGTAGGTGCGGGTGTCTTCCTGCGCGTCCGTCGGCATGCGTCGCCTCTCGCTGTTCAATGGGGGGTCGGGAACGGCCCGGCGCCGTCGCCCCCCTCCGGCGTGAACCGTACGCGCACTGGCGCGTAACGTTCGATTGCGGCAGGATGAGCGTCGCCTGTTCGTTCGGCGGAAAAGCTAATCGTTTTTCGCCGAAAAACGCAACCCGCGGCACAACGTGCGGCTTTGCCGCCCGGCACGGGCGCGCGGCCGAAGGGTCTCACGCGGAGACGCGGAGCCACGGAGAACGCAACCCGTGCGTCTCCGCGGCTCCGCGTCTCTCTGCGTGAGACCGTCGTTTCGTTCCGGACGCACGCTCGATGGCCGGCTCGCCCAGGGCGAACGGCCGGCGATCCGTGATGGATCGCCGGCCGCCGCAGGGGGTGGATCATCCCGAGAAAGCCGCCGCCATCTTCATGCCGCGGTGAGGTTTCGCCCGCTCTTCCTGGCGGGTGTGGGTCAGGTACTCGTACTGGCTGGGCAGGTTGTTCACCAGCCACTCCGCCTTCCTCCGGATGCGCGCGAACATCTCCTTCGCCTGGTGCTCGTCCAGGTAGTCCAGGGCGGCGAGGTAGGTCTCGGGCTCGTAGCCCAGCCCGAGCAGCATCACCGACCACGAGTACGCCTCGAAGCCGTGGAAGGGCTGGTAGATGTTGCGGAGGCCGGGGAGCCGGGCCTTCCAGATCTTCATGCGCTCGGCGAGCTCCTCGGGGAGCTCGACGCGGGTGGCGGCACGCCAGTACGGCGTGTCGTCACGATCGCCCGCCGCGTAGTGGATGGTGAGGAACTGCCGCACGCCGTCGATGCACTGGGCGATCGTCTGGTTGTAGCTGCGGACCATGTTCGGGTCCACCTCCGTCCCCCGCGGGAAGTGGTTCACCAGCTCCTCGATGCCGTGCTGGATGAAGAAGATCCCGGTGGATTCGAGCGGCTCCACGAACCCGCTGGCGAGCCCGATCGCCACGCAGTTCTTCACCCACGAGTTGCGGTTCCGGCCGATGCGCATCCTGATGTGGTTGGCCTCGCAGTCCCTGGCCGCGGGCCCCAGGAACGCCCTGAACTCCCGCTCCGCCTCGTCCCTGTCGATGAACTGGCTCGAGTAGACGTAGCCGGTGCCGTCGCGCCCGTAGAGCGGGATGTTCCACGACCACCCCGCGCTCATCGCCTGCGCCGTCGTGTACGGCTTCATCCCGAGCTTCTCGACGTCCCTCGGCACCTGGATGGCCACCGCGCTGTCGTTGAGCAGCGTGTCGTTGAAGCTGATGAACGGCTCGTTCAGCGTCTTGTTGATGAGCAGCCCGCGGAAGCCGGTGCAGTCGACGAAGAGGTCCGCGGTGAGGAAGCCGCTGTCGCGGGTGTGGACGCCCGCGATGGCGCCCTGCTCGTCGAGGGCGACCTCCACCACGTCGTCCACGATCCGCTTCACCCCGCGGTTCGTCGCGTAGGTCTGCAGGTACGCGGCGAGCTCCGAGGCGTTGAAGTGGTAGGCGTAGGGATACTGGACCTCGTGCCCGGCGATGATCGCGTTGGGAACGGGTCTGTCCTCGTCGAAGTAGTCCTGCACCTTGTCGTCGTAGACGGTTCCGTCCAGGAAGCGCGGCGAGCGCATCGCGTCGCAGAGGTGCGGGGTCACGAAGCAGGAGTAGTCGAACGGCTCGCCGCTGCGCAGCTTCAGCCACCACTCCGCGGCGGTCATGCCGCCGGCCGTCTCGTAGCGCTGGAAGGGATGGTAGAAGTGGCCCTTCTCCCGGGTCCAGTCCTGGAAGCGGATCGCGAGCTTGTAGGCCGCGCTGCAGTGCGGCATCCAGTCGCGCTCGTGCAGCTCGAGGAAGTCGAAGAAGAGCTTCACCGTGCTGAAGGTGGCCTCACCCACGCCGATGGTCTTCACCGTCTCCGACTCGACCAGGGTGATCTCCACGTGCTCGAACGCCTTCGAGAGGTACGAGGCGGTCATCCAGCCCGAAGTTCCGCCCCCGACGATCAGCAGCTTCATTTCGTTCCGAGAGGTTGGGGTAAGGCGTGAAATGCGTTCTCCGCATCCGGCAAAGCGCGTGCAACGGTCGGTTGCGCGCCGGGCACCGTGGAGGAACGGTCCGGTTCTGACGTTGGCGGCAGTCGCGCCTCCCCCGCGCGGTGGGCGCCGGCGGGGGCGGGCGAGCATTCCGAAAGGATTGGGCGCCAATCTAACGGCTAACGTTCTGAAACACCAGTTCAGGACGGATTTGTCTCGCGCATCCTCCCGCGCCACGCAGGGGGCGATGGGTCCAGTCGCGTGACGGAGCCATGGGGCACCGCCCGCGGCCGGGTGAGCCCCGTCACGCAACCACACTGAACGAGCCACGAACGATGCAGTCGCCGCGGAGCTCTGGCGCGGCGAAGGCCCGGGGAGGGATGCGGGTTGGCGCCCGTCGCTGCGCGGGTGCCCTGCGTGTCTCCGCGCCTCCGCGCCTCTGCGTGAGACGCGTTCCCCGGATTCGCAGGGGTCCGCCGGCACCGGGCGCCCGGGAGCCAGGGCTCGCCGGAAGAAGCACGACGCCGTTATCTTGGGTCGCGCAAGCTGGCCGAAAACGAGAGCACCCCCCTCCTCCCGCGGCAGGCGGGAGGGCGCCGCTCGACGCTTCGCGACCGGGCGACGTCCGGTCGCGGCGCGGCCATGCGTCCCCACGCGCCCCCGCCGGTGGCGCGAACCGGATGGGGGCGGAGGGGTGTCGGCGCGTCCGCCGGACCGCGCGGCCTCCCCGCATGCCGACTGGAACCTTCCCCGGGCCTGTCCCGGTGCAGCTCAGGAGCCGATGCCACCCAGACCCCCCGCCGAGACCCCCGCGATCGCGGACGCCGCCCGGCAGTTCGTGCGGATGGTGAAGCTGATCCGCCGCTACGGGCCGGACCTGGCCAAGGGGATGACGCTCGGGCTGGTGCTGGGCCTGGTGGGGATGGCCACGCCGTACCTCTCCAAGCTGCTGATCGACGAGGTGTACCCCTCCAAGAACCTGTTGCTCATGCAGGTGCTGGTGCTGGGCACCTTTGTCCTGGGCGTCGTCACGGCGGTGATGGCCGGCTTCCGCTACTTCTTCACCGGCTACACCACCACGCACCTGGGCAACGCCACCAACCTCCTCTTCTTCAACCACATGCAGCACCTGCGCGCGCGCTTCTTCGACGAGCACCGCGTGGGCGAGGTGACCAGCCGCTTCGGCGACGTGCGCAACGCGCTCAACACCGTGGCACGGGTGATCGAGACGCTGTTCGTGAACGGGGTCTACCTGGTGCTGGTGCCGCCGATGCTCTTCCTGCTGCAGCCCAGGCTGGCGGCCATCAGCCTGATCGCCCTTCCGCTCACGGTGATCCTCACCGCGCTCAGCGCGCACATGCTGCGCAGGTACTGGAAGCGCAGCGCCGAGGCGTACGCGGACCTGAGCGCCTTCCAGGTGGAGGTGCTCAGCCACATCCGCTCGCTGAAGGCGATGGGGGCGGAGCACCACGTGTACTCGGCGGCCCGCCGCGTCATCGAGACCGCCCTGCGGGAGCAGCTGAAGGCCTCCGGGTACGAGCAGGTGTTCGCGGCGCTCAACGGCACCCTCTCGGCGCTGGGCACGGCGCTCTACAGCTGGTACGCCTGGCGGCTGATCATCCGCGGCGACCTGACGCTGGGCACCTACATCGCCTTCACCGCCTACATCGCCTACCTCACCGTCCCGCTCGCGCAGATCACGGGGATTCTCGCCGATTTCCAGAAGAGCGCGGTGAACCTGGGGCGGATGTTCGAGTACCTGGACATGCCCACCGAGCAGGATCCCAGCCTGGCGTACCTGCCGCCGGCGCCGATCCAGACGGTGATCCGGGGCGACATCGAGATGAGCGGCGTGCGTTTCGGCTACTCGGCCGCGAAGGAGGTGCTGCACGAGGTGAGCGTGCGCTTCCCGCGCGGCACCATCACCAGCATCGTGGGCTCCAGCGGGGCGGGGAAGAGCTCGCTGCTGCGCCTGATCGTGCGCCTGGAGGAGCCGACCGGGGGCGAGGTCCGGGTGGACGGCGTGCCGATCTCCGACATCTCCTACTCCGACCTGCGGCGCCAGGTGACGGTGGTGTGGCAGGAGTTCAGCCTGATGCAGGGCACCGTGTGGGACAACCTGACGCTGGGCGCGGAGGACCCCTCGCCGGCTCTCGTCGACGACGCCGTGCGGCTCTGCCGGCTGGAGGCGCTGATCGAGGAGCTCCCCCACGGCTACGAGACCAGTGTGGGCGAGTGGGGCTCCACCCTCTCGGGCGGCCAGCGCCAGCGGATGGCGCTGGCGCGTGCGCTGATCCGCGACACGCCGGTGCTGCTGCTCGACGAGGCCACCTCGAACGTCGACATGGAGACGGAGACCGCGATCCTGCGCGACCTCTTCGCGCGCGTGGAGGGGAAGACGGTGATCTACGTGACCCACCGCGTCTCCACGGCGGCGCTGGCCGACCAGATCGTGGTGGTGGAGGCGGGGCGCGTGGTGGCCGTGGGCACGCATGCGGAGCTGTCGCGCGACAGCGAGACCTACCGCCAGCTGCACGGCGGCGGGATGATCGAGCCTCGCCGTCCGGCCGCCGCCGTCCCCACGGTGACCTGAATCCGCGGGGACGTCGTCCGCCGCGCCCGCCCATCGCTCTCGGGTTCGGAGTCCATCGCGTGTCCGCGGGCCGCGGACACGCCATGGACTCCGCACTGTCGAGAAAACCGCTCTAAATCGACGAAGAACCCAAAAAGGTTCTTCGTCGGTTTAGTTGCAACCTGCCCGCCCGGAGCTCGTCGACGAGTGGCTGCAGGCTCGGAATGCGCTGAGTATCGAAATTTTTTTGCAGGACACTCTCTCCCGTCGCTCACCCCGCCTTCTGCGCCTGAAGGCTTCGTCAACTGCGTCATCAGGGGGGAATCGAGTCCTCCCAGTCCTTCGCGCGTCTCTCCAGCCTTCGCGGGTACGGCGAATGATCGTCATCCAGTCATCGATGCGGAGGATGTGCACGGCCACCGGGCTCGCCCCATCATCCCCTGATCGATCCGTTGAGACAGCCGAGCCTTCCGCGATTGCGGAAGGAGCGAGGGGACTCTCCCAAAAAAATTTCGATACTCAGCGCGAGCGCTACCTGCAGCCACTCGTCGACGGCATCGGTGCGAGCGAACGGGAGACCTGCTGCAACTAAATCGGCGATGAACTCTTTTTTCAGAGGGATGCGTGCCTGTCGCGCGGCACTCCGGGAGTGGCCCGCATCCCCCCGGTCGGCCAGGAGCACGGTGATCGAGACGGCGCCGAGCCGGCGGGCGTGCATGGGAACCGTAACCGAGGCCCTCCGCCCCGGGAACGTGAGCTGGACAGCTCCACCCGGGACGCTCCCCCTCCGAGCGGACTCGAATGACTGCAGCGCCGTTGTCCGTCACACGAAATACGCCCTCCCGTGCACCTCGGCTGTGTTGCAGGGTTTCGAGCAGGCTCACGGTCCCTGAACAAGATGCCAGAACGCTTCACACGGAGTCGGCGGAGTCGTTCTCCGGTGGCTCTGTTGACTCCGTGTGAGTTCTTCCGTTGCACCAGGAACCAGAACGGCAGCGGGGTGTCGATCGCTGCTGAGCCGAGGCCGCTCGAGGCGGTTGCCGCTGGAGGAAACGTTCAGGTTCGATCCGATCGGAGCGGTGGGAAAGGCCGAATCGGCCCCGCCAGAGGGCCCTGGGTTGCATTACCAAATTGCGACATTATGTTTGTAAGCAAGCTGCAAGCAACCCTGAGAGAGCGTTCTCTGAACGCTGGTGCATGCTGGTTCAGACTTGAAGTGGCCGCGGCCTCCCGCGCGTGGACGACGCGGCGACAATGGAGACCGCGCCTGGTCCGGGCGGGTGCTGCCGGCGTGCTGGCCGGGCTCCCCGCCGGCGCGGCCGAGCTGGGGAGCCACGACGAGCTGATGGCGCGCGACGGAGTATACGCCGCGCTCTTCCAGGCTCCTGGCGCGCGCCCGATCCCCATTCGGCCGATTGCCGTGCATCCGACGAGCACGGTCAAAACGAATCTCTCGGAGGTCGCGGGGACACGGAGGTAACGGCGCACGTTCTCCATGTCCCCGTGACCTCCGTCGTGGGCCATCTCGGGTTCGGCGGCTGAAGAACGCACAACCATTCGGGGAAAGCGGTATCATGCGCCGCTTCCGGTCCGCCGCCGGCTGGCGCACGGGCGTCCCCCGATCCCCTTTCCCCCGGCGTGGAGGCCGTGTGCCGCGCGACCTTTCGTTCCAGCGGGCCATCGCGTTCGCCGCGGAGCTGATCCGCATCCCCAGCCTTCCCGGCGAAGAGGGTGCGGTGGCCCGGCGGATCGTGGACGAGCTGCGTGCGCTCGGGTTCGACGAGGTGAACGTCGACGGCGCCGGCAGCGTGGTCGCGCGCATCCGCGGCGGCGGCGCGCCGGCCGTGATGCTCTCCTCGCACATGGACGTGGTCGACGTGGGCGACCGCGCCGCCTGGGAGCACGACCCCCACGGCGGGATCGTCGCCGGCGGGTGCCTGCACGGCCGCGGCGCCATGGACGTGAAGGGGCCGCTGGCCATCCAGGTGTACGCCGCCGCCCGCTTCGTGGCCGAGCGCCCCGCCGGCGACCTGCTGATGGTGTTCTCGGTCCACGAGGAGAAGGGCGGGTGGGGGATGATGCGGGTGATGGACGAGGCCGCGGCCCTCCCCGGCGCCGTGATCCTGGCCGAGGCCACCGACCTCGACCTCTGCACCGGCCACCGCGGCCACGCCGAGCTGGCGGTGGAGATCCACGGGGTGGCGGCGCACGCCAGCGCCCCCGAGCGCGGCTGCAACCCGCACCAGGCGCTCCCCCACGTGCTGCTGGCGCTCGACGCGCTGGCCCGGGTGCAGCCCGGCCACCCGCTGCTCGGCCCGGCCACCCTCACCCCCACCCAGGTCGAGAGCTGGCCCCGGAGCGGAAACGTGGTCCCCGACCGGGTACGCGTCACGCTGGACCTGCGCGTGCTGCCGGGGTGGAGCGAGGAGGCGGCGGTGGAGGAGATCCGCAGCTGGCTGGCCGCCCGCGTGCCGCCCGTGGAGGGGGTGCGGGTGGAGGTGCTCCCCGGGCGTTCGCGCTTCCGCGGGTGGACGGGGTGGGAGGAGGAGAGCAGCAACTTCACCCCCGGCTTCCTCCTCCCCGATGAGCACCCGGTAGTGCTCGCCGCGGCCCGCGCGGTGGCGTCGTGCGGCGGCCGGACCCCGGCGGTGCGCCAGTGGAAGTTCGGGACCGACGGGGGACACAGCTGCGGCACCCACGGCGTCCCCACGATCGGCTACGCGCCGGGCCTCGAGGCGCTGGCGCACACGAACCGCGAGCGCCTGGACCTCGGCTCGGCCCGCATCGCCTTCGACACCTATCCGGAGCTGATCCGCGCCGTGCAGGCGGTGCTCGCGGGAGCAGAAGCGCCCCACGCGCAGACGCAGAGTCACGGAGAGGCCAGGGGGTTGTCTCCCTGTCTCCCCGTCTCCGCGTGAGCAGTCTTTTTCCCGCTGTTTCCGCCAGTTGGCGGATTCGGGATGGCCGGATGGTGGCGCATTCTGACGCAAACCGTGTTTAAAGTGTACATTCTCCGGCGCGGCCTTTCCCCCCTTCTTCCGCCACCCGGAGCGTTCCCCATGAAACGTCTCGCCCTCCTCTGCCTGCTCGCCGTCTCCGCCTGCGGCCAGCTCCCCACGCAAACCGCCTCCCGCGCCCCCACCCACCGCCGCGCGGAGGGAGGGATGACGATGGGAGGCGGCCAGCGCAAATCGTGCACGGACGCGAGCGGCCAGGAGATCCCCTGCTAGCGGACGCCGGCTAGACCTTCGCCGCGACGCCCCGGTTGTACCGCCTCCAGCGCCGCAGCCGGGCCGCCACGCGCCTGGCGAGAACGGCGATCGGGGCGTCGGGCGAGGGTTCCGACGGGGGCGGCGGCGCCTCGCGCCGCTTGACCCGGGCGAGCAGCTCGGTCGCCAGGCGCTCGACCTCGCGGTCGGAACGCCGCCGCGCGACCGCCAGCGCGCGCCCCGCGTGCCCGGCCGCCGCCTCCCAGTGCCCCCAGAAGCGCGCGGCCTCGGCCAGGTTCACGAACACCGGCCCCGCGCACTCCTCGTTGATCCGCGCGATCTGGAGCGCGGCCTCGGCCGCGGCCTGCCACGATCCCTCGCTCCCCGTGCCCGCCGCGGCGCGCGCGGTGATCCCGTACAGCATCCCCATCGACCACATCCCGTCCGCCCGCGCCCCCACCCCGTCCACCAGGCGCAGCGCGGTCGCGTAGTGGCGGTTGCGGACCAGCAGGTACGCCACGTCGTGCGCGAGCGCCGGGAGCCGCTCGTCGTGCGTGGGATAGTGGCGCAGCGCCGCGTTCGCGTCGCGCACGGCAATGCGGACGTGCCCGGTCTCCGCGGCGAGCGCGAAGGAGAAGTGGAACGCCACGGCGGCGCGCCGCTTCCGCCCGCCCCGGATCGCGCGCCGCGCGGCCTGGCGGTAGAGACGGCGCGCCTGCCCGTACTCGCCCCGGTCCTTCATCAGCGCCCCGGCCCCGGTGAGCGCGCGCAGCGCCATCTCCCGGTCGCGCTGCTGCACGGCCAGGACGTAGGCGCGCGCGTGCCAGGCCTCGGAGCGCGCCAGCATCTCCCGCCCGCCGGCGGTGCGGGTCAGGTACCCGGCGCGCACGGCCCAGCGGGGGCTCTCCGGCGCCGCGTAGGCCGCGGCTTCCGCGAAGTGCGTGGCGACCGCGTGCAGGCCGCTCCGCTCCGCCCACTCGTACACCTGGTCGCAGGCGGCCGCGATCCGTTCCGGGGCCACCTGGCCGGGGAGCAGCCGCAGCCGCGCGAGCACGGCCAGCGGGTCCGCCAGCAGCGGCGCCGCGTCCGCCGCCGCCTTCAGGCGCTCCCGGATGACCTCGCCGGGCACGCGGAAGAGGCGCACCCGCAGGTCGCGGGGCGTTCGCGCCCACAACAGGACGTCACGAAGGACCTGCCAGAGGGCGAGGTCGATCGCCTCGTTCCGGCTTTCCAGCACGGAGAAGGTGGGGCGTTCCAGCGGCGCGGGAGGGATGGCGGACATGAGGGGCTCGGCGGGAGCGGCGCGCGACCAGCGGTACGATTGTAGACAGAATAACCACACCGCACCCCCGGCGCCATAATCTTCCGAAGGGTGCTCCAAAAAAGAAGACGCCCACCGCGTGCGCGGCGTCACCCGCGGAGCCGCGGCGTCGCGCGAAATCGCCGCCGTTCTGCTTCATACCAGACCCGGGAAGCGACGCGTTTGCTACGCTCGGCCCACCCGGCGAATTCGCGGATTCGGCATCGGGTCCTGCTGACGAGTCGCCCTCTGACCAGAGAACCGATTGCAGCCGGCTCGCGCAACCACGAAGAACGGAGTACCTGTTCTGGCTGTGCATTCAGGCAAACGTCTTTCCGGAATGCACAATCGTTGGAGGGAAATGGTATTGGTATGAGACGAGACGGTCTTTTCCCGGGTCTGGATCAGCCCTTCGCCGGGAGGACGAGGCGGGCGATGCAGCCGCGGGCGTCGGCGCGGTCGCTGAGGGTGAGGGTGCCGCCGAGGTTCTCGGCGATCTGGCGCGAGAGCACCAAGCCGATCCCCGTGCCGTTCGGCTTGGTGGTGAAGAAGGGGACGAAGAGGTTGGCCGTCTCGGGGAGCCCCGGCCCGTCGTCTTCCACCCAGATCTCCACCGCGTGCCGGTGGCGGCTCCACCCCACGCGCACGCCGCCGCCGGTCTCCAGCGCGGCGTCGGCGGCGTTGCGCATCAGGTTGATCATCAGCTGGTCCAGCTGGTCGCGGTCGGCGTCGATCTCCACCGGCTCGCCGGCCACCACCCGCACGGGGATGCGCGTCTCCAGCCCGGAGGCGTGGCGCACCCATTCGCCCACCTCCATCGGCCGCGGGGTGGGCGGGGGAAGGCGCGCCAGCCGCGCGTACTCGGCCATGAACCGCCCCAGCGCGCGCGCCCGGCAGCCGATCACCTCCAGCCCCTGGCGCAGGTCGTCGCGCAGGTCGGGCGGGGGCGGCTCGCGCTCGGCCAGGGAGTGCAGGGTGTCGGCGATGGAGCGGATGGGGGCCAGCGAGTTGTTGATCTCGTGGCTCAGCACGCGGATCAGGCGCTGCCACGCCTGCCGCTCCTCCTCGCGCAGGGCGCGCGAGAGGTCGGCGATCACCACCAGCAGGTGCAGCTGCCCCCCCTGGCGGAAGGGGTCGCGCCGGATCTGCCAGCGCCCGCTCCCGCCGGCGAAGGAGCGGTCCAGCGTGCGCGGGCTCTCGCCCTCCAGCGCGAAGGCGAGCCCCACCTCGGCCGCGCCGTGCCCCAGCAGCCGCTCGCGAGGCTGCCGCAGCAGCCGCTCGCCGGCGCGGTTCACCAGCCGCAGCCGCGCCTCGCCGTCGAAGGCGAACACGGCCACGTCGATCTCCTCCATCACCTTGCGCAGCAGGGCCACGGCCTCCATGGCGCCCAGGCGCTGCTCGCGCAGCGTCTCGCTGAGCGCGTTGGCCTCCAGCAGCGCCAGCCCCAGCGCGTCGTCGGCGCGCGCGCCGCGGGCGCGCACCGCGAAGTCGCCCCCGCGCAGCGCGCCCAGCTGGTTGGCCAGCAGCTGCAGCGGGTACACCACGCGCCGGCGCAGCGCCACCGCGCAGGCGATCCAGAGCGCCGCCACCGGTACCGCCAGCAGCCAGCGTACGGAGGTGGTGAAGGGGCCGGTCCAGAGCAGCGCCACCGCCAGCGCGAAGGCGGGGAGCCCGGTGAGCACCGACAGCGCCAGCACCTGCGCCTGGTGCGTGGGTTGCCGGCGGCCGGGGCGGCTCACGGCCGCGCGCCCCGTCCCCGCCGCCGGGACGCCTCGCTCACGGGGCTTCCTGGGGGTGCAGGCCGAAGCGCTCCAGCCGGCGGTAGAGCGCGCTGCGGCTCAGCCCCAGCGCGTCGGCGGCCTGGCTCACGTTGCCCTGGTAGCGGGCGAGCGCCTTGCGGATCAGCAGGCGCTCCGCGTCTTCCAGCGACATCTCCTCCAGCGCCGCGGCCGCGGGGGGCCGCAGCGCCAGGTCCTCCACGCCGATGGCGGGGCCCGGGGCGAGGAGCACCGCGCGCTCCACGGTGTGCTCCAGCTCGCGGATGTTGCCGGGCCAGGGGTAGGCCAGCAGCGCCTGCATGGCGCCGGCGTCGAACCCTCGCAGCTCCTTGCGGTAGCGCGCCGCCTGCCGCTCCAGGAAGTGCCGGGCGAGGAGGGGGATGTCTTCGCGCCGCTCGCGCAGCGGGGGGAGGTGGATCTCCACCGTGTTCAGGCGAAAGAGCAGGTCCTCGCGGAAGCTCCCCTCCGCCACGGCCCGGCGGATGTCGAGGTTGGTGGCCGAGAGCACGCGCACGTCCACGTGTCGTGTCTTCGACAGCCCCACGCGCTGGAACTCGCCGGTCTGCAGCACGCGCAGGAGCTTGGCCTGCTGGTCGCGCGGCATGGTGCCGACCTCGTCCAGGAAGAGGGTGCCGGTGTCGGCCAGCTCGAAGGCGCCCACCCGGTCGGTGCGCGCGTCGGTGAACGCCCCCTTCACGTGGCCGAAGAGCTCGCTCTCGAACACCCCCTCGGCGATCGCCCCCGCGTTCACCGTCACCAGCGGGCGCGCGGCGCGGGGGCTGGAGGCGTGCAGCCAGCGGGCCACCACGTCCTTCCCCGTGCCGTGCTCGCCGGTGATCAGCACCTGCGCGTCGGAGGGGCCCACGCGCTCCATCAGCCGCAGCACGGGGTGCATGGCGCGCGACTCGGCGATCATGTGCGGCAGGCCGTCGCTCTGCAGCCGGCGGTTCTCCTGCTCCAGCCGCTGCGTGCGGCGCAGCGCCCGCCCCAGCTCCACCTGCCGGTTGAGGAGGGCCACCAGGTGGGCGTTGTCCCACGGCTTCTCCACGTAGTCGCGCGCGCCGCGGCGCATGGCCTCGACCGCGCTCTCCACGCTCCCCCACGCCGTCATCACCACCACGGGCAGGTTGGGGTCGGCGGCCTGCAGCCGGGCGACCAGCTCCAGCCCCTCGCGCCCCGAAGTGGTGTCGCGGGTGTAGTTGAGGTCCATCAGCACCACGTCCAGGTCCTGCTCCCGCGCGAGCGCCAGGATCCCCGCGGGCGAGCTCGCGGTCTCGATCTGGTAGCCCTCGCCCTTCAGCAGCAGGCGGAGCGCCTCGAGCACGTCCGGCTGGTCGTCGGCGACCAGGATGCGCGGCGGCGGGCTGATCTGCATCGGCTCCGGCGGGGGTCGGGAGAGGGAACGCACGCTCCCAAGCTACTGTCCGGCGGCACAACACGGAACCGGGCGGTTTCTCACGCAGAGACGCCGTTCCTACGGGTGCACCTCGAAGCCGTGCCGCTCCAGCTCCGCCGCCACCGCGCTGCGCTCGTCGCGCACCACCTGGCCGTCGAAGAGGTGGATGGAGCGGTCGGCGTGCTCGGCGTAGCGCGGGTCGTGGGTGACCATGCAGATGGTGGCGCCCTCCTCGTGCAGCTCGCGCAGCAGCGCCATCACCTGCTCGCTGTTGGCCGAGTCCAGGTTCCCCGTGGGCTCGTCGGCCAGGAGCACCGAGGGCGAGCCCGCGATGGCGCGCGCCACCGCCACGCGCTGCTGCTGGCCGCCGGAGAGCTGGCTGGGGAAGTGGCCGGCGCGGTGGGTCATCCCCACCTTCTCCAGCGCCTCGGCCACGCGCCGGCCGCGCTCGGCGGCGGGCATCCCCTGGTAGGTGAGCGGCAGCTCCACGTTCTCCTTCACGGTCAGGTCGCCGATCAGGTTGAACGCCTGGAAGATGAAGCCGATCTCGCGGTTGCGGATGCGCGCCCGCTCCGCCGCGGTGAGCCCCGACACCGGCTTCCCCTTGAGCAGGTAGGTGCCGCCGCTGGGCGAGTCGAGCAGCCCCAGGATGGAGAGCAGGGTGGTCTTGCCGCACCCCGACGGGCCGGCGATGGCCACGTACTCGCCCTGCCCGATCTCGAGCTGCACCCGGGAGAGCGCGTGCGTCTCCACGTCTTCGGTGAGGAACACCTTGCTGACGTCCTCCAGCTGGATCAGCGGGCTCCTGCCGTTGCTGTCGTTCATCGGTATCGCCGGTTCGGGAAAACGAGGGGGGCTGTGCCCGGGGCCTACCTGATCCGCACCCGGTCCGCGCTTTCGTACTGCGACATGTCGGAGAGGATGACCACGTCGCCGGGCCTGAGGCCGCTCGCCACCTCGATGTCGTTGGCGGAGCCGCGGCCCAGGCGCACGTTCACGCGCTCCGCCTCGCGGCCGCCGGGGAGGAGGCGGAACATCGCCACCGTGCTCTCGGCCTGCCCGTAGGCGGGGCGGGCCACGTGCAGCACGTTTGCGAGCCGCTCGATGTCCACGGTGCCGTCGACCGACATGTCGGGGCGGGCGCCGCGCGGGAGCGGGCCCTGGAGCGCCACGTCCACCGTGACCGTGCCGTTCTGCGCCGCGGGGTCGATGCGCGTCACCCGGCCCGGCACCACGCCGTTGCGGGTGTCGATCGACGCGGGCTGCCCCATCGCCAGGTCGCGCGCCTGCGTCTCGGGGATGCGCAGCACGGCCTTCAGCTGGCCGGGCTGCACCACCTTGGCCAGCGTGGCGCCCGAGTTCACCCACTGCCCCAGCTCGGCGGTGATCTCCTGCAGCACGCCGTCCTGCGGCGAGCGCACCTGCATGGAGCCGATCTGCGTCTGGTTGAACTCGGCCAGGCGGCGGAGCATGGAGACCTGGCTCTCCTGCGCGGCGATCTGCTGCCGCATGGAGGCGCGCTGGAACTCCAGCCGCTGCCGCTCCACGCCCAGGCGCGTCTGCAGGTCGGCGGCGTCGTCGCGCGCCTTGGCCAGCTCCTGCGCGCTCACCATGTTCTGCCGCGCCAGCCCCTCGGCGCTCTCGGCCTGGCGGCGCGCCTGGTTGTACTGCGCCTGCACCTGGGCGACGGTGCCCTGCTGCGTCAGCAGCTGGTTCTGCAGGTTGGCGCGCAGCGTGGTGAGCTCGGCCTGCGCGGCGGTGAGCTGCCGCTGGGCCTCGAGCGCCTGCCGCTCCACGTCGGGGTTGCTGAGCGTCATCAGCACGGTGCCGGCGGCCACGGGCGTTCCCGGCTGCACCAGCTTGCTCTCCACCCGCCCCTGGGTGACGGCGCTGATCCAGCGGATGTTCTCGGCCACCAGCGTGCCGGGGCCGCGCACCTGGCGGGCCATGTCGCCGCGCCGCACGGTGTCGGTCCAGAGCGTCGCGCCGTCCACGCTCTGCTTCGCGGGCTCGATGCGCGCCAGCGCGGCGGTCGCGCCTCCGAGCAGGAGGACGGCCGCGCCGCCGTATACGAGCTTGCGGTTCCCGAACGTCCGCCTGGTGCGGGGAATGTCCACGGGTCCGGCTCCGGAGGAAACGAGGGATGTGGCGGGCCTTGCGGAGCGGCTGGAAAGGGAAGACCCGTGCCACGCCGGCATCCGCGTTTTCCCCTTTGCTGGCAACGGTTTTCGCCGCGGCGTCCGTCGCTGCGGTATCCGATTGTGGGAACCGCCGTCCCAGGATCGGACACCGCGTGGCGAAATGACCGCGTGGCGAAATGATTGTGCATTCGCCGGCTGCCCGAACTGAAATGGGTGAGAGATTCAGTTTGGGATTGCCCGTCGTCGCCCGGATTGGTGTCAGGGCTTCGAGATGCCGGGCATGGCCTCGTACTGCCGCAGCAGCCCGAGCCGCATGGTGCGCTCTTCACCAGCCGGGATGGCCTCGAACCGCGTGCGCAGCGCCGCGAACAGCTCGGGCGTGTGCGCCTGGGTGGCGACGATGAACATGATCGTGTCCAGCTCCTCCTGCGTGACCGTCGGGTCGCGCACCAGCTGGGCCAGCGCGGGATGCGCCGCTACGCCCCACTCGTAGAACTTCTCGCCCGCCGCGTCCTTCTCGCCGCCGCCCAGGGCGAACTGCCGCACCTGCTCGCGCACCTCCTCCACCGGCACGGCGTTCTTTACCGCGTCCTTCTCGCCGCCGCCGGCCGTGGGACCGCAGGCCGCGGCGGCGAGGAAGAAGGCGACGGCGGTCCGGAGCAGGGGCACGCGCGGTACCCGGCGCATGACGGATTTCATGGGGGATCGCGTTCGATGGATCGGGAGAGGAGCGGCGGGAAGGGAGAAAGCTTAACCCCTCCGGGGAAGTCCAGGCAAAGCGTGGGGCCGTCGCGGGGCCGTATCCATTCACCCCTTTAGGCGATTCTCCAACTCCACGTTAAGTTGGCGTGCGTTTTTACAGTCCAGAGTCCATCGCGTCTCCGCGGCCGCGACGCCCTCTCCGGCTCGCTGGGGCTCGCCACCTCTCCCGTTCCGGGAGAGCAATAGACTCTGGCTCCTCCACCGACCCAACCGGCGTCGCGCCTGCTGACGTCGCGCTGCTACCCGCAGGCCACACGACTGCGGAGGCCATCCCCTCGCCCGGTACGGGAGAGGGACCGGCGCGGAGCGCCAGGGAGAGGGCGCCGGGGCCGCGGATGCGCGATGGACCCAGACCAAACGCAATTCGCTCCAAGCACTCAGCACTCAGCACTCAGCACTCAGCACTTGGCACTCAAGTCCACGATGAAGATGCGTCTGCACTCCACGGCGGGGCGATGGACGGTCGCGGCCGCGGTGCTCGGGTCGGGCGCGGTGTTCCTGGAGAGCACCGTCGTCAACGTCGCGCTCCCGGCGCTGGCGCGCGACCTGGGGCTGGGGATGGACGGCGTGCAGTGGGTGGTGAACGGCTACCTGCTCACCCTCAGCGCGCTGATGCTCCTCGGCGGCGCGCTGGGCGACGTGTATCCGCGGGCGCGGGTCTTCGCGGCGGGCGCGCTGGCGTTCGGCGCCGCCTCGCTCGGCGCGGCGCTGATGCCGACCTTTCCGCTGCTGGTGGCCGCGCGGGTGGCGCAGGGGGCGGCGGGGGCGCTGCTGGTGCCGAACAGCCTGGCGCTGCTGGAGGAGAGCTTCGAGGGCGACGAGCGCGGCGCGGCGATCGGCCGCTGGGCGGCGTGGTCGGCGGTGTCGACGGCCGCCGGCCCCTTCGCGGGCGGGTGGCTGGTGGACGCGCTCTCCTGGCGGTGGGTGTTCGCGGCCGTCGTCCCCTTCGCCCTCGCCGCGGCGTGGATGGCGCTGCGGCTGGCGCCCCTCCCGCGCAGCGCCAAGCGCCGGCCGATCGACTTCGCCGGGGCGGCGCTGGTCACGGTGGCGCTGGCGACGCTGGTGGCCACGCTGGTCTCCGCGCCCGGCCGCGGCATCGGCGACGGGCGCGTCCTCGCGGGGGCGGCGGTCGGCATCGCGGCGCTGGCCGGCTTCGTGGTGCACGAGGGGCGGAGCGCCCACCCGCTCCTCCCGCTGCGCCTCTTCCGCTCGCGCCAGTTCAGCGCGGTCAACGGGGTCACGCTGCTGGTCTACGCGGCGCTCGGCGCCTTCTTCCTCCTCCTGGTGCTGGTGCTGCAGAACGCGCTGGGCTTCACCGCCTTCGCCTCCGGCCTCGCGCTCCTCCCGCTGAACGGGGTGATGCTGATCGTCTCTCCCGTCGCCGGGCGGCTGGCGGGGAGGATCGGCCCGCGCTGGCCGATGGGCGTGGGTGCGCTGGTGGCGGCCGGCGGGCTGCTGCTGCTGACGCCGCTCTCGCCCGGCGCGGGCTACGCGCGCGGCGTGCTCCCCGGCCTGCTGGTGTTCGCGCTGGGGCTGTCGATGCTGGTGGCGCCGCTCACCGCCGCGGTGCTGGGCGCGGTGCCGGACGAGTTCGGCGGCGTGGCCAGCGCGGTGAACAACTCGGTGGCGCGGGTGGCGGGGCTGCTGGCGACCGCCGCGCTCCCCGCCCTCCTCGGCGCCGCCGCCAGCGAGAGCCTCGCCGGCGCGCCGCTGCTGGGCGGCTTCCGCCGGGTGCTGCTCGCCGCCGCGGGGCTCTGCGTGGCCGGCGCCGCCACGACCTTCCTCTTCGTGCGCAGCGGGGCCAACGTCGAGTCGGTCCCGCACCCCGCCCCCGCGCACGGGTGCACGCAGACGCGCGCGAAGCCGGCGTGACCCCGGAGCGCCCGCGCGGCGCGGCGAGGGTCGCGGCCGCGGTCGTGTCGGGTGTCGGCGGTGGCGCACCGGGTTGGAAACCCGGGCTACAACAACACGCAGTCCGCCTTCGCGGACTGCGCCTCGACCTTCAGCGCGCGAGGCAAAGACGCAGAGGCCGCGGAGAGTCGGCGTGCCCTCTCCGCGGCCTCTGCGTCTCTGCGTGAGACGAAGGATCTGTGATCAGATCGAAGCGATGCGGGATCTCAAGGTTTGAACGCCTTCGACTGGCCGCGGGGGATGCTGAGCGTCTTCCAGGCGTCGCCGGCGTAGTGCTTGGCGAGCAGGGTGATCTGGCCCGTGTGGCCGGCGGCGTGCGCGAGCGACCGGTTCAGCGCGCCGACCACCGAGTGCGCCTCGCCGCGGACGTGGATGGTGCGCACCAGGTCGTCCGGCGTGAGCGAGGCGAGCGCGTCTTCCAGCGCCGACCATCCGGCGGCCCAGGCCGCTTCGATGTCCGCGCGCGTCTCGCCCGGCGCGACGAGGAACTCGCCGTCGCGGTCGCGGTCGGGCTTCTCGCCGTCGGTGGTGAGGAAGTCGGTGAAGCGCGAGCGCAGGTTGCCGCCCATGTGCTTCAGGTTGATGGCGATGCTGTTGGTCTCGGCGTCCGGCGCGGCGAAGAAGGCAGCGTCGTCCACCTGCGCGGCGGCGCGCTCGGAGGCGCGTCGCAGCGACTTGAAGCGCTCGGCCAGGTCGTGGAGGTATTCGGTGGCGAGGTCCATGTCGGGTCTCTCGAACGGTGCGGATGGGATGGGTGCGCGGGAAGCGGCCCCGTCTCCGGCCGGGCGAGGCTCGCCGCTTCCTGCTCCTCGAATCTGCCCCGGTGAGGGGTACTTGTACAAGCCGGCGGGCTTCGACGGCCTCCGCCGCGCCGAATCCGAAGCGACGATATGCGTCGCGCCGCGCGCAGTCGGCGACGAGCAGTCCGCGAAGGCGGACTTCGTGTCGTTGTAGCCCGGGTTTCCAACCCGGTCTCTCCAACCGGGTCTCTCCTTCGGCATCACCCTTCATACGCTCTCTTCTGGTGATGATGAAAGATGAAGATCCTTGCTATGGCGCAAGCGTAGCGGCACATTCGATCCGCTCATCCCCACGATCGGAGGTTCCTCTCTCGCACAAGGAGGCTGCCGATGAAGAAGCTGCGGCTGGACGTCGAATCGCTCGGCGTGGAATCGTTCATCACGGCGGACGGGGCGAAGCCGGGGGGCACGGTGCGCGGGGGAGCGGCCACGGAGGTGTGCTCCGGCGGGCCGGTCACCTGCCACCCCACGTACGACCCGTGCGACACCTGCGCCACCTCGTGCGCCGGCGGGCCGCTGTGCGACTGCCTTCCCTCCGGGTGCCCCAAGGCCAGCGTCTGCTGTCCCACGGCGTGATCGAAGCACGCCGCGGCCTCGCCGCATCCGGCGGCGGGGCGGCGGCGTTCACCGCAACCGGGACGAGGAGCGATGAAGAAGCTGAGGCTGGCCGTCGACACGCTGCGGGTGGAGTCGTTCCGCACCGATGCGGCGGCCCCGGCCGCGGGGACGGTGCGGGGGCACGACAAGACGGCCGATTTCGACACCTGCGCGTGCAGCGCCGACTACCACACGCAGTGCTGCACCGCGGCGGATCCCACCTGCGGCACCGAGGCCACCTGCCTGACCTCGTGCAACGCGGGTGGCCCCTGCACCTGCCCCTTTCCCTGAACCCTGATCCCCAATCTGCCGATCAGCTGTGCATTCGACGGGCAGGGCTGAACTGAATCTCTCACAGGGGTCACAGAGGAAAGCGGGCAGTTCCTCCGTGTCCCCTGTGACCTCTGTGAGAGCCATTTCAGTTCGGCAGCCGACGAATGCACGATCAATCAGTCGAAGCGGTATGGCTCCACGCGGGTGTCCGCGGTTCGCTTGACGTGGCTCGGCGGCACGCGATAGCGTGGTGCGCCAGCCGCCGGTCCTGGCGCGCCGCGGGATCGTCCGCCGCCGCCCGCCCGCAGGCCTTCCGGCAGAAGGCCGTCCGCACCCGCACCCGAGATCGTCCGATGAAGCGTCCCACCCCGCTCCTCGCCGCCCTCGTCCTCGCCGCCGCCTTCGCCGCCCCCGCCCGCGCGCAGGCGCCGGCGAACGAGGAGGCGGCGGTCCGCGCCGTCATCGACAAGATGTTCGACGCCATGCGCCGCGGCGACGCCGCCGCCATGGGCACCACCTTCCACCCCACCGCGCGCCTGCAGAGCGTGGGCGTCTCACGCCAGAGCGGCGAGCCGGCGATCAGCACCGACTCGATCGCCGCCTTCCTGCGCATCGTCGGCGCGCCGCACACCGAGGTGTACGACGAGCGCGTCAGCGACGTGCAGGTCCGCATCGACGGCAACTTCGCCACGGCGTGGATGAACTACTCCTTCTACGTGGTGAGCAACGGGAGCGAGCAGCTCAGCCACTGCGGCGTCGACGCCTTCCAGCTCTTCAAGGGCACCGACGGGTGGAAGGTGATCCAGATCACCGACACGCGCCGCCGCGAGGGCTGCCCCGCGCTCCCCGCGGGGAGCCGGGCCGGAAGCCGGTAGAGATGGAGGTGGCTCACGCAGAGAGGCAGAGGCGCGGAGACCGCATGAGAGTCCTGGTCACCGGCGGGGCGGGGTACATCGGCAGCGTGGCGGTGGCCCAGCTCTGCGACGAGGGGCACGAGGTCACGGTGCTCGACAGCCTCTTCCAGGGCCACCGCGCCGCCGTCGACGCGCGCGCGGAGCTGGTGGAGGCCGACCTCGCCGACCGCGCGGCGCTGGAGCGCACCTTCGCCGCGCGCCGGCCGGAGGCGGTGATGCACTTCGCCTCGCACACGCTGGTGGGCGAGAGCATGGAGGCGCCCTTCCTGTACCTGGGCGACAACGTGCGCAACGGGCTGAACCTGCTGGAGTGCGCGGCGCGGCACGGCACCGGGCGGTTCATCCTCTCCTCCACCGCCAACCTCTTCGGCCTCCCCGACCGCGTGCCGATCGACGAGACGGCGCGCATCGACCCCGGCAGCCCCTACGGCGAGAGCAAGCTCATCCTCGAGCAAATGCTGCGCTGGATGGACGACCGCTTCGGGATGCGCTACGCCGCGCTCCGCTACTTCAACGCCGCCGGCGCCCCCGCGCCGGACCGCGGCGAAGACCACGATCCCGAGACGCACCTCATCCCCATCGTCCTGCAGGTCGCGCTGGGGCAGCGGGAGAGCGTCATCATCTACGGCGACGACTACGACACCCCCGACGGCACCTGCGTGCGCGACTACGTGCACGTGGTCGACCTCGCCGACGCGCACCTGCGCGCGCTTCACGCGCTGGGGGAGGGGAGCCGCACCTACAACCTGGGGAACGGGCGGGGCTACAGCGTGCGCGAGGTGATCGAGGTGGCGCGCGAGGTCACCGGCCACCCCATCCCCACCGTCATGGGCCCGCGGCGTCCGGGCGACCCCGCGACGCTGGTGGCGGCGAGCGACCGCATCCGCGCCGAGCTGGGGTGGGCGCCGCGCTACGGCGACCTGCGCGAGATCGTCCAGAGCGCGTGGGCGTGGCACCGCTCGCATCCCCGCGGCTACGCCGACCGGTGACCGAGACCGGGGCGCGTCCGCGGCCGCCCTCTCCCTGCGCCTGAGAGCGCAAATCCTCTCCCGTACCGGGAGAGGGACTGGGCACCCGCGCAGCCTGCGGGCGGTGTCGCAAGGCCAGCGGTCGCGTTGCCGGATCGGTCGGCGCAGGCGATGGACTACTCACCTCTCCACGCTGTTCCCGCGATTCGCCGTGATTCGCCGTGATTCGCCGTGATTCCCCGTGATTCCCCGTGATTCCCCGTGATTCCCCGTGATTCCCCGTGATTCCCCGTGATTCCCCGTGATTCCCCGCGATTCCCCCGCGCCCTACCTCGAAGACGTCATCCTGAGGCCGGCCGCGGTGCAATCGTCGGGTGCGAAGGACTGTGCAGGCCGAAGGATCTATAACCGCGGCAGCACGTGACTCGGCGAGATGCGCACGAGCTCGGGATTCTCCGTCGTGCTTCGGCGGCCTGGGTCCGGGGGGCGGCGATAGATCCTTCGGCCTGCCGGGCTGTTCTCACGCAAAAGGTCCCGAGCGGCCGGCCTCAGGACGACGTCTTGATGGCGGAGACGGGGAACGTCGGCGGGCGCCGGTCGGCGCGGACGTGGGGGAATCCGGCCGCTCCGGCAACCGGAGAGGGGGCGAGCCTTCAGTGAGCCGGAGACGGTGCCGATGGTAGGGCTCCCAAGCACCGATTCTCCCGTAACGAGTGGAACCGTTTCCATCGCGATACGCAACGAAACGCCGTTGACACGGATACTTTACGCGATTACGATACGCCCCGATCCCATCGTACCACCCGCACCATCGCGTCACTCTCGTTCCACGCTCCCGCAACGTATGCCGGGCACCCTGGCCGGCGTGGATTTGTCCGGTTTGTTGACAAAGAGCTGAATCCCCCTCCTTCGGTCCCCCATCGGGCAGCAGGAGGGTCGTCGGGCAGAATTTGTTGGGAGTCTTGACAAACTGGGGCGAACCGGCCGGGAAGGCGCGGCCGCAAGCGTCCCGCCGGCGCACCACCGCTTCCGCAGCCCTGCGCGGGGTTGCCCGATCCACCCCCCTTAGGAGACGCATGATGAGGCGCACAGCATTCGTGAGCATCCTGGCCGCGCTGTTCGCGAGCGGCCCCTTGTACGCACAGACGGGGCAGGTCACCGGCACCGTCACCTCCTCGGAGAATGGGCGGCCGCTGGCGGGCGCCACGGTGGCCGTGGTTGGCGCCACGCAGCGCGCCGTGACCGACGCGAGCGGGCGCTACACCCTGGGCGGGGTGAGCGCCGGCGTGCGCCGCCTCTCCGCCACCGTGCTCGGCCACGCCACGGGGAACGCCGACGTCACCGTGGCCGCGGGGCAGACGGCCACGCAGAACTTCGTGCTGCAGCCGCTGGCGGTGGCCATCCAGGGCGTGGTGGCCATCGGCTACGGCGAGCGCCGGGTGCGCGACGTGACCGGCTCGGTGCAGGCGGTGAGCGAGGAGCAGTTCAACACCGGCCGGGTGGTGAGCCCCTCGCAGCTGATCTCCGGGAAGGTGGCCGGCGTGCAGGTCGTCGACAACGGCGAGCCGGGCGGCGGCACCACCATCAAGATCCGCGGCGGCACCTCGGTGACGGCCAGCAACGAGCCGCTCTTCGTGGTGGACGGCATCCCGCTCCCCCCCGGCGGCGGCATGGCCTCCGGGACCGCGCGCAACCCGCTGAACTTCATCAACCCGCACGACATCGCGCGGGTGACCGTGCTGAAGGACGCCGCCTCCACCGCCATCTACGGCTCCCGCGGCGCCAACGGCGTGATCATCGTGGAGACGAAGAGCGGGTCGGCGCGCGAGCCCGCGTTCAGCTACACCAACTCGCTGTCGACCTCGACCGTGATCCGCGACCCCGACATGCTCTCCGCCGACGAGTTCCGCTCGGTGGTGGCGGCGCACGCGCCGGGGCGCGTGCAGTACCTGGGCAACACCAGCACCGACTGGCGCGGTGCCGTGGAGCGGCAGGGCTTCGGGCAGGAGCACGCGCTGGCCTTCGCCGGCACCGGGGGGCAGGCCATGAACTACCGCCTGTCGCTGAACTACCTGGAGCAGAACGGGGTGGTGCGCGGCTCCGAGATGGACCGCCTGTCGGCCGCGCTGAACTACAACAACCGCCTCTTCGACGACCGCCTGAGCCTGCGCGGCGCGATCCGCGCGGCGCGCACGCGCGACCAGTACACCCCCGGCGGGGTGGTGGGCGCGGCCACCGTCTTCGACCCCACGGTGCCGACCACCACGGCGAACGGGTTCTTCGAGCAGCCCTTCCAGCTGGCGCCCGACAACCCGCTGGCGCAGCTCGCCGGGGTGGTGGACAACGGCAACACCTTCCGCAGCATCGGCAACATCGAGGCGCGCTACCGGATGCCCTTCCTGGAGGCGCTCTCGGGCACGGTGCGGCTGGGGTACGACTACGCCCGCTCCGAGCGGCGCACCTTCACCCCCACCACCCTGCACTCGCAGCTCACCAGCACCACCCCGGGGTATGCCTTCCGCTCCAACCCGTCGGAGCAGACGGGGGTGCTCGACGCCTTCCTGAACTACGCAAAGCGCTTCGGCCAGCACGAGATCGACGCCACCGGCGGCTACTCGTACGAGGAGACGCGCGGGCAGTACACCAACTTCACCGCGCGCGGGCTGGACTCGGACGTGCTGGGCGACAACGGCGTGCCCACGGCCACCATCGTGGTGCCCTTCGACTCGCTCCGCGCCAGCAAGCTGGCCTCGTTCTTCGGGCGCGTGAACTACACCCTGCGCGACCGCTACCTGCTCACGCTGAGCCTGCGCGAGGACGGGTCGTCGCGCTTCGGGCCGTCGCGCCACTGGGGCGCCTTCCCGGCCGCGGCGGTGGGGTGGCGGGTGAACGAGGAGCCCTGGTTCCCCTCCTCCACCCCGCTCTCGGAGCTCAAGCTGCGCGGCTCGTGGGGGGTGAACGGCAACCAGTCGTTCCAGGACTACCTCTGGATCTCCACCTACCGCTACGGCGACGCGCTCTCGCAGGTGCAGTTCGGCAACGACTGGGTGACCACCATCCGCCCCACCCCGGTGGATCCCAAGATCAAGTGGGAGGAGACCACCTCCTGGAACCTGGGCTTCGACTACGGGCTCTTCGACGACCGGGTCACCGGGTCGGTGGACTACTACGTCAAGAACACCGACGACATGATCTTCCGCATTCCGGTGGCGGCGGGGTCGAACCTGGGGAACTACGTGACCACCAACATCGGGAGCATGCGCAACATCGGCCTGGAGCTGAGCGTCAACGGCGACGTGCTGCGCGGGCGCGACGGCGGCCTGCGGTGGAACGCGAGCTTCAACGCCTCCACCAACCGCAACCGGCTGCTCAGCATCAACCCGAACTCCTCCGTCGCGCAGGCCATCCTGGTGGGCGGCATCTCCGGCGGCGTGGGCGGCAACATCCAGGTGCTGCGCCCGGGGACCCCGGTGAACGCCTTCTACGTGTACGAGCACAAGACCGACGCGAACGGGAAGCCGGTCTCCGACATGAACGGCACCACGCAGCGCCCGGACACCGACCTCTACGTGGACCAGAACGGCGACGGCGCGATCACCCAGGACGACCGCCGCCCCTTCCACAGCCCCACGCCGCAGTGGATCCTGGCGCACACCTCCACCTTCGGGTACCGCGCCTTCGACCTGGGCTTCACCCTGCGGGCGCAGCTGGGCAACTACGTGTACAACAACGTGGCGTCGAGCCAGGGCTACTTCGGCGCGCTGAACGCCGCGGCGGGGCTCACCAACCTGCACGCCTCGGTGCTGGAGTTCGACTTCACCAACCCCCAGTACTACTCGGACGTGTACGTGGAAGACGCCTCGTTCCTGCGCATGGACAACATCACCCTGGGGTACACGCTCCCGCGGGTGCGCGGGGTGAGCAGCGCGCGGGTGTTCGGCACGGTGCAGAACGCCTTCACCCTCACCGGCTACAGCGGCGTGGACCCCGAGGCGGGGCTGAACGGGATCGACAACAACATCTATCCGCGCGCGCGGACCTTCTCGGCCGGCGTGAGCCTGGCGTTCTGAGTGCGCAACCCCTGACTGCAGAGGACGAGAGATGAATACGAGACTGCGCACCCTGGCGACGGCCGCCGTGGCGCTCCTCCTTTTGGGAGGCGCGGCGTGCACCGACATCACCACGCTGCCCAAGAGCAACCCCACCGGGGCCAACGTCTTCAACGACCCGGGCTCGTACCGGTCGTTCCTGGCCAAGATCTACGGCGGCCTGTCGCTCACCGGCCAGTCGGGGCCGGCCGGGTCGGGCGACATCGAGGGGATCGACGAGGGCTTCTCGCAGTACCTCCGCCAGCTCTGGCAGCTGGAGGAGCTCCCCACCGACGAGGCGGTGATCGCCTGGGGCGACCCCGGCCTCCCCGAGCTCAACACGCAGCTCTGGGGCGCGGCCAACCCCTTCGTGGCGGCCATGTACTACCGCGTGTACTTCCAGGTGGCGCTCGCCAACGAGTTCCTGCGCGAGACCACCGACGAGAAGCTGGCCTCGCGCGGCGCCAGCCCCACGCTGATCGAGGAGGTGCACCAGTACCGGGCCGAAGCGCGCTTCCTGCGCGCGCTCAGCTACTGGCACGGGATCGACCTGTTCGGGAACATCCCGCTGGTGGACGAGACCTTCCAGATCGGCGCCACGCCGCCCCAGCAGAGCACGCGCGCGGCGGTCTACGACTTCGTGGTGAGCGAGCTGAACGCCATCCAGCCGGCGCTGCCGGCCCCGGGGCAGGCCGAGTACGGCCGCGCCGACCGCGGCGCCGCGCTGATGCTGCTGGCCAAGCTGTACCTGAACTCGGCGGTGTACACCGGCACCGCGCGCAACGCCGAGGCGCTGACCGCGCTGCAGGCGCTGATCGGCTCGGGGGCGTACCAGATCGACCCGAGCTACAAGCACCTCTTCCTGGCCGACAACAACACCTCGAAGGAGATCATCTTCCCGATCCCCTTCGACGGGCTGCACACGCAGACCTACGGCGGGATGACCTTCCTCACCCACGCGGCGGTGGGCGGGAACATGAACCCGGGCAGCTACGGGATCGACGGCGGCTGGTGGGGGCTGCGGGTGCGCCCCGACCTCTACAACCTCTACTCCCCGGCCGACAAGCGCGGGTACATGTTCTTCACCAACGGGCAGACGGTCGACATCAACAGCATCGGCAACTTCACCGACGGGGTGGGGGCGCCGAAGTACCAGAACGTGACCTCGGGCGGCGCGCCGGGCTCGGCCGCGGGCTTCCCCGACACCGACTTCCCCATGTTCCGCCTGGGCGACGCGTACCTGATGTACGCCGAGGCGGTGCTGCGGGGCGGCGGGGGGACGCGCGCGCAGGCGCTGGCGTACGTGAACGCGCTCCGGCAGCGCGCGTACGGCGACGCGAGCGCGAACATCACCGACGCGCAGCTCACCCTCGCCTTCATCAAGGACGAGCGCGCGCGCGAGCTGCTCTGGGAGGGGCACCGCCGCACCGACCTCATCCGCTTCGCGCAGTTCAGCTCGGCGGGCGTGTGGCAGTGGAAGGGGAACGTGAAGGCGGGCACCACCACCGCCGCCTTCCACGACCTCTACCCGATCCCGTCGTCGGAGCTGGGCGCCAACCCCAACCTCCACCAGAATGCGGGCTACTGATCGCGGCGCGCACGGCCCGGGGCGACTCTCCGGGCCGTGCGTGTCCGACCGGTACGCCTCTCCCTTCTTCCTGCAGCCCCGCCGCGGCCGCGGCGGGGCTGCAGGGCGTTCCCTCCGGGCGGCGCGTGCCGCATTATACCGAATCCGGCAAAAGACCTGGCTCACACAGAGTCACCAGAGGGACCAGAGAACCGCTTTTCCTCTGGTGCCTCTGGTGACTCTGTGTGAGATCTGCCGTTCGTTTTCGAGCAACAGAGTTTGTACGGACCTGGTATTACCTGTCGCCGCCCTGGCCGCGGCCCTCCTGCTCACCGCGGGGTGCGGCGGCGACGCCGTCTCCCTCCCGCCGCAGCAGCCGCCCGCGCCCGCCGCGCGGCCGGCGCTCGACCCCACCTACCGCCCCAGCGGCCACGCGGCCGCGGGCGACGTGTTCGTGCACCTCTTCGAGTGGCGCTGGCCGGACGTGGCCACGGAGTGCGAAAGCGTCCTCGGCCCCGCCGGCGTCGCCGCCGTGCAGCTCTCGCCGCCGCAGGAGCACAGCATCACCCCCACCTACGACTGGAGCGAGCGCTACCAGCCGGTGAGCTACTCCATCGACCGCAGCCGCAGCGGCACCCGCGCCGAATTCGTCGACATGGTGGGCCGCTGCAGGGCCGCGGGGGTGGCGGTCTACGTGGACGCGGTCATCAACCACATGACCAACTTCCCCAGCCCCGGCACCGGGAGCGGCGGGACGTCCTACACGAAGTACGGCTATCCCGGCCTCTACACCGAGGCCGACTTCCACACCCCCTGCACGGTGAGCGACTACCGGAGCGCGGCCAACGTGCAGGACTGCGAGCTCTTCGGCCTGCCCGACCTGGACACGAGCCGCCCCACCGTGCGCCAGAAGATCGCCGACTACCTGCTGATGCTGGCGCGGCTGGGCGTCGCCGGCTTCCGCATCGACGCGGCCAAGCACATCCAGCAGGTGGAGCTCGACGAGATCCTGAAGCTCGTCGACACCACGCTCGCCGCCGAGGGCCGTCCGCTCCCCTACTGGTTCCTGGAGGTGAGCGCCGGATCGGGTGAAGCGCTCGCGCCCCACGACTACTTCGGCGAGGGCTACGGCTCGGGCGGCGCGGCCGACATCACCGAGTTCATCTTCCGCGGCGTGGCGGACAAGTTCCTGGGCACCGGCGGGCAGCACCTCTCGCAGCTGAATCCCAACGGGAGCGCCGGGAACCAGTTCTCTCCGCAGGCCTGGGGGCTGATGCCGGCGGACAAGGCCGTCGTCTTCCTGCAGAACCACGACACGCAGCACCAGGGCGGGATCAGCTACCGCGACGGGCAGACCTTTCGCCTGGCCAACGTGTGGATGCTGGCGCAGCCGTACGGCTATCCGTCGATCCTCTCCAGCTACGCGTTCACCTATCCGTCGCAGAACTCGATGGGGCCGCCGTCGGACGCCGCCGGGCACACGCAGCCGGTGCGCTGCGCGGCCTCGCTGGAGACCGCCGCGGTCGGCGAGTGGGTGTGCGAGCACCGCGACCCGTATCTCCTGCGCATGGTCGCCTTCCGCCGACTCGTCGCCGGGACGGACGTGAACCACTGGTGGGACGACGGCGCCAACGCCATCGCCTTCTCGCGCGGCGACCGCGGCTTCGTCGCCATCAACCGCGGGAGCGCGACGGTCTCCGCGACAGTGGCGACCGGCCTCGCCGCGGGGACGTACTGCGACCTGCTGACGGGCGGACGCGCCGGCGCGTCGTGCGTCGGGAGGACGATCACCGTCAACTCCGCCGGCTCGGTGCAGCTGGACCTCGCCGCCAACACCGCCATCGCCATCCACACCGGGACGAAGCTGTGAACCGCAACGGGAAGCTGTCAGTTCGGGAAGACGGTCGCACTCCGGCGGCCTGGCTCCGAGGGTCGGCGATAGATCCTTCGGCCTGCCGACCGCCGTCGCCGCCGAAGTCCGGGGGTGGCCGGCCTCAGGATGACGTCCGGGGGATTGGCGGGACGAAGCGAACGCTGGTCTGCGTCGCCATCCTTACGGCGCTCGCCGTCGCGCCCGCGGCGGCGCAGCAGGAGGCGCGGGTCGCGTCGCCCGACGGGCGGAACGTGGTGACGGTGGGGGTGCGCGACGGCGGGCTGTACTACAGCGTCGACCGCGACGGGAAGCACCTCCTCCTCCCCTCGCGGCTGGGCTTCGTCTTCCGCGGGGCCGACTCGCTGCGCAGCGCCCTGCGCGTCACCGGCGTCTCGCGCGACTCGGCGGACGAGACGTGGACGCAGCCGTGGGGCGAGGTGGCGCGCGTGCGCGACCACCACCGCGAGCTGCGCGTGCGCGTGGCCGAGGGCAGGGCGCCCGGCCGCCGCTTCGCCGTGGTCTTCCGCGCCTTCGACGACGGCGTGGGCTTCCGCTACGAGGTGTCGGACAGCGCGGGGTTCGGCGACTTCGAGATGATGGAGGAGCTCACCGAGTTCACCTTCGCCGACAACGCGCGCGCCTGGTGGATCCCGTCCACCTGCTGCGACCCCGACCGGCAGGAGCGCCTCTACTCCTCCTCCCCGCTGAGCCGGCTCGACAGCGTGCAGACGCCGCTCACCCTGCAGACCAGCACCGGCGTGCAGGTGGTGATCCACGAGGCCAACCTGGTGGACTACGCGGGGATGTACCTGGCCCGCACCGGCAACCGCACCCTGCAGTCCACCCTGGCTCGCTGGGCGGACGGGGTGGCGGTGCGTGGCCGCGCGCCCTTCGTCACCCCCTGGCGTACCCTGCAGATCGCCGACCGGCCGGAAGACCTCGCGCCCTCCGTCCTCACCCTCAAGCTCAACCCGCCCTCCCGCATCGCCGACACCCGCTGGATCACGCCGATGAAGTACAACGGCATCTGGTGGGGGATGCACATCAACACCATGACCTGGGGCTCGGGGCCCATCCACGGCGCCACCACGGCCAACACGCGGCGCTACCTGGACTTCGCGGCGGCGAACGGGCTCGGCGGCACGCTGGTGGAGGGGTGGAACCTGGGGTGGGACGTGGACTGGTTCAACACGGGGAAGGCCAACTTCTCCTTCACCCAGCCCTATCCCGACTTCGACCTCCCCGGGCTGGCGGCGTACGCGCGGCAGAAGGGGATCACGCTGATCGGGCACCACGAGACGGCGTCCAACGTCACCGGGTACGAGCGGCAGCTGGACTCGGCGATGGCGCTCTACCAGCGGGTGGGCGTGCGCGCGGTGAAGACCGGCTACGTGGGCGACTTCACCGACCAGGGGCACTCGCACCAGGGGCAGTACATGGTGCGCCACCACCGCCGGGTGATCGAGACGGCGGCCCGCTACGGGATCATGGTCGACGTGCACGAGCCCATCAAGGACACCGGGGAGCGGCGCACCTGGCCCAACCTCCTGGCCCGCGAGGGGGCGCGGGGGCAGGAGTACAACGCGTGGGGCGGGGAAGGGGGGAACCCGCCGGAGCACGAGACCATCCTCTTCTTCACCCGCATGCTCACCGGGCCGATGGACTTCACCCCGGGGATCTTCGACCTGCTGATCCGCCGCCCCACCGGCCGCCCGCGCGCGCCCGAGGACGCGCGCCCGCGCACCACGCTGGCCAAGCAGCTCGCGCTCTACGTGGTGCTCTACTCGCCCTTCCAGATGGCCGCCGACCTCCCCGAGAACTACGCGGGGCAGCCCGCCTTCCAGTTCATCCGCGACGTGGCGGTGGACTGGGACACCACGCGGGTGATCCAGGGCCGCATCGGCGACTACGTCGTCGTGGCGCGCAAGCAGAAGGGCGCCGACAGCTGGTTCATCGGCGCCATCACCGACGAGGAGGCGCGGACCTTCGAGGTGCCGCTTGGCTTCCTCGCTCCCGGCCACCGCTACGTGGCCGAGATCTACGCCGACGGGCCGGGCGCCAACTGGCGCGACAACCCGCTCCCCGTCGCCATCTCGCGGCAGAACGTGACCTCCGCCTCGCGGCTGACGCTGCGGCTGGCGCCGGGCGGCGGGCAGGCGATCCGCATCCGCCCGGCGCGATGAACGGCCCCTCATCCCCCGGCCCCTTCTCCCGAACTGCCGGGAGAAGGGGGGAACGGCAGCGGGGCGACAGGTCTCAGCGCGTCGCGCAGGCCTCGCGGAATTCCACCTCTCCCGGGACGGGAGAGGTGGCGAGCCTGAGCGAGCCGGAGAGGGCGCTGAGCCGGCGTTTCTGCAGAACGCTGGTTGTGGCGCTGACGCTGGCCGTGCCGTCGCTTGCCGGCGCCCAGCTCACCGTCCGCGTCGCCGTTCCCGCGGCGATGGCGGATTCGGTGGTCTACATCGCGGGGAGCTTCAACGGCTGGAATCCCGGGAGCCCCGCGTACCGTCTGATGCCCGACGGGCCGGGGCGCTACGCGATCACCCTCCCGGCGGACGTGCGCGGGCCGATCGAGTTCAAGTTCACGCTGGGGTCGTGGGAGAAGGTGGAGGTCGACAGCGTGGGCGGCGGCGTCGGGAACCGGCGCTTCACCGTACCCGCCGAGGGCGCGGTGACCTGGACGGGAAGGATCGGGGGATGGCAGGATCCCGCGAAGATCCCGCCCCGCCCGCACACCGCCACCGCGTCCGTCTCCGTGCTCGACACCGCGTTCGCCATCCCGCAGCTGGGCCGCGCGCGCCGCGTCTGGATCTATCTGCCACCGGGGTACGCCACGTCGGGCCGGCGCTATCCCGTGCTCTACATGCACGACGGGCAGAACGTGTTCGATGCGGCCACCAGCGCGTTCGGCGAGTGGGGGGTGGACGAGACGCTCGACTCCCTGCACGCCCAGGGCGGCCCCGACGCCATCGTCGTCGCCGTCGACCACGGGGGGCAGGGGAGGATGGACGAGTACTCGCCCTGGCGGAACGCGCGCTACGGCGGCGGCGAGGGCGACGCGTACGTCGACTTCCTGGCGCGCACGCTGAAGCCGTACATCGACCGCCACTACCGCACGCTGACGGACGCGCGGAGCACTGGCGTCGCCGGCTCGAGCATGGGCGGGCTGATCTCGCTCTACGCGGGGCTCAGGTACCCGGAGGTGTTCGGCCGCGTCGGCGTGTTCTCGCCCTCGCTCTGGTTCGCGCCCGCCATCTACGCCTACGCGCGCCGGGCGCGGCCGCGGGCGGGGCAGCGCTTCTACTTCGTCATCGGCGCGCGCGAGGGCGACACCCCCGAGGTGTACGTCGCCGACCAGCGGCGGATGATTGACACCCTCGCGGCCGCCGGCTTCCGCGTGGGCGTGCAGGTGGACTCGCTCGTCCGCGCGGACGGGACGCACGCGGAGTGGTTCTGGCGGCGCGAGTTCCCCCTCGCCTTCCGCCGGCTCTTCGGCGACGCGGCCCAGCCGCGGACCGCCCGTCCTGCGCGCCGCATTCGCTCCCACTCACCGGGGACCCAACCGAGATGACCGCCATGCGCCGCATCGCCCTCGCCTCCCTCAGTGTCTCCTTGTGTGCCGCCCTCGCCGCGGGCGCCGCCCCTGCCGCCGCGCAGAACACGGTGTTTGTCTCGCGCGCGCCCTCGCTCGGCGCCGACTGGCGGAGCGGCGGCACCTGCTACGAGGTCTTCGTCCGCTCCTTCGCCGACAGCAACGGCGACGGCATCGGCGACCTGAACGGACTGATCCACAGGCTCGACTACATCAACGACGGAAACCCCGCGTCGCGGCGGGACCTGGGCGCGAGCTGCATCTGGCTGATGCCGGTGGCCGAATCCCCCAGCTACCACGGCTACGACGTCACCGACTACTACCGGGTGGAGCGCGACTACGGCACCAACGAAGACTTCAAGCGGCTGGTGGCCGAGGCGCATCGCCGCGGGATCGCGGTGCTGGTGGACATGGTGCTGAACCACGCCTCCAGCGAGCACCCGTACTTCCAGGAGGCGTTGCGCGACCCCAACTCGCCGCACCGCAGTTGGTTCCGCTTCTCGCCCACGGAGCAGGGCCCCGGCCCCTGGGGCGGCCCCGCGTGGCGCAAGTCGCCCGTGCGCGACGAGTACTACTACGCGGTGTTCTGGGAAGGGATGCCGGACCTGAACTACGCCACCCCCGCCGTGCGCGAGGAGGCCAACCGGGTCGCCGACTTCTGGCTGCGGGAGATGGGGGTCGACGGCTTCCGCCTGGACGCCGTCCCCTACCTGGTGGAGGAGGGGACCCTGCTCTCCGGCGCCCCGGGCACGCACCGGGTGTTGCGCGACTACCAGGCGCACCTGCGCAGCGTGAAGCCCGACGTCTTCACCGTGGGCGAGGTGTGGGACAGCGTGGGCGCGATGCTCCCGTACTACCCGGACCAACTCGACTCCTACTTCGCCTTCGAGCTCGCCGACGCGCTGATCAACGCGGTGAACCACGGCTCGTCCGCGCACATGCTCGACGGCTACCTGCGGCTGCAGCGCACGGTGCCGCAGGACCGCTGGTCGCCCTTCCTGCGCAACCACGACCAGACGCGCACCCTCACCGACCTCGGCGGCGACCGGGAGAAGGCGGCGGTCGCCGTCACCCTCCTGCTCACCCTTCCCGGCCTCCCGTTCATCTACTACGGCGAGGAGATCGGGATGATCGGCAACAAGCGCGACGGCGACGAGCGCCTGCGCACCCCCATGCAGTGGAGCGGCGCTCCCCACGGCGGCTTCACCACGGGGACGCCGTGGGAGGCGCTGCAGCCCGACTCGGCGACGGTGACGGTGGCCGCGCAGGAGAACGATCCGCATTCGCTGCTGAGCCTGCACCGCCGGCTGATCCACCTGCGCGCCACGAACCCGGCGCTCGGCCGCGGCGAGTTGGTGCCGCTCACCGCCTCGAGCGGCCAGGTCGCCGCGTATCTCCGCCGCACCGGCCGGCACGTGGTGCTGGTGGTCGCCAACCTCGGTACCACCCGCGTCGACAACGTCATGCTCTCCTCGGAGGGTGGCGTGCTCCCCGCGGGGCGGTACGGGGTCATAGACCTGATGTACGACATGCACGAGGGGCCCCCCGAGCCGCTGCGCGTGGGTGCAGACGGCCGGCTGCAGGGCTACGTTCCGTTCCGGACGCTGCATCCGCTCGAAGTCGGCATCTACCAACTCAGCCGCGGGCGCTGACGCACGGCGGCGGCGCCGTATTGCGGTTTTTGAATCCCGCCCCCCAGGACGTCATCCTGAGGCCGGCCACGCTGGAGCGTCGTTCCGAGAAAGACCGTGCAGGCCGAAGGATCTATAACCGCGGCCGCACGAGAGTCGGCGCAACGCACAGAACCCGAAGCGCAATGAGATCGACGGTGCGTTTCCTCGAGTGACGTTCGTCGACCGGCGACAGATCCTTCGGCCTGCGAAGTGTCCCGGCGCCGCAGGCGAGGCGCGGCCGGCCTCAGGATGACGTCTATCGACAACTCGGGCAGTCCGGCCGCCGAAGGGCGCCCATCACAACCCCCAGCGAGGACCTCGTGCAGAAGAGACCGCGCCTCAGCTTCCCCGCGATGTTCAACATGAGCTTCGGCTTCCTCGGCATCCAGTTCGGATGGGGGCTGCAGCTCGCCAACATGAGCGGGATCTACACCTATCTCGGCGCCAAGCCCGAGGACGTCCCGCTCCTGTGGCTCGCGGGGCCGATGACGGGTCTGCTCGTGCAGCCCATCATCGGGTCCATGAGCGACCGCACCTGGAACCGGCTGGGGCGGCGCCGGCCGTACTTCCTGGTGGGCGCGATCCTCGCCAGCGTGGCCCTCTTCTTCATGCCGGACTCGCCCACGCTGTGGATGGCGGCCGGTCTCCTGTGGATCCTCGACGCGTCCATCAACGTTTCGATGGAGCCCTTCCGGGCGTTCGTCGCCGACAAGCTCAACACGGACCAGCGCACCGCCGGGTTCGTGATGCAGAGCTTCTTCATCGGGATCGGCCAGACGCTCGCGAACGTGCTCCCGTACCTCTTCCGTCGCGCCGGCGTGGACGCGGCGGGGGTCGCGCACGCCGAGGCGGCGGTGCGGACCATCCCCGCGAGCGTCAGCTACTCGTTCAAGATCGGCGCGGTCGCCTTCCTCGCCTGCGTGCTGTGGACCGTGTTCACGACCCGGGAGTACCCGCCCGACGACATGGAGGCGTTCGAGCGGGCGCGGCGCGAGCACGGCGGGCTCGGCGCGAGCCTGGCCGGGATCGTGTCCGGCATCCGCGAGATGCCGGGCACCATGCGGCAGCTGGCGGTGGTGCAGTTCTTCACCTGGCTGGGCCTGTTCTGCATGTGGATGTTCTTCGGGCTGATGACCTCGTACCACATTTTCGGCGCGGCCAGCGAGCGCGATCCGCGGTTCACCGACGGACAGGCGTGGGGCGGCAACGCCTTCGCGGTCTACTCGATCGTCTGCTTCCTGGTGGCGTTCCTGCTGCCGTTGCTCGCGCGCCGCACCAGCCGCAAGGCCGTCCACGTGGGGGCGCTGCTCTGCGGCGCCGTGGGGCTGCTCTCCGTCTACCTCATCCACGACCGGAACCTGCTCCTGCTGTCGATGGTCGGCGTCGGCATCGCCTGGGCCTCGATCCTCTCCATGCCGTACGCGATCCTCTCCACGGCCCTCCCGCCGGAGCGGATGGGGCTGTACATGGGGATCTTCAACTTCTTCATCGTGCTCCCCGAGATCGTGGCCTCGCTCGCGTTCAAGCCGATCATGCAGGCGGTTTTCGGCGAGGGGAGCCGCATCGGGCCGATGTACGTGGTGATGCTGGGCGGCGTCTGCATGCTGCTGGCGGCGGCGGCCATGGGGTTCGTGCGCGACGTCGGCGGTGCGGTGCCCGAGGAGGCGGTGATCGCGGCCGACGAGCACGAGCTGCTCACCATCCAGGAGTCCGTGCAGCCCGTTCCCAGCAACGCGCTGATGGACGAGCGGCGGTCCTGAAGAACATCTGACGCGGAGACGCGGAGGAACGGAGAGACCGCAGCAGTTCTCTCCGTTCCTCCGCGTCTCCGCGTCTCCACGGGTTGATCCGCGGCTGGATTTCTTGCCATTCTGGGGATGGCGCCTTACAGTCTCAACAGACTGCAGGTTAAGAGACATTTCATCTTCCTCAGGCCGACTCAGGGTCGGAAGAGGCTCTGGCGACGGGGAACGCGTTTGCGTCACACGATTTGATTCATGCCGATTTTTGCACGAGCCCTGTCTGACTGGCGCCCCGTAGGCCCGGGAGAAACAGATGCTCACACTGGTGCGGCTGCACGCATCTGAACGGTACCACTCCCTCGTCAGCTGCCATGACGGGCTCCCCACCCGGTTCTATCGGACGCTGGGCGCGGCGGTCCGCTGCCAGGGGGTGGAGTTCCTGGCGGCCACCCTGCGGTGGTACCGGGAGTGCGGGGAGCGCCAGGAGGTGTTTCCGCTCGCGCTGGTCGTGCCCCGCGACGCCGCGATCACGCGGCACATCGTGCTCGAAGCCACCGCGCCCGCCGCGCTTCTCTTCGACGACGAGATCTCGGGCGCGCACCTTCCCGACGAGGTGGTGGAGCTGCTCTGGCACCGCGGCATCCTGCTGCAGCTGGAAGAGGCCACCCTGCGGGAGACGGGCGTGGAGCTGACCCAGGGCGAGCGTGCCGTTCTGCGGAAGGTGATCGCCGCCGGCGCGGAGGGGCGCCGCGCCGCCGGTGCGGCGGCCTGCGTCCGGATGAGCCAGTCGACGCTGCGGCGCTGGCTCGCGGAGCGTGGCCTGCCGCCGGTGGGGAGGCTGCTGCGCACCATGCGCGTGGAGGCGGTGCGGCGCCTCCAGTGTGCCGGGATGGACCCGGCGACCGCGAGCCGCCTCTGCGGCTGGAGTGGCCGGCGGGCCTCCCGGCTTGCGTGCATGAGAGCGGGCGGCCGGGGCCGTGCGGCGACCGCGGCCTGAGCTCACCCGCGGCCTTCGGGGGTTCCTTCCCTGGCGCAATACGCGCTTCCCCCTCCACCGCCCGTTCCCTCCGGCCCCTGCGCGGTTCGACACCCCGCCCGTGACCCGGCGCTCGCCGCGGCACCTCCGCCGCCGGGGGCGGTCCTGCCGTCCGTGCGCTCCGCAGCCTCCTCCCGCCCCGAACGGGGCAATCCTGCGCCTCGGGCCCATCCCTTCACCCGGGTTCTGTAGCAGTTCCCCTCCGGCGCCCCCGTGGGGTGGATCGGCTTGACGCGATTTGCGACGAAGTTGGAAAGTTTTGTGTCCTCAACTGGTTCTCTTCTTGCTTCGACTGCATCCCCGCCGAGGGCGATTCCCGGGGCCGTGCTCCCCGGGAACGACCCTGAGGCTCCATGCGGTGAAATCGAGCCAGGACGGTCCGCCGACACGCATTCCGGTGGGATGCGGCTCGCTTCGCTCGTGGCAGGGCTGGGCGTCGGGGATGCAGACCATCTACCAGGGACGGGTCGAGATGATTCGAGCCATCGGGTCCGCGCTTCCCAGGAGCAGACGTACGGGCGTGCTGTTGCTGGCGCCGCTGGTCGTGGCCGCGTGCGTCGAGCGCTCGGCGCCGGCGAAGTCCGTGAACGGCATCCCGATCGACGCCGCCACGGCAGCCAACGGGTTTCTCGAGCGAGCCCGCTCGCTGCACGGCGAGCCGGGCGACACCCTCCACATGCTGCGTTCCTTCGGCGACACGAGCTCGTTCGGGGGAATCGACCGGATCGTGGTCGTCGGGCAGAAGCTGCTGGTGCTGGACTACCTCATGGACCCCCATCTCGCCGTGGTCGACCTGGCGAGCGGGAGAGTGGTCGAGCACTTCGGGCGCAACGGGGCGGGGCCCAGGGAATTCAAGCAGCCGCACTGGGGATTCCCGGGCCGCGGCCCCGCGGAGGCGTGGGTGTTCGACCCCGGCAACCAGCGCCTCAGCCTGCTGGACCTGAACGCGGATCTCGATCACCGCCTGAAGCGGTCCGTCAACGTGCCGCCCGAAACCATGGTCGAGACCCCCACGTGGTTCGGCAACCGGCTCGTCGCGACCGGGTTCTTCCCCGACTACACCCTGCTGGTGATGGACGAGCGCGGCGCGCCCGTACGCCGCGTGGCGGTCGACCGGCCCTTCTCCTACGCGAACGTGAGGCACTGGGTCGCCCTCAGGCTCCTGAACCGGGCCTTCTTCGCGAACGACGCGTCCGGGCGGCACATCGCGGTCGCGTACCAGTGGGACAACCGCGTGGACTTCTTCACCGCCGAGGGCGCCTTCCTGGGCACCGCGCGAGGGCCCCGGCCCACGAAGGCGAGCTTCCGCATCCGCAACGGCAGGTTCTTCTGGAACGACGACACCGAGATGGCCTACTGGGCGGTGGCGGCGAGCGACCGGTACGTGTTCGCGCTCCACGCCGGCCCTCCCGGGGCGAAGCCCCTGGAATACCAGCCGTCGAAGGTGCACGTCTTCACCTGGCGAGGGCAGTTCGTCCGCGAGCTGGCGCTCGACCGGCCCGTGTTCGGCCTCACCCTCGCGCCGGACGGCAGGACCCTCTACGCGCCCTACCAGCAGCCGGACGGGCATTACCTGATCGGGAGCTGGCGGCTTCCGGCCAACGTGGTCGCGGGGTAGCCGCGGCGGGCGAACGAACCAGGCGTCGTACGCGGCGGGAATCCGCGATCCGGCGCATCCCGGAAGGGATACCAGAGTGGCCGGCGGGGCAGCCGTGCAGCGTTCACACCCTCTCAAAGGAGCACAGTCATGCAGAAGCTGACCAAGGCAATCATCAGCTCGACGACGCTCGCCGGGATGGCGTCGCTCGCTCCCATCTCGGTAGACCCCGGCGCCGGGATGAGCGGCGGCTCGCCGGTCCGCATCACCGAGGCCGCGTGCCAGTCTACGACCTGCGAGCTGGGCCATCCGAACCTGGTCTGCATCACCTCGTGGGGCTACATCACCAACGCGAAGTGCGCGACCGGCTGCGGGTCCTGATCGATCCGCGATCCCCGCGAGGAATGGCTCGGGACGGATGAGCGCGCGGCCACGCGCGAGCGCGGCACCCCCGGTCTGAACGCGCCGGGACCCCTCCGTTCCGATCCACGCCTCGGAGATTTTCTGGCTGCTCCGCCCCCCTCGCCGGCCGCCGGACTCCCGGTGGCCGGCGCCGGCATCCGCCGGGCTCGCTCCGCGGTTCCCGGCCCATGGACCCGCCCACCCCCCGTTGCGTGAGGAGCGCATGCCCCCGACGATCGACCCCCGCCCCCGCATCGTCATCGAGAACGTGCAGCCGCGGCTCGACTGCGAACGGTACGCGGTCAAGCGCGAGGTCGGCGACACGCTGGAGGTCTGGGCGGAGATCTTCAAGGAGGGGCACGACGCCCTCGCCGCGGCCGTGCGCCACCGCACGGAGCACGAGGAGGAGTGGCACGAGAGCCGGATGCAGTTCATCGAGGCGGAGCGCTGGTTCGGCTCGGTCGCGCTCACGCAGAACCTCCGCTGCTACTTCACCGTCGTGGCCTGGACCGACGGGTTCGGCAGCTGGGCGCGAGACACCCTGAAGCGGTTCGAGGACGGCCAGGACGTGGCCGGCGACCTCCTCGAGGGGCTCGCGCTGATCCGCGAGACGCGGGCGCGCGCCGACGCCGAGGGGGGCGCCCGGCTCCAGGAGCTCGCCGCCGCGATCGAGGACGCCCCGTCGCGGGGGGAGCAGCTCGCCCTGGCGCTCGCGCCGGAGCTGCGCGCGCTGATGGACCGCTGGTCCGACCGCCGCGACCTCACCGAGTACGCGCACCCTATCCCCGTGCAGGTCGACCGCGTGCGGGCCCGCTTCGCGGCCTGGTACGAGCTCTTCCCGCGCTCCGCGTCCGACGACCCGAAGCGCCACGGGACCTTCGCCGACGTGGTCCGCAAGCTCCCGTACGTGCGCGACATGGGGTTCGACGTCCTGTACCTTCCCCCCATCCACCCGATCGGCCGCACCTTCCGCAAGGGGAAGAACAACGCGCTGCGCGCCGCCCCGGGCGATCCCGGCTCGCCCTACGCGATCGGCGGCGAGGAGGGCGGCCACCGGGCGGTGCACCCGGAGCTCGGCACGCTCGACGACTTCCGGCGGCTGGTCGAGGCGGCGCGGGAGCACGGGCTCGAGGTCGCCCTCGACTTCGCCATCCAGGTCTCGCCCGACCATCCCTACGTCCGCGAGCACCCCGGGTGGTTCTTCCTCCGCCCCGACGGAACCATCAAGTGCGCCGAGAACCCGCCCAAGCGGTACGAAGACATCTATCCGCTGAACTTCCACGGCGACGACTGGGAAGCCCAGTGGGAAGAGTGGCGCGACGTGCTCCTGTTCTGGGTGGCCCAGGGAGTGAAGACCTTCCGGGTCGACAACCCGCACACCAAGCCCGTACGGTTCTGGGAGTGGGTGATCCGCGAGGTGCAGCAGGACCACCCCGAGGTGATCTTCCTCTCCGAGGTCTTCGCGCGCGCGCCGATGATGCGCGCGATGTCCAGGGTCGGCTTCACCCAGAGCTACACCTACTTCACCTGGCGCAACACGAAGGCCGAGCTGGTGGAGTACCTGGAGGAGCTCACCCAGGGCGAGATGAAGGAGTACTTCCGCGGCAACCTGTTCACCAACACGCCCGACATCCTCCCCGGGTTCCTGCAGCGGGGCGGCCCCCCGGCGTTCCGGATCCGCGCGGTGCTGGCCGCCACCCTGTCGTCGGCGTACGGCATCTACAGCGGCTTCGAGCTCTGCGAGGGCACCCCGCTCCCCGGCGGGAAGGAGGAGTACCTGGATTCGGAGAAGTACGAGATCCGGGCGTGGGACTGGGACCGGCCGGGGAACATCCGCCCGCTGATCACGCGGCTCAACCGGATCCGGCGCGAGAACCCGGCGCTCCACGAGTACGACAACCTGCGCTTCTACGACTGCGACGACGACGACGTGCTGTTCTACGGGAAGGCGACCCCCGACCGGGGGAACCTGGTGTTCGTGGCCGTGAGCCTGGACCCGTTCGAGGCGCACGAGCCCACCCTCTGCTTTCCGCTCAGCGCCCTGGGCGCCACGCCGGACGACTGCTGGGAAGCGGAGGAGCTGCTGAGCGGCGCGCGCCACCGCTGGCGGGGGTCGGAGCAGCGGGTGCGGCTCGACCCGGAGCACCCGGCGCGCATCTTCTCGGTGGCGGCCTGGCGCCCCTCCGAAGGCCGTCGCGAGTACCACTATCCCGCGGACCCGCGCGTCTCCGAACGGGTGAGGGAGGAGCTGATCCGGCACTTCCGGCGGATCGACCCGGCCCGGTCCCGCCAGTTCGCCGAGGCCTCGGCGGGCACGCGCCTGGTCACCGAGTTCGACGGCCTCGTCGCCCCGTACGGCCTCCGTTCGGGGAACCTCGGCGACGTGCTCGCCGCGGTGTGGGTGCTGAGCTGGATCGTCGTCCACGGGCTCGGCGATCCGCCGGCCGACCACGTGCGGGCGGCGAGGGCCCAGGTGGTGGACGCGGGCTCCCTGGCCGCGCCGTTCGCCGAGCGGCAGAAGATGGCGGAAGGGCTGATCTACCAGTTCATCTTCCTGCACGCGGACTACACGGGGGCGCGCGCCGCCGCGGACCGCGACCGGCTGGCCGGGCTTGCCGGGGTGGCGCGGCAGACGGCGGGGAAGCTGGGCTTCCCGGTCGACGGCGTGCAGCTCACCGCCGCCGGGTTCGTTCCCGCCTGAAGCTTCCCGAGACGCAGCGGAACCGGGAGAACTGCCGCGGTCTCTCTGTTCCCCTGCGTCTCTCGCGTCAAACGTTCTACAATTGTTAGAGTTTCTTGCTATTCTTTCGGCCGAGCGATTATCGTTGGAGCATGCGGAAGATCAACACGCGCCAGTTCCACCGCGGCACGCGCTCCACGCCGCGCGAGATCAACCGGAAGATCGTGCTGAACCTGGTGCGCGAGCGCCAGCCGATCTCCCGGGCGGACCTCGCGCGCCAGATGGAGGTGGGGCGGGGGATGATCACGCAGCTCGTCGACGAGCTCATCGCCGACGACGTGATCGCCGAGGGCGCGACCGCCAACGCGCCGCGCGGCCGCAAGCCGCGGCTGCTCTACGTGCGCACCCGCGACCGCTTCTGCATCGCGGTGGACGTGCGCTTCAGCCACACCCAGGTGGCGCTCACCGACCTCGACGGCCGCCACCTGGCGCTGGAGACGCTGGAGACCCGGCTCGACCCCGCCGCGCTGGTGGCCGACGTGGCCGGGCTGGTGGCGCGCCTCCTCCACGCGCACGGCGGCGCCGAGCGGTGCGAGGGGATCGGGGTGGTGGTGCCGGGGATGATTCACCGGCGCACCGGGCAGATCGTGAACTCGCCGCAGCTCGGCTGGCGCGACGTGCCGCTGCGCGAGGCGCTGGCCGCCGCCACCGGCCTGCGCGTCCTCATCGAGAACGCCCCCATCGCCTGCGCGCTGGCCGAGATGTGGCTCCCGCCCTTCGCGCACGACGGCGTCGACAACTTCGTCTACGTGACGGTCTCCGACGGCGTGGGCGCCTGCGTGGTGGACGACGGCGAGGTCTTCCGCGGCCACGGCGACACCGCGGGCGAGTTCGGCCACCTCCCGCTCAGCCTGGACGGGCCGCGCTGCATGTGTGGGCTGCGCGGCTGCCTGGAGGCGTACACCAGCAACCTCGCCACCCTCGCCCGCTACTTCGGCCTCGACGCCGCCGACGCGGTGGACCGCGAGGCGCTGCGCGGCCGTGGCTTCGGCATCGAGGAGCTGATCGCCCGCGTGCGCGCCGGCGACGTACGCGCGACCGGGGCGCTGCTGGAGACGGGGCGCTACCTGGGGATCGGGCTGGCGGGGATCATCACCGCGCTCTCACCCGCGCGGGTGCTGGTGGGAGGCGAGATCACCGCGGCGTGGGACGTGGTCGGCGAGCGGGTGATCGAAGGCGTGCGCGAGCGCGCCATCACCCGCGCCGCCGCCGAGACCCCCATCCTCGTCGCCCCCGCCGGCGACGCGCCGCGGCTGCGGGGCGCCACGGCCCTGCTCGTCGCCCGGCGCTTCGCTGCTCCCAAGGTTGCGTAAGGTTGACGCAGAGACGCAGAGGAACTGAGAGAACAGCTGCGTTCTCTCGGTTCCTCTGCGTCTCTGCGTCAAATGGCTTTTGCCGAGTCAATCTCCGAGCGACACCCCGAGGCGCCGCGCGGTCCGCACCACCTCGCCGTCGACGGGAACGCGCTTGATCTCGGAGAGCGCCTCGCCCAGGGGGATGCTGCGCACCGAGCTCCCCTGCAGCCCCACCATGCAGCCGAAGTTCCCCAGCTCCACCGCGCGCACCGCCGCCGCCCCGAAGCGCAGCGCCAGGTTGCGGTCGTAGGGCACCGGCGTGCCGCCCCGCTGGATGTGGCCCAGCGTCAGCGGCCGCGTCTCCTTCCCCGTCGCCTGCTCGATCTCCACCGCCAGCCGCTCGGCGATCCCGCCGTAGCGCCCGGTGCCCTCCACGTAGCTCGGCGTGCCGCCGGCGGCGCGCGCGCCCTCGGCCACCACGATGATGCTGAAGCGGCGCCGGGCGGCCTCGCGCTCGGCGATCTTGGCCGCGATCCGTTCCACCGAGTAGGGGATCTCGGGGATGAGGATCACGTCCGCCCCGCCCGCCAGGCCGCTCTCCAGGGCGATCCAGCCGGTGTGCCGCCCCATCACCTGCACCACCATCACCCGCTGGTGCGCCTCGGCGGTGGAGTGCAGGCGCCCGATGGCCTCCGTCGCCACGTCCACGGCGGTCTGGAAGCCGAAGGTCATGTCGGTGACGCCCAGGTCGTTGTCGATGGTCTTCGGCACGCCGACCACGCGCAGCCCCTTGAGGAAGAGGCGGTGCGCGATCTTCAGCGAGCCGTCGCCGCCGATGGCGATCAGCGCGTCGATCTCCAGCGCCGCGAAGCGCTCCATGATCTCGTCCGACGGGTCGGTCTGCCCCCACGTGCCGTCGGATTCCCGCACCTCCAGCCCGAACAGGTTGCCGCGCGAGGTGGTGCCCAGGATGGTGCCGCCCAGGTGCGTGATCCCGCGCACCCGGTCGGCGCAGAGGTGCACGATCCCGGGCTCGCCGTCGACCTCGTCGTGCAGCAGCCCCATGTAGCCGCGCCGCAGGCCGAGCACCTCCCACCCGTTCGCCAGCGCGGTGAGCGTCGCGGCGCGGATCACGGCGTTCAGCCCCGGCGCGTCGCCTCCGCCGGTGTTGATCGCGATGCGCCGGATTTCCCCGGTGTGCTCCATCTCCGCTACAGCCAGTCGATCGCCGGGCGGGCGGGCGGATGCGGAACGCGCGGGCGCTCGTCGGCCTCCGGCCCAACGATCCCGTCGCCGTCGCGGCCGGGGATGCGCGCGGCCTCCACGCGGGTGACGCGGAAGGGGTACCAGTGGCGCGCGCGCTCGGCGTGCACCAGGAGGGGCGCCAGGCTGCCGGGGTGCAGGGTGTAGACGGCCGTGTGCGCGCTCTCCGCCAGCACCTCGACCGGAACGAACAGCTCGCCCAGCTCCCGCTCCGCCAGGTGCCGCAGCTCCTTGGGCGTGGTGAACATCGCGCCGACGAGCTCGCTCATCATCGGAGCCGCGGTGGCATCCGCCTCCACGCCGTCCACGGCGGGATCCGCGGAAGGCGCCGCGTGGGTCCACTGCACCGCGCCGGCCGGTCCCCGCACCTCGGTACCCATACGCTCCTCCATCGATTGCACACCACCGCGCTCGCCGGAATTGGAAGCCATGCTAACAATAATGGAGGAGGAGATCCTCTCGCACAAGCCCTCGACAGCCGCGGCTCATCCTCGTCCTCCTGTAGTAGAACGCTTGATAATGCTGGATTCTGCCCGTCCACTACGTGCGCCTCGCGAGTGGAAACGGTTACATCCCGAAAGCCCGCCTTCGGCTGATTTGTAACGGAATTTTGTCGCAATTGTTAGATTCGCTTGCTATAGTGATTGCCCGCAGGCCGCGGCGCCCTCTCCCTGCGCCTGAGAGCGCAAGCCCTCTCCCGTACCGGGCGAGGGGCTGGGGGTATCGTGAAGCCTGCGAGCAGTTATGCGAACTCAGCCCCTCCTGGCCGGTTCGGGTGGCGCAGGAGGCGGCGACTTTACCTCTCCCGTCCCGGGGCCCGGCACGGGAGAGGTGGCGAGCCCCAGCGAGCCGGAGAGGGCGCTGAGCCTCGGCACACGCGGCATCACGCTTGACCACGACGGAGCGCATGAGCGAATCACGCATCGCGGACGGCGACATCCGCGTCGGGCTGGTCGGCTACGGGCTCGCCGGCTCGGCTTTCCACGCGCCGCTGATCGCCACCACGCCGGGGATGAGGCTGGCGGCGGTGGTGACCTCGAATGCCGACCGCGCCGCGCAGGCCCACGCGCGGCACCCGGGCGTCGCGGTGGTCGATTCCGCCGAGCGGCTGTGGGAGCGCGCCGGCGAGCTCGACCTGGTCGTGATCGCCTCGCCGAACCGCACCCACGTTCCGCTCGCCCTCGAGGCGCTGGAGGCGGGGCTCCCCGTGGTCGTCGACAAGCCGCTCGCCGCCACCTCCGCCGACGCCCGCCGTCTCGTCAAGGAGGCGCGTGCGCGCGGCCTGCTCCTCTCCGTCTTCCAGAACCGCCGGTGGGACGGCGACTTCCTCACCCTCCGCCGCCTGTTGGCCGAGGGCGAGCTGGGGATGGTGCACCGCTTCGAGTCCCGCTTCGAACGCTGGCGCCCGGCGCCGAAGCCCGGCTGGCGTGAGCGCGGCGACCCCGCCGAGGCCGGCGGCGTGCTCTTCGACCTGGGAAGCCACCTGGTCGACCAGGCGCTGGTGCTCTTCGGCCCGGTGAAGGAGGTGTACGCCGAGATCGACCGCCGCCGCCCCGGCGTCGAGGTCGACGACGACGCGTTCGTCGCGCTGACCCACGCCTCCGGCGTCCGCTCGCACCTGTGGACGAGCCTCGTCGCCGCCGAGGACACGGTGCGGATGCGGGTGCTGGGGAGCCGCGCGGCGTACGTGAAGTCGGGGCTGGACGTGCAGGAGGCTGCGCTGCGAGGCGGAGAAAAGCCGGGAGGAGCCGGATGGGGCAGGGAGCCGCCCGAGCGCTGGGGCCGCCTCGGCGCGGGCGAGGAGTGGGTGCCCGTGCCCACCGAGCGCGGCGACTATCCCGCCTTCTACGCCGGGATCGCCGCCGCGCTGCGAGACGGCACGTCGCCGCCGGTCGATCCATCCGACGCCGTGGCGGTGCTGGAGATCATCGAAGCCGCCCGCCGCTCCGTGGAAGGACCAAGGTAATAACCAACGCATGGCAGGACCGCTAACGGTGGTTAAGCCACCCAATCCCGGACCGCCTTTACATCGGACGGGGTATCATCATCCTCGTAGAAGGCGGAACTACGCATGAATTGGGGGATTGGACGATGGCGCAGTGGCTCTATGGTCTTATCAAGAGGAACGACGACGAGCGTGCACCTGATTTCGCGCGGCAAAGTCACCTTAATTGGGCTCGTGCACTGAGTTACGAGGTGTTCCATGAGCATGGCGCCACCTCCACAGCACAATGGAACTCTGTCCGCGCCCACTTCGATGCGGCCGTGAATCCAAGAAACATGGATGGCGTAGACTTGGCGGACATCTTCGAGCCGCTCTTCGCCTCAATGCAATTCAGCGCGTCCCTTCTGTCTCTCGCGTCACGTCCCGAGGTTGATCCATGGGAATGCCCAAGCGCGACAATCAACTGGTACTACGCGAACTACAATGCCTTCAGAGCGATGTTCGCGGCGTGCAACCAGCTTCCAGCAGATACGCACGCCTCAGCGATCCGGAGTTTGAACGGTGGTTTGCGCCGGGTACTTCCCCATCCGTTCGACATGGTCGCGGTTCGACAGGCGGGCGTGGAGTACTCCGATCGGCTACCCCGCTTTCCGCGCGCCGAGCGCGTTGGGGGCGGATTCGCCGCGATCAACGGCGCATTTGTCGAGGACCGGGCGATTGCCCAACGGATGCTCCTGGAGTACCTGCATGGGTCCGCGAACTATTGGGCTGAGGAGACAAAAGAAAAGATCCTCGCCAGAGGTGTGTACAAGAACTTCCGAACCAACGCGGCGAAGGAGGAGCGCGACCGTTTGCTCAAACCTGAGGTGAACTTTCTTGATTGTGCCTACCGCTACCGTGGCAAAGCCAATTACCGCGACGCTATCTTCCTCTCATACGGCCAAGCGCATGCAGGCGCCGGCCTGCCGTTTGTGCGCGATCTAGCTCAGACTGCGCGGTTCGCGACAGTGATGGCGATTGGATACGTAAACCGGCGGGTCGGTCCGGAAGTCGCCCAATGCTTCTCTGTAGACCTGCGCGAAAACTTTCCGGGACTGGAGATGTTCGGGCGCGGCCTACCCTGAGCCAAGCGCGGAGAGATAATTTCGCGCTGGCTGTCCCATTCTGACTTTGGCTAACCGACAAGCCGACACCCGCGTCAGCCGCAGGTGGTCGAGCAGCGCGGTGTTCTCGCGGCGGTCCATGTTCTCGTCCAGCGGCGTGTAGGCGACCGTCAGCGTGTGCGCGCCGGGGGCGAGCGTCACCCGCACCGCCGTCCCGTATCCCCAGTCCTCCCACGCGTTCACGCCGCGCTGCGGCATCACCAGCACCCCCGCCGGGCGGCCGTCCACCAGCAGCGTACGGACGGCCGCCTTCGCGTCGGTGTTGATCGGGCCGTTCCCGTTCGCGTAGCGCGCGTCGACGTCGTACGTGCCACCGCAGCCGACGCGCACCGGCACCACGACCGAGGTGTTCGCGGTGCGCGTGAGGCGGACGTAGCCCTCGCCGCTGAACCCCGCGTGCTCGCGCTCCAGCGGCGCCCCGCGAGGCCGGGCGATCGTCTCCCACCCGCCCGCCACCCTCCGCACCGGCTCGCTCAGAAACGACGTGAGGCCGGCCGAGTCGATCGCGAGCACCTGGTATTCCGCCACGCCCGCGGCCGGCTGCAGTCCCATCCTCGTCTCGCGCGTGGACTGCATCACCTGCCCGTTTCGGTAGATGGCGTAGCGCGCCGAGCCCGGAACCGGCGTCCACGTCAGCGTGTCGCCGCGCAGGGTGGCCGCGGGCGCTTCCGGGGCCCAGCGGTTGGCGACGGTGGTGATCGAACCGGCCGCCCATCGCCCGTTCATCTGGATCTCGAGCGTGTGGGCGCCCGTGAGCGTCGCGGGGATCTCCGCGCGCGCCACCGGCCGCCCGTCCAGCCGTGCGGAGGCGACGCCGTCGCCCGAGCCGCGCACGGTGACGGTGAGCAGGGCGCCGCGGTAGCGCAGGTTCGAGAGCGTCCGCTCGCCGGCGTAGGCGGGGGGCACCATCGGCGCGAGCTCCAGCCGGTCGGCGCGGAAGCGCATCCCGAAGAGCACGCGGTATTGCGTGGCCAGGTTGCCGGCCACGCTCCAGAGCTGGCGGTCGGAGTTCAGCACGGTGCCGTCGAAGTGGCCCGTCCACGCGACCATGTTCTCCTTGTTCGTCAGGAAGAGCGCAGCGGGCCGGTAGATGGAGGCCAGCCCGTGCTCCACCGCCGCGCCGTTCCCCGCCTCCGCCGCCGCCCAGGTCCAGAACGCGTTGACGAAGGGCCACAGCGCCGCGTTGTGGTACTTCGTCATGTTGGGGATGTACGGCCAGAAGGTCGGCACGCCGAAGGCGACCACCGGGGTGTGCATCGACACCGCCGTCGCCCGCGCCGGCTTGGCGACCCCGTAGATGATGGCGAGGGCCTCTCCCAGCGCGTCGGAGCGCGGCGCGAGGGAGGGGAAGGCGCGGCCGTAGCGGAAGGTCGCGTAGTAGCCGAGCCCCGGCTGCCAGAGGCGGACGTTGATGCTGTCGCGCAGCTCGTTCGCCCGCTCCGACCACATCCATGCCGGCTCGCCCAGCGCCTCCGCCATGTCGGCCAGGATGCGCCAGGTGGCGTAGTGCACCACGTTCGTCCCCAGCGCCGCCGAGCGGGCGATGTCGGCCGGCTGCATCCAGCGCGGATAGCTCTGCTCCCTCCAGTCCATGAACGACGTCTCGCCCAGCGCCAGCCCCGTCGCGGGGTCGACGATCGCGTGCAGGTCGGCCTCGGCGGAACGGCGGATCACGTCGTAGGCGCGGCGCAGCCAGTCGCGGTCGCCGGTGACGGCGTAGAGCTCCCACGCCGCCAGCGCCCAGGTCATCCGGTCCGTCGACACCGGCCACGACCCGCCCGTCCCCGTGTCCTGGATGATCCGTCCTTCCGAATCGACCTTGGCTTCCAGGCTCTTCCGCACCGCGTCGGGCGCGACGATGGCGAGCGCGAGCACGGAGGAGTAGGAGACGTCGCGCGTCCACACCCCCGGCCACTTGGCGCCGGCGGAAAGCGCGCCGTCCTCGCGCACGAGCTGCGTCAGCTCCTCGAGCGACATCCGGTAGAGCGCGTCCACCAGCCGTTCGGGCGAGCGGAGTTGCGGGAAAGCGGAGAGGTCCGCGTGCCGCGCCCAGACCGCCCGGCCGGCGGCGTCGCGGGGCCGCGTGTACTGCGCCTCGATGGGGAGGGTGACGGCGTAGATGGAGTCGCCGTCGGGGTCGGTGAGCTCTGACGGAGAGCCGGGGCGGAGCGCGGAGGCGTCCCACGTCAGCGGCTCCGGCATCCCGATCACGTAGACGTGGAAGGCGCGCGAGGTGATCGGCGGTCCCTCGGGCGGATCGTACGCGCCGGTGCGGGCGAAGGAGCGCAGCACCTCGCGCATGTCCAGGCGGAGGGTGACCTGCGCCACCCCCTCCTCGCTGGTGGCATACGCCTCGGGCGTGGGGTCCGCCGGCGGCGACTCCTGCCCGAAGAGGTAGACGGGCGAGACGATGCGGCCGCTGGTGGGGCGGATGTAGACGGTGTGCTGCGTCCCCGGCCGGAACTCGTTGTCCTGCGCGTCGATGCTGAAGCGGAACTGCATCTCCCGCCCCGAGCGCGGATAGGTGGAGACGATGGAGTCGCGCGAGAGCGCCACCGCCTCGAACCGCCCCTGCCGCACCGACGTGTCCGTCACCGTGAACGCGTCCGATCGGAACAGCGTCGACTGCGCCCCCGCCGGCCCCGCCAGCGCGACCGCGAGCCCGAGCGCGCGAAGAAAGTGATTCATGCGCCGTTCTCTCTCCGCGTCTCTGTGTCTCTGCGTGAGCTTGCCGTCCTTCAGTCGTGCTCCAGCCCCAGCCGGTGCTCACGCGCTTCGGTCTCGCGCCCGGCCGGCTCCGTCTCCGCCGGCCGCGCGCCACTGGTGCCCTTGCGCCCCATCCACAGGAAGAGCAGCCCGAAGGCGAGCACCACCAGCCCCCAGGAGAGGTTCACGTTGTGCCCCAGCGAGCGCCGGTAGACCGACGCATCGCTCATCAAGCCGTAGCCCGTGAGCAGCAGCCCCAGCAGGGTGAAGAGCCCGCCGATCGGCAGCCGGATGTCGAGATTCATGGCTCTTCCCCTAGAAGAAGATCAGGTTCAGCACCAGCGTCATCGCCAGCACCACCACCGCCAGCGGGCCCGGCCGCCGGAACCAGGGCTCGCCCTCGTCCTTCGGGCGCTCCGTGAGCGAGTAGACCAGCCCGCGCAGCTCCTCCGCCGGGCGCGGCCGCGTCAGCAGGCTCACCACGATGGTGACGACGAAGCAGGTGGTCCACGCCCAGATCGCGGTCCAGAAGTTCTGCGCCATCTCGCTGGGGTAGGTGTGCATCACCGAGCCCAGCCATCCCCCCTTGATGCCCACACTGGAACCGGCCGGGAGCGAGAGCCCGTGGTGCACCGCCGCCGCCAGCGTCCCCGAGACCAGGCCGGTGAAGGCGCCGTGCCCGGTGGTGCGCCGCCAGAACATCCCCAGCAGGAAGGTCGCGAACAGCGGGGCGTTCACGAAGGCGAACACCAGCTGCAGCATGTCCATGATGTTGTTGAACTGCGTGGTGGCGTACGCCGTCGCCACCGAGAGCGCGATCCCGCCGACGGTGGCCATCCGCCCCATCCACAGGTAGTGCGCGTCGCTCTTCCCCTTCTGGAGGTACGCCTGGTAGATGTCGTACGTCCACACGGTGTTGAAGGCCGTCACGTTCCCCGCCATCCCGCTCATGAAGCTGGCCATCAGCGCGGTGAGCCCCAGTCCCAGCATCCCCGCCGGGAAGTAGTGCCCCAGCATCAGGGGGATGGTCAGGTCGTAGTTCAGCGTGCCGTCGGCCTTGGCGGGGAGGTGGAAGCCGCTGGCGCCGGCCTGCGTGGTCAGCGCGATGGCGATCATCCCCGGCAGGATCACCAGGAAGGGGAACATCATCTTGGGGAAGGCCGCGATCAGCGGGGTCCGCCGCGCGGCCGACATCGAGTCCGCCGCCATGGCCCGCTGCACCACCAGGAAGTCCGTGGTCCAGTAGCCGAAGGAGAGCACGAAGCCCAGCCCCATCGCCACCCCGAACCACTCCACCCCCATCGGGTTGCTCGCCGGGCTCCCCATGTGCTGCCAGCTCTGCGTGTACGCCCCCGCCGCGAAGCCGTGCTGCTGCGCCGTCACCGCCAGCCGCGCGGTGAGGCCGCTCCATCCCCCCACGTCCTGCAGCCCCAGGTAGACGAGCGGGAGGAAGCCGGCCACGATCAGGAAGAACTGCAGCACCTCGTTGTAGATGGCGCTGGTCAGCCCCCCCAGGAAGATGTAGGCGAGCACGATCACCGCGCTCACCAGCACGCTGAAGTTGAAGTCCCACCCCAGCAGCACCCCCAGCAGCAGCCCCATCGCGTACATGCTGATGCCGCTCGAGATCACCGTCATCCCCGCGAAGGTGATGGCGTTGAAGCCGCGCGTCTTCTCGTCGAAGCGGAGCTTGAGGTACTCGGGGACGGAGCGGGCGCGCGAGCCGTAGTAGAACGGCATCATGAACACGCCCACGAACACCATCGCCGGGATGGCGCCGATCCAGTAGAAGTGGCTGGTGGCGATCCCGTACTTGGCCCCCGACGCCGCCATCCCGATCACCTCCTGCGCCCCCAGGTTGGCGGAGAGGAAGGCGAGCCCCGCCACCCACGCCGGGATCGACCGGCCGGAGAGGAAGAAGTCGGTGGACGAGCGCATCTGCCTGCGCAGCGCCACCCCGATCCCCAGCACGAAGGCGAAGTAGAGGGCCAGGATGACGTAGTCGATGGCGTGCAGCTGGATTTCCGTCACGGAGGTGCCCCGGGTGATTGGGGAGGATGGAGATAGGGGATGGGGATGTCGCTCTCTGCGTCTCTCAGTTCCTCTGCGTCTCGCGCGAAGCGCCCTCCATCGCCATGCCGTACCTGGCGGCGCCCAGCAGCGCGGCCCGCGGCTCCAGGATCACGTGCACGGAGATGCCTTCCATCAGCCGCGACATCGGCCCCTTGCGCAGGAACCCCTCGCGGAAGGCGCGCCCCCGCAGCACCGGGAGGATGCGCGGCGGGATCCCGCCGCCCAGGTACACGCCGCCGGTGGCCAGGCCGCGCAGCGCCGCGTTCCCGGCCTCCGCGCCCAGGATCGAGGCCAGCAGCCCCAGCGTCCGCCGGCAGACGGGGCACCCGTGCTCGCGGCCCAGCCCCGCCTCCACCAGCGCCGGCGTCACGTCGCCCCCCGCCGCCAGCCGCGCCGCGAGCGCCGCCGGCGGAGGCCGGTCGGGCGCGCGCGCGGCCAGGAAGCGGTAGAGGTTGGCGATCCCGACCCCCGAGCACACCCGCTCGTAGCTCACGTGGCCGTGCACCCGCTGCAGCTCGGCGAGCAGCCGCCGCTGCAGCGCGTTCCGCGGCGCGAAGTCGGTGTGCCCGCCCTCCGTCGGCAGCGCGACGAAGCCGTCGGGTCCGGGGACCAGCAGCGCCTCGCCCAGCCCGGTGCCCACCGCGACCACCGCGCGCACGCCGCCGGGGTCGGACTCGCCCTCCAGCAGCGGCGTCACCTGGTCCGGCCGCAGGTGGGGCAGGGCATAGGCGGTGGCCTGCAGGTCGTTTACCAGCAGCACCTCGTCCACCCCGAGCACCTCCGCCAGCCGCGCCGCGTCCAGGCACCAGGGAAGGTTGGTGATGTGCGCCACGCCGCCGATCACCGGCCCCGCCACGCTGAACGCCGCGCGGTGGACGGCGCCCGGGTGGGTCGCGCGGAAGGCCGCGACCACCGCCTCCAGCGTCGCGTACTCGCGGCTGGGGAAGACCGCCTCCGCCACGATCCGCGCGGATCCACCGCTCTCCGCCACCAGCGCCAGCACCGTCTTCGTCCCGCCGATGTCGCCGGCCAGCAGCAGCCCGTCTCCTCTTCTCGGCGCCTGCGCGGGGCGCAGCGTGCCGCTGTCGGGGGCGGAAAGATGGCCGGGGCGGGGAGAGGTCAAGAGCGCTGCGAGTGGTTGGGCGGTGGGCGGACGAGCGAACCGGCCGGCACTTCGCGGGAGGCCGCGAGCTCAGCCGATGCGCATTTGTCAGCTTTCTTAACAAAGATGGAGCCAGAATAAGGACGCTCTCCCGCCTCCGCAACCCTTTCTTCCGCTCGCGATATGCGATTGCGGACATCACGCCGGACAACGCGTTGATTTCGTGTACCTTGCTCGCACCGCCCACGGACGGCATTTTCCTCGCTGGCGTCGCAGCGTGGCTGTTTTGGACGTCGTAGTGACGAATCCTCCCCGTGTCGTATCCGGGCCCCGATACGCCGTCGCCGGGCGCCCATCCCCCCACCAGCGGTCAGCCGTTGCGAAAGATCGATCCGCGCAACTTCCAGCGTGCCACGCGCACGACCACCAAGGACATCAACCGGCAGATCGTCCTGAACCTGGTGCGCGAGTACCAGCCCATCTCGCGCGCCGACCTGGCGCGGCGGATGGAGGTGGCGCGGGGGATCGTCACGCCGCTGGTGAACGAGCTGATCGAGCAGGGGCTGCTGGTGGAGGGTGCCACCGGCGCCTCCGCGCGCGGCCGCAAGCCCACCCTTCTCCACGTGCGCGCGCACGACCGGCTCGCCGTGGCGATCGACGTCCGCCTCTCCGAGACGCAGCTGATGCTCTCGGACTTCAGCGGCCGCGCGCTCTCCACCGAGCTGCTGGCGACCCCGCCGGAGCCGGCGGAGCTGGTGGAGGCGCTCGCCGCGCGCATCCGCCGCCTCCTCGACGCGCATGCCGCCGAGGGCGTGTGCCAGGGGATCGGCCTGGTGGTGCCGGGGATGGTGGACCGCGTCACGGGAAAGCTGGTGAACGCGCCCACCCTCGGCTGGCGCGACGTGGACCTGCGCGGCGCGCTCGAGGAGGCGGTGGGGCTCCCCGTGCACGTGGAGCGCGACGCCGTGGCGTGCGCGCTGGCGCTGATGTGGATGGGCCAGGCCGGTGCCGGCGGCGCGGACTCCTTCGCCTACGTCACCTTCTCCGACGGCGTGGGGGCGGGGCTGGTGATGGGCGGCAACGTGGTGCGCGGCCACCGCGACGCCGCGGGCGAGTTCGGGCACATCCCGCTCTCGCTGGAAGGGCCCGCCTGCCTCTGCGGGTCGCGCGGCTGCTGGGAGGCCTACACCTCCAACACGGCGGTGGTGGCCCGCTACCTGGGCCGCGAGCTGGCCACGCGCGAGAGCTACGCCCAGGTGCGCGAGACGCGCCTCACCGTCGCCGACGTGGTCGCCCGCGCCCGCGCCGGCGACGCCGCCGCCCGCACGGCGCTGGAGGCGACCGGGCGCTACGTGGGGCTGGGGCTGGCGGCCATCGTCAACGCGCTGAACCCGGCGCGCATCGTGGTCGGCGGCGAGATCGCGGCGGGGTGGGACCTGATCCGCGCCCAGGTGCTCGCCGCGCTCGCCGAGCGCACGCTCACGCAGGGCGCCGCCGCCACCCCCGTGATCCCCGAGCCCAACGACCCCCAGACTCGCCTGCGCGGCGCCGCCGCCCTCGTGGTCGCCCCCGTCTTCGCCGCCCCCACCGTCGGCTGATGGACTCTCCCTTCCCTCTGCGTCTCTGCGTGATGCCCGTGGTTGACTGAGCCGGCGCTCCGGTTTATCTTCGGAACCCCGCTTGAAAACGACGCGCCTTAATCCTCCGCGCAGGGGTTGACGCCCCTGGTAAGCGGGGTTAGCTTATTGGGCTGTCGCTCAAACGGTGGCGGGACGGCGAGGGTGACCCGAAACGTTTAGTTTCGCCCCTTGACCGGGTTCCGTAAGTGGTTTAGATTGATGGAGTTGAGCTGACGGACGGCCGCCCGGAGTTGAGAAAAGAAGGTGACTCCGAGGGGTTGACGGGCTGGTTGGACGAGGTTAGACTGAAGGACTTCGCCGCGGCTGGGCGAGTAAAACGCGACGCACCGGGTGAAGCCGGGCGATTGCCTTGGAAGGAAAGAGCGAGTCAGCGGCTCGCGTGTGGTTTGACAATCAGGGTATTGAGGAGTGC
>Ga0207694_10000149_pt1 | contig 72036 bp, 120 predicted proteins | sample KBSC34metaG_FD_184353 | JGI IMG/M metagenome (GOLD analysis project Ga0207694, IMG submission 184353) | Corn rhizosphere microbial communities from Kellogg Biological Station, Michigan, USA - KBS C3-4 metaG (SPAdes) (version 2) | ecosystem: Host-associated > Plants > Roots > Rhizosphere > Soil... | reverse complement strand
GGGATCCTTTGATCCGGGGTGAAGATGCGCTCGTAGGGCACCACAATCGAGATGTAGTCCGCTCCAGGCCAGATGACTCCAGAGGTGCCGGGGGTGGTCACACCGGAGTTGCAGGTGGTCGCTGCCGCCACCGTATTGCGGCGATTGAGCGCTCGCGGAGTCTGCGCCGTGCCCCCTGAGCCAGTGGTGGTGCGCTGTTGCATCTGCAAGCGGATGCGAACGTCCTGAGCTACGCCCGAGGTGATCGTCGGAGCGATCGTCAGGCGTACTGAGTGAATCAAGATCGAGACGCCAGCAGCCGCGACGAACTCCCAGATGTCCTGCACCGCGTTGGTGATGGTGGTGTTCTCGAAGCTGACCGTATACATCAAACCGTTGGCAGCCATGGAAGCCTCTTAGATGAAATGCCTGACGTAGTTGGGATATGGGAGACGGGCGAAAGCACTTGAGCCGGCAGCAGCCTTCACAGCGAGGATGTATCCGGCGCCAATATTGGCGGAGCTACTTGTCCATGTGGTGGTGACGCCCGTCGTCCCGACGTTCTCTTGATACTCGATACCACCGGTCATGAAGAACCGACCATCGGCATTCGATATGGATCCCGGAAGGGTGAAGCCAGAGCCCGCTGTGTAGGTAAGCGACCGACCACCACTAACACCCTCGTCATCCCAGAAGAGGGCGATGATGTCATCACCGGTTACGCTTTGACTGGCCGTAGCACCACCGGTGTGATTGGTGACTCCCGTGGACTCACTGGTGTATCCAGAAGCATCGATTGCAGAAGCCGTGGCTCGTCCAGAAAGGCCGATCACCGCTAGGAAGGCTATGTCAGCGGAAGCGAAGTTAGCTGTGAAGGTCTGGGATGCACTCACCGTGGGGTTGGTGACCGTATAGCAATAGGCTCTGGAGTTTGTGCCGGTGATCGTCTGAGGAGTGGTGCTCGGATGCGCCACCCAGGTATTTGAGGAGCTATCGACAAAGCTACTAACCGTGTTACTGGCAGGCACCACGATAATAGAGGCTAGGAAGTTCGAGCCGCTGAAGTTTGTGGCCGCTGAAGCTAGCGAGCTGGCCGCTGCCGTAGTTGCCTTGACTCCCTGGTTGAAGGCCATTACTGCACCGTGACCGGGTAGGCAATAACCTCAACACCGTTTGCATTAAACATATGGATCCATCCGGTGGCGCCGGCGACGAATCCATCGTTTCGGTACGTGAACACAGCGTTGGTATCAGTCCATGCTGTCGGGATCTGCACCATGAACTTGGTCGATGAGGCGTAGACGGCATTGTCTGTCATTACGCAGCGCTGGAGGGTCGTATCGACATACGAACAGTCCATCCAGACGGAGCACTGATTGCCGATTCCGTACTGGTCTAGCCCATCAAATATCGAGATCGCCCAGGTTATGGCGTTGGAAACGTTGTCGTTATTATTGCAGTACCCAGCTGAGCCAGTTAGTAGGACCCCGCTGCCATCGTAGACCTTCCCCCCGACATTGTCCTTGCCATTGATGATGACTTGGTAGACACCGTTGGTGGCGCCGACAGTTCCTAGCTTATAGGCGTACTCGTCGGTGTTCCATACGTTGGCGTTGAGGGGCGAGATGACAGTCCCGAAAGTCTCCTGGCTATAGGATGTCCCGGTCGTAGCCGTGACGTAGCCCGAGTCGCCTCCCGTGTCGATCCCTGATGCATTCGGACGGATTGTCTGATAGACGTGCGGAGATCCAGTGTAGGCCGCTCCACCTCCAGCACGGGCATGCTTGAAAATGAAGGCGTTCTGCACCGACCCGACCGTCATAGCCCAGTATTCTTTACAGAAGATGTAAATCGACTGGGAGTTTGGGACATTGTTCCCAACTCTGGGGAAGGCGGAGGCGTTTGTGGAGGCGTTGACTGGGTAGATACACTTGAGGCTCTTGGTGCCACTGAACGCCCGGTCGTTCGCGACCTGGACGGTGGCAATACCATCATTGCCCAAGTTGGCCATGCCGCAGGCAAGGTAGCTATCTCCTATGTTCTGCCCTTCGAAGTCATTCCAATACAGCGGAGCAGCGGTGGCCTTGGATCCAAAGCCACCTACTGCTCGATGTACTGTGAGAACACCACTGCTGATGAAGGCGCCATCGCCTTGCACACTGTTGTATCCCCGGTTATGGGCTCCGAACCACATGGGATCAGGTGGCGTACGTCAAGCTGTACTGCTGCACGGTCATGGACCCGGTAGCAACCGTCTGGGTGAAGAACATGTCGAAAGTGTTCGACACAGTCGAATCGAAGCCAGCCCCGGCCGCCACACCACCACTCACCGGCAACGAGAAGATTCCGTTGCTTCCGGTGCTGGCCGTGGGAGAGCCCACTACCGCGATCGAGGACCAGACGCCCTGTCCAATGATGGTCGCGTTGGTGGAGTTACCGATCGTGCGCACGGTCAACTCGATGTCGAGCCACCACGGCACGTTGGTCTGCTGAGTGGTGTTCAGGCTCATGGCCTGGGAATCAAAGACCACCGCTGAGCCGACACGTATGTCAAACCTTGCGGTGCCCGGCGTAGTCGCTACGCAGGAGATGATTCCGCAGGCGCGGATGTTGAACCGGTCGCCAATCTTCAGATAGTTGGCGGGGAAGGTGAAACGGGCTGCCGGCGGAAGGCAGGAAGCTGCCGCCGCAGCGGTCAGCGCGGATCCTGCTACCTGGGCAGTGACTAGGGTTTGGCACCAGCTATTGCTAGACATAGATCCTTACCAGAGTTTGGCCACGAGGGCGCTAATAGCGAACGAGGGAGTGATGTTGGTCGCCACCACCAGAGGGGTTTGTAGAATGATCACGCCAGCGCCCACAGAGGAGGTGTTGACGGGAGATCCGTTGGCGGAAGTCGTAGACAGCGTGACCGCCGTTCCGGAGACCGTGCCGATGTAGTAGACAGTCCCTTCCGTTAGACCGGAAGGTAGGGTGCCGGTAGCGGTCGGGTACACAGAGGCCCGGTTGTTGACCGAGAAGGAGGAATTAGGGACCGTTAGGACGCCGGGAGAGGCCGAGGTAGCGGTGAATTCCAGGGCTGGTCCCGATCCAACCGTACCGGAGGCCAGGAGCGTTCCGGCGCCCGAGGAAGCCAGTCCAATGCCGAAGTGGGTGATCGTGTCGCCGGTCGCGCCACACTGCGGGAAGTTGATCGCAGCGGTGTTGCTTACGGTTGCCGGTGAGGTTCCCGAGACCGTGAACCCGCCCGTAGTTCTAGCTACCGCAACACGACCGTAGTTGGTGTACGCGGTCTCATTGGTCGTCTGAGATCCCCCTTCACCCGGATCCCCGTTGTGAAGAGAGACATAAAGGCTAGTCGCGGGAGATGTCGCTGTGTTATCAGCGATATTCGCCCAGTTGACGGCCTGAAAGATGAGCTTCAGGACGTTGGATTGTGTGCCGTTGGCAAAACTCGCCATGCAGGATGACTCCGTAAGGAACCGAAGTGGCGTAAGCCCTGCATGGGGCAGCCAGAAAGATGCGCTACTGTATCGCTATCCGCCAGCAGCCGTCGAGAGGGCATTATTCACAGAATAGGCCCACTCTCGCCACGAACGGCCTTGCGGATAGGGGATGTCGAATGGAGTTAGAGTCGGCTCCTGGGCAATCTGTGTGGCCCAAAGCTCGAAGGCTGCCTCCTCCATAAGGTACGGGAGGGGAAGGATATGGGCCATCACGTAGGTGAAAGCATGGGCCCAAGTCAGAAGCTCCATCCCGGTTGGGTTAACAATGTCAACGTGGAAGCTGGCCGAACGGGTACCGCCGAGGCTCCCGAGGGCTACTGATCCAGACTGGAGGACCCCAGCTGACACTTCAGCACTTGCCGCCCTTCTTCATCGGCGTACCCACCATCGAGCCCATGCCGCCACCCATTCCACGGGGCTTCATCGGCTGCTGTCCCATCGAGGGAGTACCGCCTGCGGGAAGCCCAGGGACTCCTGGCTGAGGCCGACCCATTCCTTTCCCACCGACCATCGCCGGAGAGTGACGGACTTTCTTCATCCCGATGACCGGAGCGCGAGGCATCCCGGTAGGACGAGCGATCCCGCCTCCTGCGAAGTAGGACTTGTGCCCCTCGTTCTTGTGAGGAGGGGCATGATGTTTGTAAGGGTGACCAGCGTTCGGATGATGTAGGCCAATCGGCTTGCTCTCGATCCTGTGGCTACTCTTGAAATGGTTATGGACCGGTCCGCCCTTGGCTTTACGGATCTTGCCGCCGCGCCGGGCCTCAAGATGCTCTCCCTGCTCAGGCTCCCGATGGGTATAGCCTTCCTGATTCTCATGCGGCTCAGCATCCTCACGCTTGAAGTGCCCGCCCTTGGCGAAGGCCAGGTGATTGCCAGGGAACCCCACTTTTAAATCGGGGCCCTTCTCTCCTACTGTCGGAGTTGGGATCTTGGCTGCGGGGATGGACTTTCCCGTCTTGGCATCGGTCGGACCCTTGACTCCACCACCCTTGGCGAATTTCGGCTTGCTACGGGTATAGCCGCCCACATGGGTCATGCCTTTATTGGCCGATCCATGGAAACCATGTTCCGGTAGGAAATCCCAACCTGATCGCATCTTTCCCATTAGGCCCCTCCTGAGTCTCCAGATTGGATGATCTCAAAGGTCACTGACCCAGTGCTAGCTGTCACATTCGCTCGTAGTGCAGTGAAGGGTGCGGTGATCGTGGTACTAGCCGCAGCGCTTCCTGATGCAATCGGAGCAGTGATACCTCCGCCGTTCCAGGTAGGTGCCACTGCTGGGTTATATGGATCATCCATCGTTGCATCCACGGAATACGTGGCAGTTGCGCTGATAGAGACCGAAATCCGGATATTCGTCGGACTGGCACGCCAATCCAGCGGTACGATCTGGGTCCCCGTCCCCGTAATAGTGAAGCGGATCGGCCGCATTCAAGCCCCTTAGAACTGGGTATTACCGAATACCAGATGCGGAGTTAGATTCGTACCCTGAGCCCAGTTGTACTGCGAGGGGTTCACCTGCAGGTACACACGAGTCGAGCCGTTAGCGGCCGTTTGCAGCGCATAGGTACCTCGCACATCACCCGTGGCCGCAGTCGTAGGCCAGGTCAGATCTGCCTTGGTGAAGCCCGTATTGGCTGACACCTGAGCATCATTGACCGCCACGTTCATGTACGAGAACGTGTCCGCGCGAAGATTCAGCCCGACCACACCGTTGGCAGTAGCCTGAGTTCCGATATTCACGTTACCGACTAAAGAAGCCACGCCCGTCACAACCGACTTGATGGACTTGAAGGCCTTCTTACCCACCACCGCAGTAGTGCCGTTCAGGGTGATCGTCTCGGTCATGGGGATACCGTAGACATCCCATCCCGAAGTAGTCAGCGTCACCGTGGTATCACCCGCGTTGGTGCTGACATAGGAGAGGACACGAGACAGACCCTGGCGAGGATCGAACAGGATGGTTGCTCCGTCCTGCTGATACGGCCAGTACGCGATCCCCGGAGTAGGTCCGTACAGGTTAGCGTTGCCGATTCCACCGTTAGTTACGGCAGACTGGGCAGCGTTGGCGACATACAGGTAGTGGTTAACGTAGTCGATCGCCAGAACCTGAGTGATCAGAGGAGCCGTGCCCCCCGCGTTGCCCGCATTCGCCACGATAATGTACTGGCCGGGAGAGAACATCAGCTCCGGTTGCACATGGTTCGTGGTCTGCAGCTGGACGATCTGGTTCTTGTTGACCGTCTGGCCGGCATACTGCACCGGCACCACACCGTAGCCAGGACCCTGAGTCGTAGACAGGGTGACTGTGGTCGAGGTGAACGTCGTTCCGGCCACCATGCCGAAATCCAACGTCAACGGAGCGACGGTGACCGTTGATGCCTGAATTCCTGGCGGGGTGTAGAACCGATTTCCGTAGACATCGGTCGTCAGGACCCAAGGAGCGAGCGGCACGTTGGCTACGGCCGATTGGACCGTTCCAGATGCCAGAGTCAAAGAAGTACCGGCCGTGGCCGAGGCGCCTTGAGCCGCCACTACGTTGTTCGTAGCGGAAGCAGTCGGGAAGCCGTCCACCGTGCAGATATAGTCGCTCGCGTTCAGCGCATAGATGCGGTTGGGGAAGGCCCCCTGCGTCATGGCAAAACGATCGTCCGTGACGGCCGTGCCGTCCATGAAGGCACTTGGACCGGCCTCGAAGTCTCGGTTCTGGATCGGACTCTGGTTCCCGATCGTAGCGATCGGTCCAGGAACTACGGAAAGAGCCATTCGGGTCTCCTATTACAGGCCCGGCGTGCCCCAAAGCGCGCGCGGATCAGTCCAAGAGTGCGGCGCATAGCGCTCACCCAACTTGTACCGGGCGGAATCAGTCTCGAAGTCGCCCTCCATGGAGCGCTCCACACCTCGGCGCCGGACCATCTGCAGGCCCATCTTGACGCTCTCCTTGCTCGCCAGGATGAACCAGGCCGAGTTGGAGGTGAGACGCGCCAGGTTGGCCTGGCCGCCCTTGAGTAGGCCCATGGCCGGGACCGGGTTGATGTCGTTCACTATCGCTCCAGTGCGCAGGACGCTCTTCAAGAGCACCTCACCCTGGAGTAGGTTGGATGGGCTTAGGACCAGCTTATAGGGCTCCACGCGGATCTTGCGGCCCGTGGAATCCACCGCGCTTCGCATTTGAATGAGCAACTGCTCAAGCGAAGTCTGGGAAAGAGCCGCCGCAGAGCTGAGCTGGTTCGAGAATGTCAAACCGCCGTAGATCGGATGCGAGGGATTCACCAGCGAGACGCCGTCCCCACCAACATAGGCGGAGTTGAAGGCGCGGTTGATGGTGTTGGCACCCAGAAGCTCCTGAGTCTCGATCAGGGACTGGGTCGCGTGCTCCGCGAAGATCTTGCCGATTCGGATGTGGTCGCCGTCCTCAGCCAGGACCTTGGTGATGGCGAAGGCCATACCGTAGACCTTGTAGACGTAGCGCTGAATGAACAGCGTGCCGCCCTGCTGGTAGACGTACGGCTGACCGTCCGGGACTTCCGGGGCCGCCGTGAAGCCAAACAGCATCGGCTCCTCGTGGTAGGCGCGGGCAGTACCCTTCACTTCCGTGAAGACTTCCTCCCACTCGTTCTTACGCTGGAGCATGACACCGTCATGGACCTTATTCAGGATCGGCTCGACAACCGCCTTAAGGTCTGAACTCCGAATTGGTGCGGCCATTTAGAACTACTCCGATTAGATAGCGACGAAGGAGGCGCCGACCTGACGGAAGGCGATCTTCACGTAGAGATCCGGGAAAGCATCCGAGACGTTGCCAACCGGGCTGGAGGTGTCAGGAGCCTGGACCACCATGAGCTGGCCCTGGTTACCGGCAGTAGCGATCAAGCTAACCGCCAGTCGCTGCGCGCTCTGGCCGACCGGGACCGCGTTACCGGCAGGGTTACCACCCACACCAAGGTCAGCGGCGTTCAGGTTGAACTGCAGACCGGTCAGAGCAGGGAAGGCCGCCGTGGTGAGGCCCGAGATAGTGGATACCGCAGCATCCGCCTGGATCTGATACACGTTCTCCGGGTCATCCCAGACATAGGCGATGGTGTACGTGCCGGGATAGGTCTGCAGGCCCGAAGTCCAGAACTTCGAGTATTGCCGGCGACCGTTGATATCGGTGTACTCCACACCGGCGAACGAACCCAGGAGCTTGCAGAAGCCGTTACCGGCCGCCGATCCTGAGTTGGTGCCGCTAGCCGTCATCTGGGCGGGCAGAAGGACCAACTGGTTGGTCGCGACAGTCGCGCCTACCGCAACCGAAACCGCCGTACCAGCAGTGCCGCCTGCCTGGAAGGTCGGAACGCTCACAGTAGTGGAGTTGGCACCACGTGCCAGCATCACGGGGGAGCCGTAATAAATGGCCGGAGTCTGACCTGACAGCAGGACGTTCTCGTACTGGTTCGAACGCGCCTGACCGCTCGGGTGCCACCGCGCCAGCAAGCCATATGGAGTCTGCGTAAGTGCCATGTCTCGTTACTCGGTGAAGGTAGGTTCGCGGCGCTGCCGCGCGTTGAGGAAATCTGCAGTTCCGTCGCCCAGGTACACGTCAGCACCGCCTTCTCGTGCCATCTCTTTCACGTACCTGGCGGTGTCTCGGACACGCTCCTCTTGCTCATACGGACGCTCGTGGTGCGCGACCTTCATATAGGCCTGGTAGAGATCGCTTGGCAGCTTGAAGAGCACCATCTCCTTGTGACCGATGCAGCCAGCGAACTGGCCCTGGTCGATCGTGATGTGCTGTAGGCCGGGCATCTCTTCGGGAGTCACGCGCTCGTAGCCCATGGCCTCACGGTGCGCGATCGGGTCATACTGATTGGTGGTCGAAAGCCAGCAACAGTGGTACCCCGGAATCTCCGGGGGTTGAGGAAGAACGTTGTTGAACATCTCGGTGCGGAACCGCGCGATCATCTCGGCCTTGGATAGCCCGCGTTCATCCGAATGAGGCTTGCGCTGGTCGGCTGCCTTGGTGTTCTCGTACTTCTCGGCGGTGCGCCCCGAGCGCTCACGCTCGATCAGGATTTCACTGGCGTCAGTGTTCTTGGCCATCTCAGTTGACTCCGTTGTCACGATCGTGTTGATCGAAGTACTTGATGTACTCCGCTTGCTCTTTCTTATCGGCGGCGGACAGGCCAGGACCCCACAAACCAAGGTCACGTAGAGCCTGAACTCGCTCGGCAGAAAGTCGCTTCGTGGTTGCACCCGCATTCGCTTGCCGGCCGGAGCCGGCGACAGCAGGACCCTTAGCAACGCGCTTTTCAGCCTGTGGAGCTGCTTTTTGCGTTGGGGCCTGTCGTTGCTGAGTTTGCTGAACCGTCGTGTCCAATTCGTCTTCCAGATCGCCTCCCTCACCTTCGCCAAACAGATGTGGGAGGGCGGCACGTCCACGTCTGTCTAGTTCTGACCAGTACTCAGGTTCGCTTGCGTGGAACCGCCCCTCGGCTTGCATCGCGAGATCAATCGCGTGGAGGACTGCGGTCTCGCGGTTTGCCGGTCCCTCCTGGGAGAATTTCAGCCAGGGCTTATCGGCGCTGAAGCGAGCTGCGAGTTGGTTGATTTCAGCCTGCCCAGGAAGGGGCTGCTGCTTGGGTCGCTGGGGCTGGGAAGCCCGCTGGGTGATCGCCTGCTGGAGGCGGTCTTTCTCCGTCTTTAAGACGGAAGCCCTGGAGAGGGCTTGTTCTCGAATTAACCTTGCCTGTCGGAGAGCCTCGCTGTCGCCCTGCGTGAGGGCTTGAGACTCAAGCGATAGAGCTTGGTCAGCATCATTCTGGTATTCGGTAAGGCGTCCGTCAATAGTTAGGAGCCTCGTCTCCAGAGCAGATCCCTCCAGAGCAGCCAACCGCTGCATGATCTCGAAGTTCTGCTGGAGGGCGAAATCCCTCTCTTCACGAAGTCGGCGGGCGGCCCTACGATACTGGTCCTGCCGTTGCTTACGGGACTTCTTGCCGTCATGACGCTGATGTTCACCGGCTCCCTTGCCCTCGGGATCCTGGCCTTGATCATCTATCTCGGCCTCGCCACCTTCCGCAAGCCGTACTTCCTCGACTGGCTGACGGGCGCCTTCATCTTCGTCAGCGGCTCCTTCTGCCTTCTTTCCACCGCCACCATCCTCACTGCCATCTTCAAGGCCTTGGTGACCCTCTTCTCCTAGCTGGCTCTCCATCTCCAGCTCATCGTCATCGCCAGCCCCAATGTGGGCGGCGGCTCGTGCAGTTGCCATGACTCATACCCGTGGTTGATAATGTTGCTGCGCGAGCGACCTCTCAAACCGACCGGGAGTTAGCAACCAGGCCCAGGCCCCTCTTCCCCGAGGGGCCTGTTCTTTTTTCAGTCCATCAACCATTCCCCTTCCGGGGTGTTTTCTCTCTTGGCCTTCAAGGACTCTTTGAGAACCCTGGCCATCAGGATGAGATTCTCCAAGTTCGCCTCCTCAGCCTGAGAGTCCTGAACAATGTCCGGGAAAGCGCCACGCAGATGAACAGAGCCCTCTTGGAATAGTTTGGCGAATTGTAGGAACTGTCTACGGATCTCAGAAATGCTGAGGCCATCCACCTGGCTCGAATAGGAAGGATTCCCGCCAGTGAATAGCCTTACCTTGGATCCATTGCCATTCACTGCATGAGTCGCATCAATTTGCGCTCTCTTTAACGGTCCTACGATGCTCATAGATAACTGGTGATCGCTAGCGCTACGCTCGCATCCTCGATCTTGCAGATCTGCTGTAGGTGATCGAACACCACGAAAACGATCTCCTCCTCTTCGTTCAGCTTCACCGAGAAGCGGTTGCCGCCGAACCGAGGGATCTGTAGGTAGTCACCGACTTGGAAGGACGGGCCCTCGGGCCAGGGGCGACCATCCGCGTAGTGGAAGGCATGGGGGCTAATAGCCACCACCTTGCCAACCGTACACAGCTGAACCTCTGACTCCTTGGCAGACTGGGTCAGGAAGATTCCGCCTTTGGTTTTGGCCATAGCCCTACGGACCTGAACAATGTAGTTGGTCAGGAGAGGGACACGTCCATGACGGACTTCCGGGAAAGCCTCTTCTACAGATCGGTAGTCGTAGGAGATGGCGTGGGCAAGATTGACGCCTGACATTATTTGAATTCCTCTTCTTCGTTCTCCGCCAGGAGAACATCACGAACGATCTTCAGGGCCTCATTGAGGCCAACGTACTTTCCCTGGCAGTACCCGAATAGGTATTCCGGGGGCAGGTCCATAGAGGGCCGCCGGGAGGCGCATTGAAGCTTCGCCTCCTCGATGGCCTTATGAAGTTGGTCGATCAGCTGCTTCAAGTGAAGAGCTTCTCCAGCTGTTCAGTCTTAGCAGCCTGCCCTTTCTGGTAGGGCATCCACTCGCAGAAACGGCCTTGAGGTTTTTCATCGCCGTCCTGAACGAGAGTCACACTGGTACGCGAATAGGGCACTCCGTTGGCGTCGAATACGACCAGATTCACCATCCGGTCTGTCCAGACGTGGGCGATCAGAGCTGCGTGGGGCTGAGTCTGCTCAGGGATAGTGCCGGAGACATCCCAGTACCAGACCACTCTACCTACCGTGGGTTGAATCATTTTCCTCTCCCGCTTCGCGGCTTCATGCTCTTTGGGAGCGTGGAGCCCTTATGTTGGGAATACGGCTTCCCTGTGGTCGCCAGCTTGTAGCGCTGAGGGACCTTCTCGTTCGGAATGCCCTTGTTTGCCTTGGGAACATCAGCCATTGGAATCTCCTGATTGTTGAGCCGCCTTTGCTTGGGCGGAAATCTGCTGTTGCTTCAAATCGTTCGCGTCTTTGGCCTGCTCTTGCTGAAGTTCGGCCTTCTGCTGCTCCATAGCTATGGAGTCCTGATGCTCTTGATGACGCATCTGGTGATCCATGTGCATGGAGTGCTGCTCGTTGGCCTGACGCTGCCCCTCTATCTGCATCTCGTTGTTGATGCGCTGACCTTCGAGGTGCATGTCGGCCTGTAGCTGCTGCTGGGTCTGTTGAGCCTTGGCCGCTTCCTTCATCTGAGTGCGCGCAGTCTCGGCCTGCTCGTGCTCGCGGGCAATCGCCAGCTTCGTCTGCTGATTCCCCTGGCTGTCCTGCTGTTTGACGGTGTTGGCCTGCTGGCGGTCCTGGTGCTCCAGTTTCGCCTGCTCGCCTTTCTGCTGAGCGGCCATCATCTGGGCGTGGCCAGGATCCATCATCGGAGGAGGCATCATCTGCTGGATGGCCTGCTGCAACTGACCGATGACCTGAACCGCCCTCTGGAGGGTCTGGTTCTGCATGGCCTGCTGCATGACGATCGCGGAAGTCTTAGCCAGCATCTGGTCGTACAGCTGACTGATCTGCGGATCGTGCTGGGTACTTTGCGGCAGCTCTCCTATGTCAACCTTTTCGGCGTCCGGGTCCAACTGTTTAGCGACCTGGCTAGCCTGCTCCGACGCGATCTCATGCACCTTGGTGGCGTACCAGAAGATGATGTGCTCCTTTAGGTTCTGCATGAGGCCCTGCATCGCCTGGAGGTTTCCGCCGATGACCGTCTGGAAGAACTGATTCTCGTAGTAGTCGCAGTGGGTGTTGATGTGAGCCTCGTGATCCTGCTGGGGGAAGGCCACGATCGGGCGTCCGAGGCACAGAGCTACGTTCTCATTCACCGGGTTCAGCTGCTGCGGCTCTAGCTTCTGAACGAGGAGATCCTTCCCATCGTTCGGGAGCTTCATCTGCTTGAGAATCAGCTCCTCCACCTTGCGCATGTCGTAGATGCCGGCGCCGCCTGGGGTCACCGCCAGCTGTAGCGCCCGCTGGGCCACGGTCTGAATCTGACCGTACCGCTGCACCTCGCAGAAGATATTCGGGTCCGAGACCGGGATCACATCATGAGGACCCTCGAAGTCCTTTTGCGTGACCAGCTGCTCACCGAGCAGCTCCACGACGACCTTGTCATCGAGCCAGGTCTTGTTGATGCGGTGAAGGATCTTTAGGAGCCGGTCCATGGCGTTGTGCATGCGTCCATGGATCGCGGAGAAGGCCACCATGCCCTGCTCGATACGAGCCAGAGTGGTTCCTACCGGGACATCCCCATTCGCCTGGGCTTCCTCGATGGTGGTGCGGATGACATCTTCCGCCTGTTCTCCGAGGAGACCGAGGAGGTTGAGCAGCACCGGGGACGGGGGCGAGAACGGCACCGGCATGATCAGCTTACGGATGTCGTCCTGATCGCCGGTTCCTTCGATCTCGGTCACCTCGGTGGGGCTGATCCGGATGTTCTGGCCAGTGCCAGCCGCTCCCTTGATCTTGATCATGCCCGCCAGGTTGTTGATATGGGCGGAGTCCAAGAGGGCGCGCAGGGCGCCGGTGGCGGCGATCGACAGTCCGCCAATGATGTGGTGCAGTCCTAGCGCATAGGCACCACGGAACGGGATGAAGGGGAACTCTGCAACCCAGTCGAGTCTCTTGCAGAAGAAATCCTTTTCCTCCCAGTTACGGTAGATCGACAGCACCTCCTTGGTGGTCATGTCGATCGAGATGAGATAAGGCATCGGCCCTACTTCGTTGGCCTCGTCATCAGCCTTCTCGATGGTCTCTCCCGATTCCTCCGAGTCCTCCTGCAACCTCTCGGTATGCGATCCCTTCTTGTCCGGGTCGCGGATCTCGAAGAAGCAGTCGCACTCGTAGACCATCCGCAGGCCATCCGGGTTGGACTGGTCGCTCTCTTTGCCCTCTACCTTGGAGATGACCTGCTGGGTCTCAGTCTCTTCTGGCTGTACCGGAGATCCCATGTTCGGGATCGTGCGATACATCTTGGTGCGGATACGACGGTCGAATTCCTGGGCCGTCATCCTTTGAACATGGGTGCGCCGCTCAGCCGAATAGTAGTTGGTGGCCGCGTAGGGGAGGATCATGTCGTCAATGGGGATCCACTCGTGATCCACATTACGGATATCCCCGTCAGGGCCTGGAGGAATGAGCTTCATGTACTCGTTGCCATCCATGATGAGATTTATGAACAGCTGCTCACTCTCGTGCCGGAAGTTGGGCATCAGCTGCGTGAGCTGATAGTTCATCCAGCGGGCTTTACGGCGCGAACGGTCAAGACCGTCAGTCGAGACCGAACCCGCCATATATTCACGCACGGGCCCGCCCGGCGGGAACAACTCTTTGATGGTGCGGGCTTCGAAGTCGATCGAGGCCTTGATGTACATCGGATGCGTGACATGGGAGGCTCCCGAGAAGTTAGCCCCGCCGATGGTCTCCTTTTCGAGACCCATGCGCTTCTTACCCTCGGCTACCTGCTCATCGCGTCGCTTGCGATCCTGGATGTCCTTATCGATCAATTCCAGGAGGGAAGTGGCGATGGTCTGGCGCTCGCCCTCGGAGAGTTCTAGAGCGAGGTTTCGGTAGAAGGCCTTTGATTGCTCAGACTCTCCGCTTTTCTTCTCTACGATGTTGGCGGATCCGTCAGCATTCTCCGTGATCTCGTAGTCGGACTGGCCAGAGTTTGACTGCCCCACCATTCCAGAGAGGCTCTGGTCGTTCTGATCAGCCATGGAGGATGCTCCTGATCTCACCCTTGACCCTGTTCCAGGGTAGCCAGATGGCATATCCAAACAGGAAGCAGGTAGAACATAGCCACCAGAGGAACCATTTTTCCGACTGGAGGGCCTTATGCCCATATTTCACAAAAGTTGGAGGGCTAGGCCGCATATGGGTTTAAACCTTTGGGAGTCCGTTGTTTGCCAACTTGTCGTTCTTGATAGACAGGAAGGCGGAGCCAGTTACGAGAGAGCCACAGGAGAGACTGGGTGGCCGAGTCCATGAGATCGTCATGGGGAATGGAGTATTCACCCGCGTAGGAGCACATCTGACCAATTAGAGGCTCTGCCCACGCCGAGAAAGTGTTGCTGTTCCTTCCCTGATCAGACTCGGTTTGTGGCGCTCCGCAGTCGGGGCACACCTCATCGTCCTTACGCCCGATCTGCCACTGCGTATGGCAGTAGTTGCAGGTACGGATGAAAGTGAGCGGGGCGTACACGATCTTCTGTACGAAGAGTGGCGCCACGAGATTCAACCGCATGAGCTTGTCAGCCTTCCCTGGGTTGTAGGGCATGACCGGGATACCTTCCCGGCGGAGCTGCTGACGGAGCGAGACGCCAGAGTTCTTGTCCTCGATCAGGATCATATCGGCCGCCCGCCCCTGGTTGTACATCCGCTTGGGACCAAAGAGAGGGGTGATCTGAGGTACCAGGGAATCCATCCCGTACCGCTGCATCCGGGCCTTACGGACCCTGGCGACCAGATCAGGGAATCCCAGTCGTTCCTGCCAGGCATCGAGCAACACGACGCGAGGAGACCCACGTTTCAGCTGCTGGATCTCCTGATAGGCGATATCACGACGTTGATCGAGTGCCTGTTCCTCATCCCGACTCAGCGGCTCACGCCAGCCACCCCAGACAGAGCAAGCGGTGTAGTCGGTCTTTCGACCCTCCGGATCCTTTTTGACATCCACCGCGTCCTCGGAGAGAGCGGTGTCGAGTGACATCAGGATGATCTCGAAGTCAGGGAGTGGCCGATCATGGGGCCATTTCTGCCACTGGGAACGCTTGATGACTCCCAGCTCTTCGGCATCGAGCAACTCACCAGCCAGCTCCTGGCGACCCAAGCGAGTGCCTTTCAGCACGTTCATCTGTCGCAGGAAGTTATCCGAGAGGTTGGCCCTGTTCTCCTCTGTGTTACCGCCTACCTTCTTGATCGTCTTGTCAGCGAAGAAGGTCTTGATCAGCTCTTTGGGCTTCGGAGTGGAGGTAATGACGCAGGTGGTCCGCTTCCCAAGTCGGTGACCAAACTTGGCTTGCTCCCAGGCTGGGACATCATCGACCCAGGCGGCAACCTCATCACAGGCGAGAAAGTGGCATTGAGGGCCGCGGAGTCTCTCAGACTCCTCAGCAGAGAACCCCCTGAGGACGGAGCCGTTGTAGAACTCGATGATGGAGTCGGTCTTATTGTAGTACTTGATGAGGCAGGGTGGGACCTGTCGGATGATTCCTGACTCTCCCTCAAAGTTAACATACCGTATGTCATTGTGGGTTGGGGCCAGGATGTGCCCGAAGGTTTTAGGGTTATCGCATAGCTCACCCGCAATCCACTGGCCAAGAGTGAGTGACTTACCGAAGCCACGACCGGCATGGATAAAGACTGTGTCATAGGGTTCCTTGCTGAAATCGATGATCTGCTTTGGACGGGCCATCTTCAGCCAGCGGGTTTTCCATTCCAACCGCGCGAGATCCCACAGCGATAGGGCACCGAGAGTGGCTCGAAGCTCCGACTCACTCACGCGGGCACCTTTTCCTTCGCCTTCTCGGCCAGGATGCGCTCTGTGAGCTGATCGATGAGTTTCTGCTTCTGCTCCTCGGGAAGATCCTTCTGTGTGGTCTCCACAGCCCGGATGTCACGCCAGCCACCTCGGGCGCGGAGCACGAAGGAGGCACACTGGAAGAACTGGGGGTGCTTGCTGTCGATGGCAGCTTTGATCACCTCGCTCCCGACTGCCACCACCATCTGACTTGTACCGGTCTGATAGACGTGCCGGTAGTACTGTTCGAACTCTTCGAGAGTGATACTAAGGATGTCGCAGATCTGGTCTGGATCAAGACCGCAAGCCGCCATCCTTCGCACGTAGGTTCGCGACTCTTCGGTAGGAATATGTTGGGGCCGTGGGATGATCTCTTGCGAAGTCATCGTGCCAGGCCCCTATGATCAGGGCGGAAGGGCATCGAATTGTGACTCGCAAGGCTCCCAAGGGAGCGCGATGCGGCGGAGTCTATACTCCGGAGATGTCACCAAACAAGCCGTGCCGGGATTGCGGCAAGCCGATCAGGCCCGGACCACCCCGATGTGCGGAGTGTCGATTACTGTTGAAACTACTTCGAAAGTCGGCCTGGAAGGTGTATCGAGCGATGGGATCGCCGGGCGACTGGGATACGTTCTTCGCCAGTTATGCGAACCGGCAGATGCCGAAGCTACCGGGACATCTCAGAATTCGGGGGCGGGAGGGTACTCGGCGGGCACGGCCTGCCACTCCTCCAGGGTCTTTACAGGAGTCGATTCCATCATGTACCAACGCTGCACCCAATGCCGCCACTCCTGAGGAGTCAGCTCGTTCAGAGGAAGCGTCACTAGAAGCTGCCGGCCCGTCTCCTCCTCTTTACGGTAAACCTTGACATACAGGCCATCTCCGTATGTCAAACAATACTCGACGAAGCTCCAGATATCGTAGGTATCAGGTCTATGTGCCATAAGGAGGTTTCTTGTTGTGGCCCTTGGCAACCACTCTCTTGTCCTTTGGCCTCTCCCCGTCGAGATCGTTATGCACATGAATATCCGGGTCGGGGCAGTCACAGCCCCAGGAGGCCCTGACGTGATCCATTGGGTATTCCATTTCGCAGCCGTGGCAACGATACCAGCGAAAGAGCGTTCGATTTTCTGTAGTCATGTCAATTCAGAAGAATGGCCCCATCACCGTCCTGTAGAGTAACAGAGGTGACAGTGGCGCCGTTATTGATCGAGGGCTGCTGAGAGCCGAGAAGGCGGGTACCGGAGATATTATAGGTCTGGACCCCGTTGCCCCTGGGATTGACCAGTACCTTGCCGTTGTCGAATAGGCGCAGCCAGCCACCGAAGGTGCCACCGGCAAACGCCGGGGCGATTGGTCGGGAAGTCTTCGGGAAGCCGAGGTAGCCGCGTTTGACGTTCACCTGGGTGAGAGAGTCATCGCCGTACTCGTCATACCAGCGAAGCTGCTGCCAGTCATAGCCATTTACCGTGCCCGGAGCGAAGTAGCCATCGTCCATGAGGGCCGTACACAGGCCGTAGCGCATGGTCTGGTATTCCAGGGCACTCCCTTGGGTGACATTGGTCAGGATGCCGTTGACGCCGAACTGGGAAGGCGTGGAGGCCGTGGGGAAGCGGGCCCCGATCCCAACCAGCTTGGGGGAGAGGCAAAAATCCATGCCGAGGTAGTAGTTAGCGAGCAGATTAGCCCAACCAGAAGGGTCGAGCTGACCGGTGCCGAAATTTCCCCTCTGGAACCATTCCCAGGCATTGTTGCCAGAGAACATCGCATTTTCGAGCAAGCCTCCGTGAAGATTATCCAGGCCAGCTCCGAGAAGGGCCGTTCGGCCAAACTGGTAGGCGTTCGCATACTGACCGAAGTTGGCGAAGTTGTAGACCGTGGCTCCCGGCTGGTAGGTGGCGACCATGGCCTGGAACTGGTCGAACATGTTCCGGTTGCCACGCGCCATGACCGGTTGCACGGTGTCCAACCCAGGGAATCCGCCGCCTTGCTGATTACCCGGAGCGATGGTGATCCCGTCTAGGGAGGAGTCATGGATAACCCCGTTTCCGGAGCCATCTAGGGCAACAAAGGTGTTGTCCATGAAGATACCTCCACAGGAAGGGGAGGCCATCTGAGGGTTGAAAGAGAAGCGAGAATCGATGCCTGCGCTGTTGCGGATAACATACTTCAGGGCTGCGTAGTTACCCATGGTTCGAGCTGGACCTTGAAGTCCTGTGGGGCTCCCAGCAGATGAAGTTCCGTAATTGTTACCACAGATAGAAGAGCCGGCTCCTGCAGATCCAATACCACCTGGCCACGCAGTAGAATAGTTAACCACGGACGCCCCGCCGCCGGCCGGAGTGATGGTCCCGGTTCCACCGGTTGATTCATAGAGCCACCAGTTGTTGTTTTGTACCAACGTGAAATACTGCTGGTACGGAGAGCCGCTGGCCAAACCAGACATCATCATCTGGTAGTAGAAAGGCAGACAGCGGCGAGTCTGGGAGAGTTTGACGGTATAGAGCGCGCCCTTGAGAAGCGCCAGGGAGAGGTTTTCCCGATCTCGCTGGCCGGAAGCGTCATAGCCTTCCACGCTTCCATTTAGGATCGCTATGTCATAGGCGCCGATCGACTGGATGGCATTGTTGGCAGCTGACCCGTTGGAAGCGGTGGTCCACAGGGGGAATCCCGTAGCGGCGCTACATCCGTAGCTCTGATCTCCGCCGACCATCACGGCCATGACACGCGGGAATGTCAATCCAGAGTTGGGAGTGACAACGGTTGTGTATCCCCGGTTCTTGGGGCCGAACCATCTTTGAGTCATGGGGATTACTCTATCCCCGAGGTTAGACTAACGTCGAGACGGCTTCTGTAAATTAGAGAGCCTCTGTTCGGCATCCTTCAGCTGCTGAAGGAGCTTGGCTCGATCCTCGTCTAGTCCTCGGATCTTCAAAGCCTGGCGACGGATCAAGGCAATGGCATCGCGAATCTCATCCGCTAGCCACGCCTCGATCTTGTCGCTATTTTTCACGCGCCGAGGATAGGTGGAGACCATGTCTCCGACCAATCTCTTCTCCAACCTATCAGTGACTATGTCTACCTCTTCTTCGGGCAGAACCATAGAAAGGGCAGGATCTTACAGATCAGGCCACAGATACCGCAGGGGGCTGGGGGAGACTCGGCGCTGCCGTAAAAGAAAATTCCGGTCCCCAGGCTGTAGTGCCATTGGCCGTGACGGCCTGGGCCGCGGCCGCATAGCTGTCCGCCTTACTGACTCCGAGAGCCTTCAAGGTCATCGAGAGAGGACTCACGTTGCTCGCGAGACTGCCATTGAAGGGATAAGTCCCAGCAACAGAGCCCGTGGCCGTCAGCGAGCGTACGCCAACATTGTAGGAGGTGATCTCACCAGGGGTGACGGGGGTGCCATCAGTGTTGGTGGTGGGCGCGATAACGGTAACCGCGCCAGTCGAGACAAATACGTTAGGAAGTGACACTTGTGCCTTTCCTTTGGAGGTGGAATGGATGTGTGGATAGAGAAACTCAGGTCCGGTGGCGAAGACCGGACCAATATGAGTGGCGAATGCCGTCCTCACGCGCGAGACCTGGCAAAGTCTGCCAGCACACGGTTACGGAACTTGATTCGCTCGCTCTTAGTCATCTCGGCCGGAAGCGTACCATGGCGCCGGTAGTAGGCAGCAGCGAAGAGCGCCCACCGACCGGCCTGACGGGCCTTGAGACGAGATCGCCGTGCTGATTTTCCGGAACTCCTCATGCGTCCTCCGTCACTAGATCTGGATGTTTACCCTTCAGGGCCCAGAGCCGATAGTGTTTCTGGGTGGAAGGGTGGAGGCGCTCCCAGGGAGGGCAATCCATCCATTCCTTGAAACGTCTATCGTGCTCGAAAAGCTTTTTGGCCTTGGTCTCGATGTCCTCGGTCATTGAAAACCCTCCGATCCAACTTGTAATAGTTACTGTACAGCAACAAGCAAGCGGCGCGGTATGATTTTCGATGAGGGCCAGGGACATTCCATTCCAAGGCGGGCCTGGAGTTGCTCCCACATCTCCCGCTCACAGCCATACATCTTCGCAAAAGCTTTGCGGCCCGAGGAAATCGAGATTCGTTGGTTAGGAGTCAGACGGAGGAGTTGGCGAGAAGACCAGTAGCCTTGATGGTGACCACGGCACAGGAACATGGTGTGGAAGTGGGAGATCCGGTGGCCGCCACTCAAGAGATGGTGCAGTTCCAATTCACGTGTGTTGTGGATGCCGATCGCAAGGCATGCACAGCAACCCATAGGCCGCATCTGATCGATTCTGGCCTGCTCCTCCGCAGTGGGAGGAGGTAAAGATGACTTCATGGGGAACGTAGTGTACCCCGGAATGGTTCGCGGAGTAGGGGTCGAACCTACGTTACGGGGTCCAAAGCCCCGTGTCCTGCCATTAGACGATCCGCGAATCGCGGGTTACTGGAGGCGATCGACCTTCGGGACAGCCGTGATCTTGCCACGATGGGACTCGATGAGGCGCTGCGAGGCGGACAAGGATCGCTCCAAGAGGGCAATGGCCTCGGCCTTGCGGGCCTTGGAGATCCTATGCTTCAAGATATAGAGAGATAGCTCCAAGGCTTTGACATGAGCGTCCAGAATCTCTGAGGGCAGGAGGGTCATGGCTTTCTCTTGAGGTTCGGGATGATGTGAACTTCGAGTTGCGGAACGGGATGGCGACATCTTTCGCATAGGACGGATCCGTCAGCACGAAGAACGAAGGCGTGGGAGTCGCAGACACAGGCGGCGCATCCACAGACCCACAAAGGGGGTCCGTCGTACTCGTCTATCCTCTTTAGCTCCGGTCGGGGGCCGCCGATCACATGCATCCTCGATGCGGTGGCAGTAACCACAGTAACGATACCGGATATCGTTCGGGTTGTAACTCTTACGATGGCAGGTGGGGCAGGTATACGAGGGGGCGCTCATGCCTTATCCGCTTGACTCTCCCGGATGGCGATCCGCATATTCTCCCTCATCAGCTGCTTGAAGCGAGGGTACAGGGTATCGTCAAACTCACAGGGGCGAGCAACCATGGATCCAACCAGATACTCATCCTGAATAGGATGACCCACATAGCTGAAGTAGCAGTTGACATGTATCCCTTCCACCCGGAAGGATAACTGCAGGACACCATCTTCCAGAACGACATCCTCGTTCATCGACCACCCTCCCCTTCCCACTGAGCGATCTCAGGGACTGGATCTCCTTCGGCTATGAACTGCACGCCAGGCTTGCCATGAGTGAGGGACATGAAGGCCTCCCACTCCTCGTTACGAAAAACAAGGGCCCCACAGTTCCCAAGAGAACCCACGGTGCGACCTGCGAACAACTGCACGTGTGTGTGATCACCTAACACGCGATAGCGGAATCGAAAAACCATCTCTACTCCTTTAGGATGACAGGGTTCCGAAAATATCCGGGGCATCAGGTGGTATAAGACCCTTAGCAATCAGCTTCTGTTTCATCAACTCATCGGTCTCCTCGAAGAAGATGAATATCTCATCGAAGTGAGACTTGGGGAATTTAGCAAGGCTGGTATCGATAGGAGATCCGTCTACCAGATTATCGACGTTAAGGCGCGTAAGCCCGATCACCAACACCCTTTTTCCTTCTGAATCATATGCCACCGCTTTCAACATCACATAACTCCTAAGGGGGATGGGCCGGTCGTGCGTACCTGCCGTACCGGCCCAGCTTGGCTATGCCAGGCATCAAACTGCCACTGACTCTAACGATATAAAACAGATGTACTAAGCCACTGTACGAATCCCCCATAGAGTTGGAGGGGGATACCGGATTTGAACCGGCGTTTTCTGTTGTTTCCCAAGCGAAACATTTCAAGTGCGTGCTTGGAACCTTGGTCGCAGAGTGATGCTCCTTACGCTAACGGTGTCAGGCGAGATGAAAACGAGTTTCAGTGACTCGAACGACAACGCTAACGCTAGCCTGAACTGTTACTGCTTATCCTCCTTGGAGGTGGCAAACGGCTCCAAGAGGAGCGGGATCAAGGTGGTGGAGATCTTGCCGGTCTCCACCGGAGTCTCATTCGCACGCATACGCGCCTGCTTCACTTCTACGAGAAGCTCATCGATGCGCTTCAAGCCTTCGGCTTTCTGGAGCGCTGTGGCAGCGCCTGAGCGCTTGGTAGTGGTGAACGTGCCTACCACGACATCCTTCTGAACCGGTGTGACCTGGGCCGGATGCTCCTTGGTCGCCGCCTGCATGAGGACCGGGATGACCTGCTTCTCGGTCTTGGTGGTCTCCTCCGGGAAGCGAGTGGTCCAGATGTGATTGCCGATGTTGGCAGCCGGAGCCCAGTGCTTTGTAGCATCCAAGGTAGGGACTTCCGCGATCAACTGGCGGATTTTGGTGAGACGGGCCTCAAGGCCTAGAAGCTGATCGACCGGCATGTCGCTCAAGAGGGCCTCGCCCTTCCACATGACAGTGCCTACGGCCCAGCGGTTGGTGGAATTCTTCTGGAACTGGAGATCTTCCGCACGAGCGTAGATGTCGAGTGCGTACTCCAAGGTGTCATACACCGTGGTGGTGACGGGCTTCTCTTCACGTGCCTGGCCCTCGATCGCCCGGTTGGCAGGGGTTTCTTCGATCATCGCCAGGGACTTTGAATGTCCATCGAAGAAATGGGACGGATTCTTGAACTTCTTCAAGGTGTCCTCGAAGAGTTGGTTCCAAGCCCCGTTCGGGGTCTTCTCCGCCGCCAGCAACTCATGCAGCTTCGCCATGGGGTCCTCCAGTTATAATGTCTAGGTACAGATTACCGGATGTGAGTTAGAAGTCAACGGTTACGATCTTCAATCGGCCCTGGAATACCCTCGGCAGAAGTTAAGGAGCATGAGGATCCGTTCCCTTTTGGTGTAAGAGGGAATCGCCGTGAGGGCGTGGTTTACTTCCTCAAGGGCTATCTGGTAGGTACTCGGGCACATCCGCTTTAACTCATCTTCGAGGCTTTCGAAGGTGTGCTCACGCATGGCGCCCAACATAGAGTCAGCTTTGGAAAATACGGAGACCATCACTGGGGCTCCTGAGTGAGAGAAAGATCCAAGGGCTGATCACCAGGCTCACCGCGAAGGATGTGAATCGGCCCGTCTTTCAACTGGCCATCGGCAATCTGCTGTTGGACACGAGCAGCATCCCGATCGAGATCATCGGCTATGTCGCGAAGGATTTTTGGGACCTTCAGCATATCCCCAAGCTTCATGTCTGCTGAGGCCCTAGAGCCAGAGTGTCCCTCGATCACAAGGACAAGAAGGCCACGGGCCGCAAGCTTCTGACGGAAGATGCGAACCTGCTCGATATACGGATCAGGACGTGGTGATTCCAAGATAGACCCTCCTAATTGATGTTGGTATACCGCACAGGGTTCGCACCTGTTTCCGGGTCGCGCTATGGCCTCAAGGCTCTACCCGTGTCCTACATTAGACGAGCGGTATGCATGAGGGGTGAATGTACAGGATCAGAGGGAAAGTGCAAGCAGAAGTTGGAAGGCAATGGAGGGACCGGGAAGACTCTGGCGACCGAGAATCCTCCCTCGTAAAATGATCCCTCACACTGCCTGGAGGGATCGTATCACGGCTCGAAGAGGATGCGACGGAGGGCTTTCAAGAGGGCGGGCGAGGTGCGGACCGACATGGGGGCATCGGTGAAATGGAAGTAGTCTTCCTGGGCTCCAGACCAGTGGGAAAAGTAGGCGAGCTGTTCGCTACTGGCCATGACTTTGATCGAATCCTTTTCCTGCTCCCACTGCACACGAGGGAGAGTATAGAAAAAGACTTCCAGATAGGGATCTTCCAAGAAATACTCCCTGCCTTTCCAGATCATGGATCGATCAACTTCCACAGGGCACGATCGGCCTCATCCGGGAAGGTTCGATTGATGACACTCTGATTCTTGGAATCCCGATGGGCCTTGATCACGGCCTGCATCGCGGCCTGTAGGCTCTCGATCTCACAGATAGGGCATCCATGATCTTTCCAGTTGGTAGCCCAAAGTCGGCCGTGCCCGTTGGGACACTCCAAGAATCGGATCGTGCAGTTCTGCATCTCTTCGGGGAGCTGACTACGTAGCTGGCTGATCTCATCAGCGGCACGTTCCATGACTTTGCCGCCCTGATTCACATTCGGGGCGTGATAGAGCAAGTCATCGACCACATCACTCACTCTATCCTCCTGGTCTCCATTCGGTCGATCCGACCGATACTCAGTCATCGAGCGCTGATCGGTCCAAAGAGGTTGCCGCTTCAACCGATCGTAGGCCTTGGCGACCTCCGGATTGGCATACCACGTCCCGACCCGGACCACTTCCCACTCGGACGGGGACAGACCCAGGATGCGCTCATAATGGGCCACGATCGAATACTGGGAGGGCTCCAGATGGTGATCACGGACGTACCTGCGGCCCTGATGGAAGGTCCCGGCGAAGATCAGTTTCTTCTTCATCGACTGGCCTGATAAGCAAGGAAGGCCTCAGTAGCGGTGGCCCCATACCCAGGCGATTCTTTCCACCAGTAGTACCGGCCATAGATCCCAGAGCGGCCGCGCAAGCGTAGGAAGGGCCGGTCCACACATCTCCAGATCCCGTTCATCAGGAAGATGTGTGGCTTCATGCCCCATCCTCTGGCTCCACATCCTGCTCATCGCAGAAGAAGGTGATCACAACCGGGGCACCAGAACGAGTGAACTCACATTGGTGAGGTAGCTCGTGACCGGGATCCAGCCGACACCGAATGGTGCAGTGGTTATCCCCAAAGTCATCCGCCAGGTGTAGCTCTGCTGCGCAGATCATGGCGGGATATGTACCCACCACCCAAAGGGCGGGACGGTCGTCTCCATGAAGTGCCCCAAGAGCATCCCCTGGGTCAGCTCCGAGGCCTTCCCAAGATCCACGATCTCTACTTCCGTCTCAGGTTTCTCGTCCATCACATCGGTCCTTGTCATAGCTTGTGCTCATGCGCCTTGTTGCGCAGCTTGTCTCCCGGATACCCGCAGCGGGGACTCTTCACCCGCTTGTAGATCTGTTCCTGCGGTAGGTATGGCGGCCGAAGCTGCTCATAAGCCGTCTTCGACCCTGTCATAGCAATTTCCTTTCTATCCACTCGGAAGACCTCGCAAGAATATTTCATTTATGTCAACCATGACGAAACTTTCTCCCCTCCTATCCCCAGTTCCGTGAAGGAATCCTCCGGGAGGTCTACACCTCAAACAGTCCCGGAGGGGTTCCCCGCACTAGTGGTTGAGGGATCGCAACCTCTTTCTCAGGGACCACCGCTCCTGGGCTACGCCTTCCCCATATCCTATCCCGTGTACAGATACAGGAAAAGGATTGTTTTGCGATAAAGCTAGGGGACTGGAGGGTCCAGGATCCGATCCACCTCCCTGCCCACCGCACGGTACTTGAGGCACCCACAGCAGTCATTCACTTCCTCCCGCACCCGCCGTAATAGCTCCAGCAGATACGCCCGCTCCTTCATCATCTCTTCTATGTCAACTGCGGCGCCCATTCTCCCTTCCTATATGCAGCTCCCACTCCCCACCAATCTTCTCCCATAGATCCAAGAGAGTGTCCGTACGGGCCTCCCACGCCCCAGACAGCAACGATGAAAAGTTCGACTTGCGCAGCCCCATCCGCCGCGCCGCCTCAGCCTGCGTAATCCCCTCCTCCCGGATCCACTCCCTGATCCCTCGCAAAACCTCCCCTCTTATCCGTTCACGTGATCTCATTCTGGGAATTATATATCAATGTACCCCACGGGACAGGGTCCCATCAGAGGGGGGTGTCCGGGGGATTCCTAGACAGGGTCGGGGTGGGATGGATAGGGAGATGGAGGGGTGGATTAGATGGACAGGTGAAGGGGTGGTGCGTCGATGGGACCCGAGAGCCTCCGGCGCGAACCGCTCCCCCCCGGTGGGGGTCGGTCCACCCTGCCCAGGTCGATCTATAGGACCGATGGATATAGACCTAATCCTGATCGATTAGAACACGAAGTTCATATAGATCAATAAGTTACGATATGACATAAGATGCATTATGCGCAGTTAGGTCCGATCCTTGATGCTTAGGGTCGGTCCGATCGGTAGGGCCGGACCCTCCACGGAGGGGAGGCGATCCCCCTAGGTACTGTTCCTGTCCATCCCTGCGATGTAGATCCTGTACGATCCTATCGGTCCTATCCTTGATCCTACCGACCCGACCGACCGACCCTATCGAGCGATCCGATCCAATCTGTTGAGGAGTCTTTGGAGAGCTGAGGCGGCTTCGAGGGCTTCTTTGCGGGCTTCTCTGTGATCCATGGCCAGGTGGTCTAGGGTTGCTATCCAGGGTCTGAGATCGGTCCTTAATCTTCTGAGCTTGAGAGCATGGGCGTTGCCCGTAGACGGGCCGGGCCGCTCCACCTTCGCTGTTCGCTCATCCCGCCTTGCGGGACTTGCGGGTTGCGCGTCCCTAACGCGATCTAGAGTTGTGGCTTCATAGGACGGGCCTGGGGGCATCGGTAGATCACTCTTGATCGCCAACGAGGCATGGTCCCGTTCAATCTTCGGCCAGGCCGCGTCCGAACAGTCCCGGCAGCTACGGCTCAAAGACACCCCATGGATACAGGCCAAGATCCCCAGCCGCTCGTGCATGGTCATAGAAACCCTCCTTACTCTCGTTCGTTATTGCCCCATCAGCGGCCGTCTTATCCAGCCCCTGTCAACCCTTTGTCAATCCCCTCCGATCCTTAAGAATTGTCAAGACCTTTATAGTCAGTGACTTACGTCACATCATCCGGTCAATATCCTCTTGACTCTGAACCTGTACATGATACCTTAGTGCCTCGGTTGACATACACACCCCGCATAGGAAGTAAGCACCATGCACATCTCCATTCGAGTCCGCTTTGCGGTCTGGTCCTACCTGAGCCAGATTGCCCGTACATCGCCCGTGGCTCGTCCTGAGCGCTTGGCTACTGCCTGGTCGTTCCGGATGGCGCGCTTTCACGTTCCGTTTTAGGAGCTACGGCCATGAAATACCTCCTCGTCCCTGGTCAATGGCTCGCTGCGTGTGGCCATGGGGATCAAGACCGCACCTTTCGCGTCCGCCATATCGAGAGGAAGCGCCCTGATGGCTCACGCGATTTCGTCACCGTCGATAGGGACGGCCATACATGGGTTATAGACAAAGCGATTCGTGGCGCCACCTACCTAGCTCAGCCTCCCAAGCTCACTGAGCAAGACATGCTCGTTGCTGGGGGCGATGCCGCAGATGCCATCATTCACGTCACGAGCCACGCTCGTTATCCCATGGGACTGATCGTGAGCAATGCCGTGATGGCCGAACGTGACTACGCCCGCATGCTCAAACTCACCCAGAAGATGGACCGCTCACCCGTCTATATGTCCTCAGACCGATCCCAGGGCTATTACCACTGCATCGCCTCTTACGCCTCCTACAACAACTAGGGACTTTCCCCATGAAGATCCAAACCCTTGTCCTCGCCATTGATCTGAAAGCGGGCCAGACCCTGGATTACCCCTACCCCTGGGATGAGTACATCTACTCGGTGGACCAGATGAACGATGGTCAAGTGCGGGTCCGTTACGGCCAGGATGGCTCAGGAACTCGCTTCTTCGAGCCTGCCGAACAAGTGCCTGTCCGTTGATACCGTCAATTCCTATAGGAACTATGCACCATGAGCCCAACAACCGATGAATCGACCGGCCAAGTAGATCGTATGGCAGAGACCCTGGAGGACTTGGTCGATACCTACGGCCTTGAGGATCTTCTTAAGGCACTGGGTGTTACTTGCCGTGACAAGGCTGAGCACCTGCGCACCAATTGGCAGGACAAGGACGCGTCTAAATGCTGGGAGGTAGCTGGCAATAAGCTCACCAAGCTGGCCACGACTCCCGCGATCCTCAATACCTGGCCGTTCCGTTCATTCTAATTAGGAGCACCCCTATGCCTCAGACTAATCTGACAAGCCTGCAGCTCTCGGTTGCGCAAACATTGCGACGCTATAGGCCCGCGGTCATGCCAGGCACCAACGCCATCATCGACATGCGGGAGCAGGCCGCCTGGTACGACGTAGTCAACGCCTGTGTCAAAGGACTGGAGGTAGAACCGCCTCATTCTCTGCATGAATTCTGCAACATTGCTGGCGTTCCAGACTAAACGCACTTCACAACACACAGGAGATACGTACCGTGGACTACACCCGCAAACTGATCGAGAAGAAACGCGACCTTGAGCGTGCTCAGGCCCGCGCGGTCAAGATTGCCTTCCATGCCTTGCCCCCGGCGCATGCCAAACACTGCCAGTGCGACCGCTGCAAGCGTCCCTTGGCCCATGCCATCCTCGCTACTGGCCCGCTGTAGGAGTTAGCCATGCCTAAGTACTCCATTCTCGTTACCACCCTCCCTGAACGCGGTAAGACCCTGGAGATCGATGCCGAGAGCATCACTAAAGCTGCTCACCTTGTGAATGCGGCTCAGGATCTCTTCAACGCGCTCAACGCGGTGTATCACTCCAACCTGATCGATGGCGACTCGACTCTCATGCGCCAAGCCACTCGCGCCCTTTCGAAAGCCAGGGGCGATAGCCCTAAGCCAAAAGTCTGCCCCACCTGCGGCTCAGACTCTAAGCAAGGCTGCGCAGAGTCCGACTGTGAGAATGACTGGACCAAGTTTTGGGACTGACGTTTGAGCGGATAGGTCCGCCCCTTGCGGGCCTATCCCTGAACCGTCCGCAACAACCGATAGGAGATAAGCACCATGTCCGTACCTTCAACCGTTCTCACCCAGGCTTCCCGTCAATGGGCCACTCGTCCCGCCGATCAGCGGTTCGCCTCGCTCCTGACCCTGCAGTCCTTCGTGAACAACGTCTATAGCGCGAGCAAGGAGAAGGTCCTTCCCTCGCGCTCTATCCTGGCCCAACCCGATCCCACCGACAATTTCAAGGGCCTTCAGATCGTCGGACCGAACGGCGGGCCGGTCAATGCCACCCATTGGTCCTTTGGCCAGCTGGCGGGCCTGGCTGGGGCTCCTGCAGGGTATCTACGCAGCCTCCCGGCGCCCTTGGCGGCTGACAACCTGAACTACGGCATACAGCTGGCTCGTGATGTGAAGGACATAGGCGTCCTGCTTTACAAGAACGGCGGTCCTGCGGAGCTACGTGCGGCCACAGGCCCCAATTACGGACGCATCTGGAACCGGGATATCGTGAATGTGCTCGTAGACCGCTGCGGCGATGGTCTGACGGGCGATTTCCGCGTGCCACGGGAATTCGGCAAAGCGGTCACCGTCACCAAGGACAACACGACGCTTTTCGCCTCCGATCGCGACATGTTCGTATTCCTGGCCGATGAGGAGCATCGCATCGAGATCCCCAATCGGCGTAACGGCCAGTCCGGCTCACTCGCGCGTGGCTTCTTCATCTGGAATTCGGAAGTCGGCGCTTCCACCTTCGGCATCGCGCTCTTCCTGTTCGATTACGTGTGCTGCAATCGCATCGTGTGGGGCGCACAGGAGTATCAGGAGATCAGGGTACGTCACACTGCCAGTGCGGGTGTACACCTTCGTGAGCGTGTGTTGCCTGCACTCGACTCCTACTCGCGGTCCTCTACTGTCGGCGTACAGCAAGCCATCGCTGCGGCCCAGGAGAAAAAAATCGATGACCTGGAGAAGTTCCTGGCCAATCGCAATTTCAACAAAGCACAGATTAAGGCGATCAACGCGACACACCTGGAAGAAGAAGGCCGGCCCATCGAAACCCTGTGGGATGCGACTACGGCGGTGACGGCCTACGCGCGCGGCATCCAGCATCAGGATGAGCGCGTGAAGCTCGAACGGGAAGGGGGAAAGATTCTACAGCTCACCAGCAAGGGGAAGTTTGCTCTGCCCAAACTGGACCAGGCGTTGCTGTCGGATGAGTGATCGATAGACTCATTAGGGGCCGTTCGCTCCAGGAGCGGCCCCGCGTGGCTTCTATCCATATATCCACCAAGGAGATACGTACCGTGAAGACTAAGACTATCGCTCATACTCAGGTTGTCGGCCTTATTAACAAGGCATGGACCACACTGGAGTTTCTCGACAACATAACACTAGATCCCGTGCTGACACGTTGCTATGACATGGCGCTCGCAGGAGAGCGACAACACAGGAGGGGCCTGGAAGGACAATACAAAGTAGCGGCGCATGTTGCGGCGCGTATGCACGTCGTTCGTTGGCTCGTACACTACTCCACTCCTGGCGTGCGAGCGCCTACGTGTGCCGCAATGCTTTTCATGCGTAACGATATCTCACTTGCGGCCATGATCGCGGTGAACTATGCCCCGCGTATCAGAGAAGCGCTGAAGCAGGAAGGGCTACCGATCAAGCGGATCCAGGCTATTGACTACGTCAAGTTGATAGAGGCTTGTCCTCAGGCATTACCGGAGTGAACATGATGCTCATCCTACAAATCGCCGCTGGCGTGTTCCTCGGAGGGTTCGCGCTAATCATGGTGCTGGGATGGTTGGAGCTACACTCATGATGTTCAGTCTTATGACACAAGCGTTACGTTATGTCGAAGAGTGGAGGCCAAAGCCCGCTTGTAATCCCCCCCTGTCTCTGTACACTTGAGATGTCTACTACTTTGCCTTATAGGAGGAACCCATGGAATCACTTGAAGAAACCACCGCACAACCTATTTATACCACTGCTCACGAGCGAGCGGTGCTCCTGGCCGCTATTCGTCAGTTTGTGGACCAACGTCCCAACCTACGCCGGGACATGTACGAAAACATGGCCGCCCTGTGGAGGATCCAGCGCATGCTATCCAAACACAAGAACCACGCCGAGAAAATGTTGCGTTACATCGAGAACGACTCAGGGGTAACGCTGCAGGATCTATTGCAGGCTTTCCACAAGGAACAAAGCCATCTTTCAGTGTTCATCCAGGGGGCTCACGGCGGACCGAAAGTCAGCCTCGCACCGAAAGAAGGCAAACACGGTCCGTGGTATCGGAAGTATGTCTGCGAAGTCTTAGCTGACGCTATCTGGACGGACTTCTACAGCACGAGCCGCCCCGACCCGCGTAAGCATCTTGGGAGGCTCCTGGGAGCCAACGTGGTGCGCCATTGGTTCCCGCACGCATGAGCGGCTGGGTTCATTTCCGCTGGACGGCATCCCTGTATGAGCGCACGGCTGCTTGCATGCGCAAAGCAATGCCTGCCTCTTATGAGCATGGTAGCGCGTACCTGACACAGCAGTGGCGCGCGGATTGCAACGCATTAGCGGATATGTTCAAGGAAAACGCGCCATCGTTCGATCGGGAGCGCTTCTTAAAGGACTGCGGAGTGAAGTGATGCGGCTGTATCGCTACATGGTTAGATACCATGGCGATCACCATGTGATCGAGTATGAAATCTACATACATGACATCGATGTGACCATTCGGAAACGTTCCAACGAGAACACTTACGGCTGTACTTTTATATTGATAGGCGAAGTCGATTATTTCGAAGTAAACGAAGTGAACTAACGGGAGGACCAGCCAATGAACCTATGCCAGATGACAACGCCCCAGACCATCGCCTACATCAACATGTGGGCCATCACCGCGACCGTGATCGCCACCTCGGTGATTACCGGCTGTCTGTATCGCATCACACAAGGGGCGGTGCGAGAGGAACTCGCCTATACCAAGGGCTACGAGGCAGCCATGCGCGAGCACGCCCCACGTATCGACCGACATCTCATGCTGGGGCTGTCTGGGTACGATGCGCGGGAAGAAATCCCCTCCGCATGAACTGGTGGAAGTACTACAACAGGCGGACAGGGGAGCCACGAGTGGAGCCTATCCGGCATCTGTCTACCAATCTACGAGCCTTACAGCGCCTCATGCGCAGACGGCCCAAGTGGAAGAAGTGGCTGAAGCGCAACAAAGGGGGCTGGAAGTGAGCTTCGTGATCAAAATCATCACTTCAGCCAAAGGCATACGGACTCCCGGTGACGGCCAGTACGTTGTCGAGTATGTACCGGCCCCCATGAGCCCCCAAGGCGACTACCTTCCTGGCGGGAAGCTCGTGACCACCCCGGACATCGACAAGGCCAAGACCTTTGCGACCCCCTTTGAGGCGTACCAGTACTACCGTCAGTCCAATGGCTTACGCCCCGATGGTAAGCCTAATCGCCCCCTTACTGCCTGGCACTGCGAGTTCGCTCGCAAGGAGAAAACGAAGTGAAAGTCATTGTCTGTGGGGGCCGTAACTACGGCAGACTACAAAAAGTAGTCACGCATGAGGACTTTGATCCCGCAATCGAGGCGCTAAAAGAGAAGCGGTTCCTGAGCGAGAAACTCGCTGGCCTCTACGTGCAGTATGGTTTCACCCATGTGATTCATGGAGATGCCAACGGGGCGGATACCCTAGCCGGGGAATGGGCGGAGTCCATGGGGTTGCCGGTGGTCAAGGTCCCTGCGGCCTGGGACTTCTATGGCAATTCTGCAGGCATTAGGCGCAACATCTGGATGTTGGCCCTACTGGGGAAAGATGACATGGTCATTGCCTTCCCAGGAGGACGTGGAACCCAGGACATGGTGGCCAGGGCCAAGAGTGCGAAAATACGCGTGATCGAGGTAAACCCGAATGCTGCAGTGGCTCCGAAAGAAGATTCGACAGTGGGATACCCTGGCCGTGCTCAAGTGGATTGAACGATGCCAGATCGCCCCTGGTGGAGCCCAACGCATTGGAAATCTTCGAGAGGGGACCGACTATGTCATCCTGCATACGGAGGATCTGGAAGTCCTACTCAAGCAGGCCGGGGCAGAGCTATCGAACGGGGCGCCGTACGTCTGGTCACCGCCACCCCCTCGAACGAGACCAGCCGACCGTCCTTCCGATAGATCATCGCCGTGATCCCGTACCGATCATGAAGCTGCTTCAGCTTGTTGGCCTTGACCTGGGTCATGACGCCAGTCGCATCAACAATGGAGATATTACCGCGCCCATTCTCGGGGTTGTTGTGAACGACAAGGAAGTCGGCCCGGTATATCACGCCTCCTTCTAAGACGAAGGGAACCTGGGTCGTATACCAAAGGATCTCGCCGGCCTTCCAGAGTAGGTCTAGATGCTGGGCGTAGCGGGCTTCAAGTTTGGAGCTATAGCGCCTACTATTGTAAACGAAGCTCTCGTTCCGGTACTTCCCCTTAGACGGGGCGCTTTTGTCGAGGGCACCTCGAATACGAGCGAGATCAGACAGGGTCCAACGGGGCACGCTCCTCCTTCAATCGGCGGATCTCCGCACGCAGCAAAGAGATGTTCCTCAGAAACCTCAAACGAAGCTCGGTCGGACGAACCTCGCGTAGACAGGAGCAGCCACCGTTGGTGTGCATCCCTCCCGGATGACCAAAGACGCACCCACCATCGGTACATCCTTTGATCCCTTCCACGTCTGGTCTGTTACCCATCATTCGTTCCTGCATCAACCTGGCCAGCCCAGATCCCCGTCACAGGCAGGGCGGGGCGGCCAGGACCGGATATGGGGATCGTACATCTTCCAGAAGAGCGCCAGTTCCTCCCGAATCACCGTGCGGATCTCGGTGATGGTCACCTCGCGGGGAGCGTCCTCCATGACACAGACATGGCGATTCCGGTCATCCAAGGGATATCGCTTGCCGCACTCGAAGCAGTATTTATTCCCGATGATCATAAAGTCCTACCGTTCACGGTTACTTGAGAGCCCACATCGATAGGAAAGCTGTCGCGCTGCCGGCGACCGGAGCCAGCCACAACGGGATATCGTGCCTCGTATAGTAGATGCCGATTAACATGAAACCCACAGTCCAACCAGCCACCACCGAGATCGTGATTCTCATTTGTCACCTGTTGCGCTGACATAGCTTCTAACGAGCATGTAATAGCCGCTGCCTGGGGTAAGGGATCGTATCCATGATGGTCTCTGTCCGCGAACGCGCGCAATCGTATAGCAGACGGCGTCTACAAACATGAAAGCGCCCCAACTCCAGACTAGACTATTCATGGCGCTGTTCCATTGTCATCGAGTCTCCAAGCTTGGTGGCAGAGCCGATTCCATAGGAACTCGTCATCCTTGCCTTCCTCCTTGATGCAGTGGGAGCCTTTCGTCATCGCCACGAACAAACGTCGCTCCCCGTTGATGTGATAGTGGTTCATGCCCACAATCGACCATTCACCGAGCGGCCCTTGCTTCCACGGCGGCAACCGTTGACTACCTTCCATCTTGACCTCCGGACGCACTATCCGATCCTAATACCCAAAGGTGAGGGTGGAGTCCAGCTAGCTCCTCCTGGATGATCGGCTCGATCACCTTCCAATCCCCACCTCCGAGTCCACAGCCAATTAGGGGGAAGTGGATATCCTTGAAGCAGATAGGAGTTTCAGGTGCGCGGGCATAACGGGCCACGTCCGCAAAGCAGGTCCGTAAGGCATCGTAGTTCACGTACTGTTTACCATCCGTACCATACCTGTCCTGAGTGATGGCGTTACAGACAATCAGCTCTTTAGTAACGAAGAGTGGACAGCATCTACCGAGCTTCAGAAAGTCCATTTCGTGCCATAGCCGGTAAGCATCGTAGGCCTTCGGATACTTCTCCCGGATCGCCTTGGCCACCCCGGAGCCCATGACACCCTGGGCATTACAGCCATGTACGATGATCCCGGAGGTAACGGATAGGAGATCCCCGACGTGTCGTTCGATCATTCTGGATCCTTGCTCCGATCGATCAAGACGATATGGGGATCGGTATCGGCCAGATTCCTCACCATGGATCGACCCCTGGAACTACCGTTGAAGACATTGAGATGTAGACTACCCCGGAGTTCGTGCTCGATACCGAAGCTGGTGATCAGAGCCACAAAGTCCGCGACCTGCTCGTCGGTCATCTCCCCCTGAAGAAGCACTGTGGGCATCACTTGTCTCCAATCGTCTCTAATCTCGCCTTGTAACGCCGGGCCTGGTGGACCCGGTCCTCATGCTCTGGGGTGCCTGGTTCGAAGGAGGCACTGGTACGAGCCTCATACGCTTTGAGAAGATCCCAGCCCGTCCTTCTAGCTGCCCGAATGTCCTCCTCCCAGCTGCGGGCACAACGCCGCTCTATCGAGTCGAAAAAGGCTTGGGCGCGCTCGTCATTCAAGGAGTCTCGTCCTCCCGCGTAACCAGCTTCTTCTCAGGGTAGTAGAACTGGGTAGCAACCACAGGTCGGTGGTCGTATACATCCGACCCCTTCGGGGGTTCCCCCTCTCGGATATAACTGTAGATCTCAACGGGAGTGATCTCGATGAGCCTTCCGTCCGTGAACTTGGCGTTGTACTCGAACCAGTTATCCCCCTCGAACGTGTAGAAGTTCAGGATGCCGTGGAAGGTGATTTCCTTGGGGGGGCATGCTTCACCATCCGTTCCAGGCCAACCCGAGTCGAAGAGCAATTTTCCCTCGGCGGTGATGGTGTAGAGATCCAGGGCCCGATGGAAATCCTTGGTCTGGAAGTCATTGGAGGGAGTCGGAGCCCCTTCGACCGTGGGCAACGGAGCGTTGCAAACAACCGAGTCATACATCCCCATCCGGACCCCTCCCAGTTGACATTTGTCTAGGTTCAGATAATCTAGCAGACATGAAGGCGTTGGTGGAAATGATTTTGGTGGATCCAACCCGGTTCGTCAGGACCGATCTCCCCTGTCACCTGTTAGGTTTCTGGGAAGAGCAGATCGATCTGATGGAACGTGCGGGCAGAATCCCACCCCTTTCCCCTTCCTCCTCTCTGGATTCGGGGTACTCAGGTTCCCTCCTGGGGGGCCGGGTCCGTCACTCTCCGGGGTCCAGGATTCCCTTACAAACGAATCGATCGGATTCGGACCGGAGAGGAATGGGGACACCTCGGACCGGGATAATGGTTTTTTGATGGCAGGCCCATTTCGGCCCCAGTGACCTTTCGCGTATCGGGCGACCGGTACGGGGCTTGCTAGGGCGACAGTTCCGGGAGAGACTAGTCCGGAAACCATCGGTAGGACTGGCAAGTGCATACCGATAACGGCCCTGGGTGACGGCTAATCATCCAGGGCCATTTTTATTTTTACTCCTCCGCTTCCGCTCTTGGCAAGATTCCCCTTGCAATCTGTACAGACACTGCCTAATCTCTGTACCTGTACACGGTAAACATTTCAGCTTAGGGGAGGGCCAGGCATGGGGTATACGACCCGGTTCGAGGGAGAGCTTCGCTTCACAAACCCGATCAGCGTTCCTCAGCTGGTCTATCTGAACCAGCTGATCGAGAACAAGGACGGGACGTTTCGGGAACACATCGATCTGGAAGTGACCCGAGACTATTCGGGCTTGAAGTGGAACTTGGCTGAGAAGACCTACGGGATGGATGAGGCGGTCGAATACATCCTCCAGGCCATGAGTACCAAGTTCCCCGACTTCGGCCTGGTGGGCGTCCTAAAGGCCCAGGGAGAGGACGTGGATGACCGGTGGGAGCTTCGGGCCGATGGACGCACATCGGTCAGGGTCGATACCCCACCGACAGGACCTAAGGTCATATGCCCCCATTGCCGATCCACCTTTCGGGTGGGGGGCTGACCATGGACCAGGTCGAAAGTCTCAAGGCCTACATTGGGGTGTGCCTGATGGAGCGGATGGAGAGGGGTCAAACGATTCTCTTCTCGGCGGAACAGGTCCAGACCATGGCCGAGATCGCCAATGAGTTCGTTATGGAGATCCTGATCGAGCTTCGGGACGATCCGGACCTGCTCTACCGTCTCCAACAGGCTTTCCAGGCACGGAGGCAGTAATGCGCTATACCCATATGCCCGTGGCTGGTCGCTGTGTCTTTTGCAAGACCCCTGAGCAGCAGTTGGAGGCCGGCGATTGCGAGACGCACAAGAAGCAGGCAGCGGAGGCGCGGCCGAGCGTACAAGCCCAGGTCCTACTGTTCATGCTCAATAGAGGGGTCGCTTTAGATGATCAGCAGCTTGAGGCCGTGATCGATCTGTCTTGCGAGTTTATGTCGGCCAGTTATGCCGCCATGGTTGACGAACTGGAGAAGCACTGGAGTAATCATCGGTGAGCGAAGAGACTACTGCGAAGAAGAAAGCGTCCGCCAACAAGTCCTACTGGAAAGCCAACCGCATCGCCAAGCGCAAGGGTCACTACGCGGCCCAGTTCGGTATCACCGATCGCAACAAGCGGCGCCGCATCAAGCGCCACGTACGGGCGAATCCGAACGACACCAAGGCGATCAAACGCTATGAGGAGACCTACGGGAAGGTGTCCGAAGTGGGCCTGTCCTCCAAGGGCAGGAAGCAGAAGAGCAAAGTCATCGGGCACGTCCAGGTTCGTCTGACCTTCCTTGAGCCAGCAACATGACCCATGGACAGTGCCACTGTCGTGTGTGCGTGGGGGACCATGCTGGATATGGTCCATGCATGCTCACCTCAAAACCTGTAAACAAAGACCCTACCGGCTGGCGCGAGTTCATTCAGAACGTGATCGACGGCAAAAACTACTTCCGCGCTGGCGAGTATATGCAACTGCTTCAGCAGCTTGAAACAGTGACGCGGGAGCGAGACGAAGCGCTTTCGAAGCTAAGAGCTGACGAGACGCCAGCACCTATCAATCAATGTGACGGTTGCCGTCGTGGGCTTCCCAAGAACGAGCGTGGTATTCACGTCGGCCCAGGCGGATTTTGGGCTGGTGACGTGCAGGGCTGTACCGCGCACTTGTACTCACCGGAGGAACCGACCCGTGAGCTTTCGGCTAGCGAGGCTGCGTCATTCGACAAGACACTGGCGCGTTCGCCACGTCGCATCCCGCCGCGCGAATTCGACGTCGAGAGCCATACGGGGCTCTATCCGTCCGATGAACTGTCGGAGACTAGCGGTCCGGAGAAAGCCAGAGAGCCTAACCAACAGGCGAATGCTGCGATCCAAAAGGCAGAAGGCAAATGATGCAGGCCTATTCCAACATGTACTACCACTGGGGATGGGTCGTGGTCTCCTTCGCCGGGTTTGTAGTAGGTATCTGGGCCGGATTCACACGCAAGTGGTACGCCTTTTTTCTCTGGCTAGTAGCGGTTGCCGCTCTAGGTGGGTTGGCCTTCAAGTACAAAGAGGGGATATACGAATGATCACAGTGATAGACAGTGACAACTACGCGGCATCCGGCATCGAGACCATAGTGTTCCCTGGAGGGGAGCCGCATGTAAAGCTCCCGATCTTCCCGGTCCAGAAGCATGAGGACTTCATCCTCCTGTACCTCAAGGCCAGGACCTTGCTCGATACCTTCAACGGGGCCCTGGTGCTTGATGCCCTGTCCCGTCAGGGGCAACGGGCCAAGCTCTTCTGTCCCTACTTTCCCGGTGCCCGCCAGGATCGGGCCAATGATGGGACCGCGCCTCTCACCATCGAAATCATGGGACAGCTACTTTCTCATCGCCCCACCTACGTCTTTGATCTCCATTCCGATCTCGCCCGTGTTGCCATGGATTGGGACCCAAGTATTCTCATGCCCTCGGATCTTCCCGAAGGAGTCCAGGGTCAATGGGATGGTGTGATCGCTCCGGACAAAGGCGCATTGAACAGAGCTATGGATTTCCTACAGAAATTCTGCCCTGGTGCATACATCTTCCGATGTGAGAAGGACCGGGATCCAAAGACCGGTCGCATCCTGAGCTACCAGATGCCACCTCTTCCTAAGTCCGGGCACTACATCGTGGTGGATGATATCTGTGATGGTGGAGCAACCTTCAACCTACTAGCAGAGTGCTGGGGTACTGACCGGCTTGCTTCAGGCTCCACTCTGGATCTCTTCGTATCCCACGGAATCTTCTCTCGTGGGATAGGGAACATTAGCCCTATCTATCACAACATCATCACTACGGACAGCTGGTGTCAGGCGAACACCTTCGGACGGTTGAGAGTGATCCCACTCCTCCCACAACTGCTGCCCCTCTTTGGGACGTAAAGAGGAAGACGACATGACCAAGGATCAGCAGTGATACCCAAAATCACAGACATCTCTCAGCAGATCGTCCCGGTCCGCGTACAGGGCGAACTCGCGCCTGGCTCGAAGCTCATTGTGCAGGCGTTGATTGCTGTGGTCTCAAAGTTCGGGAAGGACGGTCTGCTTGAGATTAATCAGCACGAAGCGGCCCTCATGCTCACCGGACGCGAGACGGTGGAATTGCAGTTCAACTTCGAGCGCAATGCTCTACAGATTCGGGTGAGATCATGACCTCAAATCTTCGCCTCTCCGATAATCGCCTGGTTCGAGGTGGTCGCATTTCTCAAGAGCTACAATAAGGCGCCCGGTCACGCGATGGCTGATGCAATCCTCGCACTCGAAGAACTGCAACGGATTCGCGATCTATCGGTTCACCTCTCATCGGATGGAAAGCCAGACGAGCCGGTCTACACCCGTGCCGATGTGGGCGCGTTGCTCGGTGTAGTTCGTGCCATGGAATTAAACGCCGACAAGGTCAGACAAAGAAGCCAAGTCGAGACGAAAGCGCCTCTGTCGGAAGCAGCAGCTGCCCAAATTCTCAATGTCGCATCGTGGCTACAGAAGGGGTGCGACATCACTCACGCGATCACGGAACTGACGATGATAGCTAGCAAGCTGAGAGTCGCGGAGGAACCGAACGGAAATCAGGCAGATTCAGCATCTTCGGGTGCTGACGCCGCAGCTCCTATGCCCAGGGGGAGTTTGCCGAATAGCTTGGGCGCCTTTCCGGAGAAAACCAGTAGTGAACTTTGCGGCGCGCGCTGGGAGATGGCTGACCGCGTCAATATCTACTGCACTCTACCTAAAGGCCATGCCGCACAACATGAGGCGTGGGGGACTACGGGTCTATTCCACGCATGGAGCGCAGTGAACGGGGACGAACGTAATGATGGTTGATATAGGTTGGGTTGTGGCCGCGCTCCTTGCGGGCATCATTACCGGAGTCGCCTTGGTATCTTGGCTGGATAACCGTTGAGCGAGCCAGTGCGTCATGACTGAAGAACGAATACGCCGAGAGGAAGAGGAACTCCGCAAGCGGATTATCCGCGAAGCGGTGGAGGCTGCCGTCGCAGACTTCAAAGTCTCGCTGGAACAGATGCTCAGGCCTCTGGAGCGGAAGCGCAAACGTAAACAGTTGGGCAAGACATGTAATGAAACAAAACAACGGGAGGGTCTATAGATGTTTGGACTGATCGGGATGACGGACGGGTATAAGCTGGACCATCGGCGCCAGTATCCTGTAGGAACTGAGTATGTCTATTCAAACTTCACGGCCCGGTCTACCAGGATCGGTGGACAGGACGCGGTGATCTTCTTTGGCCTACAGCGCTTCTTGATGAAGTACTTTACCTACCAGGCAATCGCTACCTTTTTCGATGAGCCTGCCAAGGCGGTTCGGGATGCCTATAGGGAATTCCTCCGCAGCTACCTGGGAGAGCAGGCTGGTGCCATGGTCGGGACCGATCACATCATGGCTCTGCACAAGCTGGGCTATCTACCCCTGGAAATCCGGGCCCTCCCGGAAGGGACGGCCGTTCCCTATCGGGTCCCGATGCTCACTATCGAGAACACCCACCCAGATTTCTTCTGGCTGACCAACTACTTCGAGACCTTACTCTCGTGCAACCTGTGGCTCCCGTGCACGTCGGCCACCACCGCGCTTCGCTACAGGAAGATTCTCACCCACTATTCCAGTCTCACCACTGGGAAAATAGATCTGGTCCCGTATCAGGGGCATGATTTTTCCTTCCGGGGCCTCGAAGGAGTTGAGGGAGCGGAGCTATCTGGGGCAGGACATCTTCTCTCCTTCCTGGGTACGGACTGCATCCCCGCCATCCAGATGCTTAAGGAGGATTACTTCGGAACAGGAACTATCGGGATCTCTGTCCCAGCGACTGAGCATTCCGTCATGTGTGCCGGGGGCCAGGGAGATGAACTAGCCACATTCGCCAGACTCTTGGACCTTTACCCGTCAGGCTACATCTCGATCGTTTCGGACACGTGGGACTTGTGGAAGGTTCTGGGAACCTATCTCCCCACCCTCAAGGAAAAGATCCTTGATCGAGATGGGGCCTTGATCATCCGTCCTGACTCCGGAGACCCGGTACTGATCCTGACAGGGGATGCCTCGGCCACGCCAGGTAGCCTACAGCACAAGGGGGTCGTGGAATCCCTGTGGGATATCTTCGGCGGCGCCGTGAGCCCTACTGGATACAAGGTCCTAGATAGTCATATCGGGACCATCTACGGAGATTCCATCACGGTCGAGCGGGCTCAGGCGATCTGTGAGCGTCTGAAGGAAAAGGGTTTTGCTTCCACCAATGTTGTGTTCGGGATCGGTTCGTACACATACCAGTATGTGACCCGAGACACCAACGGGTTTGCTATGAAGGCCACCTGGGCTCAGGTGAACGGTGAGGAGCGACTTCTCCAGAAGGACCCGGTCACGGATACGTCTGGAAAAAAGTCAGCTCGTGGCCGGTTGGTCGTGGTACAAGACAAGGACGGGTTACGTCTGATCGATGGGCTCACCAAGAAGGAGCAAGAAGGGTACGGCACTGTCGATCTACTTCAGCCTGTCTGGAGGGATGGAAATTTCATGCTGGGCCGAACATTGACGCTCGCTGAAATACGTCAGAGAGTGGCTAGTCTGGTTCGATAACTAACAAAACGAAAGGAGGGTTTATGATCCGCATGATCACCGTTCTCATGATGCTAAGTGTCACCACTGCACAAGCCCTGGCACCACTCCAGATACCGACACCACAGCAGCTGGGTGTTTCCATCTGCGTAGGAGGAAGTCCGTACGTCGCCTACCAGATAACAGGTACTTCGGCACAGGGATTCACCACCGGCCTTGCGTTTGAACAGGTCAAGTGCAGCACCACCGGCTACCATGCCGGCTGCGCCTTGGTCTACTGGGATCCCGCCACCGGGATAGTCCAGTCCATTGACCTTCTCTACACCACGACGGGCCGACTCCCGGCTAGTGCCGATTCCTGCCTGAACCCTATAGGGTGAAAGCCACGCTGGACGCTTGAAGAGCGGTGTGTCCAGTAGAAGATCGACGCTCAAATATCAACAACTTGTAGGAGATCACACATGTTAGAGGTTCAAGGTCACCGTGTAATCGTCGCTGTCGATCGTTCTGGATCCATGGACGAGTCCGACTGTGATGGACAAACCCGCTATCGCTACTTGCGGGAAAAGCTGAAGGCTTTCGTTCCGGCTGCCGCCTCATCGGCCGATGGCGGAAAAGTCTACGGCGTTTTCTTTAATGCCGGCATTCATACCGAAGTGCTCATTACCGGGTCGGACGTGGACACGCAGATGAACAAGTACGGGCCAGGCGGCGGGACGGCCACTCATCTGGCTGTGGAGGCGGCTTTCAAGATCCATCAGGCGGATCCAAAAACACCCACACTGCTGTTCCTGGTTACCGATGGGCGTCCAGATTCAACGGATGCCGTGAACAGGGAAATCGTCTCCGTGACCAAGCGGCTCGATAACCCGGAGAGCTTCCGGATCATGGTGCTCACAGTCGGTCAGCGAACTCCGGAACTCACGGCATGGCTGGAACAGCTCGATGCTGAGCTGGGTCCGATGGGCGCCAAGTTCGACATCGTGGGGCAGAACAACTTGAACGATGTGGACTTCCAAGAAGCGGCTGCGGAACTCATCGCCTCCACCACCACCAACGCTCAGGCGGCAGCGGGAGACACCGCCGGTAAGGCCACCCACCGTATCGATTGATCCCAACCTTTGGGGCGGGACTGACACCGCCCCTGATTTTTGGAGGAACGATGTTCGTCTATAGCATCCTGCTTCTAGGCTCCGTGATCTTCCTAGACTTGATCCTCTCGGGAGACAATGCCGTGGTCATCGCCATGGCCGCTAATGGACTTCCCAAGGAGGACCGGGATAAGGCCATTACGCTGGGGATGGGGATGGCGATCCTGCTGCGGATCCTCTTTGCCCTATTTGCCCTCTTCCTGCTTGCCTGGCACATCTTTGCCTTCCTGGGGGGATGTCTACTTCTATGGGTCGCCTACGGGATGGGCAAAGAAATGTGGGCGGAGGCCAAAGGCACGGCGGACTCTGCCAAGCCTGCCGATGTATCGGCGGACAATCGCTTCTGGAAGGCGATGGGGGTCATCTGCGCGGCCGATGTCTCCATGTCGCTCGATAACGTCCTGGCGGTCGCCTCCTTGGCCCGCAACCACCCTTTCATCATGGGCGTGGGGTTCCTCTTCTCCATGGGTATGCTCACGATCGCGGCCCGATGGGTGGCGGATCTTATGGAAACCCACAAATGGATGAGCTGGGTAGGGCTTGGACTGATTGTGTGGGTCGCGATCGATCTGATCGTGGGGAATTACGATGCCACTTTGACATTGATGCGGTCATGAAACCTATCCAGGCTTTACTCGATCTGGCGGAACAAGCTGAGCGATCTAAAAAGCATGTGGAGCAGATCCGAGAAACTATTACGAACCATCCTTCCTTGTTCGCTGCCCTAGAGTCGATGGATCTCAGAGTCACGTTCTCCATTCAGGAGGGTGAAATCAATCTCGGCTTCACCGGCAATGCCAACATACTGGGTCTTGTATGGAATGTGCTTCGGCGCTATGGATACCAGCCTGGCTGCCGTCCTAATAAATCTGAACCCACGTTCCATACATGGTGGACCAAGGAAGGGGCATCCAGAATATGGATGTCTTTCAGTAGCACTGTCTGTCGGCGAGTGCAGGTCGGGACCCAGACCGTGGAGCAGCCGATCTACGAGATACACTGCGGGGAGTTGCCTCTACTGGAGGCAGAGTCTGTGGACGATAGCATTTCCTTCTGAGGAGAACACGATGAAAGACTGGGTACTTCACTACTGGGGCAATCCGTGGATCGCGCTCTTGCTCTATTGGTTCCCCTTGGCCATCTGCACGGTGGGCTACATCGTTCGGACCTGGCGTAATGTAAGGAAAGACCTGAGAAATCGGGTAACGAAAGCCAACTATTACCCAACTGACACGATTGGAACCCTTATCGGTAGAGGCTTGGTCACGATCATCCCGATCGCTAATCTCTGCGCTGCAGCCTTCGACCTTGCCCCGGAAGGGTTGGGAAACTTCATCAAAGGCCTAGGGAAGATATTCGATCAACCCCTTGTTCCGGTAAAAAAGGCCCAGGAATAACCCTGGGCCAATCACATGATGACCCAGGGGGAGGGGGTCCCCCGGAGGGAGGGTCACTTCGATTAGTCTACATTACGATGGACCCGGCGCAAGAGGGGATCTTTAGGAGTACATCCCCGTTCGTTGTTACAGCGCTTGTGGGCGAGCGCTAGGTTATCCATCGCATTGGTGCCGCCCATCTTCCGAGGCACCACGTGTTCGAAGGTCTCGTAATCCCATTTATCGGCATCCCTGCACTGCATTGGTAGTCCGCACCAACAGCACATGTTGGCTTGCATCTTACGCAGCGTCTTACGACGCTTCTTTCGCAGGGAGGGGTTCATCCGGGAGACTATGGGATACCTCCTCTTCACGGCCGACCAGCCGGTCTCGGTCGATCTCCACATCGATCTCGGCCACCAGCTTCCTAATCATGTTCCGGGGCGGGATGGTCCAAAGCCCCACCACCAAAAGGCTCCGGGCCAGGAAGAGGAGCCGTCGCTTGTTGTCCAGGGAGAGTTCCGCCACGATCTCCGCCTTGGTGCGGACCGATACCGTGGGCTCTTCCTGGCGCTCTTTACGGGTCTTGTGGCTTTTCGGCCGGGCCATCCCTTCTCCATGTCTTCTTCCGCTGTGGACGCTTACACTTTCGGCAGAACCCACAGCAGGGTATGCAGTGCTTGGTTCCAGGCATTCGGTGGCAGCTGCAATGGCACGGAACGCAATCCGGACATGTGCTGGCCGAGGCGCACCGTAGGATCATCGATGTCTAACCAGCCTGGCCTTTTCCAGCTGCTTCAATCTCTTCAGGCGATAGCGCTCGTACAACTCCGAGTTCACCTCGACGCCGGCCTTCTTGGCAAGGATCAAGGCGGCCCCCAAGGGAACCAGCCTGTCCAGGCGCCACTGGTAAACCGCTGAGCGGTGTCTCACCCCTTGCAATTCCTTGATGATCGCGGGGCGAGAGCCAAAGATCTTCAAGGCTTCCTTCATGTACATATACCATTGATGATACAGCGTTCTGCACAAAAAAAGCCAACACGCTGTTGACATTCACTTCTGATCCTGTACAGTCACTCTTGCGTGCTGGAGACGTGAATGGATCCGAGAATACTGGCCCATGCCAGAGCTTGGTCCGACTTCCAGAACCGTCGCCGTGATCGCCCCGAAGCGACTTCGATTCTCATTACCCTGCCGATTTATCGGTGCATGCACTGAGGAAGGACCAGTAGGGGATATATCGGAAGTGCAGGGACTGGGAGTCCTGCCAGTGCGCACATGAATAAACAAAAGGAGGGCTAGATGAGTGACGAAGCTGTGATGGTGCCGGATTTCGCCGTTGTGGACACTGGGAAGCCCACCTGCATGTACGAGTGCGGGCGGCCGGTATCCCATGAGGGCTATGCCTGCGACACCTGCTCCGAGGAGCGCCTTCCTTTGGAGCACCAGAGACGGGAGGGTGATACGGTTCTTCTCATCAGGAAGCGGCGCCTGAAAATACAAGGCAGCGCTGCAGAGAGCGCTGTCCTACTACGTCCCAAACACCAGGAAGAAATGAACGAGCGAAGCAAGGAGCGTTTCAAGTCTTTAAGAGATGCAGCCACACTCATCTACGGCAACGTGACTTTCTCCAGGAGCGCCGAGGGGAAAGAGTTCTGGCTGGCTATCTACGGCATGCTCTTGGAGAAGGCCGAAGAGTTCAAGCCAAAATGAATGAGACCACCCTCCATGAGTGTGTGACCTGTGGGCAGGAGTTGAATGTCCTACCTGGTTACAACTGCCAGCGGTGCGCTACAGCTACCTCGCAAGCATCTACTCCAGTAGTAGTACAGGAACTGCCTGCGCCACAGATGACTGGCCAGATTGAAGTGAACGCGAAGATTGTAGCGGACTCTCTTAGTAACGCCTTCTACTGGGGTGCCACCGAGGATCCAAAGGGCTACTGGTCTGATGTCCATGCCAGGCTCATGAGAATTCACTTAAAGGGGAGGTAACAATGGACGCACTTGAAGAGTTCAAGAACGGGGTGAAAGAGCAGCTCGCCGCATTGCGGGTAATGCTGACAACTGCTGATAGTCCGGTGAAGCAGGTTCGTGCTATGGCTATTTTCCAGACGGATGACCGGCAGCTCCACATCGTGTTCATTCCGGATGAGTCCGATAATTCTCTCGTGGCAAAAATCCTTCTGCACTTTAACACTCAGTTCGGAGCTACTCGTCTCTACTTACTGAGTGAAGCGTGGGTGATCTCCCGAGACAAGCCACCGCTCACCTCGGATCGTCCTCCCCGTGAGTGTGAGGATCGGCGCGAGGTTCTACTCTGCTTTGCGGTAGATCGGTACGCCGGGATGGTTCGGGCTGACCAGGAGATACATCGCAACCCCGATGGTTCGCCTTTTTTTACGGGCGAACCTTATGTTTGCGTTGTCCCGGAGCATGCCATTCCTAGCAGCTTCCCGACGAAAAGTCAGCTTTGGCCTAACGCCCAAGATTCTGCAATAAGGATCAACTGATATGAGCAAACAAGCCTTGGTTCCATTAGGTCAACGCGAACAAGAAGTGCTGCGTCACATCAAACAAGGTCAGCGCGCATCCGAGATCGCTACCCAGATGGGCATTATGGAGAAATCTGTCCGGGCCTACGCCTCTAATCTACGCAACAAGGGGTATCTTCCTCGGCTTCCTGAAGATCATAAAGGCCGCCATCGAGATCGGCCGGTATTGACGGCGGCAGAGCTGGAGCGCCAACGTCTAGCGGAAATCCGCGAGAAGGAATCCACTGGTCTTGCCGTTCGAGAGGTTCTTCCTGAGCCCTTGCCAGAGGCCAAGACTCCAACACGCAGGAAGAGCAACGGAGGCGCGTCTATCACGACTGGCATGATTGCCAGGCAGTTAGAGGACGAGATCAAGGCTCACATGGCCAAAGGGGGCAATATGGAAAAATGGCACCGTTGGGCCTTGGTGCTGACCGGGGAGATCCTCGGAGAATAACACGTAGAGTTTTCTGTACAGACCTTTGTAGGAGGATATAATGCCGCTCACCAAAGCGCAGATCGAAGTACTCAGGCACGCCGCTGAGTTCCCCTGTTTCGAAACCACCGATGGTAAAACCACCCATCATCCACTGCTCCCCTTTAAAGGGGCTATCGCACGGTCAGTGACTAGCTCGCTACTCGCCAAGGGCTACTTGGATGCGAGTGGGAGGATCACTCTCTCCGGTCGCGGAGCCCTACTTATTTCCCCGGAAGCCACATCTGAGGTGGCGCCATGACAATGTACTTTGAGGTCCTTACGGTTAGTCCCGATATGGCCAATGAGTGGCTCAGGAAGAACGAGGGGAACCGCAAGCTACGTGAGTCTCGGGCTGCAGGACTCGCCCGTGCGATTGTGGCCGGGAAGTGGACCTTGACCCATCAGGCCATTGCCTTTTCCAAGAAGGGACGGCTCTTGGACGGCCAGCACCGACTTCGGGCGATCATCCTAGCCAACATACCTATTCAGTGCGTGGTAGCTCGCGATGTTCCGGAGGATGCCTTTGCGTACATGGACGCTGGACTCCCGCGCCAGATGTACGAACGTATACGCAAGGATAAACGGCATACGTCTATCTGCTCCACGCTGTTCCGTCTGCTGCAGTCCAATCGGGTTCCTCAGGAACACGAGATGGAGCTGATGATCGAGACCTTGGGCCCTGCCATGGTCAAGATGGATCAGGTTACACGTCCCACCACGGCCAAGAACGTGATCAAGGCGGCGCCGTTCGAGGCAGCGATCACTCTTCGAATGACGGAGGCTTTGAGAGACAAGGACATGGATCGAGCCAATCGCATCAACTTCCATATGGAAAAGTTGCGCAAGGGTGAAACAACGTTACTGCCGCCGCTGCTACAATCCTTCTACCGACAGACCGCTGAGGGTGTGAAGAATCCGGAGATCGGGGTATCTCCCAGCACGGATAAATTTGTGCGCACCTGGATTGCTTTTGATCCCGCAAAAGAGGATACAACACGCCTTCAGGTGAGCGACCACAGCACTGCAGTTCATGAGGCGCAGCAAGCCTTCCGCGAGGCGTTCGAGGGGATTTTTGATGAATAGCAAGATTGACCTTGACCTGCTGAAGGAAGCCGGAGAACAAGCCGGTATCTTATTCAAGAACACCCCTGTCCTGATGATGCCCTTCATCGCTAGTTGTCTGATGGTGACTTTGGAAAAAATGAGGGAGTCTGGCCAGGTAGATGCAAGCGAATCCCTACTGTCAGCGCTATGGGCCACTGTCGATAAGTTCATCATTATGCCCTCCATTGAATCATGCCCGACGTGCAGGAGCCGTGGGAAAAGTCCTAGTGTCGGGGCTATGTACTTCGTAATCGACGAGTACTTCAAGGAGAGGGGTCATTTCCGTAAGTCCCTTGCTACATATATGGAAGGGTTTCGTCAGATCGCTAACCCTGACATGGCCGAGTTGGCGAGAATCCAGGAAAAAGTTGCCACCCGGATAGCAGAGATTCTGGTCAATATCATCAAGGCAAAAGCCACCACCACCTAAGAGAGAGATAGACGCATGGCCGATGCAGCAATGGTTGGAGAAGGGGTCGTCGAGGAGTTCGGTTTTTCGAATAACCACAAACCGAAGGTCAAGATATCCGGTCAATGGTACTACCTGGGTAACACACGTCTGGATGGTGTGGCGGCTGGAGATACCCTTTCGTTTGAATGGGTCTCTTTTAAGGCCGAGGGCATGCGATCCGCTATCCGGTCCTTACAAAGCTGGGGGCATGTCGCTCGCTCAGCCCCACCTAAGGCCCCGTCCGCGCCTCCGTCTACCCCTCCCCCTAGCATCCCGCCTAGCCCTGGACCCGTGCCATCTAGCGCGGCTCAGACTCCCAGTCCCATCTCTCTGGAGGGGCAGCCACTCTATAACGAAGGCGAACTTCGACTCATCAGTAACTTCATGGCGGCGGTCGCGCCGAAGATCGAGAAGCCGGCCCAGGTTTCTGAATGGTTCCGCGCCATCGGATGCGCTGTCCGTGGAGTAGAGTTCTTCGAAGAAGAGATCCCGTTCTAGCCATGGTGGATTACCTCTTTATCTGCTCGCATAACATGGGCAGAAGCCCTACGGCTGAGCACGTGGCGCGCACCATCGGGCTGACCGCTGACAGCGCCGGGACTGATCTCGGGGCGATCCGTAGGCTCACAGTGGAGCAGATCGTCCAGGCGGATCGGATCGTATGCATGGAAGAGCGTCATGCCCAGGTGGTAGCCAGAATCGTGCCCAAGAGGGCGAAGGACATCGAAGTCTGGAACATCCCTGACAATTTTTCGTACTGCCAGCCTGAGCTGGTGGACACCATCAAGACCCTGCTTGGGAGATAAGCATGCCTTTATTTGAAGTAGCGATCCTTGAGAACCCCACTAAGAAAGCCGCCGAGGAAGGGACTGGCCAGAAGCTGGTCATGGGGCCGAAAGCTGTCATTGCCCGTGATGCCCAGTCGGCTGCCATCAATGCCGTTCTGGATGGCGGCATCGACGCATCCGTTGATCGCTCTCGGCTGGAGGTTCTCGTCCGCCCTTTTGCTTGACGCCTGTGCGGAAGGAGGAGGTGCCGAAGCACAATCCCCTCCTCCGAGGACAGGCGATGGAAAAATTCGACCCTTCCCATGAGAACTGGGGGTCTGGCCAGTCAGGACAGGGAGTAGGTTTTAGTGGCCCCTCCGTGAGCTACCTCACTAGCACTGCGGGGTCCCAGGTTTTCAATGCCAGCGCGTTAACTAGCATAGGACAGAGCCGATGAGCGACTACGAACAGAAGCGGAAGACCCTGATCACATACCTCAAGATGAAGACCGATGAGGGTGACTGGCATGGAGTGAGCGATGCCGCCAACGATCTGCGAGTGTTGGAAGCTTCTCCCAGGACGTATGAGAATCAGCTGACTGGAATCCAGAACGAGTCGAACTATAAAACTGGTCAGCAGGCTGGGTACAACATATGCGCGCAGCAGTCCCAGCAGGCCTCTTCTGTCCCATTTACGAGGGGATAACAAAATAAGTTGCAACGTGTACAGACACCTGTACACTTGACATGGCCGTTAATACAAACATCTATGTAGGAGGAAATCACCTTGTCAGAATCACTGAGAAATGTCGGTAAGACCATTACGGCGGACGTGGTCCGGACCGGCGATGTGCTAACCATTCCGAAGGGGGCAACGATCGATCAAGCCATCGATCTGTTGGTACGGCGCAAGAAGTTCGAGGAAGAAGAGACGTGTATTCGTCGCGGCTTCCCGGTTTTCCCGTTGGATGGCGCTGTGGCCCTGGATCGAGTTCTGAACCGTCTTTACGGTTGGGCCCCTGCCATCGCAACGCCCGGCTTCTTCACCAGCAACCCGCCACAGTTGATTGCGGTCAACGTCGGGCCGAATGAGGTGAAGCAAGTCCCGTGGGGCCGGTTCAAGCTCCCGAACGTCGAGGGGCATGTGGATACCTCCACGGAACGCGGCGAGAGTGGCTGTCTCACCTTTCAGGTGGTGGCCACGGTGAAGCGCAAGAACGAGGACGAGATCCAACGGCTCTTCACCGAGATCTCCAGTGAGATCAAGGCACACAGCATCTATCGTGGCAAGGCGATCAAGATCCGCTTCCGGGACGACGAGGGCGACCCTCTCGATATGCCCAAGCCGATCTTTCTGGATACCTCGCACATCCGGGAAGACCAGTTGATCTACTCCCAAGTGGTCATGGATGCCGTCCAGACCAACCTCTTCACGCCGATCCGGCGGGCGCACGATTGCTTGAAGAACGGTATCCGCTTGAAGCGGGGCGTTCTCTTGGGTGGTCAGTATGGAACGGGCAAGACGTTGGCGGCAGCGGTCGCCAGCAAGATCGCGGTGGATACCGGGATCACCTACGTGTATGCGGAGCGTGCCGATGAACTCAAGGATGCGGTGGAATTCGCCAAGCAATACCAATCGCCGGCTGCGGTGGTCTTCGTCGAAGATATCGACCGAGATATCACCGGTGAGCGTACGCACGAGATGGACGCAGTTCTCAACACGATCGATGGTGTGGACGGCAAACACCACAATATCGTGGTGGTCCTCACCACCAACGCCCTGGATAAGGTCCACAAGGCGATGCTGCGGCCTGGCCGGCTCGATGCGGTGATCAATATCACCCCGCCCGATGGTCCTGCTGTGGAGCGACTCATTCGAATGTACGGCAACGGACTGGTCCGGGATGACTCAGACCTCAGCGAGGTGGGGGCTGTTCTTCAGGGGAATATCCCGGCAGTGATCGAGGAAGTGGTGAAACGGGCCAAGCTGTCGCAGCTGGCGATCCAGTCCGAGGGATCGCCCTTGAACGAGATCTCCCAGGTGGCGTTGCTAGAGGCGGCCCACACCATGCGGATGCAAATCGAATTGCTCCGGGGTGGTGAGCCGAAGGCCGACACAACCCCCTTCGAGGATCGTCTGGTGCATCTGATCCAGAAGGGGATCAACCGCAATGGTGCGGTGACGGTGGAGACGGAGAATCGCCTCCGCCTCTTGGACAAGGATATCCGTGAAAATTTGATGGGGTGAGTGAAGGGCGCGTTTAGCTGGGGATAGGTTGGTATGAACCGCGCATGAAAGGGCCGTCCCGGAGACCCCAGTCCGGGACCGCTCCTTATCATAGGAGATCTCAATGAATACACGTGAGGCCGTTCTGGAGGCGGCGGACTTCCTCGAAAGGAATCCAAACGCCTTCAATTTCTTGGTGTGTACGGTCCCGGAGAGTCTGTCAGATCAGGGCTGCTATCTGGGATGGATCAACTACTTCCAAGGGGAAGACTTTACCCCCTATCTAAGAGATCGTCTGGGTCGCCCCTTCGTCTCTTCTGAAGCGGTGATCGGACCGACAGAGCTGCACGAGGCGGATTTTTTCTCGATCATGAGCCGTCTCTCCAAGAATATGATAGGCACCCATCCTCGTCCCTGGGATGTTCTCCGGGCGTTTGCAGCCGAGTACTTCCCGGAACCTCAGGAGCCGTACGAGTATGTCCTGCCGGTCTGGGCCGCCATGCGCGATCGAGAGTTCACCCACGCCCTGATCAATGCCGAAGAAGAGCACAAGGCCTATCGCCGCTTCAGGCGTGGTCTTGCCATACAACTGACCCGACCTATGAAGTACCCGGAGGGGACTTGAGATGCCCTGTTACCTCGTTTATGAAAAGCACACTGACAAGCGACACCTCGTTATCGGGGATAACCCTGCTCAGGTGATCCGCTATATCGCCACCAAGACCATCACAGCCGAGACCCTTACGGGGCAGCAGGTGGCGGAGTTGGTGGGAACTGGGATGCCTGTAGAGGATGCCCGGCGCCCCCAGAAGGAGCTGGACCTGGGTGGTAGGACGACCTACGAGCACAAGCAGGGATGCGCGGCCGACCCTTGGACCCCGATCGGGGAGAGGGGTTGTAAGTGCCTCACCCTGGAGATCCCGCCCGTATGAAGAAGAAATGGAAACGCCTTTGGCTCAAGGCTTTGCGTAGTAACAAGTACCAACAAGGCCGGTTCGTTTTAAGACGTGGCTCAGGACGTAAGAAGGAGTGCCGCTTCTGCCCTCTCGGTATACTGGCAGATATTATCTGCCCCCGAGGGTGGCGAAGCGATGGTATGAATTACTCGTACTCCATGAGGGGCAGCTACACTCAACTAGATAAAGAGTTGATGAGTATCACAGGCCTTTCTGCAAGCGACCAGTCAAGAGTCATGATGATGAATGATGAACAGCAGCGTTCCTTCCCAACGATCTCTCGCTGGATCGAGGAACATCTATAAATGGCCACACCCCTGAAGGAAGGGGTAACGCCTACACATGGAATCCGCAGCACATATGTCAACCTGAAGTGTCGCTGCGTCGAGTGTACAAGGGCCAATCGTGAATACATGCGCCCCTATATGAGGGAGTGGAAGCAGAGGCGCCGAGACCAACCGGAGGAATGATATGAACATTAGTGGCATAAGCAATCGTGAGGAGTGGGAGTTCACCTACCTCGCCGTGAAGGTTCTGGATGGCGCCCGTAAGCAGCTACAGTATCGCCAGTCCCGAGTGGATTTCTGGGAGTCCAAGAAGGCCGAGGTGATGGAGGAGATCAGGACCAAGGGGTTGGATGTGTACGAGCCGGAGGCGGAGAAGCTCTCTGGCTACGTCGGTACCCAGAACGTCATGGGTTCCCCCCAGATCAAAGTGGATCCTGCCCTACAGCTGCGACTCACCGAGGCCAGCAACAAGATCCGTGAGAACAGGCAGTGGGTGGCAGAGTATGACGCCTGGGTCCAAGTCCTGGAGGGTAATAAAGATGCTTCCCTGAGGCTGAAGCAGGGAGACTGGCTGTTCTTCTTCGGTCGAAGTCTATAAGACAAACCACATAAGAGGAGGATTCACATGAACGATATAGAGGTTCTGGAAAAGGCAAGAGGAAAACTATGTCGGGGGTGGGTTGCCAACAAGCGAGGAGTGGGCCATTGCGGAGAGTACCGTAGTGGGAATAGCCCTATGGCTGTCGCCTGGTGCGCTCTTGGGGCACTCGATGCAGCTCTCGATACGGATGAATGTTGCCGCCACCCAATAGGTATTCGGCTTATTCGGCGGCTCTCTCAAGGCATTAAGGATCCTTTAAAGGATACCTTCCCGGAAACGGCAGTCGCTAAATACAGCAATAGATCCGGGCAGGCGAAGACCATAGCCCTGTTCGATACCACCATCCGCAAATTGAAGATGGAGAGAATGGCGGCTTCAGCGACTTTCGCCATGGGGCCAAGGAGAGCAGCATGATGACAGGCATCCTGTTCACCGCTGGCATAGCGGTGATCTTGGCGATTTTCTTCACCCGCTCCTATATTGAGGATCTACGGTTGGAGCTGAAAGTCGTAACCAATAAGCTGTTCATCGAGAAATCTGTCACAGCTATGCACAGGGAGAATGCCCTAAAACATCGCCTAGAGATCTACAAGCTCCAGAGAGGGCTCGGACGGAAGCATCGCAAGATCATTATGCTCCAGACGACACTGGCTCGTGTGGAGCGGGACCTGGAGGCTCTGCAGCGGATGTCGGATATTCCGACTCTAACGCAGCTAGGGCAATCCTGCGATGCATTTCACAGCATGGACACTGAGTTGCACAGCTCGCAATCCCCTGCAGAGCCTGTAGCAGAGATGGGCTGATCTCCACGGGGGCCGGGATTCAGGTCTTAGGGAAGAGCTTCTGGATCTCGGCCTTAATGGTGGCCTCCAAGTCAGCCACCTTCTGGGCATGATGGGAGTCAATGTACATACCAACGCCCATACCGATAATAAAAACGATCAGGTACATCATAACTTACCTCGTTTGCCAAAGTCGCAGCTGAGCACTCATGGAGTCGGCTCTGGCTGCAAGAACTGAGAGCATCTGGAGTCGATCTCGGGAGACTGAAGGATCTCCCGGAGGCAGATGCTGAATAGGTTCTGTGGCGGGGCCGGGACGAGCATCTCCGGCGTGGGAGCCTGTGGATGGGGGCAGATGTCCGTTGCCACCGTATGGGTGGCACAGCTGGTCAGCAGTGGTAATAGGATGCTGAGCCTGATAGTCGATGCTGTCTGCACGTTCTTGCGCATAGGCCTTCTCGGCCGCCTCTGCCCGCTCACGGAGCTGTTGAGTGATCTTATCCGCTGCAGCTTTGAATTGCTGGAGAGCTTTGTCATCAGCCTGCTGCTGTTGCACGATCCCGTCACGGATCAGGCTCCTTTCCCATAGGTGCACCCCCAGGGCCGACCCACCGGCCAACACCAAGATCACCAGCATCTCGGACAGCCAGGTCGGGAGACCGGTCCAGGCCAGCAGGGTGGCGATCATAGGACGTGCCCGGAGCAGGCCACGAGCAGTCCGAAGAGGATCCAGGTGATGGAATACTTCATCGCTGTGTAGCTCGCCAGAAGATCGCCCCGGCGCCTACCAAGCGCAGCACGGCATGCCAGTGTGGCCATGGTAGAAGGTCTTTGAAGTCCTGCTCGTAAGGACTCAAATCGACCACAGCGAGCGCCCCAAGGATCGTGGCGATCGTCTTCTGACCATGGGATGCCCAGTAGGACTTAAGCCAGACTAGCATTACAGACCCGCCTCTTTGCGAGCGATCAGCCAGTAAGGGATACGCTGATCGACAGTTTTATAGGAGCCATTGATAGTGGCCGTAATCGCTCCGAAATGATGGATGTCAGCCAGGGTATTGAGACCGTGCTTGCTCCAGAACCAGGCGGCTGATCGAGAAGCGGGTCCTGGGGTTTCAAGCAGAGATGGAGATCCAATGAGGTCCAGGCTGAGCGCCGTTCCGCAAGCCAGGTAGTTAGCTCTTCCAGTGATCTGAATAAGCCCACGGCCCTTATAGCGGGGTCCGTCTCCTGGCTGAGTGTTGCCCAGATCCACCCGTCCTTCATAAGCAAGTCCATCAGCGAGTTCAAGAAGGTGTCTGAGTTCACCGGATTCGTGGGCAACCTGTGCAAGGAAGGCGGCCTGGCGCATACTACTCGTGATGGAGAATTCCGCCATAGCGGAGTTGAGCGGATCCACAAAAGCATCCACCTTCCCGGTCGAGAAGGGCATGATCTTCTGTAGGTTGGTCGCTTCCCAGATCACTTCTTCGTGTTGCTCCTATAGTAGTTGTAGCTGGCGCGGGCGACGATCAACCCTGCCACTGACAGCGCTATCCGCAATGCCATGTCAACTAACGGCAACCAACTCACGATCGCTGCCACTCCCGTAAAGGAAACACCCAGAGCTGCGAGGAAGTGCTTGAAATGCTCCATCAGACTTTGCCTCCACGCGCCATGGGCTGCGGCTGCTGCTGACTTTGCGCATTGGCAGGACTCCCCTGCGGCTTCGCTTGGGGCCCCAATGCCGAGATCTCCCTCTGCAATAACGCCCACCACGATGTTCCAGGATCGGAAACGGGCCCGCCCACAGCATACTTTCGGCCAAGAGCTTTCCGTTTCTCCGAAAGAGCTATCGCAATGGCTTGCTTCTTGTCGCGCACCATCGGGCCCTTCTTGGAGCCACTGTGTAGTTGGCCATGTTTGAACTCGTGCATCACCTTGCCCACCTTGCCACCCGCTGCGTACTTGTGGCGCAGTCGGGAGAACTGGGGGCTGGTCAGCAGTCCCATGTCGGTATTCCTCATCGTCACTGAGTGATCCCATATTTCTGTGCCAGTTGGTCGCGATCGGGTTGTCCGGATACCGCAGCGGCCCCTTTGGTTGCCGCTACACCTGCAGCTTGCCAACGTGATGGCGGGGCCATTCGGTTCTCCAGAGACTGAAGAGCTTCAGCCGCCTGTGCAGGATCAGGGGAGGATAGAATGCGGGCAGCCTGGGATGCTACTCCCTGGTTCCAGGTGCTCTTCTGCATCATACGTAGCATGTTGTGCATGGCCGCCCCGATCCAACTGTGATGGAGCTGAGAGGCGATAGTGGCCGCCTTGCCGATGTTCTCCCCTGCTGTATTCTCAAAGTCCCCCGCCGCCTCCATGCGTCTATAGGTCTGGGACCCACCCAGGAGCTGGGAGTTGTTCTGGAAGATCCTCTTTTCCAGATCGAGGGTCTTCATAAAGATGTCAAACTTTTGGGGATCGCCGTCGAAGAGTGTCTTGATGAGTTCCTGCTTCTTCGGTCCGCCCAGGATCTCGGCCGCCAGGTTTGTGTTACGACCGCTCATCTCCGCAGGAGTTAACATCCGATCTGCCACCCCCATCCGCAAGGCGGTCTTGCCCGCTTCGGAGAGCTGACCCACATACTGGTGGGCCTGACCGGGAGACATGGCGAAGAAACTGTCCTGACCGCCACTACGACCGGCCTGGTTGGCCGCGATCACCTCAGAGTCATCTCCATAGGTCTCGGCAGCATTCTTGAAGGACGGACTCGCCTCCTTCAGTCGAGCCATGATGAAGTTGCGGGCGCCCTTGAGTGAGGTGGCGAGATCGCCTTCCCCTCCCTGACCACCCTGGCCTGACTTGGCCTGGTTGTAGAGTTGGCCGATCCGAGTGTTCAGGGCCCGCTGCAGGAAGTCCATGTCCCGAACCGTGGGGGCTTCCTGCGTACGCACCCACTCCTCGGCTCCGAGGGAGGCGGCCGAAGCATTTCCACCTTCAGGCTGTAGAGCGGTTGTAGGCTTATTAGCAGGCTTAGGAGCGTATAGGGAAGTCAGCGGTTGAGATTGCTTGCCCATCGTGGCATCCAGTGAGCGCACTCGCCGGTCCATGGCCACCGCATTCTGGTAGGTCCGTGCGACCTCCGGGTTCTCTAGGACATGCCAGACATCCGGATCCATTACGGGCTGCGGATCATTGCGCACCGCCTCGTAATTCGCCTTGGCGTTCTGACTACGGGTGCGATCCAGGAGATCGGAGTAGAGCCCGGCATCTCCCTGGGCATTCATGGCCGCCCGAGTCTCCTGGGGAACGCGGGTCTTAGTATCCGCCATGATCCCGGCGCGATCCTCGGCAATAGCTGTGGCCGCTCCTCCGGGCTTCTGAGCCAGCACCTCACCGGTAGTCCGGGTGTTTGGCCCGATGTCCGTCAGACGCATCGGGACGCCCTGATCGTTCGCCTGCTTCACATCCTGAGCGGCGGCAGGCCAGGGTCGGTTGTCCTTCTCCAGACGGGCCTGGACGCGGGCCAGGGCCTTCTGAGTGTCCCCTCGATTCATCCCACCCGGAGCGGGTTCCGGCTCAAGGCCGGTCGGCATCCTGGATCCAGCCAGGAGGGTCTCCACGAAGTGAGTCCCTTTCTCCGCTCCAGTCTCTGGATGCGGAAGGTACTTATCTAGGGTCTGACCGACCTGGGAGGACAGGGTATTACTCGGCCAGGCACGAGCATCAAAGGGGTTGAGTTGATTCAACTCGAACTTCTTCGGATACTTAATGGCGTCATACACGCTAGTAGCCGCATCGGGAATCATGTTAACCATGCCGATGGCGGCGTCAGGAACAGATCGGGCAGCCAGAACGGCTTGCCGTCCATAACCTCCCAGGTACTTCTGATCGAGACTACGGAGCTTGTCGAGGATCCCTGGTTGGGCCTGTTGCTGCTGCGGCTCCTCGCCCAGGAGATCATCTGCCTTGGGTAGTGGGGCGCTCACTGAAGCCGAGGGGCTATCCAGTGGGTGCGGACCATCCAACAGGTCATCTGCACTAGGCAGATCGCTCACTGCGCCCACCCGTTTTGCTGCAGGACATGCTTGGCCTGGTCACGGGTCAGTTTGCCGGCTTTGTAGTCAGCAATCACTGCATCCTTGGTGGAGTAGCTGGCTGCTCCCGTGGACTGGTGGTGATTCTGGAGAAGCTTGGCCACCTCGGGAGTGACCTTGCCCATCGCCCCCTTCTGGGGATCCCCGTAGAACTCCTTGTCGAGCAGTTCCTTGGGTAGAAAGTTGAGCGAGCTGCGATACTGGCGCTCCAGATCGGCCACCTGGGTGGTGAGTACATCCTTGTAGGTATCCCGGACCTGCCCCCACTGCTGGGGAGCAAGAGAGGTTCGGATCCGACCTTCCTGTGATTCGCGCTCCGCGCCGGTGCCGCCCCTCGGAACGATCGAGTTCACCAACTCGTCTCCGAGGAATCCCTGGACGGCCTGAGCCGATGTCAACTCTGGATGGCCCGTCTGGGCGCCGAATTGCTGCACAAGACGGTTCACAAGGGTGTAGTCGCCAGTCTGTCCGGCCTGCTTCATGGCCCCCATCAGCTTGTCGTAGGTATCAATGTGACCCATGACGTTGTTGATGAAGCGGAGTTTGTCGCCGTGGTTGGCATCCGTATCGAACTGCTGGCGGACCTTGTTGGCTATGGCGTAGTTTCCTTCCTGAAACTCGGGATTTAATGCCAGGACCTTCTGGAGATCTTGTTGGTACTGAATCCGCTGCAAGGGGGTGGCTCGCGCGGTAGGTGCGGGGAACGGAACAGCATACCTAGCGCGGGCCTCCGCGATCGGGTCCTGTTGGTCCCCGCCCTGGCCACCGGCCCCGTTAGCTCCAGCCAGCTGACCCTGGATAGTGGCTTCGGCTTTCGCCTTGGCCAGTTCCGCGACCAAGCCGGCATCCATCCCGCCCTGATCCTTGGCGGCGGAGATCTGCCGGCCCAGGTTCGAGTTCAGGGCCGTAGAGGCATTGTTTGACATCTGCTGGCCACGGTTGACCATGTTGTTGGCCAGCTGACTTTGTAGCTGATGAGCCATGATCCCGGCCTGCTGAGCATCGATGCCGTACTTCGCCATCAGCTGCTGCTTCTGCAACTCCCCTGCCCGAGTCTCTTGCATGCCCTGGGCACCGGCCTGTGCCGCAGCTGCGCCCACTCCTGCCATTCCCTGCAGAGACGGCTTCTCACCGGCAATAGCGCCCATAGTGCGAAGTGCCTGCTCTTGCTTGCTGGGACCGTACTGGAGGCTTCCAAGTCGCTCCTGGGTCTTGAGCAACAAGTCCTTGAGAGCCGAGTAGTCCTGGCCCTCCTGTCCATATGCCTGGGCGGCTTGCTCGTATCCTCGGTTGGCAATGTCTTGTCCTTGGGTAAGCCGGCGCAGTTGTATCTGACGATCCAGATCAGCTTCTTGCTGAGCCTGGGAGAGATTCTGCTGAGGAGTGGCCCCGGAGGCTTGTAGCGGGCTGTATCCCGAGGTGTTCAGATCAGGCATTAGAGGCCGCCAGCGGCGAGTAACCCTGCCGCTTCAAGGTGATGGTGCCGCCGCGCCGCGCCGGGTATGGAGCGATTCGGGTGCCATAGGGGATGACACCCTGAATGCTTCGGTAGCCCGGTAGGTAGCTCGGGCCGCCCATGGCTCGCTTGATATGGCCGCCCTTCTTTACGCCATAGTCTGACAGGGAGTAGCCGCCGTTGTTCTGCTGCTGTTGCTGCTGACCGGTGAACATGCCCCCCAGGCTGCTGGCCAATTGTCCTCCGGTGAGCGCACCACCTAGTAGCTGCTGGAGTCCAGAAGAGGATTGCCCGTAGGGGGAATAGCTGTAGTTGGTCGATCCACTTGGAATCTGGATTCCCTGAAGGGCCGATTGCATAGCCCCGGCAGCGGTCAGCGGCCAGTTGGCCTGCTGTTGGAACTGCTGCATAGGAACGTTGTAGTTCGCCTGGGTCTGGGCCTGCTGCTGCTGACCCATCTGATTCTGCATGCCGGCCTGGCTCAGCGTGTTGTTGAGCGCCGTTGTCCCCAGGCTGCCAAGAGTATTCGCTCCAGCCAACTGAGTCCCCACCCCAGCATTCTGGAGGTTGCCGGCTCCGAGGCCGAGGTTTCCGTAAAGCCCCGCACCTGATAGGCCAGTTTGTTGGGCCGCGTTCTGAAGTCCACCCGCAGTGGAGCCCAGCCCCGCCGTAAGACCAGCCCCGTATAGCCCAGTGCCTTGAGCTGCATTAGCCGCGTTAGCGGCAGTGCCAGCCAGGCCCGATAGAATATTCTGTTGGGCCTCGGCCCCGCCCAACGCGGTATTAAAGCCACTAGCCATAGTGGAAGCGGTCGCCATCTTCTCATTCAGATCCTCCGCCGCGCCTAGCTTCTGAGCATACTCACCTTGGCGAGTACTTCCCAGGACCTGGCCGGCTTGTGTGAACTGATCTTGTAGAGAAGGCAGAACGTTCTGGTTGAAGTTCTGCGCTGATAGCTTGTTCGAGGCATCCGCTACCTGACTCATATACGGATTCATGAACTGCTGCATCTGAGAGGACAGCGGGGAAGATGCCTGCTGGATGTAGGGGTTGGCCGCCTGCATCGCATTCGGCTGCTGGAGCGCGCCTTGAATCCCACTCTGGGCGTTCTGTAGGTATGGGCTCGCCGCCTGTAAGGCGTTGGGTTGCGTCAGGGCAGAGCCGGCCTGGTTAGTGGCCATGCCGAGATAAGGGTTGGCCGCTGCCAGCGGAGATTGCTGTCCCAACGCATTCTGAGCGGTCTGAACGCCCTGAAGGGCCTGGTCCGCTCCCAGGCCCTTCGCCCCTTGCACGGTTCCGTAGGAGGACTGCTGGTCACCCGAGAGAGGTGCGACCTGCGGACCCTGATACTGTTGATAGCCCTGATTAGCGAACTGGGCAGCGTTCTGCAGGATCCCCTGGGTGTAGTCGTTATACCACTGGGGAAGAGTGTTCGAAGTCTGGTTCAGCGTCTGCTGATATTGCATCGGCTGCTGCGTCAGGAAGGATGTCAAACTCATGACTGCCCGCCTTTCAGGTAAGTCTGCGGACTCTTCGCCTTCATGAACTGTTTCCCTTTCGCCATCGATTGTGCGGCGTGCATCCGCAACCGCTCCCGGAGTTGATCAAGCTTCTTGGCGCCCGCCTCGTTCGACCCATCCCCTAGCATCGAGACGGTATGCGCATCCATGACGTACTCCCCATTGGAGAGCTTGGCATCGATGTCATCGCTCTGGCCGGTCCCTGGCCCTTGGATGTAACTCGGGCCGCCCTTGGTGGCCGGGACCATGTGAGGGTTCTGAGAGGCAGCGAGCGGACCATGTTCCTGGATCGCCCCACCCTCGGCCCGTCCCCGCATGATCGGCATGGGGTGCATGGTTGGCTGGCCACCCAGGAGCGCGATCAACTGATCCACACTCGGACTCGTCTGCTGTAGAGGGATCTGCGCGGGAGGCTGGGGTTGCCCGCCATACTGCTGCAGGGGAGAGGTTTGCGACGGGGGCGCTGTCGGAGGGCCGCCGCTTGGAGAGAAGAACATGTTGCCGCCAGGGGTGGGTTGCTCCCCGGCGTGCGCGTAATCGATGTTCGTTGGATTCAGGCGCTGACGTGGTGTGGCGCTGAAATTCCCATACATGTTGGACGCAGACGGCCCAGATCCCTGGAACATCGGCGGAGGAGTCGGCTTGTAGTTGGCCAGCATGGTCTCCTGGCCATTCTTACTGCCTGCAGCCCCCGCCAACCCGAGACCGCCCCCAAGGAGGGCCCCCAGCAGGTTCGGGTTCGATAGAAGACCGCTCAGGGCCGATCCGATCGACCCTAGTCCAGAATGAGAGGACTGCTGGCCACCAGGTCCGGAGTAGCTTCCTCCAAGGGAGGGGAGGTTCACATTCCCGGAATTATCGGTCGGGACGACGTTGTCCCAACCGATGATGTCCCCGAGGGACGCTCCCTTATAGGGATCCATTCCGGGAGAGTTCTGATCGAGCACCATGCCGCTAAAGTCTGGAGCGGGAGGTGAATCGAGGTTTACATCGTAGGCACTAGGGTAATTCGGGGTGAAGTAGTCAACGTACCCGCCATCATCAAAATGCGGGGTCTCGGCCCTCTGCGAGAAAGAAGGACCATTGAGAATCTCATGCAGACTACTCTGCTTCACGGGGCCACCTTGTGCGTGTTGCTGCTGGTTTAGGCTGTTGAAATAGCCCGAGGCGCCCCGTTGGAGGCCCGTGATTCCGGCCTGTTCAGGGCTGGATCCACGAAGATAGGAGGATAGCGCGCTACCGGCAGCGTTGCCCAGATAGGAAGGCATCCCTGAAGATGTCAACCCATAGCCCAACGCCCCGCCAAGCCCTGCTGCTTCTGCGCCCTGAGCACCACCACTGATCCCTCCAGCGGCTGTTCTAGTGGCCAGATTTGCCAAAGCTGGGTTCATTCCTGTGGCCTCGGAAACCATGGGGGCACTCGCCCCGACCCCGCCAGCGACCGCTCCAAGCAATGGGTTACCCCCATTGGCGGCTGAGTTGGCAGCGCCAACCCCGGCTCCTACGGCGGCATTACCAGCCGATCCTAACCCGGCGAACGCGCCTGCCCCGGCTGCTGCGGTCACAGCAGGAAGGACAACATACTGTCCAACATTCTCTAGGGCCTGGACCAAAGTGGGGTCAACACGAGGATGGTCACCGAGAACCTGGGAGGGATCTGGAATCCCCTGGTATAGGGGATTCTCCATGTTCCATTTGACGGCCTGCTGCACGTCCTGGGCGTTATTGAGGTTAGTTCCCCATTTGAGCGGCTGACCCTGGTATTTGCCGGGCGCGTTCAGGTAGTACCCTGACTCGTGTCCAGCCAGCTGCTTCTCATACGGCATGAAAGCCGTGTAGAAATCGGACATCTGCTGAGAGCTAAGAGGACTCTTGATCAGCTGTCGCAGGTTGTTCTGCCTGGTGAGGGCATCAAACTGGTTGCTCTTCAAAGCCTGAGCGAAAGCATCCTTATAATCACCGGCATCGATGTATGGCTGTAGGGCCTTATCTACGCTTCCATACATATCCTGCATGCGTAGGCCCATGGCGTTGGTCTTGCCGAAGTAGTCATCTTCTCGGCGCATCACAGTCTCCTCGCCGTATCTACTTCAACATAGATCATGTTTCTACCGGCCTGGTAAGTCCCGCCCGTGGTATTGCTCTGGAACTGCAACTTCATCTGCCGTGCATTAGTCCTTAAGGGCACAACCTGAGAGAAGCCAGGAGCGGTCGCCGTAGCGGGGATGTTCTGCGTGGTAGAGACCACGTACGGGGCCTTAGAGTTGGCCCGAGTTAAGACCGAGACGGTCATATCACCAGACTGGATGAAGTCCGGCTCTAACGTATCCAGATGGAGAGTCTTGTCCATCGGCTGCTGGAAGGTGGTCGGAGAGATCACCCCGGTGGTGATGCTGCTCGCGATAGCACTTACATTCGAGCCATCGATCTGATCGGTCCCGGTCTCGTGCTGCCACAAGCGATAGGTGGTGGGAGAGCCAAGACCATCTACACCGGCCATCAGAAGGCCGGTATTCGACACTTCGTTAAATACAGCGGTTGAGCGCCCGGCATTCGGCAGCGGGGTGTCATACCAGATGTTCTCACGGTGGTTGTAGATCACCGCCCAGTTGGGCTCCGTGGCGCCAAAGAGCGGCGCACAGAACCAGATTTCTCCCCAGCGAGCGTTGCGAACTGCGAAAGCCTTCTGGGCATACCTGCGGTTGAGATTGTCGAAGAAGAAGTTGATGTTCCGGGGGTTCGCCACCTCCTGTAGGACACCGTTGTAGGTCAGGAACCGGTCCTGGGCCATCCAAAAGAAGATGCCCTCGATATTCACTACTGAGTTGTAGGAGAGGATCGAGGACTCATCCGAGAGAATGTCAAACGCAAAGGTCGGCGCGCCGCCGACGAAGTACATGCGGATGACCGAGTCGATCGACCAGATCAGGAATGCTGGGGAGAATCCGCCACCACCGCGCAAGGGTAATGCCTTGACGATCTTCTGGTCTGTAACGCGGGCCGCGCCGGAGCCAGCATTGGTGAAGTCCAGAGGCTTATTCGGCACTGACCATTGCACAAGGCCGTTGGAGCCGTAGACCACCGTATAGGGGGGCACCACGACCACCCCTCCCGTGGCATCGGTTGCCAGGCCACCCACGGCGGTCAAGGCCGTGGTGGTATACATCGGCCCCGCGTAGAGGTTCCCGGTAGTAGTTCCGTAGGCTATGTCCCCAAGGGCAGGTACCACGAACCCGAGGATCTGCTGAGAGCTTGATGTCAGATCGAAGTACGAGGTGAGCTGCCAGATATTGTTTGCATTGGAGGGGAAGCCTCCGGGAGTCCGGTTGGCCGGAGCGGAAGTGTTCCCATTGGAATCGATCGTGAACAGCTCGATCCCAGCGGCATATCCCGAGTGGATGTAGGACTGACCGCTGAGCGTCTGAGAATGCAAGGCTCGGGAGATCCCAGTCATGCTCTGAGACAGGGACTGATAGCCTCCGATCTTGCGGGGAAGGCCGCGCTGAAACCGGGTCCACACCCCATCGGTATAGGCCTTATGGCTCAACTCCGTGCCGTCCCTCTGGATGGCTGGCTCAAAGTTGAGGGGAAAGGGCTCGAAGGCCATTAGAACAGTAGCCCCCAGACTACAGAGTCCGAATTGGAGAGGATACCCAAGGCATTCTGAGCCGCGGCTGCATTGGTGGCGGTGAATACGGCGACACCCACGGAGGTGCCCCCCAAGTTGGTCAGGGCCGCTGAAGCGGTGGTCGCACCGGTTCCACCTTGGTTGACCGCAATCGGGACTGCGATACCAGCCGTGGAGGCATTCACCACATTTGTGCCATCGCAGTAGAGGATGAACCGCGCACCTGCAGTTAGCGTGATCTGTCCAGCCCCACTAATCTGTGCCGCTGTACCAATGCCGAGGGTTCCACCTGTGGTCTCGTTATCGACCCAGTACTGCTGAACCGTGCTGGGAACCTGGATGTTCGTGTTGCCCGCCAAGCTTCCAGTGAAGCGATAGGCAACCTTGTTCTGCACGTTGCTGGGCAGGACGAAGGTTCCAGACTGGCCGGTCAGGCTGACCACCTGAAAGTTGAAGATATTCGTATTGACGGTGCCCAGGCCGATCGTCCACCAGCCCGTCCCATCGGTGACGAGGAAGCAGGAGTCGCTTACGTTCATCGACAGGCTCGACCCACCATTGATCAGGTCAGGACTCGTCGGATTAATTGTGAGCGTACCGGTACCGGAATTACGGACTTGGATGTAGTAATTGGTGCCCGAGGAAAAGGCCGTTGGCATCGTGATCGTGCCCGCACCGCCGCTCCAGTTGAGGAGATTGTCCCGGTCTGCAGGACCTACCGAGTAGTTCGAGTTCAGTGTGGTGACATTCATCACCTGCTGCAGGAAAGGACCGTTCGCTCCGAGACCCGATCCGGCTAGGGCAGCCGCGTTGGCAGCGGAAGTGCCCGCTCCGAACTGGAATGTCAACCATATACCCGCCGCCGTCAGGTTGCTGGTGAGGCCAAAGAAAATGGCGGCTCCCGGAGCGATCGAGGCGATCGATCCGCCCGTGCTGTTGGCGACCGTGAACGCACTGGATCCCGCGTTGAAGATGAGCGTCTTCTCACCGAGGGAAGTGTTATTTGCCGGGGGCATCTGCAGCGTACACCCGGTCCCCAGGGGAGTGATGTACATTAGATCGGCCAGCACATTGGCGTTGGCCGGGAAGTTGTCGATCGCCCACTGCAACTGAGTGGTGGACCCTGCAAGCAGGGAGTACGCCTGGAAGGTGGTCTGACTCGGGAGGATAGTCAGTCCATTATTTAGTGGGGAGCCATAGCCCTGGCCTGCCATTACGGCGGTCCTCCGGTGGTTACGCTTTGGCGGGTCTCAGTGGCCCGGCCGACCATATCTTGGATGTCCTCGTTGGACAGGGCCCGCATTCCCTCATTGAATAGGGCCTCCCAGACTGGGATACGCTCATCGTTCTTGAGGAAAGGGGAGCACTCCAGCAGGGTGGAATAGAGCAGTACCTCGGGTGCATAGATGCTGATCCAGTTCTGGGTATTACTAGCATCCAACAGGGCCGGTAGCTCCCAGAACATCACCTCGAAGGGATAGTTCTGGTCTGGAGTCGGAGCTACCACCCAGTTGTTATAGTCGTAATCGGCATAGAAGCATGGCATACCCACCACGGAGTCGTCTGGCCAGAAACCACGTAAGAACTCGTAGGAGCGCTCATAGAGCGGGGTGCGCCTAGTGTATTGCCCAGTCTTGGGATTGAACCTACCGAAGTTGAAGGAGATGGTCTCCCTCCATCGGTCAGGCTTTGGCATCAGGGGTGACCCAGCCGTGAAGTTGTTAGTCAATGGGCGCTGGAAGCCAAGGATCTTGACCCCACGGGAGATCCTTCGCTCCGCGTTGTTGATCAGCTTTGGAAGCTGCGCAAAGACGATCGGATCGATCACAGTGCCCCTTTCTAGGTAGGCCTGTACGTCCGACATCAGCGAGCTAAAGGTCATCCCATCCGGCATGGCTTACTCTTTCTTGACTTGCAACTCGACCTGTTGCTGGAGCTTGTTCTCAAGGGGCGCTGCGACCTTGTGAGGCAGCTCACCCAGACCTGCCAAGAGAATACGCAGGTCATCCCCTGTGAGCTTCACATCGAATTCGTCAGTAGGTTGTATGGTGATCATGTTCAGTTTGTTAGATAGGAAATTGAGAAGGTCGCGTTAATGTTTCGAGCGTTGATAGAGCCGAACGCAGTGGTGGAGTAGGCCGTAGAGCTGAAGGCGGTGAAGGTTACCGTGCCACTACCGGCATTGATGATCGCGGCCCAGTTCTGGGAGGCCGTAGGGGATGATCCCTGAGCTAGTACCAGAGGGCATTCCACAGTCTGAGTCACCGTAGCTGGCTGGATCGCTGCTGGCAGACCTGTTAGCGTGAAGGTGCTAGCGTTAGCCGTCATGTTGATAGCCGGGATGGTGAGAACCACCGAGTTACCGCTCTTCGAGTACTGGATAGTGGCCGTGGGGGACCCTGAAACTCCGGTGAAGGTGCCTGTAAAGCTGTTGCTGGTCCCCGTGGTGACGGCCACCCCGTTGATGAATAGGCTCTGGGTATTAAGAGATCCGGGCCCTTGAGGCCCTCCTGTAGCGCTGCCGCATACAGTAGAGCCATCCCCAAAGACTGCAAATAGGTTGGCGCTATTCGCTCCATTGTTACACCGTATTGCGGTGTCATTCTGGCTTGTTCCCGCTATAACGAACAACCCGAATGACTGGTTAGCAGTCGTACCAGAGGAGATAATAAGCCCATGAGTGTTGGGCCTAGTGTTGATGGTTACCTGATAACCAAAGGTGGTCGTCCCATTGGAGGAAAACACGGCACTTGCCGTGCCCGAATTCGGCGCGATGAACAAGGATCCGAAAGCCCTAATACACGCATCATCGACAGCCGGAGCGGGTGTACCGGCACCAGCTGTCGTAAGTAGGCTACCATCTCCGAAGTAGTGTCTACCAACTCCTCCACGGTTGATCTGGAAGTAAGAAGCTCCAGAGCCAGCTGCCCCCATCTGCAACGGGTTTACAACGTTTCCTGTCACGACAACGTTGTTATTAATAACTAAGGACGGATAGTTTCCGTTCCCCATCGAGATGGCGCCGTTCCCTGCGATCTGGAAGAAACTCAAAGAGTTAGGCTGGTTGTTCACCACTAGAGCGTTATCGCCAGCAGAAGTACCCGCGAGAATCAGCACCCCAAAAGAGGCTGATCCTGCGTTGGCTCCATTGACTCTCAATCCATACTGACTGACTCCTGAATTAGCCACGATGGCGTAGTTATTTCCTGGAGCGTTGAAAGTCCACTGGCCACCAACAAACCCAACCCCTGATCCATTGAAGGTATAGGTAGGGTTATTTGTGTTATCTCCGAATGAATAGGCGGAAGCGCTTACAAGAAGCGCAGCACTGGCCCCTGCCGGGGCGATAGCAATAGGACCACTATCGGCACCAAGGTAGATCGTCCCATCGTTTGAGTTTCCATCGCCCACAAAGCCTGTGCGGGCTCCGGTGGAATCGCGGAAGCCTATATAGGCTAGATTGGTGCCGCCAACGGCAGCACCTTGGACAGTCAGAGCCTCTCCGCTACCTCGAACATTTAGACCTGCATTAGCAGTAGTAGGGCCGTTGATCGTGACGGCGCCTGTACCCGAGAAGGTTACAGGCTTATTGTCCGTTGATCCGAAGGTGATTCCGTTCTCGGAAGCGACAATGATCCCCAACCCAGAGGCGCGGTTCACTAGAGAGAAATTACCAATCCATCTCAAGACGGAATTTCCGCCCTGCATGGGGCCTTGAAACTTCATACTCATGTGATTTCGGCCACCGACATTATCGCCGTGACGGAGGCGGCCGTGTTACTTTGAACGACGACGGTATCTCCAGAATTCAGCACAATGCGGTTCCCTTCGTCAGCCAGGGTTAGAGATCCGCCAGGCAAAAGTCCAGCACCTACACACAAGTAGTAGTTGGTTCCACCACTATTGATATAGCAAGTGACTGCGATAACGGAGCCGATCTGGTTAGCTAGGGTTAACCCTGAAATAACTACTCCAGTCGTCACGGCTGGAGCGGTATAGGCGCCAATGACCGCAGCGGTTGTCCCGATGCCGGCCGTGCGCAGAGAGCGTAGGACAGAGGACATATCAGGTTCCTTTAATGAACGTCACGCCATCAGTCGATACGGCGTCTGCAGGTGGCCAGCCAGGGTTCTCAGGGACGGCAACCGGTAGGGGGGTGGCCACAGGGAAGTCGGGACGCACGAACTCCAGCACCGTGTTGTCAGGCTCACGAGGAGGGAGACGATATGGATCGTACTCATCCACATCATCGTTCTTCATGCACACCTTGAGGCCCGGATAGTTCGGATCGTCCACTAGCTCATCGAGCGGGAACTTGAGTCCGCACCGGGCACACAAGCCAATGCCGTAGGAAGAACGACCCCTTACATCGACCCAGTAAGCCATTACTGCGTATACCTCCCGATCTGGGGCAAGATCCGCATGGGAGCCTTCTCGCGCTCCTCGGAGCGGGCCAGGTTCAAACTCTTATCCGCCTTGGCCTCAAGGATGGGGATCATGGCCGGATTCACTTCCTGGATCGTGTAGGCTAGGCGTGAGGCGAGGCCATCCACGATCGCGGATAACCACCGGTTAGGGATGTTGATCCGCTGCGATAGGTCCTGGACATCCATGATCTGTCGATGTCTCCAGATAACCAGGCAGGCGTTGTTCTGCTCGTTGATCCCCGGAGTGGGCCACAGGCGCATGATCGGCCAGGGCTCCTGTCGATCGAGCCAATATTGGAAGGGCCGACTCTCGAAGAAGGTGTTGTTCAGGTTGGCAAAGTCATCGCGTGAGTACGGAGCGAGCGGTACCTGAAACTGGGTCTGGTAGAACCCGACATTGCTCACCATCAGGGTCCCGGACTGCAGCGGATTCGGAGGAACCGGATCGGCCACTACAGACCACGTCAGGGCAGGAGGAGCGCCATCCAGATCAATCATGGTGGTTTCGCCCGCCTGGGCGTTGGGCTGAACGCTCGCCACCAAGGTTGAGTCCGCCCACACCTGCACCGGGACCGCAGGACCGGCCCAGGTGATCGACACGGTGTTGATCCGGATCTGGGTGGTGAAGGTGAAGGTCGGTGACGGACTCAGCTGTAAGGGGTTCTGCTGCCGGATATTGGCCGTCAGGACATCGATAGTCCCCGGAGGCATGGTTACACCGGCTAGATGAGCGGTGAAGGGCAACAGGACAATGTCAACCGCAAAGAGTTGCGGGCCACGGTTTGCCAGGTCGGAAGTCAGGAACATGAACAGTTCCTGACGAGCGATACGGATCATCTCATCCGAGATGAGGGACGTTCGGATCTTGCAACGGTTGAAGGCCCGCTCGAAGACTTCCTCCACCGTGAAGGTCATCTGACCGATCACTCCACTGGGAGTGATGACCTGCGCCTGCGAATCCCCGTCCGCAAAGAAGGTGGGAACACTATAGCCAATCGGGATGGCGGAGGCGAGGTTATACGGTGGAGTTGGGAATGTGCTGTTAGCGCCGGTCACATGGTAGGCGCTGGCAGAACTGGCCGTATCGGTTCCGAAGGTGAAAGCCCCCGTGCCTTGTGGGAAAAGAACTATCTGGTAGGCCTGCCCTGCGATAACTGGGGTTGGAGTCACCGCGAATGGGATGAGGCCTCCGCCGGGCTGAATAGTCTGCGGGGCGGAGTACACCAGGAGCTGCTGAGTGCCATCGTAGAGCGCCATCACGAACTGTTGCGCGCTAACAGGGTTCAGATAGGCGAAGAGCGTCGAGACCGTCCCGGAGGAGGTGGCGACATACGGAATGGGAGCAAGGTAGGCCCCATCATTTCCGGATGGCCCCGTTATGGAATAACTGGAAAAGGTCGGATCGCCGCAGAGTACGGTCACTGAAGGGCCTCAATGTTAACCTGACACTGAGGCCCGCTCGACCCGAAGGGAGCATGCCCTATTACCGGGACTTTACCCGATTACATCATCCCTATGCACTCTCCAGGGCTGATATCCGATATTGAGGCGGACGTCGGTGACGGCGGTCATGGGCACGAGAGGCACGAAAGCACCTCCGATCTGTTGCACGGTAAAGACCGATCCGCTAACTAATAGACCACTTAACTGTAGATCCCCTTGTAGGGATCCATAGGCTACGCTGCCCGAAGAAGAGACCCCAGACATCGTCCCGATCGGGATAGCCGTAGCTGGACCAAACAGCAGTGAGGTGACCGGCAACGTGCCGCCAAGAGCCCCGGCACCGACCATCTCGCCATAGATCACAGAGCCGCTGTTGATGAGCCCGGATAGCGAAAGGATAGTCCCAGAGGACTTAAAGGTGTCTCCGGGCTGCGGGACAAACTGGTTCGGGTTGAATGGTGATCCCAATCCAGGGCCTGGTTGCGGAATAAATCCGATCCGGGGCGGGACCAGGGTAAGTAAAGCCGAGAAAACCGATCCCGAGATCGACAGCCCCGCCATGGGCACCACGAAGGTGGGCGGGGTAAAGGACAGGGGCGGAAGAAAGAAGAGCGAGTCTCCCAGGACCGATCCTGCTCCCGATCGACCCATGGGGGCTGGGATGTATCCCTGCACCACCTGGGTGATGATCGGGCTCTGGGAAGGCAGCAACGCAAAGAGCTGCGAAGTCCGATCGGGTTGGCGGACCCACTCCGGATTTTCAACCAGCACCACCTGATTGATCGGAACCAGGGAGGTTCCCTGCGGAGGGGGAGAGCCGAAGAGATTGCCGTAGAGTAGGGACCCCGAGGCCATGACGCCCGTCAGAGCCGCCCCGCCGGTGGCGGGATAGGTCTGACGGAAGGCGTGCAGGGTTTGAGTGCGGTCGGGTTGCCGGCCCCACTCTGGGTTCTCCACCAGCACGAGGCTGGTATACGGTATCAGCCCCGTGCCGCTAGCCATGGACTATCCCTCGATAGACGATCCGAGGTTAGATTTCCTCGAAGTAGACCTCTGAGGAAGCACTGTAGCCAGCTCCAGGGGCCGCTAGAAGCGACAAGTTCCACCGGGCACCACCTGATACCGGGATCCTTTGATCCGGGGTGAAGATGCGCTCGTAGGGCACCACAATCGAGATGTAGTCCGCTCCAGGCCAGATGACTCCAGAGGTGCCGGGGGTGGTCACACCGGAGTTGCAGGTGGTCGCTGCCG
>Ga0207694_10000147_pt1 | contig 72638 bp, 60 predicted proteins | sample KBSC34metaG_FD_184353 | JGI IMG/M metagenome (GOLD analysis project Ga0207694, IMG submission 184353) | Corn rhizosphere microbial communities from Kellogg Biological Station, Michigan, USA - KBS C3-4 metaG (SPAdes) (version 2) | ecosystem: Host-associated > Plants > Roots > Rhizosphere > Soil... | reverse complement strand
CGGACAGATAAGTCGCCGATTCATGCACCGGATTCGAGAGTCGGCGACTTATCTGTCCGGCGCATGAATCGGGCTTATTCCATCTATCCGCTGCATCAATTTGATCTGGCGCAAATGCGCTTCCTATGATGGCCCCACATGACGACATGTCATGCACGCCACGCAGACCTTCCACATCTACCGGCTGCGTTCGCCGCCCGGCATCGGCCTCACCCGGTACCGAGCGCGACCATCACACTGCAACACCACAGGGAGCCTTGTCACATGAAGAAGAAACTACTGGCCGCCGCCTTGCTCGCGGCCGGCACGGGGATGGCACATGCACAGAGCAGCGTTTCCATCTATGGCCTGATCGATCTCGGCCTGACCTATTACTCCAACGCCGCCAAGACCGGCGGCGGCGGCGCGTCGCTGCTGCGCATGGACAGCGGCATCGCCCAGGGCAGCCGCATCGGCTTCAAGGGAACGGAAGATCTGGGCGGTGGCCTGAATGCTTTCTTCACCCTGGAAACCGGCTTCGGTGCCGATGACGGCAGCCTGGGACAAGGTGGCCTGCTGTTCGGCCGCCAGTCCTTCGTCGGCCTGGGCAGCAAGGACTGGGGATCCATCAGCGCGGGCCGCCAGTATGACTTCATGGCCAACATCGGTGCCCAGTACGCCATGGGCGCACTGTCGCCGGCCGGTTCCTTCGCCTGGGGCACCCATGCCGATGCGGCGCACAGCACGGCGCTCAACGACCACATCTACGGCGGCGACCGCACCAACAATTCCATCAAGTACAACAGCGCCAAGTTCGGCGGTTTCAGCTTTGGCGCGATGCTCGGGCTCGGTGAAGTGGCCGGCAACAACAATGCCGGCCGCACCGTCAGCGCCCTCGGCCAATACGACGCCGGTGCCTTCAGCGGCGCGCTCGCCTACACCGACATCAAGAGCAGCAGCGGCGCTTCCGCCACCCGCATCTATGGCGGCGGTGCGCGCTACCAGATCGGTGCCTTCACACCGTTCGGCGTGATCACCCAGGTCAAGAACACCGACACCAATGCCAAGGCCACCACCTATGAACTGGGCACGGTCTATGCATTGACGCCGCTGTGGGATCTGGCTGCCGCCTACCAGTTCCAGAAGCGCAACCAGGGTGTGGGCAATGCCCAGGCACTGGTGGCGACGGTGGACTACAAGATCTCCAAGCGTACCGACCTGTACGTGGGCGCCGTCTATGACCGCGACAAGGGCTACAACGCGTATCCGGTCTTCGGTGGCGGCATCCAGTCGTCGACCGGCAACCAGAGCGCGCTGCGCCTGGGCATGCGTCACCGCTTCTGAGTACGGGCTACTTGAGGAGGGAAGGCCGCCGCCGACATCCGGTGGTCTTCCCGCAGGCAGGGAGAACGGCCCGCCGCGTTGGCGGGCCTTCTGCTTTCCGGCGCAATGGATCAGCTGCTGCGGCCGTAGCTCTGCAGCATGTCGATGACGATCTGGCGCAGCCAGGTATTGCCGGCGTCGGCGTCGAAGGCCGGATGCCAGTGCAGGGTGATGTCCACCGCCGGCAGCTTGACCGGCAGTTCGTAGGAGAGGAATACGTCCGGGTGCTCGCTGTGGAAGAGCTTGGCGATGCGCGCCGGGACGGTGGCCACCAGGTCGGATTTGCCGAGGATGCGCGGCAGCACCGTGAAGTGCGGGATCGACAGGCTGATCTTGCGCTGCACGCCGAGATTGCGGAAGGAATTCTCGACCTGGTGATGGCTGCTCTCGGCCGACTCGACCAGCACGTGCGAGAGCGCCAGGAATTCGTCGAGCTGCAGTTGTTCACGCGCAGGCAGGGCCGGACGCTTGCGCATCATGCAGACATAGGTTTCGCGGAACAGCAGTTCATGACAGGTCACCGCCTTGAGCGCCGGCAAGTTGCCGAAGGCGAAGTCGAGCTGGCCGGTGCGCAGCGCTTCTTCCAGATGCGCCGGCGGCACCTGCTCCACCTGCAGGCGCGTCTGCGGGGCCTGCGCGGTCAGCAGCTCGCACAGCTGCGGCAGGAACATCATCTCGGCCACGTCCGTCATCGAGGCGCGGAAGACGCGCGTACTGGCGGCCGGGTCGAAGCGCTCGGTGTAGCGCAGCGCATCCTGCACCGCCTGCAGCGCGCGGTTGATGGGCTTGGACAGTTCCAGCGCGGCGGGCGTGGGCTGCATGCCTTCCTTGGTGCGGATGAAGAGCGGGTCATCGAAGATCTGGCGCAGCCGTCCGAGCGCATAGCTCACGGCGGGCTGCGACAGGTGCAGACGGTTGCCGGCCAGGGTCAGGCTGCGTTCGTCGGCAATGGCCTGGAAGACGCGCAGCAGGTTCAGGTCCATGTTGTTGAAGGTCGCCATAGCAGTCTCCGGAGGGGGTCGCGCGGGGGCCTGGGCCCGATGAGTCACATCAAGGAAAGCGGCGATCACTATCCATGCCGCTTATGTGAAAAATATTTTACATCAATTTGATCTATTTTAAGGCGACTTTTAGAATGCTTCACATCAGCCAAGGAAACCGCCTGCGTGCCGCGCCCGACGTGGATTGCCAGCCTGGTCGGCCCCATTTGAACGGATGCGCCATGAGCCCTCAGCCAACTTCTTCATCTCCCCTGCCGACGCCGCGCAAGCGCAATGGCCAGGCCGCCCTCGCCGCCCTGCAGCAGCAGGCGCGCATTGCCTGCCTGGGAGCGGCAGGATGAGCAACACTTCAGCACGCACCGTCCCCGGCACCGGCAACGCCCTGCTCTCGCGTTTTCACCTCGGTGGCAGCGGCCCGACAGTGGCCATCAAGGATTGCATCGACATCGCCGGCCAGCCCACTTGCGGCGGCAGCGCCGCCCTGGCCGACGCGCCGCCGGCTGCAGCGCACGCCGACGTGGTGCGCAAGCTGCTCGACGCCGGCTGGCAGCTCACCGCCCGCGCCAACATGCACGAGCTGGCCTACGGCATGACCGGCATCAATGACTGGAACGGCACCGCCGTCAATCCGCAGGATGCAAGCCGCATGACCGGTGGCTCCTCCAGCGGCTCGGCCTCGGCCGTGGGCGCGGGGCTGGTGGATGTGTCCATCGGCAGCGATACCGGCGGCTCGATCCGCCTGCCCGCGGCCTGCTGCGGCGTGATCGGTTTCAAACCGACCTTTGGCCGCGTCAGCCGCGCCGGGGCCTATCCGGCCGTGAGCAGCCTGGATTGCGTGGGTCCCTTTGCGCGCAGCATGGATCTCATCATCAGCGCCATGGCCAGCATCGCCCCCGGTTTCGACCGCGCTGCCGCTACCGCAGCGGCAGCACAGGCCCGCGTCAAACTGGTAACGGTGCAGGCCGATCGCGAGATCGCAGAGGCCGTCGCTGCGGCCGTCGCCGCCAGCGGCTGGCAAGGCGATGTCTGGACCCCGCAGCACATGCACGCTGCCTTCGAGGCCGGCATGACCCTCATCAATCGCGAGACGCATGACGCTTTCGGCCACCTGCTCGGCCTGGGCAAACTGGGTGCCGACATCGAGAAGCGCCTCTCGGCCGCCGCCGCCACCACCGATGACGCGGTGGCCCAGGCCGAAGCCGTGCGTGCCGCCTTCAGCGCCGAAGTCGACGCCGCGCTGGCCGACGCCGATGCGCTGCTGCTGCCGACGCTGCCGTCGCTGCCGCCGACACTGGAAGCGATCCGCCAGGGGGCCTCGGTGCTGATGCTGTCCTCGCTGGTGCGGCCCTTCAACCTGTCCGGCCATCCGGCCCTGAGCATCCCGGTGCCGATGGCCGGCAGCCCGCTGAAAGCCGGGCTGCAACTGGTCGGCCGCAAGGGCGATGACGAACGCATTTGCGCACTTGGCCTGCATCTGGAACAGGCACTCAAGCAACGCCCCTGACACGCACTGCCCCGACAAGCTCGCCCAATCAACACTGACAACGACTGCAAGCCACTGGAGAAAGCCATGAACGCACCGCTACGCTTCCACCCGCGCAAGACCGATTCTTCCTATGCCGACCTGGTACAGGATGCGGTGGTGGATCCTTCGCTCTACACCGATCCGGCCATCTTCGAAGCGGAGATGGACAAGATCTTCTACAAGACCTGGATCTGGGTCGCGCATGAAAGCGAGATCAAGAATCCCGGCGATTTCAAGACCGCCCAGATCGGCCGCCAGCCGGTGATCGTGGTGCGCGACAAGACCGGCAAGATCAACGTGCTGGAAAACCGCTGCCGCCATCGTGGCGCCACCGTCTGCGAAAAGCACAAGGGCAATGCCACCGGGTTCACCTGTCCCTACCACAGCTGGTCCTATGGCCTGGACGGCAAGCTGCGCGGCCTGCCCTATCCGGAAGGCTATGAAGACGTCATCGAGAAGGCTGACCTGCCGCTGCAGAGCCTGCGTGCGGAGAGCTACAACGGCATGATCTTCGCCTCCTTCAACCAGGAGATCGAACCGCTGTCGGACTTCCTCGGCCATGCCAAGAAGTGGATCGACCTGTTCATGAAGCAAGGCGCAGGCTTCCCCGTGAAGGTGCAGGGCGAGCACAAGTTCAGCTTCAAGGGCAACTGGAAGATCCAGCTGGAGAACACCACGGACGGCTATCACTTCCCGGTGGTGCACAAGACCTTCCTGTCGTCGGTCGATGAAGAGACTTCCGAGATGCTGTCCTTCATGACCGATGACCAGTCCATCACCCGCTCGCTGGGCAATGGCCACAGCGTCATGATCATGGTGCCGGAACACGTGGACCTGGATGTGGACGACGGCAGCGAACAACTGCAGGAGCGTTTCGCCCACGTCACCGAAGAACTCTCCAAGACGATGCCGCCGGAACAGGTGCGCCGCATCGTGCGCTCGCTGCACGGGGCCGGCTTCAACCTGAACCTGTTCCCCAACGTGGCCATGTCGATGTCCTTCTTCCGGGTGCTGCATCCGGTGTCGGTGGGCGAGACCCAGATCCGCCACGTGGCCCTGGGCATGGACGGCGGACCGGAGATCGCCAACCGCGAACGCCTGCGCATCCACGAACACTTCCAGGGCCCGTTCGGTTTCGGCAGCCCCGATGACGCCGAAGCCTGGGAACGCGTGCAGGCCGGTTCACACGCCGGCCGCAATGCGCCGATCCTGGTCAATCGCGGCCTGAACCGTGAGTGGGTGGACGACAACGGCGACAAGGTGTCGCACTCGACCGATGAAACCGGCATGCGCGAAGCCTATGCCATGTGGAAAAAGATGATGGAGAAATGACCGATATGAACCAACACGACACCCTGCAAGGCATCCCCGCGCCCATGGCGCGTGCCATCGCCTTCATCTGGAAAGAAGCTGAACTTTTGGACAAAAAGGACTATGCCGCCTGGCAAGCCCTGTGGACCGAAGATGGTTACTACGTGGTGCCCATCGATCCCGACACCACCGACTACGCGGCCTCGCTGAACTACGCCTACGACAATGCCCACATGCGCAAGATCCGCATCGAGCGCCTGACCTCCGGGCACGCGATGTCGGCCGTGGATGCGGCCGCGACCGTGCGCACCGTGTCGCGCTTCGTGCCGGTGCACCTGTCGGAGGAACTGGTGGAGATCACCTCGGCCCAGGTCCTGGTGGGCTACAAGCGCCAGCAGCACACGATGTTCGTGGCCAACGTCACGCATCGCCTGCGCTTCACGCCCCAGGGTCCGAAGATCGAGCAGAAGGTGATCCGCCTGATCAACTCCATGGACAGCCTCAACGCGCTGGGCTTCCTGCTCTGAGCTGGCGTACCGCACTTTCGACATTGAACCGACGAGTATTGGCCTCATGAAACTGATCGTAGACACCCTCACCGATGAAACCGGCGACATCCGTTCCTTCCGCTTGGTGCGCGCCGATGGCGCCCCGCTGCCGGCTTACGAGCCGGGGGCCCACATCGACGTCACCGGGCCGACCGGGATCATGCGCCAATACTCGCTGTGCGGTCCGCTGGAAGACCGTTGCGGCTACACCATCGCGGTCAAGCGCGAACCGGCTTCGCGTGGCGGCTCGGCAGCCTTGCATGATGCGGTCAAGCCGGGCATGGAACTGGAAGTGGGCACGCCGCGCAATCTCTTCGCGCTCGACAGCAGCGCACCGGAGCACCTGCTCTTCGGCGCAGGGATCGGTGTGACGCCGCTGCTGGCGATGGCCTATCGCCTGTGGGCCGAACAGAAGCCCTTCACGCTGCATTACTTCGTGCGCGCACGCGAGCATGCGGCCTTTGCCGATCTGCTGGAGAACGCACCCTTCGCCGCGCAGGTGCGTTTCCACTATGCAGTCATGCCGGCGCAGATGGACCATTACCTCACGGTGTGCCTTGAAGCCGGCAGCAAGGAGGCCCACGTCTACACCTGCGGCCCCGCTCCCTTCATGGATGCGGTGGTCAAGTGTGCAGCAGTCAGCCGCAGCGAGGAGGCGATTCATCTGGAGCACTTTGCTGCACCGGTGGCCCCTGCTGCTTCTGCGCAGGGTGCTGGCGGCGGCGATGCTGCCTTCGAAGTGAAGCTGGCCAGCTCGGGCAAGGTGGTGCAGATTCCGGTGGGCATTCCCATCGTCGACATCCTGGCGCGCGAGGGCATCGTCATCGATACCTCCTGCCGCGAAGGCATCTGCGGGACCTGCGTGGTGCCGCTGCTGGAAGGCGAGCCGGATCATCGCGACAATTGCCTCTCCAAGAAGGAGAAGGCGGCCAATGATCAGATTTGTACCTGTGTATCAAGGGCGAGGTCGGGGATGCTGGTGCTGGATCTCTGAGGCTTTCTGAAGACTCTCTCACGCCGTTGGTTTTTTTTGGTCCGGACATGAGGGCCTGAAAGCATGAATGCCGTTCAGCATTGCGCTGAACGGCATTCATCTTTAACCCTAAGGAAAGAATCTCAGAGCGCCGTGCGCTTGACCTTGTGAAACAGCCGATTGAAATAAATGAGGCTGTCCTTCTTCTCGTTGACCTCGACCTCGGCCAACTCCACGAACATCACCGAGTGCGTGCCCACTTCCTTGAATTCGCGGATGCGCCCCTGCAGCTTGACCAGCGCGTCGGCCAGTACCGGCTGCCCCAGTTCGCCCGGCGCTTCCCAGATATCCCAGCCGAAACGCTCTTCCATCGGGACCTTGGTGGCACCGGAGAAGTGCATGGCCAGCTGTTCCAGCTCATCCGAGAGCACGTTCACGCACAGGCGACCATTCTTCTTGAACACGTCATGCATGGCACTGCCGCGATTGATGCAGACCAGGATCGTGGGCGGCGTATCGGTCACCGAGCAGACGGCCGAGGCGGTGATGCCGCAACGGCCGCCTTCACCATCGGTGGTGATGATGGATACCGCCGCCGGCAGGTGCGCCATGGCATTGCGGAATTCCAGTTGCTCGGGGGCAAGGGGTGCGCGCACCACGGGTGCGGATGGCGTTTCTTTTTGAATGGCGGTGCTGCTCATGGGATCTCCCTGTTATGCACGCCGATGAAGCACGGCGTTCGATGAGAGCAGGTTAAGGCATGCCCATGGTGCAGGCAATCCGTGCCACATGCCCGCCCCACAGGGGATTGCGGCAGACGATCTAGGTAAAAATACCTAGACCATCGTCAGGACGGGGGTGTTACAGTGTCGCTGATCCCAAGAATTTCAGGCCTGTTTTTTGCATAAGTCAAAGCATGACGTTTTGATTTGTGCCGACCAGTCCATCAAGAAATCGAGAGGGTCGGAAATAGCGCCGGTGCAAGCCGGCTCCATTTTGACGAGACGAGGAGTGCAGATGGAAACCAACCCGCCGGTGGTCTACATCGTCGATGATGACGAAGCCGTTCGGACTTCGCTGGCCTGGCTGCTGAGCTCGGTCAATATCCGGACCGAATGCTTCGATGGCCCCGAGGCCTTCTTGAAGGCCTATGACGCCAACAGCCTGTCCTGCCTGATCCTGGACGTGCGCATGCCTGAAATCAGCGGCTTCCAGCTGCAGGATCGCCTGAAGGAAATCGGGGCCGACATCCCCGTGATCTTCGTCTCGGGCCATGGCGACATTCCCATGTCGGTGCGCGCCCTGCACAATGGCGCGGTCGACTTCCTGGAAAAACCCTACAACTCGCAGCAGATGCTGGAGCGCATCCAGATGACGCTCAAGAACGTGGCCGGCAACATGCAGGCCCGCGAGCGCCGCCAGCAGCTCAAGGCCCGCCTGAAGACTCTCACCGCACGCGAACGCGAGATCCTGGAGAAGGTCATCATGGGCCAGTCCAGCAAGCTCATCGCGCGCGACCTCAACATCAGCGTCAAGACGGTGGACGTGCATCGCGCCAGCGTCAAGGACAAGCTGGGCTGCCAGAGCACGGCCACGCTGGTGCGCGACGTGCTGATGGATTTCGGGCCGGAATTTCTCAAGGCGGCCTGATTCACTCTGATCTTTCCTGATCTGTTCTGATCGTTCCTGAGCCCGCATGAAAAGGGCCGCAGCATGCTGCGGCCCTATCCCCTATTTTCCGCTGCGCCTGATTGGCCTACGCCGCCTGCAAGGCGAAGAAAGCCACTGCCCGCTTCAATTGCGCCGCCTGGTCTTCCAGCGATTTCGCCGCTGCGGCCGCCTGTTCCACCAGCGCCGCATTCTGCTGGGTCACGCCATCCATCTGGCTCACCGCCTGATTCACCTGATGAATGCCTTCGGCCTGCTCGCGGCTGGCGGTGCTGATTTCGCCCACCAGCGCATGCGCGCCCTGCACGCTGCCGACCACTTCCTGCATGGTCTTGCCGGCGCGCTCCACCAGTTCGCTGCCGGCATCGACCTTGGAGACCGAATCATCGATGAGCTGCTTGATCTCCTTGGCGGCCGAGGCCGAACGCTGCGCCAGGGCGCGCACTTCCGAAGCCACCACCGCGAAACCACGCCCCTGCTCGCCCGCACGCGCCGCTTCCACAGCTGCATTGAGCGCGAGGATGTTGGTCTGGAACGCGATGCCATCGATCACGCCGATGATGTCGACGATCTTGCGCGAGGAGCTGTTGATGTTGCCCATGGTGTCGATGAGCTCCTGCATCACTTGCCCGCCCTGCCCCGCAATGGAAGCCGCCGACTTGACCAGGTCATTGGCCTGATGCGCGTTTTCGGAATTGGTGCGCACGCTGGACGTGAGCTGCTCGATGGAGGCCGCGGTTTCTTCCAGCGCACCGGCCTGCTCTTCGGTACGGGCCGAGAGGTCGAGGTTGCCATTGGCGATTTCACCCGAGGCCACGGCAATGCTGTCGGCCCCCAGGCGCACGGTGGAGACCACGCCATGCAGGCGCTCGCTCATGCCTTGCAGCGAGGCCACCAGCTGGCCCAGTTCATCCTGGCCCATGGGCTGGGCGCGCGAGGTCAGGTCACCGGCGGCCACACGCTGCGAGATGGCCAGCGCCGCGTGTACCGGCCGCGTGATGCTGCGCGTCAGCAGCAGTGCGAAGGCGATGCCGCAGGCCAGGATCACGGCTTCCAGTGCAAAGATCTGCCACTGGCTGCTGGCCGCATCCTTCTGGATGTCGGCAGAGATTTCATCGATGCGGGCGCGTTCGAAATCCAGCAGGGACCGCATCGCGCCCTGGGTGTTGTTGGCGATGCCCACGTATTGCTGCTGGTAGAGCTGGTCCACCTTGGCCGCATCGCCCTCCTTCTTGGCCGCGTAGATCTGGTCGCGGATGGCGAGGAACTGCTTGCGCGCCGCGTTGATGGCCGCGAACAGCTTCTTCTCTTCTTCACTGGTGAGCAGCTGCTCCACGTCCTTCAGGGTCTGTGCGGATTCCTTGCTGGAAGCCGCAGCCTCCTTGGCGAGGAAGGCTTCCAGTTCGGGATCGCGGCTCTTGACCACGGTGGTGGTGCGCTGGATCGCGATGAGCAGCAGCGTGTTCCATTGCGACACCAGCCGTTCGGTCTTCAGCGGCACGTCCATCATCTGCTGCGTCTGCTGCGCGACCGTCTTGAGGCGCCAGATGCCGACGGCGGCGACCACCATGGAAAACACCAGCACCACGGCAAAACCCGCCCCCAGGCGCGAGCCGATACGTATGTTCTTGATCATTGCTTCTTTCCATCCCAACCATGTTGTGTATGGCGCCCCGTAGACGGACTTTCCCCGACCGTCCGGCTTGCCCCCTGATGCCCCTGCTACCCCAGCAAGACCGATGCCAGCGATTGCCAAATGGCAAGGCCGCCTTGCATGCGCTCGATTCTAGGAGCCCGCTGCCATCGCGACCATATCAAAATGCAGAAACGTGGTATGCCAATTCGGCAATGCAAGCCCGCAAACCCTTGCCGGGCAAGGATAGGCCCAAAATGGCCGGGTGGAAACATTATGCAAGATAAAACATTAACGATTGTGGCACCGATGCGATGGAGGGCCGCGCCGGCCGGGCTTTGTTGGCACATCAACCATAGTGCAACTCATCCTTGGCCACGCAGCTGACCAAACTTGGGCACAATGGCCGCTTGCCTTTGCGTTTCGGGATACCTGCTGCACCATGTCCACACTCTCCCCACCCATCGCCCTGCTGCTGGCCGCCGGCCGGGGTAGCCGCTTCGGCGCGCACGAAGAAAAACTCTTGCAGCCCTTCGTCCATCACGATGGCCGCCCCGGCATCGTGGCCACCGCTACGGCTGCAGCCTTGCTGGAAGTGATGCCGGTGCTGGCAGTGGTCCATGGAGAAGGACCGCTGGCCGATGCGCTGCGTGCGCTGGGCTGCACGGTCTGCATGACCGGCAAGGATGGGCCGCGTGAGATGAGCGCCTCCTTGCGCTGCGGTCTGCAGCAGAGCGCTGATGCGTCGGCATGGCTGGTGGCGCTGGCCGACATGCCGCGCGTGCAGCCGGACACCGTGCGGCGCTTGCGCGATGCGCTGGCGGCGGGGGCGTCGATGGTGGTGCCGGTGATGCAGGGGCGGCGCGGCAATCCGGCCGGCTTTGCGCAGTCGCACCTGCCGGCCTTGCTGTCACTGCAGGGCGATCGCGGCGCGCGCGCCCTGCTGGAGAGCCCGGCGGTGGTCGAGATTGCGGTGGAGGATACGGGGATTTTTGCGGATGTCGATACGCCGGAAGATCTGCAACGACTCCGGCAGATCCGGGGCTGAGCTGCCGCCCGGTTTCCGCCGTCCGGATTCCGTCTTGGGGAATCCGCGCTTCAGATCCCGCTGAACCAGTTGTAGCCCTGGTCTTCCCAATAGCCGCCCGGGTTCTGGTTGCTCACGAAGATGGCCACCACATGCTTGGGATTCTTGAAGCCCAGCTTGGTCGGCACACGTACCTTCAAGGGATAGCCGTATTGCGTGGGCAGCGCCTCCTTGCCGAAGTCCAGTGCCAGGATGGTCTGCGGATGCAGCGCCGTGGGCATGTCCAGGCTGGAGTAATACCGGTCCGCGCATTTGAAGCCCACGTATTTCGCGGTGAGATCGGCACCGACCGCCTGCAGGAACAAGCTCAGCGGCACGCCCGACCATTGGCCGATGGCGCTCCATCCTTCGATGCAGATGTGACGCGTGATCTGCGCCGCCTGCGGCAGTGCGCGCAGGCGCTCCAGAGTCCAGCTGCGCTTGTCGCTGACCAGGCCCGAGACTTCCAGCTTCCAGTCGCTGCCATCGATGTCGGGTGCATTGAACTCGTCATAGAAGGCGTTGAAGGGAAACGGATTGGTGATCTGGCTGGCCGCATAGGTCGGTGCCAGTTTCTGGCTGCGGAACAGCAATGCCTGCACCCGGTCATTCCAGCGCGACATGGCCCACAGGACCTTGTCCACGCTGTCGTTGTCCTGCAGGTCGCAGCCCGACAGCATGGACAGCGCCCCCACCGAGAGCGCCGAGCGCAGCATGAGGCGGCGCTGCACATTCAACAGGGCCGGGCGATGGTCGGCCAGCAGGATCTTGCCGGCCTTCTCCGGGCGTGGCGGTTTGATGTCTTCCTTGTCTTTCATGATGCATTGGCCTCGTGATCACGGCCTCCGGTGAACATCGGGATGAGGGTCTTGGGAACGATGGCCACCAGGGCCAGGTGTACCACCACGAAGCCAGCAAGCCCGGCCATCGCGGCGAAATGCACCTTGCGCGCAAAGTCGAAGCCGCCGAAGAGATCGGCCAGCCAGTCCAGCTGCACCGGCTTCCACAGCGCCAGACCCGCCAGCACCACCAGGATGCCCAGCAGAATCACCGCCCAGTACAGCAGCTTCTGCACCGCGTTGTAGACGCCGGGCTGATGCGGCAGACGAAAGCGCATGGCCTGCACCGCGTCGCTGACCACATCGGCCGCGTGCAGCGGCAGCAGGTGGCGGCGGAAGTGGCCGCTGAAGCTGCCATACAGCAGGTAGAACAGGCCATTGGCCACCAGCAGCCACATCGCCGCGAAGTGCCAGGCGATGGCGCCGCCCAGCCAGCCGCCCAGTGTCATCCAGGGAGCGAACTTGAAGCCGAAGATGGGCGAGGCGTTGTAGATGCCCCAGCCACTGCTGATCATGCAGGCGATGGCCACGGCATTGAGCCAGTGGGCAATGCGCACGGCCAGCGGATGAAGAACGGGTGAACGGGGCATCGCGGCACCTGCTTACATCGGCGGGGTGATGCCGTTCTTGCCGGCGCTCACGCTGTTGGCGGTCAGGCTGCCATCGGCGTTCTTGCGGGCACGCACCACCACCTTGACACCAGCGGCCAGCAGCGAGCGATCACCGGCTTCGATGCTGACCACGGGCACATCCTCGGGCACCACGATCTTCTTCTCGCCGCCCTTGTATTTCAGGGTGAGGGTGCGGCCCTGGCTGGCCACCACGTCACCCACGGTGCCATTGGTCATGGTGCTGTTGGGCGCCAGGTCGAAGGGACGATGGCCGTCGCCGGTGCCGGCCATGGCGGGCGGGAAGACGTGCACTTCCAGCGCCTTCTGGGAACCGTCCGGCTGCGGGATGCCGGCCGCGCCGATGTAGCTGCCGGGCTTGATATCGTTGATGTCGGCAATCGAAATGGCGGCCACGCGGGTGTCCTTGTCGAGGGCCACGTTCTGCTCGGCCCCCTTGTTGGTCTTGACTACCAGCTGATCCTTGCCGACCGAGACGATGCTGCCGCGAATGCCGACCTGCGGCGGCGTCTGCGCCATGGCCGATGAAGCGATCAACTGGCTGGCCAGCAGCGCCGGGATCAGCGCGCCACGGAGAAGACGGGGCAGAGTTGTGTTAGTCATGAGATATGGTCCTGAAAGACGATTTTTGAAGGGGGAGCCTGATTCTAGGCAAGCCGAAACGTCATTCGAATGACATTTCAATGACAAAAATGTCATTCTTCTCGCGCCTTGGCAGACCGCGGGCAAGCGCCCATAGCCCGCTCTGCGGAGCGGGCTATGGCTGACGTTCGAAGGGGGCTGGGGCGACGGCCGGTAAATGACCGGCGAATGACCGGGGAATGGCCAATGACTGGCCGATGAATACGCCGGAACTCAGTTGTCCTGATGCGCCCAGTTGAAGCTCAGCGAGACGGGCTTCTCACCCACGCTGACCTTGGTGGTCTTCTTGACGCCGTTGTAGACGGCAGTGATCTCGTATTCGCCCTTGGGCAGCTTGAGGTTGGTCATGGGACCGGCGGTGGCCAGGCTGAAGACGCTCTTGCCGTGAAGGTCGGCCACGTCCAGCTTGACGTTGCTGACATAGGCGCCGTCCTTGGCTTCCGAGAACAGCAGGCGCAGGTTGTAGTCCTTGGCCGATTCACGCAGCTTGGCCTGCTCGCCGGCACCGATGCCGCCGTTCATGTAGGCGACCGTGCCCTGCATGTCCTGGGCGTGGGTCAGGGGTGCCGCCATGCCGGCGAGGCCGAAGACGATGGCGCTGATGGCGGTGATCTTGTTGATGTCCATGATGGCTCCTTGTCGTGGTTCAGGATGAAAGCGCTGCCGCTCCATGGTGGAGCGTCGGGGTCGCCATTGCTGAGCTGACCGCCGATGCTTTACTGTAGGTCCGCAAAATTAAGGGATCCTTAACACCACAAAAGATTCCTGAGCACTGATGTCACAGCAGATCTTGCCCACGCGCAAGCCAACTCTCCCCTGCCCGATCGGCCGCCTCAGCGTGCGGCCATGCCTTCCGGCACACAGCGCAACGTGTCTTCCAGCTGCGCCAGCCGCCGCCCGTGCTCATCGACAAGAGCGCGCTGCACGGACACCGCATCAGACAGTGCCGCCAACCGGGCAGTACAGTGCCCGGCCACTTCATCGGCCAGTTGCTCCAAGGCCGCCAGTACACTTTGACTCAGCGCTTCGTACAGTTTCTCGTAGGACGGCGGCAAATCGTCGGCAATGCGTTCATAGCCGCTGCCCGCAGGCAGGACCAGCGCCACCGGGGCCGGTGCGGACAGCACATGGCTGTCCAGTACGGCGCGCGCGTGGCGCTCGAAGGCGTGCATCAATGATGCTTGCAGGCTGGCCAGTACAGTGTCCACATCGCCCGTGCCGGCGTGCTGCTCCAGCAGGGCCGGCAGGCCCGGCATCACCTCGCGCCAGGCCAGTTGCACGATGCGTGCGCGACTGGCGGGCAGTGCTTGCAGTTCGCTCTGCACCAACTGCTGCAAGCCCCGCAGCGCGGGCAGGGTCTGCCCTTGCAGAGGGGCCAGTACCGCTTCCTGCAGATGGTGCAGCAGCACTTCGGCCGGCTTGCGGTCGCGATAGGCCAGGGCCGGTGCCAGCAGGTCCGACAGTGCGGCATACAGGCGTTCGAAACCGGCACCACGCATCGCTTCGGCATCCGCACCGGCCGTGCGGGCCACATAGGCGGACACCGACACGGGAGCCTTCAGCTGATGCAGCGCCACACCCAGCGATTGCAACTTGTCGGCGGCGCGGGCACGGACGTCGGCTTCCTGGTCGGCGCGGTTGGCGTCGGATTTGTTGCGCAGACACTTGACGATCCGGCCATCCACCTCATCCTCATCGATGACGTCGCTACGCGTGAGCACCGGCAGCAGCGGCTTGCCACGGCGCAGTTCACGCGCCAGTTCATCGAGCTCCTGCACCTGTCCCGGCGAAGTCGAACTGGTCAGCCACAGCACCGCATCGGCGCTGTCGAGGAAACGCTGCGTGAGCGCCGCATTCTCGCCGGTGGACGAATGCAGGCCGGGAGTGTCCAGCAGCACCAGCCCGTCGCCGAGGCAGACACCCTGCAGGCGTGCCGTGGTTTCGGTAGCGCCTTCATGGAAAGGATCTTCACTCTCCACCAGCGCCCCGTCCTGCAGATGGAAATACTGCACCGCCTGCTGGCGCTCGCGGAAGCGCTGCGCGAGAAAGTTGCATAGCGAGCTTTTACCGGCATTGAACTTGCCGAACACCAGCAGCATGAGCTTGCCCTCGAAACGCTGGGCCAGCGCACGGGCGGGAGCGAGGGCAATCCATTGTTCCTCGCGGCAGCGCGCCTGGTGGATCCGCTCTTCGTGCAAGGCGGCCATACGGCGCGCCATGGGGCTGGCCGACTGCAGGCCGCTGGCCGGCAGCGGGGCAGCTTCAAAGGCCTGCGCCAGCGCCGCGAGCCAATCACGCAATGCAGACAGCACCGGCTGCAGGTCGGCCTCGCCCTGGCCGGTGCGGCCGATGGAGTCGATGAAACGCTGTTCTTCGCGGCTCATGCACCCTCTCCTTCGCGCAACCGCGCCAATGCCTGCCGCGCACGCTCGTGCGCGTGCAGTTCGGCCTGGCCGATGGCGATCTGCTGTTGCAGCGCCTGGCGGTCTTCCGACAGTTCGTAGTAGTGCAGGAAGGCCTCTTTCAATTGCGCCTGCCCTGCCGGTTCACAGAAACGGCGGCGCAGGTCGGCGCGGTATTTGATGGAGATGCCCAGCACCGCCACCATCACCGTATCGAGGCTGGCCACCGAGGTCTGCTGGCTGGCCGGCAAGCCTTCCACACCATGCTGGATCAGGTGCGCACGAATGGCGATGCAGGCGCGGGAATAAGCGACGTGAATGCGCGCCCGCTCGCGCTTGCCGGCGGTGAGCTTGAATTCGTCGGCGGCGGTATCGGGTACCAGCGCGGGATCGTCCCCCTGAAACTCGACGATCGGCAGCAGATCCTGATGGACTTTTTCCAGCACGGCCTGCAGCCCTTGCTCGAAATCCTGGCGTTGCTGCTGCTGGCGCTGGCGCAGCGTTTGCAGCCCGCTCTCCAGCGCAGCTTGTTGCTGCCGTACCTGCTGGCCGATCTCGGTGAAGAGCAGATTGCGTTCATGTCGGCGCGCACCCGGCACCTGCTCCACCACGTCACGCAGCAAGGCCTGCAGCGCCGGAATGCCGCTACGCTGCAGCAGCAGCGACTTGCCGCCTTCCACCCCACTGCGATGCCGCGTCGACGAAACCGGATACAGCGTGAGTTCTGGTGCCTGCGCAGAGATGGCGGCGCTGACCTTGGCCAGTTGCTCTTCGTCGCTCATCTGGTCCACCTGCGTAAGCACGAACAGCGTCTGCCGCCGCGTGCGCTGCTGGTCTTCGCGCAGGGCCTGCAGCAGATGGCGTTCGGCCGCATCCAGTTCGCCTTCCTTGGCCGCATGCACGAACAGGCGCACATCGGCCTGCAGCCAGGTGGCTTCCTGGGCATGGCTGTCATCCTGCAGGGCGACGTCGGCGTCCAGCCCGGGCGCATCCAGCCAGCGCAGTTCGGCATGATGGTGTTCGGACAGCGTGACCGTCTCGCGCCGGTCGGCCACCGCAAACACGTCGCGCCCCATCAGTTCGTTGAGCAGGCGGCTCTTGCCGTGGTTGTACTTGCCGACCACCGTCACGGTCGGCGCGGCCTGCACTTGTGCCAGCACGCGCAGGCGTGCCAGGTCATGCGCGCGGCCCGGCACCACGGCCAGGACTTCGCTGGCGAGCGGGTCAAAGGAATGATGCTGAGGGGTCATTGGGGGGTCTCCATGTTTTCATTTTTTCTGGGCGGGACGGCCGATCAGCCAGTGCGCGGCCATGCCGATGACCACGCCCCAGAAGGCCGCGCCCAGTCCGAACAGGGTCATGCCGGACGCAGTAGCGAGGAAGGTGATGACGGCAGGCTCGGCATGGCTGCCGTCCTCGCTGATGAGGCGGATGTTGGACACGATGGCACCGATCAGTGCCAGCCCGGCCAAGGCCGCGATCAGTTCCTTGGGAAAGGCGGCAAACAGCGTCACGATGGACGCCGCAAAGGTGCCGCCAATGAGATAGAACACGCCATTGGCAATACCGGCGATATAGCGCCGGCCCGGTTCCGGATGCGCATCCTTGCCGGTACAGAGCGCGGCCGTGATGGCCGCAAGTACGATGGTGATGCCGCCGAAGCAGGCCGTCAGCAGCGAGGCCAGCGCAGTGCCGGTGACCACGGCGCGCGTGGGCGGATGGTAGCCCGCCAGCTGCAGCACCGCCATGCCCGGCAGGAACTGGCCGGTCAGGCTCACCAATACCAGCGGCACCGTCAGGCTGAAGAACATGCCAATGCTGAAGTGCGGAGCGATGAAGACCGGCTGCGCCAGTTCCAGATGCAGGGCACCCAGTTCGGTGCGGCCGCCGGCAAAGGCCACTGCGAAACCAGTCAGTGCCACCACCACGATGCCATAGCGCGGCCACCAGCGGCGGCCTGCGAGATAGGCGGCCAGCATGGCAAACACCATCAGCGGCGCACCCACGCTGGAGCGAAAGGCCTGTACTCCGAACTGGAACAGGATGCCGGCCATCATGCCGGCAGCAATACCCTTGGGGATGAAGGCGAGAATTTTTTCAAAGCAGCCGGTCACGCCGATGACGATCAGGATCACGGCAGCCATCAGGTAGGCCCCTACCACTTCCGGCATGCCCACTCCGGGAAAGAGACTCAACAGCAGCGCCGTCCCCGGTGCCGACCAGGCCGTGATGATGGGCATCCTGAACCACCAGCTCAGCAGCAGGCCGCTCACGCCCGCCCCCATGGAGATGCCCCACACCCAGGACACCAGTTGTGATTGCGGCACCTGGCCCGCATGGGCCGCCTGCACGAAAATCACCAGCGGACCGGCATAAGAAATCAGGACTGCCAGAAAACCCGCCACCCACGCAGTGAGCGAGCCTTGTCGTTGAACCATCGAAGCTTCCTTGCGAAATGCAACTACATGAACGCACGAAAGGTCCGGCACCCGTGGATCGCTCCGCCAGGTGCCGGACCGGCTTGACCGGCTACGATCTTAAACGCTGCGCGAGATCGGCGTGGCGGTCACGGTCGGCGCGGTCTCCGCTGCCACGGCACGCTGGCCATGACGATAGCGCAGCAGGAAGATGCCGATGGCCAGTGCGGCGACCAGTCCCGGTACGGCGAACACCAGGAAATTCATCTTCAGCGGCAGCGCGGCCGCCATCAATGCACCGCCCAGCAAGGGACCGACGATGGCGCCCGAGCGGCCCACACCGGAAGCCCAGCCGAGACCCGTGGAGCGGATCGCCAGCGGATAGAACTGGGCCGTATTGGCGTACAGCAGGATTTGCGTACCGATGGTAGTGGCACCGGCCACGATGATGAGCAGGTACAGCACCGGGGTCGGGCTGTTGAAGCCGAGCAGCGCAATGGCCACCGTGCCGACCGCGAAGAAACTCACCACCACCTTGGGCAAGGTAAAGCGGTCACCCAGCCAGCCGCCGCCGATGGCACCGACCACGCCGCCGAAGTTGAGCGCCAGCAGGAAGGACAGCGACGACCCCAGGCTGTAACCGGCGCTGGCCATCAGCTTGGGCAGCCACGAACCCAGCGCATAGACCATCAGCAGGCAGCAGAAGAAGGCAACCCAGATCATCAGCGTGCCGAGGGTGCGCTCCTGCTTGAACAAGTCCAGCATCGGCGCGCCGGAGCCCTTGGCATCGCTCTGCACCAGCTGCACATCGGCACCCAGCGCCGCTTGCGGCGCGACCTGGGCCAGCATGGCACGGGCCTGTTCCTGCTTGCCCGCACGCAGCAGGAAGCCGACCGATTCCGGCAGCTTCCACAGGATCACCGGCAGCAGCACCAGTGGTACGGCGGCGGCGAAGAACATCGATTGCCAGCCGAAGTTGGGCAGCATCCAGATGCCCAGGCCTGCGCACAGCACGCCACCCAGCGAATAGCCGCTGAACATGATGGCCACCAGGGTACTGCGCAGGCGCTTGGGCGCGTATTCATTCATCAGCGCCACGGCATTGGGCATCAGACCGCCACAGCCGAGGCCGGCGAGGAAGCGGAAGATGCCAAACTCACCGGGCGAAGTGGCAAAGCCGCTCAGGAAGGTGGAGATGCTGAAGAGCACGAAGCTGATCGCCACGCCCTTCTTGCGGCCGATGCGGTCGGCCAGCGGGCCGAAGACGAAAGCACCGAACATCATGCCGAACAGCGCATAGCTGCCCAGCGCGCCGGCCTGCACCGGCGACAGGGACCACTCCTTCATCAGCACCGGCAGCACGGCACCGTAGATGAACAGGTCATAACCGTCGAACACCAGCAGCAATGCGCACAGGCACATCACCATCCAGTGGAATTGCGTGAAACGCGCGCCATCGATGATCTGGCTCACTTCCTGGGTCTTCATGGGTCTCCTCCGTTGTCGTTTGTCTTGCGGGATTGGCGTTGTTTTGTGTTCTTGTGTTTGTCATGCCCGGCGTTTTTCTTGCAGTAACCCTGTGCGATTCAGGCCTGCCCCTTCTTGCGCAGATGCGCCACCGCCTTGATCTCGATGATGTAGCCCGGCGCACCGCCGAGCATGTGCGCGCCAATCGCCGTCCAGGCCGGCAGCGGATAGGCGTTCAGGTAGCGGTTGCGCACCTTGATGAACAAGGGCAAATCGCGCATGTCGGTATGGAAGGTAGAGAGATCGACGATGTCGTCCAGTGTACCGCCAGCCTTCTCCAGCACCCGCTTGAGGTTCTCGAAGGCCTGCACGATCTGGGCTTCGCGCGGCTCCACCAGCTGCATGTCGGGACCGCGCCCGATCTGGCCGGAGACGTAGAGAACATCGCCGACCAATACGCCGGGGGCATAACCGATTTTTTCGTAGACGTCTTCCATTCCCTCGGGAATGATGGCCTGGCGTTCAGACATGGTGTCTCCGTTCAATGAAGAAAATTGAGAGGCCTCAGCCATTGTCGCCACCGGCGACCGGCAATACGGCCCCGGTGATGTAGCTGGCCTCGTCGGAAGCCATGAAGAGGATCGGTGCGATCTGCTCTTCCAGCGTGGCATAGCGTTTGAAGAAAGTGGAGCCGGTCACCTGCTGCACGGCCTCCTGCATCCATGCCTGTTCCTGCGCGCTGTCGCCCTGCGCATTGCGCGGAACGCGGCGTGGTGGTGCCTGGGTGCCGCCGGGGGCGGTGGCCACCACGCGGATTCCCTGCTCGCCATATTCCATGGCCAGTGCCATGGTCATGGCATTGACGCCGCCCTTGGCCGCCGAATACGGCACCCGGCGGATGCCGCGCGTAGCGTTGGAGGAAACGTTGACGATGGTGCCCCGGCCCGCGCGCAACATGTGCGGCAGCACAGCGTGACAGCCGTAGAGCGTGGGCATGAGCGAGCGGCGGATCTCGGCATCGATCTGATCCGCTTCGAATTCGGCGAAGGGGCGCATGCGGATGGCACCGCCCACGCCGTTGACCAGCAGGTCGATACGGCCATGCAGCTCGATGGCGCGGGCCATGGCGGCCTGCGCACCGTCATGGGTTTCGAGGTCGGCGACGAACCCGGTGGCCCGTCGCTCGGGCGCTTCCATCGCCACTTCATGGATGAAGCCGGCGCGGTCCACCATCAGCACCTGGCCACCTTCAGCCGCGATGCCCAGCGCCACGCCGCGCAGGATGCCCTGGGCGGCGCCGGTGACCACGGCCACCTTGCCGGCGAAGCGTGCGCGGGGGAGCGCTGCGCTCATGCCGCCACCGCCACCGGCTGGCTGGTGACGAACTTCTCGTAATGGAAACTGGCCGGGGCGATGCCCTGTGCCTGGAAGTGCTTCTGCACCGCCTCCACCATCGGCGGCGGACCGCACAGGTAGACATCGACTGCGCCATCGTGCAGCACCTTGGAGGGCATGTGCTGGGTCACGTAACCCTGGCGCGGATGAGTCGTTGCGGCATTGGCTACACAGGTGGTGAAGCTGAAGCCGGGCAGACGTTGCGCAAGATCTTCAAGACGCTCCACCAGCACCAGATCCTGATCGCGGGTCACACCGTAGATCAGGTGGACCGGGTGCTGCACGCCCTGCTGCACCATCTCCTCCAACATCGCCAGGAACGGCGCCAGCCCGGTACCACCGGCCAGCATCAGCACGGGCTTGTTGACCGGACGCAGGTAGAAGCTGCCCAGCGGACCGGTCATCTCCAGCGCATCACCGGTGGCGGCCTTGCCCAGCCAGCCGCTCATCAGGCCCCCCGGCACGTTCTTGATGAGGAAGCTCATGCGCGTGGCCCCCGAGGGCGAGCTGAACGAATACGAACGATGCTGGCCGCTGCCCGGCACGGCGATGTTGACGTATTGGCCCGGCAGGAAAGCCGGTGCATCGGCCGCCACCTCCAACACCAGTTCGAAGGCTGCCTCACCGAAGGCGGTGACCTCGGCCACCTTGCCGCCGAACTTCGCGCTGCCGGTCTTGCAGGCGGTAGAGGCCACCGGTACGGCAACCACGCAATCGGATTGCGGGATCATCTGGCAGGTCAGCACCAGGCCTTGTTCCGCTTCATCGCTGCTGAGCGCATCGTCGATATAGTCGTCGCCCAGGTCGTACTGCCCGCTTTCGGCGCGGCACTTGCAGGTGCCGCACACGCCGTCGGAGCAATCCATGGGCAGGTTGATGCGTTGGCGGAACGCCGCGTCCAGGACTTTTTCCTTGGGACCGCATTGAATGATGCGGGTCACCCCGTCTTCGAAATTGAGGGCGATGCGATAGCTGCTCATGTCATGTCTCCTGCGGGCTGGTCAGACGTGATAGACGTCGATGACCTGGCGGATGTAGTCGTTCTTCAGGGCGATCTTCTTGCTGGCGATCTGGAAGCCGCCTTCGGTCTTGCGCAAGCTGACCAGGGTGGTACCGAAGAACTGGTCGGTGATCTTGTAGCGGTGCGACAGCGTATGGAAGTTGTAGCGCACTTCCACCACATCGTCGTGCTCGTCCAGGATCTCCACGTTGGTGATCATGTGGCTGGTGCGCGGCTCCGGCATGGAGGCGCTGGAGCGCTCGGTCTTGATGCGGAACACGCGGTCTTCCAGTCCATCGCGGTTGGCGTAGTAGATCAGCGAGATCTCGCGCTGCGGGTCTTCGGTGAGCTGGTCGTCATCGTCCCAGGCCGGCATCCAGTATTCGACGTCCGGGGCGTACAGTTCCAGCCAGGATTCCCACTGGCGTTCGTCGAGATAACGCGCCTCGCGATAGAGGAAGGCGCAGACTGCATCGAGTTGGGCAGGTTGGCTCATGCTTGTGCTCCTTGCTCTGCGGCCGCACGTTCCTTGCTGACGGCCTTGCGCATCTGCTCGGTCCAGTAGTGGTGCTGGCAGACGAAGAGACCTTCGTCCTCGCTGCGTTCACCGCTCAGTTTGGGGTTCATGCCCATCTTCTTCGCATTCTCGTCCGGGCCCTGCTTCCACAGCGGCGCGCCCCGGCTCATGTCGTTGTAGCGCACGGCCGATCCGGCATAGCCGGCCTGGCAGGCGCGGAACTCTTCCAGGTCATCGGCGGTGCCCATGCCGGAGACATTGAAGAAATCCTCATACTGGCGAATCCGCACGCGGCGGTCTTCGGCGCTCTCGCCCTTGGGGCCGAAGCAGAAGATGCTGATCTCGGTCTGGTTCACGCTGATCGGACGGGCCACGCGGATCTGCGTGCCGAACTGGTCCATCAGGAACACGTTGGGATAGAGGCACAGGTTGCGGGTCTGGGCCACGATGGTATCGGCGCGTGCCTGGCCGACGCGGGCGGCCAGTTCTTCGCGCTGGTTCCAGATCGGGCGCACTTCCGGATTGAGCGTATTGGTCCACAGGAGGATGTGGCCGTTCTCGAAACCGTAGACGCCGGCCACGGCCTTGCTCCAGTTGTTGGCATCGGTGGCCTTGGTGCCGCCTTCCTTGCGGCGGCTCATGGTGGCCGCGTAGTTCCAGTGCACCGAGCTGACATGGTAACCGTCGCAACCATTTTCCATCTGCATCTTCCAGTTGCCGTCATACAGGTAGCTGGAGTTGCCGCGCAGGACTTCCAGGCCATTGGGGGCCTGGTCGACGATCTGGTCGATGATGACGCGGGTCTCGCCCAGGTACTCTTCCAGCGGCAGGACATCTTCCGAGAGGCTGCCGAAGAGGAAGCCGCGATAGTTCTGGAAGCGCGCCACGCGGGTCAGGTCATGCGAGCCGTTCTTGTTGAAGGAGACCGGATATTCGGTGGTCTTCTCGTCCTTGACCTTCAACAGCTTGCCGCTGTTGGAGAAAGTCCAGCCGTGGAACGGGCAAGTAAAACTGCTCTTGTTGCCGTGCTTGCGACGGCACAGCATGGCCCCCTTGTGGGCGCAGGCATTGATGACCGCGTGCAGCTCGCCGTTCTTGTCGCGGGTGACCACCACCGGCTGGCGGCCGATCCAGGTGCTGTAGTAATCGTTGATCTCGGGGACCTGGCTCTCGTGAGCGAGATAGACCCAGTTCGATTCGAACAGGTGCTTCATCTCCAGTTCGAACAGGTCGGCGTTGGTGAAGATGTCGCGGCGGCAGCGGAAGATGCCGTTGGTGGCATCTTCGTCCAGGGCGGTGTCGAGCAGGCGCTCGACCTCTTCATACTTGTCGGCGGCAAGGGTGGTCATGTCTTTTCTCCAGGGTGCAGCCCGCCTGTCGCGATGGGAAACCATCGCGGCAAGGCAGTCGGCGGGGATGAGGCTGGCCTGCGCCAGCAGCTGGCGCAGGACGATCAGGCGATCAGGCGGCCAGGCGCGGACGGTCCACGACCTGGTTGTCGGCACCGTTGACCAGCGAGGTCAGGTTGATGTCGAAGACGATCTCGGCGAACGGGCCTTCCAGTCCCTCGGCCTTGATGCTGGCCGCATCGGTACGCTCGACCAGCGGCGGCACCAGGCCTTCGCGGGTGGCGTAGGCGAAGTCGTCATAGATCAGCGGATCGCCTTCGATGTTGATCTGCGTGGTCAGCTTGCGATGGCCATCGGCGGTGACGAAGAAGTGGATGTGTGCCGGACGGTTGCCGTGGCGGCCCAGCTGGTTCAGCAGGCCCTGGGTCGGGCCGGCCGGCGGACAGCCGTAGGCGGCCGGCATGATGCTGCGGAATTTGTAGCGGCCCTGGGCATCGGTGATGATGGTGCGGCGCATGTTGAAGGGCTTCTGTTCACCGGTCGGGTCGAAGTGCGAATAGAAACCCTTGGTGTTGGCATGCCAGACTTCGACCTGCGCGCCCGCCATGGGCTTGCCGTCCGAACCATAGACGGTGCCGTGCATGATGATGGTCTGGCCGTTCTTGTCGCTGCCATCGTCCAGGCGCGCGAAGCCCTGCTCCACCGGCGCACCGGCCACGTACAGCGGACCTTCGATGGTGCGCGGGGTGCCGCCGCTGATGCCCAGTGCAGTGTCTTCGGCATCCATGCGCATGTCCAGGAAGCGGTCCAGGCCCAGGCCCGGCGAGAGCAGGCCGGCTTCGCTGGCAGCGCCCAGGCGATTGACGTAGGCCACGCCGGCCCAGTATTCGTCGGAGGTGATCTCCAGGTCTTCGATGGTCTTGAACAGGTCGGACAGGATGCGATGCACGATCTGCTTGGTGCGCGGGCTGCCGCCTTCGGTGTCGAGGCCGCTGGCCAGGCGCAGGAAGTCCTGGACTTCGGGGGTGCTGAAAATCTTGGCTGCCATGTTGAGTCTCCTTTTGGATTTGTAGATTGGGGAAGTGCGTCTTTTTTGTTTTATCCGGCCAGTGTGGCCGGCCTCACTGCTGTCACTATCGCCCCTTGCTTGCGATCGCGCCGGAAGTATTGCACACGCTCCTCATCCAGCACGATGCCCAGGCCGGGGCGGTTGGGTATGGCCAACTGGAAATCCTGGTACTGCAGTGGCTCGGCCAGGATTTCCTCGGTCAGCAGCAGCGGACCGAACAACTCAGTCCCCCACTGCAATTCACGGAAGGTGGCGAAGGCATGGGCCGAGGCGATGGTGCCGATGGCGCCTTCGAGCATGGTGCCGCCATAGAGCTCGATGCCGGCCGCGTCGCCGATGGCGGCCACCTGCTGGGCGGCGCGCAGGCCCCCCGATTGTTCGATCTTGATCGCAAACACATCCGCACCACCGATGCGCGCCAGCGCAAAGGCCGAGGCCGGGCCGGTCAGCGACTCATCGGCCATGATGGCGATGGCGTGCTTGCCCTTCAAGCGGGCCAGCGCCGGGGCCGAGGCCACCGGCTGCTCCACCAGTTCGCAGCCGGCATCGACCAGGCCGGCCAGGCCGCGCTGGGCTTCCAGTTCGCTCCAGGCCATGTTCACATCCACCCGCACCGAGCCGCGGTCACCGAGGGCCTTCTTGATGGCGGCCACGTGGGCCACGTCGGCCTCGACTTCTCGGCGGCCGATCTTGAGCTTGAAAATCTTGTGGCGGCGCGCGGCCAGCATGCGCTCGGCTTCGTCGATATCTTTGGCGGTGTCGCCGGAGGCCAGGGTCCAGGCGATCGGCAGGCTTTCGCGGGCGCGGCCGCCGAGCAGTTGCGAGACCGGCAGGCCGGTGCGCTGGCCCAGGGCATCGAAGAGCGCCGTCTCGATGGCGCACTTGGCGAAACGATTGTCCTGGATCGCCTTGTTGAGGCGCGCCATGATGGCCGGGATCAGGCTGGCATCGGCGCCCAGCAGCAGCGGCGCGAAGTAGGTATCGATGGCCAGCTTCATGCCCTCGGGCGATTCGGCGCCGTAGGCCAGGCCACCGATGGTGGTGCCCTCGCCCACGCCGACGGTGCCGTCGGCGCAGTACAGGCGCACCAGCATCAGGGTCTGCCCGTTCATCGTCGCCATCGACAATTGATGGGGACGGATGGTCGGCAGATCGACCAGGAAAGTCTCGACCCGGTCGATCAGGGCCGGGGCCGCAGCGTGAAGGTGTTGTGGGGTATCCATGGACTGCATTGAACACCCGGAAGCCCTGCCATTGCCAACACCAAATTCGTCTAGTTTCATACCTTTTTTATATAGTTTATAAAGGCTCCTATAAAAATCAAAGGATTAGACATCATTAGTTTCTGTGAGATATGATTTTCGGCCATGGACATCAGACAACTGAAATACTTCGTGGCCGTGGCCAATACGCGCAACTTCACGCGCGCCTCGGAACAGCTGCACATCGCGCAACCGCCGCTGTCGCGCCAGATCCAGCTGCTCGAGGAAGAGCTGGGCGTACAGCTGATCCTGCGCAACAGCCGCCCGCTGCGCCTGACCGAAGCCGGCCGGGTGTTCTACGAGCAGGCGCTGCAGATCCTCAACCGGCTGGAGCAGTTGAAGAACGCCACCCAGCAGATCGGCCTGAACCAGCGCCAGACGCTGTCCATCGGCTTCGTCGCCTCCACGCTCTATGGCGGCCTGCCGGTGCTGGTGCGCAAGCTGCGCCAACATTATCCGGAGGTGGACATCCAGTTGCTGGAGCTGACCTCGATGCAGCAGTTCGCCGCCCTCAAGTCGGGGCGCATCGATGTCGGTTTCGGGCGCATCCGCAGCAATGATGCGACGGTGGCGCGCATCGTCCTGCGCGAAGAAAAACTGGTGCTGGCGATCCCGCCCTCCTTCCCGCTGGCCGCCAGCCATCAGCGCGTGAGCCTGAAGGAAGTGCATGGGCAGAAGCTGATCGTCTATCCCAAGGAGCCGCGCCCCAGTTTCGCCGACCACATCCTGAGCCTGCTCAATGACCAGGACATCCACCCGGCTGAAGTGCACGAGGTGCGCGAGATCCAGACCGCGCTGGGCCTGGTGGCGGCCGAATCGGGGCTGTGCCTGATCCCGGCCTCGGCGCGGCTGCGCAATGACCTGCATTACCGGCTCATCGACGATCCGCGCGCGACCTCCCCCATCATCCTCACGCATCGCATCAACGACAATGCCTGGTACATCGAGGCCATCAAGCAACTGGTGGCCGACATGTATGCCGAGCGCCCGGCCTGGCTGGATATCGAGACCAGTTCCTTCCCGGCGACCGGTTTTCCGAATCCCGAACGGCGCGAGTGAGAGGCCATCACGATGCGGCCTCTGCGCTCATCCTGCGCGTAGTTGACGCGCAGCAAACCGTCTGCCCAAGTTGACAGTTGCCCGCACGGACGCCTAAACTCGTTTGTGCGAATAAAGGATTTATGTTCGTTTATCGAACATCTCGATTTCCCGCCCCGCGTTCATCATCGCGGCCAGGGCGCGCGCTGCACGACATTCCACCCATAACGACAACGGAGCACACATCATGCTGTTCATGGTTCAAATGCAGGTCAACATTCCCGCCACGCTCGACAAGGCCGTGGCCGATCAGCTGAAGAAAGACGAGAAGGAGATGTCGCAGAAGCTGCAGCGCGAAGGCAAGTGGCGCGACCTGTGGCGCGTGGTCGGGCAGTATGCCAACGTGAGCATCTTCAACGTTTCCGGCAATGATGAGCTGCACAACATCCTGTCGGCCCTGCCGCTCTATCCCTTCATGACCATTTCGGTCACTCCGCTGACCCAGCATCCTTCGGCCATCGCGCAGATTGGCTGATCCCCGGCGTATCTGACGCTTTTTGATTCACACACGCCCGTCACCACCGTCCGGTGGCGCGGGCCAAGGATTTACTCATGCCCTTTGCAACCCTGAACGGAATCAAACTGCATTACCAGCTCGACGGCGACGCGGCCCTGCCGGTGCTGGTGCTGTCCAACTCGCTGGGGACTTCGCTGGCGATGTGGGATCCGCAGATTCCCGAACTGAGCAAGCACTTCCGCGTACTGCGTTATGACACGCGCGGCCACGGCCAGTCCGAGGTCACGCCCGGTCCTTACACGATTGCCCAGCTCGGCAGCGACGTCATCGCCCTGCTCGACCAGCTCGACATCAGGCAAGCGCATTTCTGCGGCCTCTCCATGGGCGGCAGCACCTTCATGTGGCTGGCGGTGCATCATCCGGACCGCGTGGCCAAGCTCATCCTCTGCAATACCGGTGCCAAGATCGGCACGCCCGAGGCCTGGAACAGCCGCATCGAGACCGTGCAGCGTGATGGCCTGTCGGCCATTGCCGCTGCGGTCGTTTCACGCTGGCTCACGCCCGAGTATGCCGAACAGCATCCGGAGCAAGTGCAGGCATTGACGGCCATGCTGCTGGCCACGCCGGCGGAGGGCTATGCAGGCGCTTGCGCAGCAGTGCGCGACAATGATCTGCGGGAAGCGATTGCGGGCATCCGCGCGCCCACGCTGGTGATTGCCGGCAGCGGCGACGTGCCGACGCCACCGGCCGATGCGCAGTTCATGCGTGCCACCATTCCGGGTGCGCTGTATGTGGAATTTGATGCGGCCCACATCTCCAACCAGCAACAGCCACGCGCCTTCACGCAGGCGGTGGTGCAGTTCCTGACCGAAGCGGCCTGAGGGCGGGAACCCCGGCAAGGGGCGAACGGGGAGCGCTTGTGTGAGCTTTGCAGGAGGCCACTATAATGGCGGCCATGTGAATTTTTGCTAGTGTATGGTCAACGCACTCACATGGTCTCCTGTTACGAAATTACCGCCGAATCTTCCCCGTTCACCTTCCTGGTCTGGTGTGCGGCCAATGACGCACAATGGTTCGTCAGTGGCGTGGAAATCCGTCATAGCACCATCGGTAAACTCTTCCCCAAACGTTCCCTGCCGGGCCGCTACTCTTCGCGGCCGCTGGCCCTGGCGCGCGGCATTCACTGGTGCGAATCGGTGGCCTATCAGTTGCTGGAAGCCGATGTGCCGGAGGTGCCGGAGGAATTCCTGCCACCGCAGGCGCGGATCATTCGCGAGATGCGCTGACAAGAAAGCCGGCATGACGCCGGCCTTCTTTCGTTTTCCCTGCCAGTGCCTGACCGCGTTCAGGCATCCAGCCGCAAGCGCCGCTGCAACACGCCGATGGGCGGCGCCCAGCGGGCCTCGCGCGGTTTCTTCGAGGTGACCAGCGTAATGTCGGCCGGCTCGAAGACTTCGACGTTGTGCGTGATCGGCGTGGTCAGCACGTATTGCGCGCGGGTCGATTTCAGGAAGTTGCCGACCAGCTGGATGTTGCGCACATCAAGGTGGGCAAAGGGTTCGTCGATGAAGACGAAACCGCCCGGCATGTCGTCATCCTTCAACAGCCCCACCAGCAGGATCAGCGACTTGATGACCTGCTGGCCACCGGACGCTTCGCCATCGTTCAGGCCGATCTCGCCCTTGCCGTCGAAGTTGAAGCTGACCTTCAGTTCGGCCTGGCGCAGGATGGTGTCGTCATTGTCCAGATGCGGCAGATCGGCGCTGACCACCACACCGGCCAAGGCACCGAGGTCGACGATGTTCTTGCGATAGCGGCGTACCGTCGCGCGCAACACGTCGATGTAGCGTTCACGCGCATTGCCGACGGCTTCCTCGGCCTGGTGATTGCTGATCTTGCGCGAATCCAGTTCGTTGCGCTGGTTGCCGACGGTGCCCTGCATGATGAGGTGCTTGTCTTCGACCGTGCCGTCCTTTTCCCAGTGGCCGGTTTCCAGTTCGTTTTCGACGGAGGCCATGCGCAGCTCGGCCTGCTTGGCGTTGCTGTATTTCTCGTAGAGCGCCTGCACCGTCGCAGTCGCAATCCAGTGCGCAGGGAAGCGGCCCTTCTGCGCACGCGAGGCCAGCGCACGGGCGCGCTGCTCATCGTGACGCACGCGCCAGTCACGCTCCTGCCCCGCAAGATCGCCTTCGCTGTCGCGCAGGCGACGCTGCAAGGCATCGAGCTTGCCATCGAGGATGGTGCGCTGTTCGATGGCGTCCGCGTACTGGGCATCAAACTGGCTCCAACGTTCACTCGCCGCCACGCGCGCGGCCTTCAATGCGGGCAACTGACGGCGCGCCTGTTCGAACTCTTCACTTCGCTTCGCCAGCGCCTCTGCTGCGAGGTGGCCCTCGGTGGCTTTCTTGGCGGCGTCGAGCTGGCGCTTGACTTCGCTTTGCTTCAGGACGATGTCGGTCAACTGTTCGTCCAGCGTGGCCAGGCGCTTCTGGATCGAGGCCTGGCGCGCGGCCATGGCGGCCGCACCGAACTGGTAATCGCCCGGATCGCGCCACACGCTGCGCCCGCCCCGGCCATCGCGCCAGTAGGCTTGCGGCGTGATCCATTCGCCACCACTGCTTGCGCCTTCGACCGTATCGGCCACGCGGCGGATCTGCGCCAGTTGGCGCAGCAGCCAGGACGGGGCCTTGGCCGAGAAACGCAACACCGCCAACAGGCTCTCTGCGGGCGGCTGGGACGTCGCCGTGGCCGCATCGGAGACCACGTAATGGCGATAACGCTCACGCTCGGCCAGCGCCATGGCGGCGGCTTCATCCTTGGGATCATCCAGCACCACCACCCAGCACGAGGCGCGCAAGACGCCTTCGGCGGCGGCACGCCACTGGTCGTCCGCAATCTCGATCACATCGGCCAGCAGGTGATGGGCGATGCCGGCCTGGCGCAAGGCCCGCGTGAATTGCTGCACGTCATTCGGGCGCGGGGCCTGGCGTTGTCCGGTCAGGCGGTCTAGCGCGCCGCTGGCATCCTTGCGTTGCTGCTCCAGATCACGCCAGCGATCGTGCAGCGTGCTCTTCTGCTGTTCCAGTTCTTCCACGCGGGCCAGCAATTGCGTGGCATCGCCTTCCACCGCCGACAGAGCCAGCAGTTCATCGGCCTGCTTGACCAGTTCTTCCACCGGCTTCTCGGCATCGCGCGCCTTTTGCTGGGCTTGCTGGGCTTCCGCCTTGTCGCGTTCCAGCGCAGTCACCTTCTCGCGTGCAGCCTGTTGCTGCGTCAGCAGGGACGACAGCAGCAAGGTATCGCTGCTGCGCTGGCGGCGCAGGTGATTGTGATGCAGGCGCTGGCGATGCAGTTCGCGCAGGCGCGTGGCCGTGCCTTGGCGCTCTTCGTGCCAGCGCAAGACCGGAATGACTTCGGTGGCCAGCGTCTCGCGCTCGCGCAGCTTGCCCTGATAGGTGCGATACAGCGTGACGCGGCTGTCCAGCTGCGCCAGTTGCGCTTCGCTGTAGGCCAGTTCCTGTTCGGCCAAGGTCACCTCGGCGGCCAGGTCGCGCTGATGGCGGCGGGCTTCCTCGTAGCGGTCCAGCACTTCCTGGTCGCCAAACACTTCAAACACCAGGCGCAGCAATTCCTTGGGCGAGAATTCGCAGAGGCGGTCGGTCTGGCCCTGCTCCAGTGCCAGCACGCGCGCAATCGCGCGCGACAGGCCGGCCCCCTCCAGGCGCTTGCGCCAGTGGTCCAGGCCCAGCCAATCCTTCTCGGGCAATTGCGCCAGGGTTTCAATGGCGACGTCGCCATCGCTCATGCAATAGCGGCGCTGCCAGTCGCCGCCGTTGCGCTCGATGCGGCAGGCCAGCGTGACCTGGTCTGCATAGAGCAGGTTGCGCGCGAACGGACGGGTGGAGGTCTGGCGGCCATGCGGACGGTTGTCCACCGTGGCGCGCAGCCAGGTGGTGTCGGCGTTGGCGTGGCGGGCGTAGGTCTTGTAGCTGCGCCCGCCCGAGCAATCCAGGCCCAGCAGGGTACGCATGGCGTCCAGCAGCGTGGTCTTGCCGGACCCGTTGGGGCCGGCGATGGTGATGATGGAACCGTCCAGGGGCAGCGTCAGGCGCTGGCAATAATCCCACTGCAGCAGTTCCAGCGATTGCAGGTGGAACATCAGGCGTCTCCCTCTTCGGATGATTCATCGGCAGCAGCGTCGGCTTCGGCCTGCGCCTCTGGCGCAGTGCCCGCTTCGTCGCGTGCCGTGGCGCGTGCCAGCACGTCGCCCAAGGCGCCATCGAGGATGCGCGGCGCCAGGGCATCGTAGTCCAGCAGCAGGTCCAGCAAGGGGCCTTCGGCGATGTCCACGCCACGGCGCACGATGAAGCCGTGGGCTTCCAGGCGGCGCAGGTTGGTGTCCATGCGCGTCTTCTTGCCGAGCTGGTTGCCGAAGTCGGCCAGCAGCGCCGTGTAGGAAATCACCGGGCTGACCTCGGCTGCCGTCGGCATGGGCTTGTCGGTGTGGAACATCTCGTCCTGCTGCTGGGCATCGTCACCGGCGGCGCGCGCCGACTGGCGCTCGCGCTTGGGCAGCACGATCAATGCCCACAGCACCACCAGCAGCGAGATGGCATCGCGCGGCAGGTCAAGGTTGTTGTTGGCATTCATCCCGGCCTCGCCGAAGACGGCCGATTCGGCCGGGCGCACCAGCGCCACGCTGATGTGATCGGCGTGGATGTTGTCCACCAGGCGCAGGCCAACCTGGGCCAGGCGGTCCTGCAGGGCTTGCCACAGGTCGGCATCGACCAGGGCGCGGCGCACGCGCGGGTGCTTGCGGGGCAGCCAGCGGCGCGCCAGCAGTTCGGCGGCCAACAGGCCGGCCTCGTCTAGGGTCTCACTCATTCGGTCTTTCCCGGGATGGATCTGGATGGACGGCCCCGGCGCTCATGGCGGCGACATCGGGGTCATCGACTTTGTCGACACGCGGCAGGAAACCGGCTTGCCACGGCAGGCGCGCCAGGTCGCCGGTCTGCCCTTGCAGGGTGCGCGCCTGGGCGTCCCCCAGCAGCGGCAGCAATTGCAGGCGATACGCGGCCTTGCCGAAGCTGCCGCCCAGCACCACCGAGGTCAGTGGCTGCGGTTGCAATTCGCTGGCGTCCTCGCCTTCCGGCAGGGCCCCCAGGCGTGTCAGTTGTTCAATCAGTTCGCCCAGCTCGACCGGCATGCGCAGCGCTTCGATCTTGCCTTCCACGGCCTGGGCCGGAGGCGGCAAGCCTTGCTGGCGCTGGGTATCGGGACGATCACGCTCGAATTCGCCTTCGGCCACGTCCAGCAATTCGTGGCCGCTGACGAAGACCGGCTTCACACCGATGGACAGCGCCTCCCCCATCAGGGAAGACAAGTCCGGATGCGATTGCAGCCAGCGCCGCACGTCCGAGCTGGTCACGCCGGTGCTGCCGAGGGTGACGCGCTGGCGGTCGGCCTGCTGCAGGGCGCGGGTGAACTGGCTGGCCATGGTCAGCAGGCGCGCCTGGCCGTTGCCGAGCGCACGCGCTTCGCGTTCCAGGCGGGCGTCGGCGTGTTCGCTGCGGATCAGCGCGGTCAGCGCTTCACCGGCGCGATTGACCAGCTTCAGGGCCCGTTCGAATCGCGGCTGGGCCTGGCGCAGCAAGGCTTCCGAACCGCTGGCGATGGCATCGGCGAACTGGTCGTGCAGGCGCGCCAATTGCGCATGCAGGTGGCGGATCTGGCTGGCATCGGACAGGCCCAGTGCCTGGGCACCGGCCACTTGCGCCAGCAGCGCGGCCATCTCGTCATCCTCGCCGACGGCGCGCGTGAGCGGGGCCAGCAGGGCTTGCACCTGCTGGGCGATGGGCGAGAGCTGGTAATCCTGGCCGGTGGCGTCCCAGACCAGCAGGCCCAGGTCGCGCAGGCGCTTCAGGGCGGCTTCCATGGCCTCGGGCTTCAAGGCATAGAACAGCTGGTTCAGGTCCTCGCGCTGCAGGCGGCCCTGCGGCTGCGCCGCCAGTTCAAGAAACATCCAGATGCGCAGGCGCGCAGCGGCCTGGCCACCGGAGACCAGGCCGCGCAGCGCGTCCAGCACGTCCAGCCGCTGGCCCAGGCCCCAGGCCAGGGGCGCTTCGGCGGCTTGCGAAGGATCGCGGAAGTAGCTCTCGAAGGAGCCGGAGTCATGCTCGTCCGCAAGGGGAGCGGGGTCGAATTCTTCTGTCAATTTGTCGTGGAGGTTGACCAGGCGGTGCCTGGATCCTGCCCGGTCGGTGGGCGGACCGGCAAGTTTAGCAGGCCCGGGGGGCTGCCTCCAGCAAAGCGGACGGCGGCACACATGAAAATGCGCCACAAAGGAAATGATTTATTGCATTAATGCAACGTTAATGCCCGTTGAGACAGCATTAACGCCAGCTTAATGATGGATCAGCGGGCCAGTGAGATCGGTTCGTAGGGCGTCTGCAGGTCGCGCTCGGGGATTTCCCACACCACCAGCTTGGGCGGTGTCTGGGTGAAGGCGGGATTGGCGAAGTAATCGCGGGCGCTGCCGGAGAACTTGCCGCCATCCTTGGCGAAGCTGCCGATCTTCGCGCCCAGCGCCATCTGCAGGAAGCCGACGAAGTTGGAATTGCGCGAGAACGAGGTCCCGATCAGGGCCACATTGGGCAACTGGCTGTCGCCCAGCAGATCGTCGAGATCATCGCCGCCCTTGGCGGCGGCACCCTGCCCTGTGGCGGCCGCTTCGGTGAAGACGGTGGCGGCCACGCTTTCCGGCGTGGGTTGCCAGCGCAGCGGCAGCCAGTCCAGTCCGGCCAGGTGCACCAGGTCGCCGGGACGCTGTGCCAGCTTGCCCGGCTGGGCGGTATAGGCCTGCTGCGGCGTGGCCTGCACGCCAGCGGCCGTGATGCGCGCGGCGATGGCCTGCGCGGCGGCGTTCGCGCCGGTCTCGTTCCAGTGCGTATCGGTGTGCAGGTAGGCCGAAGCACCGAGTGGTGCCAGCGCAGGGGCGAGGTCGATGGCGGCCACGCCATCCTGATTCAGTTGGCTCACCCATTGCGCGGCGCGCGCATTCAATTCGGCCGGACGCGTGAGGCCGCACAAGGCGCTGGCGGCGATGCGGCTCTTGTCCGGCACCACCGCCACCAGCAGGCCGATGCCACGTTGGGCCAGCGCCTGCCGGATGGCCAGCACTGCGGCACGCTTGGTCTGCGCGTTGGCCTGTGCGTGGCGATTGACCTGCAATTCTTCGGCCAGGAACAGCCAGCCGGGGCAGCCGGTGCGCACGCGCGGGCCGGTATCGCCCAGCAGCAGCCAGCTGCCGGCACGCTCCAGTTTGGCGGCCTGGTCCGGCAGCCAGGCGTTGGAAAGCTGCTTGGCCAGTTGATGCGTCAGTTCGCCATGCAGGGCGTCGTCGCGCGTCCAGCTGGCGGGCAGCCAGTCGATCTTGCCGGCGTACACCAGCCAGCCGCAGGAGATCAATCCTGCACACAGCACGGCGGCCAGCGCGGCACCGGCCCAGCGGCTGGCGCGGCGCGCCATGGCGCTGGGCTCAGGAGGCGTATGTGCAGCATGAACGGGGGGCGTGCTCATCGTCGGCTCAGAACTGGAAGTAAAGGAAAGGCACAGTCTCGCGGCTGGCGATCAGTGCAAAGGAGAGCAGGAAGGCGGCGATCGGCCACGCCCGCACGAACCAGAGATAGAGTGCGCGTTCGCCCCAGCGCGCCTCCAGCGCCGCCTGCCACAGCGGGGCGACGATCCAGAACAAACCCAGCAGCACGGCCAGCGACTGCACCGGCCGCAGCATCACGGCCAGCGCATCGCTCAGGCCGGTGCCATGCAAGCCGAACTGGCCGGCATACATCGTGGCAGCGGTGGCGAAATCCGGCGCGCGGAACAAGGTCCAGGCCAGGCATACGAACAGCAGCGTCAGCGCATGCGCCAGCCACGCAGGAATGGATGGCAGCGAGGAACGCGACCACGCGCGATCAATGCACAGCGCCACGCCATGCGCCGACCCCCACAGCAAATAATTCCAGCTGTCGCCGCCATGCCAGAGACCGGCGATGGCCATGGTCAGGAACAGGTTGCGATAGGTCTTCCAGACGCCGTGGCGATTGCCGCCCAGGCCGATGTAGAGATAGTCGCGCAGCCAGCTGGAGAGCGAGATGTGCCAGCGCCGCCAGAAATCCTGGATGCTGCCGGCCAGATAGGGATGGTTGAAGTTCTCCGGGAAGTGAAAGCCCAGCATCAAACCGAGGCCGATGGCCATGGCGCTGTAGCCGGAGAAATCGAAGAACAGTTGCATCGAATACGCCAGGCACCCGATCCAGGCATCGACCAGGGTCGGATGTTCCAGGTGGAAGGCCGCATCCACCAGGGGCGACAGCGTATCGGCCACCAGCACCTTCATGGCCATGCCGACCATGAAGCGGCGCGCACCCAGCGAGAAATTTTCCCAGTGGAACCAGCGCTCGCGCAACTCGCGCTGCACCCAGTCATAACGGATGATGGGGCCGGCAATCGAATGGCCGAACATGGAGATGTAGGTGGCGTAATTGATGAAGCTGCGCTCCACAGCCACCGTGCGCCGATGCACGTCCACCAGATAGGAAATCGCCTGCAGCACGATGAAGGACAGGCCCGCCGGCAGCGCCACCTTCTGCCACGCCAGCGGCATGGCACCGTAGTGCTGCATCAGATCGCTCACGGTGGCAGCGACGATGTTGGCGTACTTGTACCAGACCAGCACCGCCGTATTGAACACCACCAGCGCGATCAGCAGCACGGGACGGCGCAGACTGCCCTGCCCTTCTTCACGCGCACGGGCGCGATCCACCAGCAGGCCGCCAACCCAGGCCACGATGGTCAGCACCACGTGCAGGGAAAGGAACAGCGGACTGAGCCAGCCATAGAACAGCCAGCTGCCCGCCAGCAGCACGCCATTGCGTGCGCGCTGCGGCACCAGGGCATAGACCAGCAGGAACAGCGGCAGGAACAGCGTCAGGAATTCAAGCGAGGCAAAGACCATGGCGTGGTGCAGTCGGCGTCAGTCAGCGTAAGTCAGCGTCAAGCAATCAGTTGGCCAGCTTGTCGGTAGCCTCCAGCAGGCGCGGACCGCTGGCCGAGGGCAGCAGCAGGACGCTGTAGCGCTCCCCCGCTTTCAGTTCACCCAGGTCCAGCACCGGGCCGGTATTGGCCCCGCCGCAGACCAACTGCACCGACAGCTTGACCGGATTGATGGAGCGGCGCTGCAGGCTGCCTTGCGCCACGCCCTTGAACAGGTCGGCAGTGCGGCCGGCCGGACGCAGGGCTGCAGCGGCACAGGAAGCATCGAGATTGAAGAAGGCCAGCGAGGCCTTCAGGCCATTGAAGTCATCCGGATTGTCCTGCACGGTGACCTGGCGGATGCCCTTGGGATCAGGCAGCACCACCACCGTGGCGAACTCGCCCGGCTTGGCCTGCACGCCCAGCTCCAGGCTCTTGCCCGCCACCGTCAACGTGCCCTTGATGGTGGACTTGGCCTGCACCGGGAAGAAGGACGAGACCGGCTTGGCCGCGTCCAGCTTCAGCGGCGGCTGGCCCTTCTGGGCCACCACTTGCAGCGCGTCCGGCGTGGCGTTGATGAAACGGATGAAAGCGGCATCCTCGGCCGGGCCGGTCGGATACAGCGGAATGTCAGCGGCCATCGCCCCCGCGCAGCCCAGCAGGGCCGCGCTCGCGGTCAGTGCGCGCAGCACGCTCATTTCTTGGCTCCCTTGGCGCTCACGGCAGCGGCCGGCAGCTTGCCCAGCGCATCGCCGATGGCCGAACCCCAGGACTTGTAGCCGGCCACGGTGAAGTGCTGGCCATCGGTGGTGATCCATTGGCCCGGCTTGGACATGGCCAGCGAATCAATGTAGGTGCAAGGCGCCACGTTGGCAGCCAGGAACTGCGACATCAGCTGGGTGCGCGCATCGTTCTTCTGGTACATGCCGCCAGCCTTGCCCCAGGCCGGTCCGACCCAGGCGCACTTGGTGCCGGTGGCGGCAATCGCCTTGGTCAGGCTGGTCACGCTTTGCCAGGCCCAGGCCTTGGGGAAAGCCGGCTTGTCGTAGGAGGCCATGGTGTCGCCGATGACCAGCACCACCAGGTCCGGCTTGTCCTTGGCGATCAGTTCGGCGATGGGCGTGGTGCTGGCATCGCGGCCCTTGATCTGGATCTTGCCGTTGTCGATCTGCTCGGCACCGCAGTCGACCTTCTTGGTGGTCAGCCAGTCGCCGGCGCTGGCACCGCAGGCGCCGATGGAGTGGACCTTGGCACCCATCTGGACCAGCTTGGCGTTCAGGGGTTCGGTGAGGTGGTCGGCCAGGCTCATGTGGCTTTCGCCCAGGACCAGGATACTCAGACCAGCGAGAATGGATGCAGCTGCCATGGCAATCTCTCTATCAAAAAATGTTCAGTCAAATCAGTTGGAGTACGGCGAACGATACGGGCTGACCGGCAAGGTCAGGAAACTGCCCTGCATGTCCTCCAGGGTATAGCGCAGGTACATGGCGACATTGAGTTCGCGGAAGTCGCTCGAATTGTTCAGGCGCAGCGTGCCGCCCACGAACAGGCGCGGCGCAAAGCGGTATTCGCCGCTGCCTTCCAGGCTGTAGCCGATGCCGGTCTTGGTCTGCTGCCCGTAGGTCTTGCCGCTGGCCGCTTGCAGGGCGGCATCCGTGGGGAAGTAATCCGCGCCGTCCTGGCGGAAGTACTGCACACCGGCCGAGCCCTTGAGCTGGAAGCTGAAACGGTCGCTGCGCTTGGCCCAGGTCACCGGCAGGCCCAGTCCCAGATAGGCCTGCGGGCTGAAGTAACCGCCGTGGCCATAGGTATAGAAGTTCTGGTTGTTGGCGTAGCTGATGAGGGTGGCGGAGACACCGGCCGTCATCTTCTCGTCGTTGCCGTTGGCCAGGTACTGATAGGCACCGCCGCCCAGTTCCACACGCGTGTTGGATTCGACGTTGCGGCCCATCAGGCTGTGCAGGGCACCGTAGGCATAGACGCCGGTCTGGGCATCATCCGAACTCATCTCGGCACGGCCGCCGTTGGCGGTCACGCCGCCCCAGGAACGGCCGATGCGCGGGTCGGTGCTGCCGGCAAACGAGGTGATGCTGTCGTTGACGGCACGGCGCGACACCGTCACGCCGAAGCGGTTGGTGCTGCTGCCGCCGAGCGGCTGCTCCACGCTCACGCCACCGACCACGTTGGGATACTTGAAGCCGCTGGGCGTCGTGCCGATGTCGGCCTTGATGCCATCGTCAGGACGCTCGTAGGCTACCGCCACGCCCACGCCGCTGGCGCTCTGCTTGCCCACGCCGGTGGCACTGGAACCGCCACCGCCGAAGCGGCTGGCGGCCTCGTCGGTCATGGTGCCGCCATCCAGCGAGACCGGCGTGATGCGCACGGCCACGCGGTCATTGCCGACCGGCATGTTCACTTCCAGCGGGGCTTCGATATCGTTGATGCGGCTCAGGCCCGATTCGCTGGCATTGCCGCGCACCACCACGCCTTGCGTGACGTAGGGGCTGCGTGCCTGCAGGATGTCGTTGAGGGCGCGCTGCGCCGGCGTGAGGTTGTCCGCCGGCAGGCCTTGCTGGCCCTGCAGCGCCAGCAAGGCGCGCTGGGCGGCGGTGGCCGCACCCGGCAAGGCGGTGGCAGGTGCCGCCCCTTGCTGCGCATAAGCGCCCGCCCTGCCCGGCTGGGTGGTCTGGACCATCTGCGCCAGAGCCGGCGATGCATTGCTGAACACCGGACCGAGCGCCGGGCCATAGGCCACCGCAGGCGCGGCCTGAGACGCCGCCACACGCGCGTTGGCCGGGGTCGGCAACACATCGGCCGCCGCTGGTGCGGAAGCCGTCATCATCGCCGGACGCAGCATGGTCTCGGCAGGCGGCGGGATGGCGGCCACATTCTCGTTGCCCGGCAGGCGACGCTGGGTGCGGAAGGGGTTGATGGCCGGATCGAAACCATTGCCCTGGGCCATCAGGCTGCGCTGGCGCGCCGAGTTTTCAATGGCCACCGCCTTGCGCAACAGTGCCGTGGCTTCGCCGGTCTTGCCCAGCGCACGGTAGATGCGCGCGGCTTCGGTCAGGGTGGTGGGATCGCTGCTTTCCAGTTTGTTGAACTGATCCAGCAGGCGCAGGGCATAGGCATTGTCGTGCGCCTGCATGGCGGTATCGGCCGCGCCCAGCAACACCGTGACATCGCGCGGATTGCGTTCGGCCAGTGGTTTGTAGAGCGCCAGTGCGCGGGCATTGTCGCCGGCCGCATTGAACATGCGGGCCAGTGCCGAGAGCGCACCGATATCGGTGGGCCGCTGTGACAGCGCGGGGGCCAGCGTGTCGTAGGCCGCCGCCAGGTCGCCGCCTTCGCGCAGGCGTTCGGCCTGGCGCACGCGGTAGAGGAAACGCACATCGTCGTATTGCTTGCGCGTGGCCACGTCCATGTTCTGGTTCTGCAAGGCCGTGAGTACGCTGTAGACCTGCGCATCCTCACCGGCCCTGAGCAGCACCGACGCGTATTGCAGGCGCGTAGCGGCGCTCGGCGTGGCCGGCGGCGCAATCAGCGGCTGCATCAGCGCCAGCGCACGCGGGGTATCGCCCGCATCGACATAGGCCGACGCCAGCGTGCCGGTGCGCTCGGCATTGCCGGCCGCTTCGGGCTGCACGCGATCCAGCAGGGCCAGGGCTTCCTGGCGCTGGCCGGTCTTGACCAGCTCGCTCGCATGGCCGACCTGGATGGTCAGCGTGACCTGGCGATACAGATCGGTCATCGGTGCGGTACGACGGGCCTCGGGGATGCGGCGCAGGGTGTCGAGCGCATCCTGCCATTGCTCCATCTCCGCCGACAGCAAGGCGCTGGCGTAGAGCGCATCGACGTTGTCGCGATGCTCGCGGGTGAAGTCATCGATGGTCACGCGCGCCTGGCGCGACTGGCCGGCCTTGATGTAGAGGCGGGCCAGATCGAAGGTGGTCCAGACGTTGTCGGGATCGTTGCGCACCGCTTCGCGCCGGGCGTCCAGTGCGGCATTGAGATCGCCACGCTGTTCGGCCAGGTTGGCTTGCTGGGTCGCACGCAGGGCGCGCAGGCGGCCCTGGTCGCCGAACTCGGCCTGTTGTTGCGGGGTGAGCTTGTCGAGCAGGCGCAGCGCTTCATCGGCTTGCCCGGTCTGCGAGAGCACATTCACCAGACCGCGTATCGCTCCGACCTGGGCCGGCTGCACCGCCAGTACCTGGCGATAGTGCGCCGTGGCGGCCTCGAACTGGCCGGCCGTGGCTTCGATATCGGCGATGGCGACCAGGCCATCGGTGTTCTTGGGATCAAGACGCAGCGCCTGGGTCAGCGCATCCTGCGCCTGGCGGGTCTGGCCGCGCGCCTGCAGTTCGCGGCCGCGCTGGATCAGCAGCCAGTAGCGCACGCTGTCGAGCGCCTTCTTCCAGCCGCTGCCGCCCTTCGCTACGGCGCGCGCCAGCAGCGGTTCGGCGTCGGCCAGACGGTTCTGCTGCTGGCGCACCACACCCAGGCCACCGAGTGCATCGGTTTCATCGGGATGGCTGGAGAGGCGTTCCTGGAAAGCCTTTTCAGCTTCCTGCAGATCGCCCTTCTCCAAGGCCTGCAGGCCGCGCGAGAGCACCGTCGGCGTCTGCGTGGCGGTGACCTGCGAGCGGCCCTTGGCCAGCAGGTCGCGGATGTCCTTGTCGTCCGGATGGGCCTTGAGGAATTCTTCAAACAGCGGGGCCTGCGCCGGACTCGGCGGGCCCAGCCAGGTCAGCGCCAGACGCCAGCTTTCATCGGCGTCGCCACCGATGTCGGTCTGCTTGCTCAGGCGCGAGAGCACGCGGATGCCTTCCACCCGGCTGTCTTCATGGCGCGCCAGCTGCTTGCCGTAGAACAGCGCCAGGATGCTGTCCTCGGGAGTTTCGCGCAGCAGGCGCTCCATGCCCTTGCGCGCTTCCGGCCAGCTGGCATCGTTGAAGGCCAGGTTGTTGTAGTACTCGCGGCCGACCGTGCCCGAGGGCGTCAAGCCATTGAACATCTTGCGGAAGGTGTCGGTGGCGCGGTCACGCTCGCCGGCATCCACCAGGCGCCGGGCTTCGGCCAGCAGGGCCTGGTTTTCAGGGCGGGCCAGGGCGATGTCCTGCATCAGCTGGGCGGCTTGCCAGGGTTGCGGCGAGAGCGCCTGCAGCCGTTCCAGATACGCATTGGCCTGCTGCAGCCGGTTCTGCTTCACGCCGATCAGGCCCATGCCGTACAGCGCGTTGACCTGCGATTTGTCCAGCTGCAGCACCTTCTGCCAGACCTCGGCAGCGCGCTGGTTGTTGTTGCGCGCCTGCCAGTACTGGCCCTGCTCCACCAGCTGGGCCTGCAGGTCCGTCGGCGCAGCCAGGGCCGGGGCCAGGGGTGCGCCCAGGAGCGCGGCCAGCACTCCGATGGCTAGCGTGGTACGGCGCGTGCGCATGACTTCTCCCAAGACAAATTGAGCGTTCCGTCGTCGCGGAACTGATATCGCTGCTCGGCCCATCCGAGGCCGAACAGGCCGAGCATGACGTTGTAATACAGAATTTCCGGTTGCGCACTGGGCTGGGCCAGTCCGCTCTCCATCTGTTGTGCGGCGCGCGCCTGCCATTGCGCGGCCAGGGTGTTTTCGCCCTTGGCCTGCAGATACGGCACCAACGCCGCGCCAAACCCGAACGGTCCCTGCCCTTCGATGGCACCGCTGGTCACGGCCACCTTCTCCGGCGCGATGCCGGTGGCGACGATGCGCTGGCGCATGCCATCCAGGGCGGCCAGCAGCGGTGCGGCCTGCGGGTCACGCGGCGAGGTCATGCCGGCCCACAGGTAGACGCGGATGGCGTCATAGCTGCCCAGTTCGCCCTTGGCCGGATCGACCATGAACTGGCCGGCCTGCGCCGCCGTCATCTTGTAGCCGACCCAATCCGCCACGAACCCCTTGGGGCTGGTGGCCTGGATCATGCGCACGGTGTTGGTGGCGATCTGCTGCCAGGGGCCCTTGGGGCGCTCCTTGTGCAAACGGCGCAGCAGCGGCAACGGCAGGTAACTCGGATTGAGCGTCCAGGCCTGGTTGCCCTGGCTGAAGCCCTGCGGTCCCGGCAAGACCATCTTGCCCAGGCCAGGCAGGTCCACCACGAGGCGCGCTTCGATGGCGTCGAGCAGGCGCACTGCATCGCTGCGATAGGTCGGGCGCTGCCACAGGCGCGCCGCTTCCAGCAGCGCATAGGCAATCCACAGATCGGCATCCGATGCGGAATTGGCGTCCTGCAATTGCCACTTGCCATCGGCACCCTGCCCCCACAGCCAGCCCGGCAAGCGGTTGGCGGCATCGGGCGCCATCATGTTGTCGCGCGTCCAGCTCCAGATCTGGTCAAAACGTTGCGGATCGTTGGCGATCAGCGACAGCAGCAGGTTGTAGGACTGGCCTTCGGACGTGGTGTGATTGGGCAGCAGGCTGGAGTGCAGGACCCGGCCATCGGGTTGCACGTGACTGCCAGCCCAGGATTGCCAGGCCGGCCAGTCAACCGCCGCGCAGGCGGCCGGCGCGGCGTTGGCGGCCGCACCGCCACCACTGAGCGCGAGTGCGGCCATCACCTTCAACAGGCTGCGTCGCAGAGGCTGGAACGGCAGGTCAGGCATTGAGACGCTTTCTCGCCTTGGCGCGCAGGGTCAGGTAAGCCAGGCCGCCGAGCATCAGGATGCCGCCGGCAATCAGCACGAACATGGCCAGCACGTGGCGCGACAGCCACCAGCGCAGCATGCGCAGCGGCGACATGCTGCCGACGAAATAATTTTCTTCGGCCAGCAGCGGATCGATGGTGGTGCCGCGCACCGCTACCAGGCTGCCCTGGATGGTCTCGGCTTCCGGGTCCTTGCTGGCCATCGCATCGAGGATCTGTTGCAGGCCGGATGCATCGCCACCGGCCAGCACCACCACGCTGCGGCCACTGTCGAGGGGCGACTCGAAACCGGTCAGGTAAGAGGTCGGCTCGCCCCCCGAGAAGGCCAGTGCCAGCCGCGCACGGCGCTTGGCCTGGTCCTCGTCATCGATCTGCAGCCAGCTGCGCACGCGCAGGGCCAGATCGGCCACCTGGAAGCGCTGCTTGTCTCCGGTCACCACCGCCGGCAGGCGATCGGCCCATTGCTTGAGCAGCGGCTGATTCTGCCCCGAGGCCAGCACCAGCAGGTCGCGCGAGGCCACCTTGTCGACCTGGGCGGCCTGGGTCACGGCCACGCCGGTCGCCGGATAGCCGGTGGCGCTGCCGAAGCGGCCCAGCAGCGTCAGGTAGGCCGAGAGATCATCAGGCGTGGCATTGTCGGGCAGTACCACTGCCGACTCCGACAGATCGGCCATGCGCGTGAACGGGAAACCGGCATCCTTGAACACGCCCAGATTGGGCATGGCCATGAAGTGATCGTAGCCGCGCAGGTCGATGGTGGATTCGGGATCGATGCTGCCGCGCACGTTGTCGATGATGACGTCCTGGCATTCGCCCTGCTTGACGAAATCGTACATGTAGCGCAGCTGCAGACGCGATTGCGGACCGGCCAGGTTCAGCGGCAGGCGCACGTTCATCTCGCGGGTGAGCGCGTCATCCTTGATGGCGGCCAGCAGGCTCTTGTCCAGCTGGTCATGCGGCAGCAGGACGTCGGCCTTGATCAGGCCATCATTCAAGCTGACCATGAAGGACGAATTGGACGACTTGGGCTGCGGCGTATAGCGATACACCAGTTTCAGCTTTGCGCCATCCTGTCGCCAGCTGGAGAGCGCGGGCGGGAAGTTGAGCGGAATGGTGATCTCGCCCGGGTTGTAGCCGGAGACATTGAGGCGCTTGGGATCGATCAGCTCGGAGAGTTTCACCGGACGATCGGTAGGCAGCCAGTTGGGCGCATCATACGGCTGGCGCGGAGTCAGCGGCTGCAGCTTGTCGACCACCACCGAGCTGCCCGCCAGGCCCTTGCCGCCCAGCGTCAGGGCAGCGGCGGCCTGCTTGAGTTCGGCGATGTTGCGGCCGGAGACGATCAGCAATTTGCCATTGGCATCATTCGGATTGGCCTGCACGGTCAGGGTCGGCCCCTTGGGCGCGGCCACACCGGCCACGGTGGTGGCGGCCTCGCCGGCCACCATCAGCACGGCATTGCCGCGCTGGGGCAAGGTGTTGATCTGTACCGGGAAGCGCGCACCGCGATAGGCGGCCAGCGCGCCGAACCAGGACGACAGCGACCCTGCCGCTTCCAGCGTGCCGTTGTCGGGCGTGCCGGCAAAGATGAAGGGCAGGTTCAGCATGCGGATGTCGCGCCGGTCGAAGAAGGGTACGGGCATCAGCGCCAGGTCATCCTTCTGCGGCAGCGCCGTGGTCTGCAGGTCCAGCGTGGAGCCGTTGGCCACGCGCGTCCACAGGCTGGAATGCAAGGGATCCTCGCAACCCATCGTGTAGTGGCCGATGAACTGCAGGCTCAGGCGGTTGAATTCGGTAATCAGCTTGGCCGGGATGTCGACCTTGGCGGTCTGCATGCTGCCGGAGTTTTCCTTGGGCAGCGGGATGCTGCCGGCCACCACGTCGTTGACCATCACGTTGATCTGCGACAGGTCCGGCAGCAGCGCGGGCGAATACGTGTAATACAGGGTCACGTGCGCACCGGTGGCCACCAGCGAGACCGGCACGTCGAAGTTGAGACTGTCGGTGGCATCCACGCCATGCAGGTTCATCGAACCGTTGCGGCCCAGCTGCTTGAAGGTGAACACGTAAGGATCGCCGGCCATCGGGATCGGTGCCGGCAGACCGGGCGTGGCCGCGGTCGAGGGGGTCGCGGGAGTGGCCGCCAATGCCGGCAGCGGCAGGCTGCCTGCCGTCATCACGGCCGCCAGCATCAGGCACAGGGAGCGCTGGCGCAAGGGCATCCGTTGCGCTTGAGACTGCTTCGTTTTCATTATTGTTTTTCCAGAGTGTTATCGGTAACGGGCACAGTGGCTGCCGCCACTGCCGAGGGGGCTGCAGCGGGTGCGGGCGCGCGGCGTTGCGCACGCCGGCTGCGCATCAGGATCAGGGTCGCCTTGAACAATTGCCGTACGCCATTCATGCCGATGCCGGCGACTTCACGCAAGGCTTTGAGCGGTGTATCGGGACGGCTCTTGCCCCAGTTGTTGTCCCAGATGTCGGCGCGCGAGAAGGTCAGGCGCACCAGTTCGCTTTGCTGGCGCAGCGACAGTTCGTGGAACTGCGCACCGACCATGTCGTTGCGGCTGAACACCACCATCGCCGGGAATACCTTCTCCTGCGCATTGCGGATCATCGAGACTTCGATGCGTGCATTGCGTGCGATGCTGACGCCGGCGGGCAGGCGCAGGCCAATGCCCTTCTGCGAGAAGTCGAGGGTCTTGCCGTCGATGATGCTGCCGTCGTCGAGCTTGATGCGTACCGGCAGTTCGGCGGTCACGCGCGGCTCGCTGCGCACCTGGCGGGTTTCGGAAGCGACCGCCATGGCGGCGCTGCTGATGATGACGTTGTAGAGCGTCCAGGCCATGTTGATGAGGATGGTGGTGACCGCATTCGGATCGCCATGGATCAGTTGCCAGATGCCGAAGCCCAGTCCGGCCACGTTCAGCCCCAGCAGCACCATGTAGGGCCGCGCCAGCTTCCAGTCGAAGTGGTCATCGGTGATGATGCCGCCCTTGTCGGTGACGTTGAAGCCACCCAGCTTGGGGTTCACCAGCGCCAGCAGCACCGGTCCCAGGATGTACCAGGCCAGCACGGTCTCGTAGACCTCGTTCCAGAAGGAATGGCGGAAGCGTCCCTGGATGCGCGAGTTGGTCAGGCTGGCGTGCAGCACGTGGGGCAGCACGTAGGCCGTGATCATCAGCGCCGAGGCCTGGAAGATGTGGGCGCCGAAGAACAGGTACGTCAATGGCGCAGTCAGGAAGATCAGGCGCGGCAGGCCATAGAAGAAGTGCAGCATGGCGTTGAGGTAGCACAGCCGCTGGCCCAGACGCAGCCCCCTGCCCTTGAGCGGATTGTCGACGCGGAAGATCTGCGCCATGCCGCGCGCCCAGCGCACGCGCTGGCGGATGTGGCGCGCCAGGTTCTCGGTGGCCAGGCCGGCGGCCTGGGGGATGGCGAGATAGGCGGTGTTGTAGCCGGCACGGTTCATCTTCAGCGCGGTGTGCGCATCTTCGGTCAGGGTCTCGGTGGCGATGCCGCCGATTTCCATCAGCGCGGTACGGCGCATGACGGCGCAGGAGCCGCAGAAGAAGGCGGCATTCCACAGGTCATTGCCATCCTGCACCAGGCCATAGAACAGCTCGCCCTCGTTGGGTACCGAGCGGAAGGTATTGAGGTTCTTCTCGAAGGGATCGGGCGAGAAGAAGAAGTGCGGGGTCTGCAGCATGGCCAGTTTGGGGTCCTTGTAGAACCAGCCCATGCAGATCTGCAGGAAGGAACGGGTCGGCACGTGGTCGGCATCGAAGATGGCCACGAATTCGCCGTCGGTGACCTTGAGCGCCTCGTTGAGGTTGCCGGCCTTGGCGTGCTTGTTGTCGGAGCGCACCAGGTAGTTCACGCCGATGTTGTCGCAGAACTCGCGGAATTCTTCGCGGCGGCCATCATCGAGCACGTGCACGCGCAGCTTGTCCTGCGGCCAGTCGATGGCCTGCGCGGCGAAGATGGTGAGCGAGACGATGTCCAGCGATTCGTTGTACGAGGGAATGAAGACATCCACCGTCGGCCACTCCGCAGGCGGCATGGTCAGCATCTGCGGCTTGCGGCGCAGCGGCCAGGCGGTCTGCAGGTAGCCCAGCGTCAGCACCAGCAGCGAATACAGTTCCGCCGCCAGCAGTCCGTAGCCGAAGCAGATGTCCAGCCAGCTTTCAAAGGCCAGCGTGGAACTGATGCGCCAGTACATGTAGCGCATCGACACCGTCAGCGAGAGCGTGATCAGCACCAGCACCGGGAACCGTCCCGACTGCTTGCGCAGCACCAGCGCGGCGACGAAGCAGCCGATGGCGAAGACGCATTGGGCGGCGAAGTCCAGCGGCACCGAAATGATCAGCAACGCCAGCATCGTGGCAAACAGCAGCACGGCCCATTGCACCAGACGGCGTGGTCCGCGCGGCAAGCCTTCGAGGCGCGCGCCGACGGTCTGCATCCATTGTTGCAGGCGGTTGGCCGATGGCCGTGCCGAGGGCTCCTGTCCTGGCGGATGCGGTGACAGCGTGGCGGCGGCAGGCAGGTCGGACGGGGCTGGCGAATGCGATGGCGAGGGTGCCTGGGATCCGGTCGTCATGCGCGTGCACCCGTAGCGACGGCTTTGGCGACAGCGGCGCGCAGCACCTCGCTCACGGCCTGCAATTGCTCATAGGCCGGCGAGTGGCCGTCCTTGACCAGCGGATTGAAGCCATAGGCCAGGCCTTCGCTGATGGCGTGATCGAGCGCGATCACCCCAGCCAGGCGCGGACCCATCCAGCGCTTGAGCACTTCCAGCATGTCCTGGCTGAAACTGCGGCTGGCATCGTATTTGTTGACCACATAGCGGCAGTTGTTGCGGCCATGCAGGACCTGGCGCATATGTTCCAGCGCCAGGAAAGAACCGGCGTCGGGCGTCACCACCGCCAGCACCTGGTCGGCGGCTCGCAGGGCCTGGTCGAGATAGGCGGTCTGTCCGGCCGGCAGGTCCAGCAGCACCACGTCGCCCGCCTGCAGCTGCAGGGCGTGCAACCGGCGCAGCAGCCATTGGCCATCCTCGGCCATCTGCTGGGCCAGCGCAGCTTCGCCAGCGGCGGCCACCAGGGTGTGGCTGACCACCTGCGTGCCGGCCATGCCGGCAGCCAGGCCACTGCGCCAATCTGCGGCGGCGGCCGCTGCAGCAACGGCGTCGGCACTCACGCCCAGATGGTATTGCAAGGCATTCTGCGGATCCAGGTCGATGGCGATCACGCGGCCATGGCGCGCCAGGCTGCAGGCCAGGGCCGAGCACAGGGTGGTCTTTCCGACCCCGCCCTTGGGCGAAACTACGGCAATCACCTGTGCGGGCGTCGTGGGGGGCAGGGCCACGCCGGACTGGCCGGCGTCGTCATGGTTGGCGCGCTGCAGGGCCTCGCGCTGACGCGCGGCCTCGCCCAGCATCGAACGCAACAGGGTGGGTACGCCAGGGCCATGGGGCGCCGACGGGCTGATCTGGCTGACCGGCGCCGGGTTCGGGGAGGAAACAGGCGCCTGCACGGACAGGGACGGCGCCAGTCTGGCGACAGGAGCGACAGGAGCGACAGGAGCGGCAGGGACGGCGGCAGGCGCAGCAACGACAGGTGCTTCGACGACCGGCTCGCTGGCCGGCTCGGTCAGCGGCTCGATCACAGGCTCAATGCGCTGGGAGGAGGAAAGCGAAGGCGGGTCCAGCAGCGGCACCACCGCGCTGGCCGCCACGACCGGTGCCGGTTCGGCCTTCACGGCCGCCGCGGCCGGCTGCGCGACCACCAGCGGCGCCTTGGGCTTGCGGACCGGCTCCTTGTAGTTGATGGCGGCCTCGATTTCGAGATACCCATCCACCGTCGCCCCGAACTTGCTCAGCAAGTTGGAGATATCGTTTCCCATGCTTGACTCCCTGCCCTGTCCTGACGGCGGCGGCTTTTGACCGGGCGCGCAAGACCTGCCTGCAACCTTGTTAAAAAGCGGTAAGTGTTCCCATATGCTGCCATCCCCCGGCTATATTTATTCATCCGCTCTGACGGCGGGACTTTTCCCCTCTGGATGCGGAGTCATGCTCCGCGCGGACCAGGCGCAGGAATGTTGTTTTTTCGACCACATTCCACGTTGTCATTAAAACAAACAAATCCTGATACCGCAACCTTCTTCGTTGTCAAAAATGTAAAAAGCCGACAAGACACAACACTCATTTCTTGCCAGGAACATATGAACAAAGAGGCAGAATCTTACATGTGAGACGAACGCTTTGTCGCTCAATAGCGACAATTTGTTCTTCCTTCGACGCGGAATTGACACAGTTCACGGAAGATCCCACCAGGACACTCGCGAGCCATGGCTGGCGAGGCTTTTCGACTCTCATCCCGTGGGAGATCGGGCAAGCCGGATCCGGCATGTCCACGCACACGCCTATGCTAGGGGTTCGCAAAAAGATGTCACTAGGGAAAAACCTGAGAAGCCACGGCCTTCACGCTGGCAGCGCGCGGGAATCGGCGATCTGCCACCAGGCCGGCAGCAGTGCCTGCACCTCGGGCCGGCCGAAGCGCTGGTCGATCAGCCAGACCGTGCCCTGGTCGGTTTCGGTGCGGATGACGCGGCCGGCCGCCTGCACCACTTTCTGCATGCCGGGATAGAGGTAGGTGTAGTCGTAACCGCAACCGAACAGTTGCTCCATGCGTTCACGCAACTGCTCGTTGACCGGGTTGAATTGCGGCAACCCCAGCGTGGCGACGAAAGCGCCGATGAGTCGATCGCCGGGCAGATCCACGCCTTCCCCGAAGGAGCCGCCCAATACGGCAAAGCCGATGCCCTGCCCGGCGCTTTCGAAACGTGCGAGGAAGGCATCGCGGTCGGTCTCGGACATGCGGCGCGACTGCTGCCAGGTGGCGATATGCGGATGCGCCCGTGCGAAGGCATCGCGCGCCTGCTGCAGGTAGTCGAAGCTGGAGAAGAACGCCAGGTAGTTGCCCGGCCGCTCTTCATACTGGCGCGCCATCAGTTCGCAGATCGGTGCGATGGAGGCTGCGCGGCGCTGCCAGGTGGTGGAGATCTGATGCGCCACCTTCACCTGCAACTGGCTGGCCTGGAAGGGAGACTCGACATCGATCCAGGCGGTATTGGCCGGCATGCCCAGCAGATCGGCAAAATAATTCCATGGGGCCAGCGTGGCCGAGAACAGCGTGGTCGCATGCGCAAAGGCGAAGCGCGGCCCCAGGAAAGGCGCAGGCACGACGTTGCGGATGCACAGCACGGTATTGCGTTCATCTTCCCGGGTGAGATCGAACAGCGAGTGCGGGCCGAAGGATTCGGCCAGCCGCACGAAGGCCATGGCATCGAAGTAGAAATCGCGCAGCGGCGGATCCAGCGGCACCGCCACCTGCGCCAGGAAATCGCTGATGGCGCCCACGCTGCTGCTGAGTGCCTCGACGAACTTGGCCGGCGGCGCTTCCAGCACCTGATAGGGCAAGTCGGCCTTCTTGCCGGCGGCGGTCCAGGCGCGGCCCAGGCGTTCCAGCGGCTTGGCCACGGCCGGCGGCGCCACGGCGCGCGCAGCCCGCAGCGCTGCCCGGCTCAGTTGCGCGCTGTACATGCTGCGCGCCCGCGAGACCAGGTTGTGGGCCTCGTCGGCCAGCACGCTCACGCGCCAGTCATGCGCCTGCGCCATGCCGTAGAGCATGGCACCGCCATCGAACCAGTAGTTGTAATCGCCGACGATGACATCGCTCCAGCGCGTCATCTCGCTGCCCAGGTAGTAGGGACAGACCTGGTGCTGCAAGGCAACGCTGCGCAGATGTTCGCGATCCAGCAGCGGCTGCGAGAGGCAGGCCGCGCGGGCGGCAGGCAGGCGGTCGTAGAAGCCCTGCGCCAGCGGACAGGAATCGCCCCGGCACAGCCGGTCCGGATATTCGCAGGCCTTGTCGCGTGCGCACAGTTCCAGCACGCGCAGCGGCAGTTCGCCGTGATCCTTCAAAGTGGCGGCGGCATCCAGCGCCAGTTGCCGGCCGGGGGTCTTGGCCGCGAGGAAGAGGATCTTGTCCAGCCTCTGCGCCGGGGCTGCCTTGAGCGCCGGGAACAAGGTGCCCAGCGTCTTGCCGATGCCGGTCGGTGCCTGCGCCAGCAGACTGCGCCGGCCCGTCTGCGCGCGAAATACCGCCTCCGCCAGTTGCCGCTGACCGGGACGGAAATCGCCATGCGGAAAGCGCAGCGTCTGCAAGGCCGTATCACGCGCCGCGCGGTGCGCCAGCTCCTGTTCGGCCCAGCACATGAAACGCTCGCATTGCGCCGCAAAGAGCGTGGCCAGTTCCTCGCGGCTGCGGGTTTCTTCCAGTACCGTTTCCTGCTGGCTGCCGATGTCGAAATACACCAGCGCCAGATGGATGCGCGCCAGCCCTTCCCGCTCGCACATCAGGTGGCCATAGACCCGCAGTTGCGCCCAGTGCAGGTGGCGATGATTGTCGGGCAGGCTGGAGAGCTGGCCGCGATAAGTCTTCACTTCTTCCAGCAGCTGGCGCGCGGGGTCATACCCATCGGCGCGTCCGCGCACATGCAGCGCGCCATGATCGGCCGAGAGCGTCACTTCGCTCAGGTAGCCTTCCCCGCGCCGCTGCGCCACGATGGCGTGACCGGCGATGCCTTCCTGGGCGGTGGGTGTGGGCGTGAAGCGCAGATCGAGATCGCCCTGCTTGGCGGTGAATTCGCACAGTGCACGAACCGAGACGGTGTAGCGCGGTGCGGACTGCTCTTGCGCAGCGCCGGCCGAGAGAGCCTCGTTCATGCTGCCGCCTGTTCCCATTGCAGGTAGCACACCGCCACCGGCATGGCGTGTTGCGCACAGTAGTCCAGCCAGCGGCGCTGGTTGTCCTGCAGGCGGTCGCCCGGGCCTTTGACCTCGATCATGCGATAGCGCCCTTGCTGCGGCCAGAACTGGATCAGGTCGGGGAAGCCGTTGCGGTTCTCGCGGATGTCGTCAAGGATGCGCAGGCACCACAGCTTCAGATGTGCGGCGGGGATACAGTCCAGCGCCATCACCAGCAGCTCGCGCGTGACCCAGCCCCAGGCGACGAACGGCGATTGCAGGCCGTGCTTGCTCTCATGGGTGGCAAGGAGATGCGCACGGTAGCTGCCGTCATCGAAACGGCGCAAGCAGCGCGCCAGCACATCGCGCCGACGCGCCGCGAAATCGGCGCTCAACAGATCGGCCGGCTCGCGCTGGAAGGGATGGAAGAAGGCGCCGGGAATGGGCGCGAACAGCGCTTCCCAGCACAGCAAGCCGAACAGGGCATTGGCCAGCGCGTTTTCGACATAGAACACTGGCGCATCGGCCTGCTGCAAATGCAACTGCACCGCCCGCTCGACGCGGCCGCCCTCGGCCGGCAACACGAGCTCGATCTGATCGACCACGGCGGGGCGCGGCCGCAGCGCCGGCGGCAAACCCAGCTGGCGCGCCAGGCGCGGCGCGATGCGCAGCAGTTGCTGGCGTTCCGCCTCGCTCTCGGGCGATTGCCGGGCGATCGTCAGCAGGGCCTGTGCGGGACCGAAGCGGCCCAGTTTTTCCAGCACGCGGATGGCGCGTGCCCGTGCACCGGGATAACGGCAGGCAGCGTAGATCTGCTGTGCCTGTGGCCAGTCACCGGCCTTCTCGCAATGCTGGCCGAGCTGGAACAGCAGGCGTTCCCGGCGGCTCTCCAGCCAGGGATTGTCGAAGCGCTCCGCGGGTAGCGCGTCGAGCACCGCCGCGACCTCGTCACCGGCCTCGAAGCGCTGCTTGCAGGCCTGCAGTTGCAGGTAAAGATCAATGTCGGTGCGGCTGCGAAAACCGCGCGCCTCGGCAGAAAGGGCGATCTGTTCATAGCGCAGCGTACCCAGATCGGCCAGCACGAATTCGCTCCAGTCCTGGCGCAGGTTGCCGAAGAACATCAAACGCAAACGTTCACACAGGCTGCCAACCCGCATGCGCAGGACCGCTTCCCCGCCCTGCCCCGGCGCTATCCATTGCGACAGGCAACGCGGCGCGGCATGTTGCGAATCGCTTTCCAGCGCCGCCAGCAAGCTGTCCTTGCGCGCCGTCCTGAGTCCACCGCGCACGCCGAACCAGCGCAGCAGCTCCGGCTTGGTCGCCAGCGCGAAGACCTGGGCCAGCGACAGCGGTGCATCCGGCTCCACCCATTCGGGCGGCAGATCGCGGGACGCCTGCAGCGGACAGCCGATCTCCGGATAAGCCAGGCGGCTGGCGCGGAAGTGCTCGCCCTTGCGCATCATCATGCGCACGAACAGCGCCCGCGCAGCCAGCGGCAAGGCCGGGAAACGCTGCAGGAAATCGCGCTCCTCGTCCTGCAGCAGGTCGGCATAGCGCTGCCCCAGCCAATCCAGCGCCTGCTGGAAATTGCTCAGGTAGTAGAAACGGTGATCGGGGACGGCGGGCATTGCGGCGAAAAGCAGGCAGGAAAGGAACTGTATGGATGCACAGTATATCGCTTCCTGCCAGAAGCAACATATTCATTGGGCCGAACATGAAGCTTAGAGCAGCCCCTCCGCCCGCTCCGCCGCTCAGATCCTGGCTGCCAGCTCCTTGGCAAAAAAATCGGTCACCACCCGCACCCGTTGCGGGAGGAAACGGCGGCGCGGCCAGACCAGGCTGATGTCGCGGGTTTCCTTCAGATAGGCATCGAGGACGGTGGCGATGTCCGGATGGCGCATCTCGCCGACCAGCGAGGCCCGGTTGAACAGCCCCAGTCCCACGCCCGCACGCACCGCCGCCAGGATGGCCTCGACCGTGTTGGCGGACAGGTTGCCCTGCACCGGCACGTTGAAGCGCCCGTGCGGTCCGCTGAAAGGCCATTCGTGCATGTCGTTGTAGATCAGGCAGTTATGGCGCGCCAGCTCCTGCGGCGTGCGCGGCAGCCCATGCCGCCTGAAATAGCTGCGCGCTCCCACGCACACCAGCGGCGTGCTGGCCACGCGCTTGACCACGGCATCCGGATGCAGCACCGGACTGACGCGGATGGCCAGGTCGACGCCATCGGCCAGCAGATCGCGCACGCCATCGGAGAACTGCAGATCGAGCCGTATCCCCGGATAGCGCGCCAGCAGCACCGGGACCAGCGGCAGCACGTGCAGGCGGCCGAAGGTGGCGGACGTGGCCAGCCGGACCGGGCCGGCGATGTCCAGCGTGCTGCTGGAGAGCTCGGCATCGGTCTGCGCCATCTCCTCCAGCAGCGGCACGGTGCGCGCGTAGTAGGTGCGGCCGTGTTCGGTCAGCGTCACGCTGCGCGTGCTGCGATGGAGCAGGGCCACGCCCAGACGCTGTTCAAGGGCATTGACGGCCTTGCTCACGCTGGACTGCGATTCGCCGAGCCGACGCGCCGCGGCAGAAAATCCACCGGTCTCGACCACGGCGACGAAGGCCGTCATTTCCTGGAATCTGTCCATGGGTATTCGCTGAAAGAGGCAGGCCACGAGGCCGGATTTATTCCAAAACAGAATAACAGCAATCAAATTCACAGGGATTATCAACAAATCCGGCCGCAATTACCATCGGTTCACCGCTGGCCGAAGCGCTCTTCGCTTGCCGGCCTGCTCCATCAGTTTTCTTTCACTCTTGAATCGATCGGATACACCATGACTCTCTCCACTCCCTTCTTGGCTGGTTCACTCTCCCTCAGCGGCAAGACCGTCGTCATCGTCGGCGGCAAGACCGGCATCGGCCTGGGGATTGCCCGCGCCGCATTGGCCGCCGGGGCCACGGTGATCGTCGCCAGCCGCCGCATCACGTCCACGCAAGAGCGCCCTGAACTGGCCGGCCTGCAGCAGGTCACGCTGGACATGCGCGACGAAACCGCCGTGCGCAGCGCCTTTGCGGCCATCGGCCCCTTCGATCACCTGGTGGTCACCGCTGCGCCCGACGTCGGCAGCTGGGGCAGCTTCATGGATGCCGACATGCGCGGCGTGCGCAGCTATGTGGAAGGCAAATTCCTCGGCACCTGGGCCTGTGCCCGCTACGCCGCACCACTGCTGCGCGCGGGCGGCACCATGACCTTCCTCAGCGGCGGCATGGCGGTGCGGCCCAAGCCGGGCTTCACGGCCGTGACCTCCAGCTTTGCGGCAGTCGAGGCGCTGGCGGCGTCGCTGGCGGTGGAACTGGCACCGACGCGGGTCAACACCATCCGTCCCGGCTTTGTGGAAACGGACATGTGGAATTTTCTCCCGGCCGACGTGCGGGCCGGCATGATGCAACAGGTGGCCGCCAGCTTCCCGGCACGCCGGGCCGGACAGGCCGGGGACATCGCCCATGCGGCGCTGTTCCTGATGACCAATCCCTACGTCACCGGCACGGTACTGGACGTGACCGGCGGCGAGAACCTGGTCAACAGCATCGGCTGAACCGGCTGAATCGGCTGAACCAGCTGATGCAGGGACTGTGCAGCGACACCCGAAGCGGATCATCCAAACCGAAATCGCGATTGCCCGCTAAGATAGTCGCCCTGCACAGACCAATCAAAACTTCCAGGAGACCGCCTTGCCCAAGCTTTCCACCCTCGCCTTCGCGCTGTCCGCTGCCCTGCTGGCTTGCGCCGCGCCCTTGCACGCGCAGCAGACGCCGCGCCATGATGAATTCTTCTGGCTCGGCGAAATCAACAAGGCCACGGCCGTGATCAACACCGACGAAGGCTTGCTGGACAAGTCGATGACCCCGCTGGTGGTCAAGGGCATCCGCAAGGTGCTGGCCGATGGCGAGCTGCCGGGTGCCAAGCGTCCGACGCTGGTGATCACCTTCGAGCCGCTGCTGATCCAGGCGGCCGGTCCGCAGATCACGCTGCTGCACGCCGGCCGTTCCAGTCAGGACATGCTGGCCACGCTGCGCGCGGCCATCCTGCGCGAAGACCTGCTGACGCTGGCCAACCAGCTCAACGCCACCACGGCGGCGCTGGTCAGACTGGCCGCCAGCCAGCGCGACACCATCGTGCCCAACTACACCAACGGCGTGGCGGCGCAGCCCAACAGCTACGGCCACTACCTGCTGGGCTTTGCCGCCGCACTGGACCGCGATGCCCAGCGCCTGCGCGAAGCCTATGGGCGCCTGGACCGCTCGGCCATGGGCACCACCGTCCTCAACGGCACCAGCTGGCCACTGAACCGCCAGCGCATGGCCGACTACCTGGGCTTTGCCGCCATCGTCGACAACGCCTATGACGCTGCGCAACTGTCGGCGGTGGATGGCCCGGTGGAAGCGGGCGCGGTGGTCTCTTCCATTGCACTGCATGCCGGCGCCTTCATCCAGGACGTGATGACGCAATATGCGCAGCCGCGTCCGTGGATCCTGTTGCAGGAGGGAGGGGCCAATACCTACGTGTCGTCGGCCATGCCGCAGAAGCGCAATCCGGGCCTGCTCAACAGCACCCGGCGCGATGCCTCAATGGTGATTGCCGAGGGCATGGGCGTGGCCATCGTGGCGCACAACATCCCGCCCGGCATGAGCGATGCCAAGGATGTGAAGCCCAACAAGGAGATGGTGCTCAATACGGTCAAGGTCCTGAAGAACTGGGAAAGCATCCTGGGCGCGCTGGTGATCGATCCGAAACGCGCGCTGGAAGAACTCAACAGCGACTGGACCGCGTCCCAGGAACTGGCCGACGTGCTGATGCGCAAGTACAAGCTGCCCTTCCGCGTGGGCCATCACTTCGCTTCGGAAGTGGTGGAGTATGCCAAGGCCAACAACATCCGGCCGCTGGAGTTTCCTTATGACCAGGCGCAGCGCATCTATCACGAAGCGGTGCTGAATTCGGAATTCCCGCAGGCACTGCCGCTGTCGGAACAGGAGTTCCGCAGCACCCTCGATCCGGTGGCGATCGTGCGCAATCGCGCTACCGTGGGCGGTCCGCAACCCGCCGAGATGGACCGCATGCTGCGCGAGGCCACTGCGCGCGTGGCGCAGCAGGATGCGTGGATCAAGGCCCGGCAGCAGCGGATTGCAGGATCGCTGCAGAAGCTGGATGCGGATTTTGACCGGATGGCCGTCTCGGCGGGGGTGAAGTAAGTCGTGCCGGGCGGGCCGTGCAGCTCGGCCTAGCCGCGGGAAATCACCAGCAATCCCGCGGCAATGAGCGCAGCCCCGATCAACTTGGCGGGCGTGATGACTTCATTGAGAATCCAGACCGCCATCAGCAAGGCCACGATGACACTGCCCTTGTCGATCAGCGCCACGGTGGATACGTCCCCCGCCTTGATGGCCTTGTAGTAGAACACCCAGGAGACGGCGGTGGTCACACCCGACAGGCCGAGCCAGAGGACGTTCTGCCAGGTGACGGAGCTCAGCTGCGCAGCCGGCACGACAGCAGCGGCGAACATGAGCACGAAGACGAACACGAAGCAGGTGCGGATGGCCAAACCCAGATCGCTGGAGATGCCGGTCAAGCCGAGTTTGGCGATGACCGAGGTGAAGCCTGCAAAGGCCATGGAAATGAATGCGTAGGCGATCCAGCGTTCCATCTTGTTTTTCCTTGACTGTGATCACTGCAGAAAGCGTCCGACGATGCGGCATGCCTGACGGTATTCAATCATGCGGCCCGGCGACGACGGCTCCGTCGATTCCATGGCGTGCCAGCGCTGCTGCCACAACACCGGAGGACGTCATCTCCTCGACGAAGGCCGCCAGATACGCACGTGCCTTCTCGCCGCGTGCAGCCGGTGTCCCCATGGCCTGGCGGATGACCATGAAGCGCTGGTCGAGGATGCGCAATCCGCCAACCTTGGCAGCATCGGCCTGCAACTGCTGTTTCACGCCGGCGGCCACGTCCAGCCTGCGCTCGACAAACGTCGGCACGACCGCATTCGAGGTCGGCGTGCGCACGATGGTCGCCTGTTTCAGTTCACGGCTCAGGAAGAGGTCATAGGCGCTTCCACTACCGACGGCCACTGTCAGGCCCGGGCGATCCACCTGGGCATTGTCATGGATGGGAGAATCCGCCCGCACCGCGTAATAGCCCTCGATCAGGACGTAGGGGCGGGTGAACGCAATCTCGCGGGCGCGCCTTGGATCAATGGCGAAGAAGCCGATGTCGGCACGCCCCTCCTCCAGATTGGCGACGGAACCCGCAGCAGTCTTGCCGACCACCAGTTCAACGGGAACCCCGAGGCGTTGCCCCAGTTCGCGGGCGAGGTCAACGGAGACGCCTTGGGCTCGCCCACTCTGCGGATCCAGGCTCGCCAGCACCGGGTTGCCCAGATTGATGGAGGCGCGCAGCACACCCGTCGGTGCCAGCTGATGCACCAGGTCCGGATCCGGTGCAAGCCGCTTGAGCAACTGCGCATGAAACAACTCCGGCATCTGCATCTGTGGCGCGTGACCAGCGCCGGGGAATACCACCAAGGTCGCGTGCGGAATGACGGCAGCCGCCTCGCGCCCGAGCACCGCGTAGTTGCCCAGCCCGGCGCGCAATTCCGGCGGTGCGAATTCCTTGCCGATGGCGGTGCTGTCCTGGTCGCCGATCATGAGGACCGTGGGCGTCTTCAGGTTCTTCAGTTCGTAGAACACCGGTTGCGTAAGGATCATGTCGTACAGCAGTGCGGAATTCCACGCCACCCGCTCCTTGCCCGTCCCGCGGTACATGCCGGCCAGCATCTGCACCCAGGGTTCATACTCCGCACTCCACTGCCCGGAGAAATAGGTGGCGCGCTCGTAGTTGCGGATGCGCTCAGCCGTGGTACCGAGTTCGCGCGCATACCACTGGTCCACCGATACCGGCGGCACGCCCTTGGCGCGCCAGTCTTCCAGGCCGATGGGGTCGACCAGCACCAGCTGGCGGGTCTGCTGTGGATAGGACAACGCATAGCGGATGGCCAGCATGCCGCCAGTGGAGTGGCCTATCAGGATGGCCTGATCGATGCCGAGCGAGGCCAGCAAGGCGTGCGTATTCGCGGCCAGTTGCTGGAAGCTGAACTGGTATTGCTCGGGCTTGCTGGATTTGCAGAAGCCGATCTGGTCCGGTGCAATCACACGGTAGCCGGCGCGACGCAGCACATCGATGGTCTGCTCCCAGGTGCCGGCGCAGAAATTCTTTCCGTGCAACAGGACGACGGTGCCGTGCGGGACACTGCCGGCGGCAGGTGCCACGTCGAGATAGGCCATCTCGATGTCCTGGCGCTGGGAGTGGAAACGATAACGCGAGACCGGCCAGCGGTAGTCGAAGCCCTCCAGTTGCGGGCCATAGACCGGCGCGTTTTCCATGTCGGGGACAGATGTCGTAGTGGCAGCAGGGACCGGCGGAGGCATGGAGGCCAACAAGCTGAACAGGCTGGCAGCCAGCACAGTTTTCGCACGGAACAGAAAAGGAGGCAAATGCATGGGGCGGATTCAGGCTGGTAGGTGAGATCGGGATGGCGCGCACAATCGATATCGCCGATGGTAGCCGGATTCGCGCAACAAGGTCGGGCTTGACCTCGTTTTACCGGCCCGACCTTTTGCGATGCCTTCGCGCGTGGAGGGTAGACGGCTGCCCTGCCCTGCGATTATCGTGTCACCGGTTTGACCAATCTGAACGGAAGGAACGACATCATGTTTTCAAAACAGTTTGAAGTGGATCCCAAGCACATCGATTTCCAGGGCGTGGTCGATGGGCTGTATTACCCGTTTTATATGGAATGGACGCGGCATGCCTTTTTGAAGGAAGCGCTGGGAATCGATATCGAAGAGGCCTTCCGGCAAGGGCAGGTGTTCATGGTGCTGGAATACTCGCTGCGCTTTCGCAAGAGCCTGCAAAAGGGCGACATGATGGAGGTCACCTGCGAAGTGCAGAAACACGAAAAGCGCAGCCGGGTGAATTTCGTGCAGCAGATCAAGGTGGGGGATGTGGTGTATGCGGAGGCGGTCTTTGTCGGGGCTTGCTTCATGAATAACCGGCCGTTCGTGCCGGAGGCAATTGCGGCGGCGCTGGCAGCTGCGCCTGTAGCAAACCCGGAGCAACCCGGGCAATAGCCGCCGCAATTCGGTCAGGAAACAGCCTCAGGTCAGCCCGACTGCTTTGCCATTCTGCGCCAGCAGTTCCCTCGCCATCTGCAGCGCCTGCTCACGCGAGCCCGCAAGCAGCAGCGGGTAGCCCCAGAACTTCGCAAACACCACCGCAAAGGCCTTGAAGCCAACCCACCTGGCCGCATTGGGTTCCACCACGATCATCGCCAGCACCAGCTTGCGCAAGGCATGCTTGTTCTGCTTCATCCAGAGTGCGGTACGTTTCTTTTCTTCCGCGGAATGCTCGTGATCTTCGGCAGGGACGGTATCGGTCAGCAGCACGAAGGGTTCTTCGCGCTGCAGGTTCGCTTCAAACTCCGTGAAATCCTGCTCGTGATCATGTCCGGGTTGCTGGGTGAGATTCATCCATACAAGCGGGAAATCCGCACTATTCATCGACATGGCCGTCTCCTTTGCGATTGAGGTTGCGCCAGGTGGTCGCGATGGCGAATACGCCCGGCAGTGAAATGAAGAACATCGCCGAGAAGGCAATGTGCCAGCCATCGCGCAATCCGTCGGCAATGCCGCCCAAGGTGTTGAGGACAACCAGCAGGCTGCCCAGGATCAGCGCGCTCCAGCGGGCCGCGCGGTTGGCCGACAGTGCGAGCAGGACGGTGACGATCCAGCAGCCGTAATAGGCCGAAAACATCCACAGCATCTTGGTCTCGAAGGTGATGGCGGGCGCGCTGCCCTGTGCTCTCACGAAGTCGTTGACGTAGAAGAACAGCTGGAAGCTCACGAAGAGCACGGCCCCGATGGCAGTGGCCAGCCAGAACAAGGCGGTCTGGTCCGGATGCCGGGTCGGCAGAGGATGCGGGGAGGAAAGCGGCGACTGAATTGACATATCATTTTTCCAGATGATTAAAGAAGCGATTCATAATATTTTCTGATGATGCAAAAGGCGTCTGTGCGGACTCAATAGCGGTAATCCAGTGTCACCATCATGTTGCGTGGAGCACCGTAGGTCACGGTATCGAAGTCTCCCTTCTGCAGCGCGTACTTCTTGTCGAAGAGGTTGTTCACGTTGAGTGCCACCGTGGTTTTCTGCGACACGGCATAACGTGCCATCAGCGATGCCAGGGCGTAGCCGCCCTGCTGGCCGCCCAAGGTACTGGTGCCGGTATTGGCCGCCTCGTAGATGCCGCTCTGCCATCTCACGCCGCCCCCCACCGTCAGCTTGTGCCACGCACCAGGCAGGCGATAGGTCGTGAAAAACTGCGCCGTGGTACGCGGCAGCTGCGAATTCAGACGCACACCGTTGCCGTCTTCGGCGATGAAGTGGGAGAGGCCTGCGTAGACGTTCCAGCCGCGTGCCAGCTCGCCCTGCAGATCCACTTCGACTCCGCGTGACTTGGTGCCATCTGCACCGCTGTAGGCTTGCGCGCCCGCTGGCGTGAACGCACCTGCGACGATCTGGGCCGCGTTGTCCAGCCGGGTTTCGAACAGGGCCACGGAGGCGTGCAGGCGCCCTTCAAGGTACGCCCCCTTGAGGCCGATCTCCGTCGTCTTTCCTGTGGCCGGCGTGAGGACGTTGCCCTTGCTGTCCTGATAGTCGGTCTGAGGATTGAAGATGCGCGTATGGCTGAGATAGGCCGAATAGATCCGGTTGATGTCATAGACCAGGCCGGCATAGGGCGTGAAGACACCGTTCTTCTCGTAACGCATCGCCGCACCACCGACGCTGTTGTCAATTTCGTAGTTGCTCACCCGCGCACCGACGATGAGTTTCAGGGGGTCGGCCAATGACAGACGGGCCGCGCCATAGACGCCACTCTGTTTGATCCCGGTGCTGGTCGGCACCGATGGCATCGCTGCGAAGTCCGGACGGGCGAAGGGTGTGCTGAGCTCATTGATATTGACCGGCATGAATCCGGCATAGAACGGCGCGATGTCATTCTCGCCGGAGGTGCGGCGTGAGGTCATGGCCCCCACTACTGCTTCATGATGACGGCCCAGCAGGTCAAAGGGGCCAGCCATCATCACATCGAAGGTATTGGTGCGACTGCTGCCCTGTGACGCGAGGGCCACCGGATACGCCCCGAAAGGATAGGTGCCCAGCCCGGTGGCGCGGTCCGGACGGCCGACCAGGCCGAGCAGTTCGGCATTGAATTCGGTGCGGTACTGGCTGGCCGTGGCATGCAGTTTCCAGCCATTGTCAAAGCGATGATCGAGCTCGGCAAAGGCAGTCTTGAGCGTCGTGTTCCATTGACTCCAATCCTGTGCGTAGCTCTTCGACGAGGCGTAGTCAGCCTGCGTGCCGTCGCTGAACCAGAGCGGCAACCCGCCCCAGGTGGCTCCCGTCGAGGTGATGTGCTGATCGTCATAGCCCAGGCTGACGGTGGTGTGTGAAGTCAGGTCAGCCTCGACGATGCCGTAGAACGACTTCTTCTCGGGCTTGTAGCCATCGATGTAGGAGTGGCCGTCCTGATAGCTGCCCACCAGTCGCGCGCGGATGCGGCCATCAGCTGTCAGTGGGGTCGAGAGATCGGCCATGGCGCGATGGGTATCCCAGCTGCCTGCGCTCAGCGAGGCCGACGCCGAAAAATCCCGGGTCGGACGCTTGCGCACCAGATTGATGGCGGCCGAGGGATTGCCCGTTCCGGTAAGCAGGCCGGAAGCACCCCGCACCACTTCGACGCGATCATAGAAGGCGGTATCGATAGCACTGATCCCGCTGCCGTTGACGGTATTGCCGACCACCGTAGGGATGCCGTCATACTGCACGTTGTTGATCAGGAAACCGCGCGAATAAAAACTCGTGCGCTCGCTATCGGATTGGTAGGACGTGATGCCGGTGGTGTTGTCCAGCACGCCCTGCACCGAGTTCAATTGCTGGTCATCCATGCGCTGGCGCGTCATCACCGTCACCGCCTGCGGCGTCTCCTGCAACGACAGCGGCAGGTGCGTTGCCGCGGCCGTCTCGCCCGTCGTATAGGCTCCTGTACCCTCCGTGGTCGCCGGCTCCGCATGCCCGGTGACAGTGACAGCCGGCAAGGAGGTTTGCGCTTGCGCCGCCGTCCCGGAATCGGCAGGGTTTTGCTGGATTTGTGATGAATCAGCGGCGAAGCTGGCTTGCGCGCCCAGCAGAACAGCGGCGGCGACCGCAGAACTCAAGACCTTGTAAGGCGTGCGTCGGAGCAAGTCCCGCATGGCCCGGTCGGAGAGCGTGCAGGCAGGCGACGGAACGTATGCAGTGAGGAAGCGACGAGAAGTTGAAACGGCATGGCGTGAGCACATAAACGATAATCATTGTTATTTGGAGCAGCCATTTAACAATGAAGATGCGTGGTCGCAATAGCGAAACCAGGCCAGACTATTTCGCATTTCGGCCACACTCACGACGGGGTGGATCGGTGGTGTTCAGGCGGGCCGTTCATCCGGCAGCACGATGGCCGGCACCGTTGCACGTACCGCGCTGTCGGTGCGATCGGAGAGATAGCGTGCCGGAGACTTGCCTGCGGCCTTGCGGAACATGGTGATGAAGCCGCTGGCGTTTTCGTAGCCCAGCTCCAGTGCCACCGTCTGCACGCTGTCGCCCTTGGTCAGACGCTGCAGTGCCAGGATCACGTGCAATTGACGACGCCAGCGCCCGAAGCTCATGCCGACTTGCTGCTGCAGGAGGCGGCTCATGCTGCGTTCGCTCATGCCGATGTGATTGGCCCAGGCAGCCTTGGACGTCTTGTCGGTGGGATCGGCCAGCAGCAGGTCGGCGAGTCTCCGCAAGCGCTGGTCGCGCGGCATTGGCAGATGCAGGTCTTCTACCGGCGCGCTCGCCAGCTCGTCAAGCAAGGTGGCGATCAGGCGTTCCTCGCGTCCGCCCAGGGGATACAGCTCGGGAAAACCCGCCACCTTGAGCAGCAGTTCGCGCAGCAAGGGCGATACGGAAATCGTGCAACAGGTGGTCGGCAGATCCGGAGCGGCATCCGGCTCGACGAACAGGCAATAGCATTCCGTCTCTCCTGCCCCGCGGGCGGCATGCGGCAGGTCGCCCGGGATCCATACGGCGCACTGCGGCGGCACGATCCAGACGCCGTCTTCCACTTCGCAGTTGAGGACGCCGCGTACCGAATAAATCAGTTGCGCCTTGCGATGCTGATGCCGGGCGTTCTCCCAGTCCTTGGCGACTGATGTGGTGCCGAGGGCCACTACGGGACGGGACACGCTGTCGACGTCCCTCGGAGCCAGGATCTGACCGGTGATTGCGATGCGCGACATGATGTTCTGGACAGGCTCGTACGGGGCGATGTGAGTGGGCCAAGGTGCGAAACAGGATGGCCAGCTTGCAGCACAAGCCTGGACCCTGGAATCGGCACGGTTAATGGCAGGAAGCGCTTTGCAGGACGTCGGCAGGCCCGCCACAGGGATAGGCGATGCCTGACGCAGGCGCTACCTGAGTCGATGAATGTTCTGTTGCTTGTCCTGACTGTTAAAGGTGCGGCGCGCCTGGCGGAAGTCCTCCGCGTGCTCCACCACCCAGGTCCAGATCGGAGACATGCGCAGCAGCAGATCCTTGCCCAACGCTGTCAGCTCGTACTCCACGCGCAGCGGCTTTTCATCGGTTTCGTGACGCAGCAGCAGGCCATCGCGTTCCAGTGCGCGCAGCGTCTTGGTCAGCATGCGCTGGGTCACGCCGCTCAGCTGACGCTTGAGCTCGGCGTGGCGCAGTGTGCCATATACGCCGAGCGCGTGCAGGATCCCGAGCGCCCAGCGGCTGCCTGCATGCGCGAGGACATCACGCCGGACCCCATCGTCATCTTCGCGCAGGGTCTGGCAGATGGCTTCTGCTTCCTTCAGTGCTTCATCAGCGATGATGGCTTCTCTTGGTATCATCCGTGTGCCTTCTTGAGAGCGTTGCGTGATCGTGCAACCATGCGGCCATCTTATCAGCAACGACCCTCAGGACAGATCATGCATGGCACATCCCAACTCCCTCCTCAATCCATCCTCGTGTTAGGCGCGGGCGAACTCGGCCTTCCGGTATTGCGCAATCTCGCGCGCGTGGCAGAACGTGCCCCCGGATCGAGCATCAGCGTCCTGCTCAGGGAATCGACGATCAATACACAAGTCCCCGCAAAGAAAGCGGAGATCGACGAACTCCGCGCCCTGGGCATCCGGATGGTGGCAGCAGATCTTGTGAACGATACGATCGATCAACTGGCAGAAATCTTCGCGCGCTTTGATACCGTCATCGGCTGTGCCGGCATGGTCGCCGGCCGCGAGACTCCGATGAAGCTCGCCACGGCCGCCTTGCGCTCGGGGGTGAAGCGCTACTTCCCGTGGCAGTTCGGTGTCGATTTCGAGGCCATCGGGCGCGGCAGTCCCCAGGACCTGTTCGATGCACAGCTCGATGTTCGCGAACTGCTGCGCGCGCAGAGCAAGACGGAATGGGTCATCATCTCGACCGGCATGTTCACCAGTTTCATGTTCGAACCGGTGTTTGAAGTGGTGGACTTCGCCAACGACACCCTCAACGCCCTGGGCAGCCTGGATACCAGTGTGACCCTGACCACGCCGGATGACATCGGACTGCTGACTGCGGAGATCGTTTTCTTCGAGCCCCGCTTCAAGAATGAAATCGTCTATCTGTCGGGTGATACGGTGACCTATGGCGAGGTGGCCAACATTCTCGAACGTGTCCTCGGACGTCCTTTCCGGCGCAATGTCTGGAGCGTTCCTTACCTGCTCGATGAACTGAAAAAAGATCCATCTCATCACATCAAGAAATACCGTGCCGTCTTTGCGCAAGGCAAGGGTGTAGCGTGGCCGAAGGCAGGGACATTCAATGCACGGCAATCGATTGCGGTCACCACTGCAGAACAGTGGGCGGAGAAACATATCAAGGACAAGTAATCCGCCTCCGCGCGAGCTCCTAATGGAACTTGCGCGTCAATTTCCAGGCGCACGCGCAGCAGATAGGACGATCAGGGTAGCAACTTGAGCGAGCCTGATGTCTCGGTCACGCCAGCATTGTCAGCGCTCTGTCAGCCACTGCCTCGTTGCTACGAAAATGCTGGCTTGTCAAAACGCAGGCAGAGCGTTATTTTCCCACCTTTGGAAAAGCAGTTGAGTCAGAACCCATGCCCTACATGAGCGTGATTGCCTGTGTGTGAAATGGGTTCCATTGATTGCCCTCATGGGAGATATGCGGATGTACCAGTTACCGGATCAACGCCAGCGCCAAATCATTGTGACCGGTGCCAACAGTGGTACCGGCAAGGAGGCAACCAGACGATTGGCGGCGGCGGGTGCCGATGTCGTCATGGCAGTACGCAGTGAAGCGAAGGGCGAAGCTGCACGGCAGGAGATACTGAAAGAGTTTCCAAAGGCATCGCTGGCGGTGCGCATCCTTGATCTCTCCAGCCTGGCCAGCGTGCGCACGTTTGCCGACCAGATGCTCAGCGAAGGACGTCCCATCGATCTGCTGCTCAACAATGCCGGGATCATGATGCCGCCCAAGCGCGCATTGAGCCCGGACGGATTCGAGCTGCAGTTTGCCACCAACTTCCTGGGCCACTTCGCGCTCACCAACCTCTTGCTGCCGCTGCTGCTCGAAGCCAAAGCGCCGCGCGTCACAACCATCACGAGCAGCGCCGCCATTGGTGCCAAGATCAATTTTGACGATCTTCAAAGCGAACGGTCCTACTCGCCCGTCACCGCGTACGCACAATCCAAGCTCGCTTGCCTGTTGCTGGCAAATCAGCTGGCAGCCATCGCGCGCGAGCGCGACTGGCCATTGCTGAGCACCAGCGCCCATCCGGGCCATACGCGGACCAATCTGCAGACCAGCGGGCCGAACATGGGAACGGATTCCACCCACAAGCGGCTGATGTTCCGGCTGGTTCCCTCGATGGACGTCAAGTGGGCCACCGAGTCACTGCTGCAGGCAGCGCTCGATCCGAACGCAGCGCAAGGCGCATTCTACGGCCCAAGATTTTTGCTTATCGGTAGTCCGCACGTCGCGCGGCAACCGCAGTCTGCCCGTCAGGCTGATTCCGCGCGCCTGTGGCAGACCGCCGAAACGCTGACAGGTACAGCACCACCCCCAAAAGGCTGACGATTCCCGGGGCGAGATCGCGGCGCATCTGGAAGGGATAGCCGCTGTTGACGAAGACAGCCAGCAGATGGACGCCAGACGGATTCAAAGATCAGCTTCTGGCCGAAGACTGAAGCCATGCCTGCGGTCATCGTCCCGCGCCAACGCTCTGCCTGGCGACCACGCTTTGTTCCTGACGCGACATGCTAGCAACATGCTATACGCGGCAATAGGGACGAGCTGCACTCAGCGTCTCCTCAACGGCGGCGTGCAGCCAGTCCATGAAGCGTGCCTCCGGCGAACCCGGCTCGGGAAGCCTGCGCATCAATGCGATGTACCGTGAGTCATCTGCCACAAAGCCTTGAGGTGCTGTGAGGGTCCTTGCCTCCAGGCTGTCCACCACCATGAACAAGGGCGCAATGGCCATGCCCAGTCCGGCTTCCGCAGCGCGCAAGCTGAGAAAGAAATGGTCGAAATGCAGATCAGAGGCCGCGCCCCGCGCGGCGCGGGCAGCCACCCTGGCGCGTCTCGCCCAGGTCTTCCAGGCATCGGGACGGCTGGTCGAGTGGAGACGCGTCAGCAGCGCCTTTCCGCTCAGGCCGGGCAGCGCGACCGGCCCGGTCTGTTCCGTGAACAGCGGGATGCAGACCGCCCGTGGATCCAGTGCGAAATCGGCCCGACGGATCGCCACATCGATATGCTCCCGTGCAACGTCAACCGCGCCATTGCCCGTCGACAGATAGATCGGCAGATCCGGATGCGCATCCTGAAACTGGGACAGGCGCGGGATCAGCCATCGCATCGCCAGCGACCGTTCGCAAGACACCAGAAGCGGCCGCTGCCGAGCAGGACGCAAGATCTCCTCGGTTGCCTCTTCGATTCGCTGCAGCGCTTCCTGGACCGCTTCCAGCAAGATCTTTCCTTCCGGAGTCAGGGCCAGGCGGCGACTGGTTCGGTGCATCAACTGCACATTGAGCCGAGACTCCAGTTCCGACACCCGGCGGCTGACCGCACTATGCGACAGCCCCAGACTCTCGCCGGCAGCCGTAAATCCTTGCAGGCGCGCAACGGCTTCAAAGATGCGGAGATTTTCCAGGGGGGGTAGTTTCATCTGTGCTTCCAGGGAACAGATCGAGTGCTCAACCAGCACCCATCAACATCAAAAAGAACTCACAATCATGATTCACTTCTGACCGATTGCAAGGAACAATCCATGAGCGACTTTCGCAGCGACACCGTCACCCAGCCCTCCCCTGCCATGAAGCAGGCCATGATCGAAGCGCCGCTCGGTGACGACGTCATGGGAGAAGATCCTACGGTAAATCTCCTGCAGCACACCGCCGCCACGATGTTCGGCTTCGAAGCTGGCCTGTTTGCGCCCAGCGGCACCCAGAGCAACCTGATCGCCATGATGACGCATTGCCGCCGCGGTGACGAGGCCATTGTCGGTCAGCAGTGGCACACCTATCGCTGGGAGGCAGGCGGCATGGCCGTTCTGGGATCGGTCCAGCCCCAGCCGCTGGAGCAACAGCCTGACGGCACGCTTGCTCTGGACGACATCGAGGCGGTGATCAAACCGGACGATCCGCATTTCGCCCGTACCCGGCTCGTCGTGATCGAAAACACGGTGGGCGGAAAGCCGCTGCCCCTGGCCTACATGCAGGAAGTCGCCGCTTTGGCCAAGCGCCGTGGTCTGCGCGCCCATATCGATGGAGCCCGTCTGTGCAATGCGGCCGTTGCGCTGGCCGGGGGCGGCGAACCTCTGATGCGCGCGCGCGAATTGTGCAAGGGCTTCGACTCCGTTTCACTGTGCCTGTCCAAAGGCCTGGGCGCGCCCGTGGGGTCGGTACTGCTGGGCTCCAAGGACTTCATTCACGAGGCGCGGCGCATTCGCAAGATGCTGGGCGGTGCCATGCGCCAGGCCGGCGTGCTCGCTGCGGCCGGCCTGCATGCGCTCCAGCATAACGTTCAGCGCCTGGCCGACGATCATGCCAATGCGGATCTGCTGTCGCGCGGCCTGGCCGAGGCGGCCAGCAACAACCCCAAACTGCGCGGCGCATTCCACGTCCAGCCAGCGCAGACCAACATGGTCTTTACGGATGTTCAAGCCGATATTGCCGGCAATCTCATCGCCCACTTTGCCGCCCACGATATCACGCTGCAAGGAGGTGCCTATCGCAGCAAGGAAGGCATGATGAACCGTATCCGCTGGGTGACGCACCTCGATGTGAGCCAGGATGACGTGGTCCGCGCCATCAAAGCCGCCGAGTCGTTCTGAACATTCGCCCTGTCACCCGGTTTCATTGAAATCGGGTGACAGGGCGAGGCCCGGCGTTGCATGTTCAGCTTGAGCGCAGCCCGCAAGACGTCGCTATTCGTTCCTTGATGTCCTCTGTCGATGCCTGCATCACGGCAAAGCGCCGCGGCCGCGCTTCCAGGTCTGCCAACGCAGCCGGCCGCGGTACACCGCGTCCGGTGGCAGCACGCATGGTCTCTTCGAACTTCAATGGCAGGGCCGTCTCCAGCACAATGGTGGGAACCCCTTGCACGCGATGATGGCGTGCAACCTTGACGCCATCAGCGGTATGCGGATCGATCATCATCGAACGCCCGCTCCAGACCTGCGAAATCGTGGCCAGGCGATCAGCGTGCGTACTCTTGCCTGAGACGAAACCGTAGTCGGCCATGCGTTCATGCTCTTGTTTGCTCAGTATGAATTTCCCATGGTGTGCCAGCTCCTCGCCGAAAAGCTGTTGCACGCTTTGCGCGTCGCGCCCCAGCACATCGAAGATGAAGCGCTCGAGATTGGAAGCCTTGGCGATATCCATGGAGGGGCTGGAGGTCGCCGGGGTTTCAGCGCTGGATCGGGGACGGTAGCACCCGGTTCTGAAGAACTCGTCCAGCACGTCGTTTTCATTGGTGGCGAGGACCAGCTTGTCGATGGGCAGCCCCATCATGCGGGCAACATGGCCGGCGCAGATATTGCCGAAATTGCCGGATGGCACTGCAAAACTGACTCTTTCCCCATTGCTGCGCGTGGCCTGGAAATAGCCCGCGAAATAATAGACGACCTGCGCCAGCAAGCGCGCCCAGTTGATGGAATTGACGGTCCCGATATGGAAGCGGCGCTTGAAGCCGAGATCGGAGGAGATCGCCTTGACGATGTCCTGGCAGGTGTCGAAGCTTCCTTCTACAGCAATGTTGTGAATGTTCCTGTCCTGCAGGCTGAACATCTGTGCTTGTTGAAACGGGCTCATGCGGCCATGCGGACTGAGCATGAAGACCTGGATGTTTTTCTTGCCGCGCATGGCGTACTCGGCCGCGCTTCCCGTATCGCCAGAGGTGGCTCCGACAATATTGAGTTGCTCACCACGTCGGCCCAGCTCATCGTCCAGCAGGTTGCCCAGCAACTGCATCGCCACATCCTTGAAAGCAAAGGTGGGGCCGTTGGACAAACCCAGGACGAACAAGCCATCCTCAAGCGGCCTGAGCGGGACGATATCGGCAGAGCCGAATATCTCCGCGGTGTAAGTACGGGCGATGGCGCTGCGCAACTGCCCGGCCGGTATGTCGCCGACGTAGAGCGCCATGATTTCAAAAGCCAGATCCGGATACGACAAGGTGCGCCACGCCTGCAAGGTGGCATCGTCGATCCTGGGATAGGCCAGCGGAACATACAGGCCGCCATCGGGGGCCAGTCCCTCCAGCAAGACCTCCGAGAAACCACGTTGAGTTCGGTCGCCGCGTGTAGAAATGTAGTTCATGGTGATCTGCCAGTCCGGTGGAAAAATTGGGTCCGTGGAAAAATTCTCGCATCCCACCTTGGCGAAGTAAAATTAAATTTGAGCCGTTCAATTATTAGAAATCCTGATGCGAGAATTCAACCTGGATCATCTTCGTACGCTGTTGGCAGTAGTCGATTCCGGCTCCCTGTCGAATGCAGCGGCAGCCTTGCACCTGGCACAGCCGACCATTTCGCTGCACTTGCGGGAGCTTGAGTCAAGGCTGGACATTCCTCTGCTCAAGCGCAACCGCCATGGCGTCACGGTGACAGCGGGCGGCAAGATCCTGATCGACTATGCCCGCAAGCTGCTGGCATTGGCTGACCAGGCCAGCGAAGCAGTCGGCCATTATCGGGAAAGCGTGCAAGGGGTCGTGCGGCTCGGGGCATCGACCGGCCTGATCACGCATGAGATGCCCCGCTTGTTGCAGTACATGGCGCAGCATCGGCCGGAACCGAAGATAGAACTGGCCGTCACGACTACCGCGATGGCGATGGAAAAGCTGCAGGCGGATGAACTGGATCTGGCATTGGTGGGGGCCACCACCCGGCACCAGGGCCTGGTGCTGACACGCTGGCGCAGCGACCCGCTGATGGCGTTCCTGCCGGCGGCCTGGACCGTGCCCAAGCGAGTCAGCCCGGCCTGGCTGGCACGGCAGCCCTTGTTGATGAATGAACCCGGCAGCGCTTTGTATCATCAGACCTTGCAATGGTTTTCGCGTGCCGGATTTTTCCCGCGCCCTCGCATCGCCCTCAACAACGGCGAGGCCATCAAGGGTCTGGTCGCTGCCGGCTATGGTGCGGCAGTCCTGCCTGCTGAAGCGGGACAGTCGGTGAGCTCACTCCAGATTCAGGTCAGACCGATCACGCCGGCGATGGAGCGGCCTACTTTTCTGGCCTGCAAGAAAGCCCGGACCGTGCCGCCCTCAGTGAAGGCCGTCATGGAGGTGTTGAACAGCAAGGCCTTTATCGTCCAGAACCCAGTTCATCAATCGGCGTGAAATGCGTTTCAGCCAGGTTCTTTCGCGCAGGTCTCCGCCACCAACGGCAGCGCCGTCACGCACGGGCAATGCACGCCGGTGAGTTCAGTCTGCACGGCGGTGCCCGACGAGGACCGGCCGGGCGGCAGGCTCAGGAGATCCTGAAACGGCCGATGGTCGATGCCAGCGTATTGGCCTGCGCCTGCAAGGTCGCCGACGCTGCGGCCGACTGCTCCACCAGGGCGGCGTTCTGCTGCACCATGGAATCGAGCTGGATCACGGCACGATTGACTTCCTGAATACCGCGCATCTGCTCGTCGGTCGCCCTTGCGATACCTGAAATGAGCGATTGCACATCGGCCGACTGGGTCACGATCTCGCCCATGGTGGTGCCAGCCTGGCGCACCTGTACCGATCCCGCGGAAACCCGCGAGACGGTGGTCTCCACCAGTTCCTTGACCTCGCGTGCCGCTTCCGCGCTGCGTTTGGCCAG
>Ga0207694_10000145_pt1 | contig 73648 bp, 66 predicted proteins | sample KBSC34metaG_FD_184353 | JGI IMG/M metagenome (GOLD analysis project Ga0207694, IMG submission 184353) | Corn rhizosphere microbial communities from Kellogg Biological Station, Michigan, USA - KBS C3-4 metaG (SPAdes) (version 2) | ecosystem: Host-associated > Plants > Roots > Rhizosphere > Soil... | reverse complement strand
CCACCGCCCCCGCGGCCCCGCGCTCCTGCCAGAACCCCAGGAGCGCGCTGGCGATCACGATCGCCAGCACCACCACCGCGTCGCCGGTGTCGCCCAGGAAGCCGGCCAGGAGGGCGGCGCCGGCAAGGAGCATCGACGCCGGGCTGCGGAACTGCCGCGCCAGCAGCGCCAGGCTCCCCGACGACGCCGCGGCGCCGGGGCGGTTGGGCCCGAGCGCCGCCAGCCGCCGCGCCGCCTCGGCGGCGGAGAGCCCGCCCGGCCCGGAGCCGAGCGCAGCGAAGAGCGCCTCCGCCTCCCCCGCCCAGAACGCCTCGGGAACGTCGGGACGGTGGATGCGGTGCATCTTCACCTTCGGGCGCCGCCCCCGGCCGCGTAGCTCGTACGCCGCAGCGGCGGGGGTCGGCAGCGGATGGGAGGATGGGGATTTCGTGACAGGTCGCTCTTCGCGCATGGTTTACTCTCTGTGTCTCCGCGTCTCTGTGTGAGACGGTCTTTCCCGGCCGCCTCGCTCAGGGCGCGGCGAAGGCCGGGTGGAGCGCCGTGTGCGCCGCGCGCGGCGAAGTGGCCGACGCCAGCAGGAGGAGCGCCGGGGCGATGCGCTCCGCCGGGAGCACGTGGGCGTCCACGCCCGTCGCCAGCGCGGCGCGCGGCATCCCGGGCAGCTGCGCGGTGTCGGGATCCTGCACGATCACCAGCCCTCCCGTGCCCGCCACCGCTATCACCCCGTGGCTCCCGTTCGCGCCGCCGCCGGTGAGCACCACCGCGATCACCCGCCCGTCGAGCGCGTAGGCCGCGCTCTCGAAGAGCGGCTCGGCCGAGGAGCGCACGAAGCGGATCCGCCGGCCGTCCATCAGCCGCAGGGTACCGTCGGGGCGCACCACCACGTGCCGGTCCACCGGGGCCACGTAGATGGTGCCCGCCGCGAGGGCGTCGCCCTCCTCCGCGGTCTTCACCCGCAGCGGCGTGGCGCGCGCGAGGATGGCCGGGAACACCTCCGGGGAGCTCAGAGAGCGGTGCTGCACCACCACGATCGGGAGGGGGAAGCCGGGTGGGAGGGCGCCCAGGATCTCCAGCAGCACCGCGAGCCCGCCCGCCGAGGCCGCGATCGCGACCAGCCGGTAGGCGGGCTCCCGTGCGGTGCCGTTTCCGTTGCCCTCCAGGGGCGCAAGCACCCGCGTCTGCATCGCTCCCTCCCCACGCTGTGGACGACGGCCCCCGCCGCCGCCCGGCTCACCACGCGTTTCCGTCAGCCCCCGCGTGCCCCCGCGTACACCGCGGCGCCGCCCGCGGCGCGCAGGAGCGCCTTCACCTCGTCGTCGGAGGTCTGCGGGAAGTCGGCGTAGAGCTCCCCGACCGCGCGGAACCACGCCTCGACGGATATCTCGCGCAGCCCATGGAGCCTGGGCGGGTAACCGAAGAGATTGAGCGAATCCTGGGAAACGCTACGCCGGCTTGAGCGGCGGAGTCGTCAGTCAGGGTGAAGCTCTTCACGGAGATCGGATCCTGGCGGAGCGGTGGAAAGGGCAGGTCCACCCCGGCTCCACCGCACGCCCCGAGTACTGGCGCGCCTCCGACGACTCGCCGAAGTCGCCAAGGTTGGGGTTCACGCTCCCCTGCAGCGCCAGCTCGCGCGCGCGGATGGTCTCGCGCAGGCGGTCGTAGCGGCCGTCGGCGCGCAGCCGCTGGAACTGCGCGTGCGGGTTGAACACCAGCACCGGCCAGCCGAAGCGCCGCGCCAGCCGCGAGCTTTCCGGGTGGAGTCCCACAATGAAGAACGCGTGCCCGGCGAAACTGAAGGAGAACCTCGGATCGGCCGGGTCGTCGCTCACCTGTGGGTCCCAGCCGCGCGCGGAGTCCGCGGCGTGCAGCGCGCCGAGCTGGGCCCAGAGCCGCGCCTCGAAGTCGCCCTCGTCCTCCGGCGCCGGCTCTACGAAGGCGGCCACGAAGGTGGCGAACTCGCCCTCCCCGTGCTCGCGCGCGAACGCCGACAGGTCGCGCGCCAGGGCCGCCGTCGCGGCTTTGCTCCCCATCTGCCCGTACGTGCCAAAGCGGTAGGCGTCGTGGTGCAGGGCCGCACGCGCACCCAGGCACGAGAACGCCGGGTCGTGCACGAACGCCTCGAAGTCGCCGCGCACTCGCTCCGCCAGCGCGCGCGGGCAGGGGGGCGCCGCGGCGCCGGGCGCGGGCCGGGCCGTCATCCGCCCCTCCGGGACAACCGCTTGCGCACCCGCTCGGGGACGAGCTTCGCCACCCACCCCGGGCTGAAGAGCACCTCCACCCACCCCGGGTCGAAGCGCAGGTCGATCCCCGCCCCGGCCACGTCGATCCCAAGCGCGCGGAGCTGGGCGCGCGGGCGCGGCGCGGTGGTGTAGGGGAGAACGCGGCCACGGGGCACCTCGCCGCGTCCCAGGCTGGCCGCGTTGGCGGCCGCGGCCGCCCGCCAGAGCGGGAGCCATCCTCCGTCGGGACGCCGCGCGAGGTCATCCGCGGGCATCCCCAGGTGCTCCGACCAGAGGCGGCGCCGCAGCGCGCCCGCCGCCCCGGTGGCCGGCTCCTCGCCGACGCCGTCGAGCAGCACCAGGTTCAGGTCGAAGTCGCGCACGCCGCGAAAGAGCCGCCGGCCCGGCCAGGCCGAGAAGTCGTGGCCGTAGTCGTCCAGCGACAGGCCGTCGAGGTTGGCGGTGCCCAGCGTGGCCCAGCGGTCGTCCACCACCGCGGCCTTGCTGTGGATGAAGAGCTGGGTCAGCTCCACCCGCCCCGGCCCGGGTGAGGGGGCCGCGGCCCAGAGCGAGAACACCCCCACGCGCGGATGCGCGAGCAGCGCGGACTCGGCGAGCCGGCGGTTCTGCCACGCCCGGTAGTTGGTGATGTCGGGGTTCTGGTTCAGCACCAGCACCACCTCCAGCTCCGGCCGCGCCTCCAGCGCCGCCACGAGCGCGCCGGCCACGTGCGGGGAGCTGAAGTACTGGTTCTCCAGGTAGACGAGCGCGCGCGCGGCGGCGATCCCGCCCAGGTACGCGGCCAGGATCTCCCGCTCCCCCTGCGCGCGCCCGGGGAGCGCGCCCGCGGGGATGCTCCGCGCCAGGCGCAGCGAGCTCCCGGTGCCGCCCGCGGGCGTCGGCCGCGGATCCCCGACGGGCGGGAGGAGCGCGGGCCCGGGGCCGTCCGCGGCGCCGTTCCACAGCTCGGCGAACCAGGCGGCCAGGTCGCGCACCGCGGGGCCGGTGACGCGCGCCGTGAGGTCGTGGATGGGCCGGCCCGCCAGGTCCTGGAGGCTCCGCCCCGGCACCGAGGCCCGGTGCGCGGCGTCGTCCCAGTACCCGTTCACGAAGGGCGATCCCACCAGGAAGGCCTCCGCGCCGTCCACCACCACCAGCTTGGCGTGCATGATCCGCGGGAAGTCGTTCACCCCGCGCACCGACACGCGCGCCGGGTCCGCGCCCGCAGCCGCCAGATGCCGGCGCAGCGCGGTCGCGGTATTCATCAGGATGCTCGCGTTCAGGAGGATGCGCACCTCGGCCCCCGGCGCGCCGGCGCGCGATTCCGCCGCCGCCAGCAGCGCGTCGACCAGCAGCTCTCCGCCGCTCCCGTCCACCCCCGCCGCGCAGAGGCAGTCGGCGTCGAAGGCGAGCTGTGCGATCCACACCGAGCGCTCGGCGCGCCGGCACGCGGCGGCGATGCGGCCCAGCGCGGCCGACGTGTCGGTAAGCACCTCGAGCGCGTTCCCGCGGGTGACGCCCGGCGGAGGAGGCGGAGAGACGGGGAGGGCCGGCGGCGGGGGGACGGGACGGCTCCGCGGCCGCGTGCCCGCGCCGGCACGCGATAGGAACGCGCCCGCCGGCCCGCCCGCGGAGACGGCCATCATCACCCCGCCGCCCACCAGCTCCGCCGCCACCAGCCAGAGGCGCGACGCGGCGGCGACCACCACCCGCACCGGCATCCCCCCCGGGATCACGGGGAGGAGGAGCCCGGCCAGCGCGGCTTCGCGCACGCCGATGCCGCCGGGGGCGAACACGGCCACGAAGCCCGCGACGAAGGCCAGCGCGTTCACCCCGGCCAGCAGCGGCCACGCGCCGCGCGCGACCGGCGCGATGGACGAGACGAAGAGCGAGAACGCCGCGCCGTAGCCCACCCAGGTGACGGCGTAGAGCGCCAGCAGCCCGAGCCCGTCGAGCCACCCCCCGCGCCACGCCGGCGCCTCACGGCGGGAGAAGCGGGCCGCCACGCGCACCACCCGATTGAGCACCGCCGGATGCGCCGCCAGCAGCGCCAGCGGCACCGCGGCGGCCCCGGCCGCCAGCGGGAGCGCGCCGTGGGCGGTCCCGCCCGGGACCACCAGCACCGCGGCGACCGCCGCCGCGCCCAGGGCGGTGAACGCCCCGTGCACCACGAAGGACCCGGCAAGCGCCACCGGCGAGGTGCCGGCCGGCTTCGCCATCGCCGCGGCCGTCGCCAGCGACCAGACGCCGCCGGGGAGGTACTTCGCCAGGTTGGTCCCCACCCACACCCGGAGCATGGCACGGAAGCGGGGGCGGGGGCCGTCGAAGCGGCCGAGCACCAGCGTCCAGAGCGCCACGCCCCACACCAGCAGCCCCACCTCGACCGCCGTACCGGCCAGCAGGCGCCCGGGCCTCACGCTCCAGACCACGCCGTGGAGGCCCTGCGCGTCGTGGCGCCAGGCCCGCAGCAGCATCACTCCCGCGGCGAGCGCCAGGGCGGCACCGAGGGCGGTGCGAAGCGGGGGGCGGGTCGGGAGCCATCTCGACGTCGAAGCCAGGTATCACCGTACCGGAAAAGGGTTTGGAGCCGCTGCCGGCGCCGCCCCATGCGCGAATCGTTCCACGGTCGAACACGCATTTTTCCGGCGGTGTCGCTCCAGGTTCCTGCTCGCGCCCTCGACCGACGCCGGCGCGGCTCCGCCCGCCCGGGTGCGCGGCCCTCGCTCCTCGAGCGCGGAGGGCACATGCCTTGCCACCGCTGTCGCGAATCCGCGTCCGGTTCACCCCCACGCGTCGCCCATGTCCATCCCCCTCAGCTACGTCCTTCCGCTGCGCGCCGGCCGGCCGTTGGTGGACGGCGAGCTCACCGCGTACCTGCGCGGCATCGCGGGGATGGCCGAGCTGCTGGTGGTGGACGGGTCGGAGGCCGCCGTGTTCGCGGCGCACGCGGCGGCGTGGGGCGGCTTCGCGCGCCACCTGCGGGTGGACCCCGGGAGCGAGACGCCCAACGGAAAGGTGGGGGGTGTGCTGACCGGCATCCGCCACGCGCGCCACGAGCGGGTGGTGGTGGCCGACGACGACGTGCGCTACGACGAGGCCGCGCTGCGCGCCGTGGCCGCCGCGCTCGACGACGCCCACGTGGTGCGCCCGCAGAACTACTTCTCCCCCCTCCCCTGGCACGCACGCTGGGACACCGGGCGCATCCTGCTCAACCGGGTGCTGGGAGGCGACTGGCCGGGTACCCTGGCCGTGCGCCGCTCGGCGCTGCTCGCCACGGGCGGCTACGACGGGTCGGTGCTCTTCGAGAACCTGGAGCTGGTCCGGACGGTGGCGGCCGCGGGCGGGCGCGAGGCGCTGCGCGACGACGTCTTCGTCGCCCGGCGGCCTTCGACCGCTCGACACTTCCTGGGCCAGCGCGTCCGCCAAGCCTACGACGAGCTGGCGCGGCCCGGGCGCCTGGCGGCGCAGCTCGCCGTGGTGCCCGCCGTCACCGCGCTCGCCGCGGGCCGGCGCTGGAGCGCGCTGGCGGCGGGCGCGGCGGCGGTCGCCGCGCTGGCGGAGGCGGGGCGGCGGAGGGGTGGGGGCCGCCGCGTCTTTCCCGCGAGCGCGGCGCTGCTGGCGCCGCTCTGGCTGCTGGAGCGCGGCGTGTGCAGCTGGCTGGCGGTGGGCGCGCGGGTGGTGAAGGGCGGCGTCGACTATCGCGGGAACGTCCTCGCGCGCGCTGCGACGCCACTCGCCGCGCTGCGCCGCCGTCACGCGGGGGCGCTGTCCAGCACCTCCACGTCGATCGGCTTGAACGAGCCGTTGTTGGAGAGCTCGGCCGAGCAGGCGGTGACGCCCACCACCATGTCCATCTCCGCGCGCAGCACCACGTAGTCCCCCGCCTTCGACCGCGGCGGGCCGATGGTGAGCCCACCGTCGGCCGCCACCTCCACGTTCATGAAGAGGTTCAGCGTGGTCGGGATCGCGTCCGGCGCGATGCCGAAGGGCGCGAGGTGCTCGGCCAGGTTGGCGAAGCAGCTCGGGTGCGGCGCGGTGTTGCCGTAGATGATGCGGAAGGTGTCCGGCGAGCAGGGGGTGAGCAGGAAGTCGTGGCGGCCCACCGTGTCCTCCACCAGGGTCCACATGGGGCGGCTGCGGTTGGAGTAGAGCACGTGCCCGGTGGTGAGGTAAATGGTGTTGGCGTAGTCGATCGTGCGCCCCGACGAGAGCCACTCGCGCACGTCTTCGCGCGCGAAGCTCACCAGGTCCGACACCTGCTCTCCTCGGGGGTCGATCACCCGCACCCGCTCTCCGGCGCGGACCTCGAACGCGGTCCCGGTCTGCGGGGCGAGATGGAAGCGCCGGGTCATGTCGCCGTCATCCTCGATGGAACGGTTGTCACGGAGGGCACCAGGGTCACGGAGGAGCCGCGGCAAGCGAGGCCGTATTGAACGCACGCGCGGGAACGGGTCCCGTTCTTCCGCTGACCTGGCGGGCGGGCCGCTCGCGGCGAAGCATCTACTTCGCAAGCGCGCGGCCAGGATCCCGGTGCCGCAGGTGGCCTCGAACCCCGCCTGCAGCAGGGTGCCGCAGCACCTCGCCCGCGGTTCGATCTTGGCCGGGCTCCGGGTCAGCGGCCCTCCACGTGCAGCACGCGGGTGCGGCGTTTGAGCGTGCGCAGCGTGACGTAGAGCACCGCCGAGGCGGCGGCTGCCAAGACCCACACCGGATCGGCCTGCCAGCGCCCGGTGGAGAAGCGGCCCCACTCGAAGACTTCAGCCGAGAACACCGCCATCAGGGCGAACAGCCCCGAGTATTCGCGGCGCATCACGTTGCGGAACGAGAAGGAGAGCGCGGCCGGGCGGTATTGGCGCAGCCGCGGGATGAAGCGCGGCGTCGCCGACGCGGTGGAGCGCTGTACGCGGTTCCTGGATGCGGTCTTTCCCCGTCCGCGCGCCTTCGAGGTGCGGCTGTGGGACGGGACCGTGCTCCCCGCCGATGGCGCCGTGCGGTGGACCATGGTGGTGAACGACCCCGGCGGGCTCCGCCGGATGTTCACCCCGCCCCTCGAGCCGGCGCTCAGCGATGCCTACGTGTCGGGCGCCGTGGATGCGCAGGGCGACCTCACCGCCTGCCTGGAGGTGGTGGATGAAGTGCGCCGGGTGCTGGCCTCGCCGGGCGACGCCCTGCGCGCGGCGGCGCTGTGGCGGGCGCTCCCGCGGGGGTCGGACGACGGCCCGGCGTCTGGCGCGGCGACGGCGCGGCTCGGCGGCCGCAGCCACTCCCGGGAGCGCGACCGCGCGGCCGTGACCCACCACTACGACCTGGGCAACGACTTCTACCAGCTCTTCCTGGACCGCCGGATGGTGTACTCATGCGGGTACTTCGCCGAGGGGGTGTCCGACCTGGACACGGCGCAGGAGCGCAAGCTCGACCACGTGTGCCGCAAGCTGAGGCTCCGGACGGGCGAGCGACTGCTCGACGTGGGTTGCGGATGGGGCGGGATGCTGATCTGGGCCGCGTCGCACTACGGCGTCTCGGGGGTGGGGATCACGCTCAGCCAGCGGCAGGAGGAGCTGGCGCGGCGCCGGGTGGAGGAAGCGGGGCTCGCGGGTCAGGTGGAGATCCGCAGGATGGACTACCGCGACCTGGAGCCCGCCTCGTTCGACAAGGTGTCGAGCATCGGGATGTTCGAGCACGTGGGACGCAAGCAGCTCCCCGGCTATTTCGCGGCCGTGCACGCCGCGCTGCGCCCCGGAGGTCTGTTCCTGAACCACGGGGTCTCGCGCGCCGGCGCGCGCCCAGACCTGCTGCGGCCCCTGGCCGCCCCCTTCCGCGCGTTGCTGCTGGGGAAGACCAATCTCACACGCGCCGTCTTCCCGGATACCGAGCTGGTGCCCGTGTCGGAGGTGAACGCCGTGGCCGAGGCGGGGGGATGGGAGGTACGCGACGTGGAGAACCTGCGCGAGCACTACGCCGAGACGCTGCGCCACTGGATCTCGCGGCTGGAACGCAACGAGGAGGAGGCGGTGGCGCTGGTGGGGAGGCCCACCTACCGCCTGTGGAAGCTGTACTTCGCCGCCTCGGCGCGGTGGTTCGACACGGCAAGGATCAACCTCTGCCAGACGCTCCTCGCGCGCCCCGGCGAGGGCGGCGGGGTGGCGCTGCCCCGCTCCCGCGCCGACCTGTACGCACCCGCCGCACGGCACGCGGAGGCCGTGCACGGGCGTGCCGACGACGCCCGCGCCGCGTAGGGCTGGACCGTGCAACCGGAGCCGTCAGACCGACGTGCCGAACAGGCGCCCCACGAGCGCCGTCACGGCCAGAGCCAGTGCGCTCCAGAAGGTGACGCGCAGGGCCCCGCGCAGGCGGCCGGCACCCCCGGCGGTGGCCGCCACCACGCCCAGGCCGGCGAGACAGAGCAGCGAACCGCTCGACACGGTAGGGATGATGAGGCGCGACGGGACGAGCGCCGCGATGGCCAGGGGGAGCGCGGCACCCACCGAGAAGGTGGCCGCCGACGCCAGCGCGGCCTGGATGGGCCGGGCGGCCTGGGCGTCCGTCAGCCCCAGCTCGTCGCGGGCATGAGCCGCCAGGACGTCGCCCGCGCTCAGCTGTTCGGCCACTCGCAGCGCCAGGTCGGAATCGAGGCCGCGCGCGACGTAGATCGCCTGCAGCTCCCGGAGCTCCGCCTCGGGCTGGTCGGCCAGCTCGCGCCGCTCGCGCGCGAGGTCGGCCTTCTCGCTGTCGGACTGCGAGCTGACGGAGACGTACTCGCCGGCCGCCATCGACATCGCGCCGGCGACCATGCCGGCGAGCCCCGCGACGAGGATCGAGGTTCGTCCGCTCTGCGCGGCCGCGACGCCGACCACCAGGGCGGCCGTGGAGACGATGCCGTCGTTCGCGCCCAGCACGGCGGCCCGCAGCCAGCCGATCCGCTGGGTGTAGTGACGTTCGGCGTGGGGGGCGCGCATGGACAGCATCCCGGGGAGAGGGACGGGAGGGCAGCCGGGTGGCCACGGGCCGCTGCTGCCGCGGTCACCCAATTGTGCCGCGATGCGCCGATCGGCGCCAGCACGTCGGTCTTTGCGCGCCGCGCTGCGCCGCGCGGTCGCAGGCGTATCCGGCGCACCGATGTTCATCGAATCGTCATCTGCACGGCAAAACACGAAGTGCCGTAACAGGTTAGTACGTCCCCATGGTCGCCGGGAATCGGTCCTCACGCAGGCCGGCCGGACCTGGGTTCGCAACCCGCACAGGGGTGAGACCATGCTCTGCATTGCCCTGGTCTGTAGCGCGTTCTCACTCGTGCCCGCCGACACGGGACAGGTGCCGGCGCCTGCCGCCCCGGTTCCGGCCTCCGTGCGGGAGGCGGGGCCGGTCATGTACGCGTCCCCGCTGCTCGATGCGCGGATTCCGGCCGCCGACGCACGGCTTGCACACCCGGGCTCCGCCCCAGCGCTCCCGGGCGACACCACGCCCGTCCAGCGGAGGCCGTTCGAGTATTCCGACGCCTACGCCACCCGGCTCACGATCCACCGGATCGCCAGCTATGCGACGCTGCCGCTGTTCGTGGCCTCGTACGCGAGCGGGTCGCAGCTGTTCGACGGCAAGGACGACGCGCCGGGGTGGGCACGCGCGATCCACGGCCCCGCCGCGGGCGGCGTGGCCGCCCTCTTCGCGGTGAACACCGTCACGGGCGGGCTGAACCTGTGGGAGGCGCGCAAGGACCCGGAAGACCGCACCCGCCGCACGATCCATGGCCTGCTGATGCTGGCCGCCGACGCCGGCTTCGCGGCGACGGGCCTCCTGGCGGGCGAGGCGGAGGAGTCGGGGTCGCGGCACGAGGCGCACCGCGCGGTGGCGCTCTCGTCGATGGGCGTCTCGCTCGTGGGCTACGCCATCATGCTCCCCTGGTTCGGGGGAGGCCGATGACCTCGCTGGCGAAGTCGGCGGCCGAGGCGCTCCAGCCGTGGGCGGACCTGTACGGTGACAGCTCGCTGGTGAAGGCGCTCGTCGTGTTCCTCCACCTGGGCGCGCTGATGGTGGCCGGCGGCTTCGCGCTCGCGGCCGACCGGGCGACCCTGGGGATGGGGCGTCTCGACGCGGCACAGCGGCTCGAGGTGGTACAGGAGCTGGGGGAGACCCACCGGCCGGTGCTGGCGGGGCTGGCGATCGTCGTCCTCTCGGGCCTCGCGATGCTGGCCGCCGACCTGGAGACGCTCCTGCCCAGCGTGGTGTTCTGGGCCAAGATGGGGGGCTTCGTGCTCCTCCTGCTGAACGGCCTCACCCTGCAGCGCGCCGAGCGCAGGGTACGGGGCGGCGATTCCGGCAGGCGGGCGTGGCGATCCCTGCACGGGGCCGCGCTGCGCAGCGCGGTGCTCTGGTTCGCGGTGCTGTTCATGGGAACGCTGCTCGCATCGTCGTGAGCGGCAAGGCAGAACACGAAAGGAAGGAGAAGGAACGATGACCGACCGCGACGAACAGGTCCGGCCCGCCATGCTGGACGCGTGCGCCGGGTGCACCGGGCGGCGCGACTTCCTGCGCGACGCCGCGGGGATGGCCGCGGCGCTCTTCGTGAGCCTGGGGGCGGGGAGCGCCGCCGCGCAGGGGATGACGCTGCAGGCGGTCCGCGCGCTTTCCACGCGCGGCGACGAGGCCACGTACCCCATCCCCGCCGCCGACGGCGCCACGATCGACGCCGACCGCGAGGTGATCCTGGCCCGCTACCACGGCCGCGTGTACGCCTTCTCGCTCTCCTGCCCCCACAAGCGTGCGGCGCTGCGGTGGCAGCCGCGGGAGCAGCGCTTCCAGTGCCCCAAGCACCACTCCCGCTACACGCCCGACGGCACCTACGTCTCCGGCCGGGCCACCCGGTCGATGGACCGGTACACCATCCGCCGCGCGGGCGCGAACGTGGTGGTGGACACCGCCCAGATGCACAAGCAGACCGACGACCATGCCGCATGGGAGGCCGCGTTCGTATCCGTCTGACGCCGCCGTGCCGCCGGCTGCCTCCGCCGCCTTTTCCCCTGCATGGACCATGACCCGTGCGTACGTCCCGCGTCGCGCCCGCCTCTTTGCGGCCGCATCCCTGTCCGTGCTGGCGCTGGCCTGTGGCCCGCGCGGGGACGACACGGCCCCGGCGGGCCGGCGCGTGGTGGCCGCGGCCGCCCACGCCGACTCGAACGACGTGCGCTGGGACGCCGTGCGCCGCGTGTTCTCGCTGCGCGGCACGTACGAGGACGGAGACTTCCGCGTGGAGTTCCCCCGCGCCGACCTGGACGTGCACATCGGCCCGGATGCGCTGGAGCCGGAGTTCGGCTTCGTGAGCCACTTCAGCTTCGCGCCCGCCATGGGCGGCGGGGTGATGGGGATGGGCGAGGTGGTGATGCGGCAGGACGAGGCGCCCGCGGTGCTGGCCGAGGCGCAACGCCAGGGGGTGGAGGTGGCGGCGGTGCACAACCACCTCCTGGGCGAGGAGCCCCGCATCGTCTACATGCACATGACGGCCGAGGGGCGGGCCGATTCGGTGGCCGCCCGTTTCCGCGCCATCCTCGCGCGCACCGCCGCGCCGGCGCGTCCAGACGAGACGCCGGAGCCGCCCGCCGCCGACTGGACCGCGGTCGACGCGGTGCTCGGAGCGCACGAGGCAGCGGAGGGGAAGGTGGCCGAATACGTCTTCCCGCGGAAGGAGGCGCACGCGGTGCACGGCATGTCGGTGGAGTCGGCGGGGGTGATGGAAACGGCCACCGAGGCGGCGTTCCAGGATCTAGGCGGCGGCCGCGTGGCCAGCACCGGCGAGATGTACGTCACACCCGCCGAGGTAGCGGGCGTGCTGCGTGCGCTGGAGACGCACGGCCTGCACCTGACCGCGCTGCACAACCACATGCTCGACGAGTCGCCGCGGATGTACTTCGTCCACTGGTACGCCACAGGCGACGGCGCCGCGCTGGCCCGCGGCGTCGCGGCCGCGCTCCGAGCAACCAACAGTGAGCAACGGTCGTCGGCTAGCAGGTGACGGCGAGGGAGATCGGCTGCGGCCTCCCCCCGGGCTTCCGAGCGGCGAGGCGCAGGGTGGTGGTCCACGGCACGTGTACTCCGACCGAAAGGCTGGATGATGAAGAGCTGGATGGCGGTGCTCGCATGCGTCTGGGTCACGGCGGCAAGCGCCGCAGCGCAGGACCTGGCGAAGCCGGATACCGCGGCGCAGCGGTCGGCCCGCCTGTTCACGCGGCGCGATGCGTACATCGCGGGCGCGTTCGCCGCCGGCGCGGTGGCGATGCTCCCGCTGGACCGTACCCTCGCCAACCATCTGCAGGACAGCACGGTGCAGGCGAACCAGCTCCTCTCGCACGCCGCCACGGCCGCGCGGAGGGTGGGCTCTCCTGGGGCGCTCGTACTGCCGTTCGTGACCTACATGGGCGGACGGGCCCTGCACAAGCCGCAGGTCGCCGACCTGGGCCTGCACACGTTTGAGTCCGTCGTCATGGCCGAGATGCTCACCGATCTCGCCAAGGTCGCCGGGGGCCGCGCACGTCCCGAGGAGGACCCGGACGACCCCTTCGACTACCGGCTCGGCCGCGGCTTTCGCAACCACGCGTTCGCTTCGATGCCGTCCGGGCACACGACGGCCGCGTTCGCCGCGGCGTCGGCAGCCACCGCCGAGGTCGGGGCGCACTGGCCGCGGCACAAGACCGTGGTCGGCATCACCCTGTATACGGCCGCCGGGGTGGTGGGACTCTCGCGGATGTACAACAACCAGCACTGGGCGAGCGACGTGGTGGTGGGTGCTGCGATCGGCACCTTCAGCGGCTGGAAGGTGGTCGGCTACACGCACGCGCACCCGAACAACCCGCTCGACCGCTTGCTCCTGGGCACGCGCGTGGCGCCGACGGCGAGCGGCGGGATGGCGCTGACCTGGTCGTCGCTGCAGAGGTAACGCCTCCGCGCAAGCGAGGGAACCAAGCGTTTCCAGTTCGACTCCATGGCCCCGTCACCCTCGTGCCCGGAAGTCCTGCGCCGGCGGCCAGCCCCGCACGAGTACGGCGCACTCGTGCCGGTCAGCACGCGCCTGCTCACTTCAGCATGACGGTTGGTGCGCCGCTGCAGCTGGTTGGACGCGCCTCCCATAGCTCGGCCGTGTCCACATCGCGTAGTGCGCTCTCTCCCGCCTGTTGAATGATCAGCGCACCCAGTGGCGCGCCTCTGCGGCGGTCGGGACTTCTACGATCTCACCTTCGCACCGGGTCGCGTAAAGTTTTTGCAACCGTCACCGGCTCACGGTTCACTGGGCACGCGCGCATGGAGCCGTATCCCCACACCGGGGTGGGAAATGCGTCCCGCGCAGAAACGCCGTCAGGACCCCTCGATCTCGAGCAGGACCTTCACCGAGGGGGCATCGGGCCCCGCTTGCGCGGCGTCCCAGGCCGCGTGGGTGACGTAGGCGACCGCACCACGCGTACGCGCGACGAAGAGAAGGGCGGCGCGCTCCGAGGGGACCACCGGCGGCGGCGCGGTGCCGTGGAAATAGAGGTCGTTCCAGTAGTCGGCCAGGTCGCGCGCGGAGCGCCCCAGCATCGCGCGCGAGAAGGCGTCGCGCACCGGCGAGGCGGCGGGGAGGTTCACGGGGACGATGCGCGTGCCATCGCTCCAGAAGCGGCGGCGAAGCAGCCAGATGCGGCGCACCTCGGCGCGGTCCAGGCGCGGCGCGGAGACGCCGGGGTGCGCGACCACCACCAGCGCCGGGGCCGCGTCGCCTGGCGCGGGGGCCGCCGCGGCGCCGACCAGCGCCAGCGCGGCGGCTAGAAAAGCACCGAGAGCGAGACGAGCCATCCGTCTACCATGCGCCGCGAGGGGCGGTCGGTGCCCTGCCGCTCGGCCTTCACCGTGAGCCGCGGGTCCGGGCGCCAGTTGAGCCCCGCCGTCCAGATCCGCAGCGGCCCGGTGACCACGGGGTCGTAGACCTCGAACCGCCCCGTGGCGTGCACCCCGCGGACGAGCGGCACCGCCGCCTGCACGAAGGCGCCGCGCTCGGCCGGGAGCGTGTCGCTCGCGGAGACCCACACCGCCTCGGAGAGGAGGTGGATGCCGCGGAAGCGCCACGACAGGTCCGCGCCGACCAGCGTGCGCGTGCGCGCCTCCTCCTCCAGGTCGTCGTCCACCCCCTCCGTCCCGTCATCTCCCAGGTCGCGGCGCAGCGACTTCAGCCGCTGCGCGGCAGGCGATCCCTCCTCGTGCTCGCCGTCCTCCGGTTCGTCCTCGCCGATGCGGTGCGTGGCGCGGAACCCCGCGGCGCTCGCGCCCAGGTAGAGGTCGGGGGCCAGCTCCACCGCCACGCGCGCCCCGAACGCGCGCGCGAAGGCGTTCTCCTCCCCCTCGCCGTGCGGCGTCACGTCCCAGGGCGCCACCCACGCCGCGTAGCCCAGGTCGCGCGGCCCAATCGCGAGCTGCCCGGCGGCCATCAATCCCGTGGTGCTCTTGGCGAAGGGCCGGTAGCTGGTGAGCGGGCGCCCCGCCGTCCAGGTGAGCGGCGCGGCGTGCGTCTCGTTCCACTGGCCCACCGGCGTGAGGAAGCGCCCGGCGCGTAGCCGCAGAGCGTCGGCGAAGGCGTACTCGGCGTAGGCGCGCTCCACCTCCAGCCGGCGCTGGTCCTCGCGCCCCGTCCAGGTCTCGCGCGTGACGCTGGCTGCCTCCAGCTCGCCGAAATAGCTTAGCTTTCCGAGCGTGCCCGATACGAGCAGCGCCGCCGCCGCCTCGTTGAGCCCCGCGCGCGCCACGCTGTCCGGGTGCTGCGGCTGGCGGAGCGTGACCGCGCCGTAGGCCCCCAGGCGCACGGGGGCGCGCGCGCTCACCGCGGGAGCGGGGAGCTGCGCGCGCGCCGCCGCCGGGGCCAGCGCGCAGGCCAGCGCCAGCACGCGGGCGAGCGGTTGGAGGGATGGGGAAAAGGGCTTCATTCCCGCGGCAGGGTGGGAGGTTCCCTGGAAGATACGGACTCGCGCCGGAGACGGCACAGGTGGCGCCGCGACACGCTCGCGGCGCGGCTGGCCATGGTGCTCACGCTGATCGTGGTGATCGCCACGGGAGTGGCGGCGGGGTGGGAGTACGCCCGCGGCCGCGCCGGGCTGGTGCGCGGCGTACGTGCCGCGCAGGAGGTCCGCGCCCGGCTGGCGGCCGACCGCATCGAGCGCGCGGTGCGCGAGCGCGAGCGGCTGGTGGCGCTCTGGCCGGGACTGGACCTGTCGCAGGACCTGGCGGTGGACGACATCGACAAGCGCCTCTCGGGGTCGCTGGAGGAGCTGGCGTCGCACTTCGGCGGGGGCGCGCTGGCGCTGGCCGCCGACACCGGGGGGCGCGTGGTCTCCGCATCGGACCGCGGCTGGATCGGCCGCTCGGTCCGCGGCGAGGCATGGTACCTCGATCCCTCCACCCTGAAGACGAACCAGGCCGCCGCCCGGACGTCCGAGGGGCGCGCGCCGCTGCTCGCGCTCGCCGGGCCGGTGCGGGCCACGGCGGACGGGCGGCTGCTGGGCTCCATCCTCCTCCTCACCCGCTGGCGCGCGTTGGTGCAGGACGCGGCCGGCAGCGACGCGGCGGCGATCGTGGTGCGCGACGCCGCGGGGCGCACGCTCTTCCGCGGACGCGACTTCCCGCCGGTCTCCCGCATCTCGGCCGCCACGCGCACCAGCATCGGCGTCACGGTCGAGACCGCCGTCTCCACCGCGCAGGCGCTGGGGCCGCTGCGCGAGGCCACGCGGCGACTCGTGCTGCTCGCGTTCCTGGTGCTGCTGGTCGGCGTCCCCGGCGCCATGCTGCTGGCGAGGTCGACCACGCGCGAGCTGGCGCGCCTCACCCGCCAGGCCGAGGCGGCCCAGCGCACCGGCACCCCGGCCTTCGCACCGGCCGACCCAGCCGCGCCGGCGGACGTGCGCACCCTCGCGGCGGCGCTGGCGGAGATGGCCGAGCGGGCGGAGGCGTCGCGGCGCGAGCTGGCGCGGCAGGAGACGCTGGCCGCGCTGGGCACGATGGCGGCGGGGCTGGCGCACGAGGTCCGCACCCCGCTCTCGGTGATCCGCGGCTCGGCCGAGATCCTCGCCCGCGCCGCGCGCCCGGACACGCGCGAGGCCGAGCTGGGCGACTTCATCATCGCGGAGGCCGACCGCCTGGCCCGCCTGGTGGACGAGATGCTCGCCTTCGCGCGCCCGCCCGAGCCCCGGCGCGAGCCCATCGACCTGGCCCGGGCGGCCGCGCGCGTGGCGGAGGGGTGGGCGCGCGGCGCCACCGCGGCGGTACGGCTGGAGACGGAGCTGGCGCCCGCGCCGGTGCTGGCGGACCCGGAGCAGATGGTCCAGGTAGTGCTCAACCTGGCCACCAACGCCGCGCAGGCCTCGCCGACCGGTGGGGAGATCCGTCTGCGCACGCGCGCCGAGGGAGACGACGCGGTGCTGGAAGTGGAGGACAGTGGCCGGGGGATTTCTCCTGACGACCTGGAGCGGGTCTGGACGCCATTCTTCAGCGGGCGCTCCGGCGGAACCGGGCTGGGGCTCCCCATCGTCCGCCGCATCGTGGAAGCGCACGGCGGGCGGGTGGAGATCGAGAGCGAAGTGGGCCGCGGGACGCGCGTCACGGTGCGCCTTCCGCTCGACCGGAGTTCTCCGTGACCGAGCCTGCCCTGCTGGTGGTCGACGACGAGCGGCACATCCGCCGCGTGCTGCAGCTCTCCCTGGGCGACGCGGGGTATCGCGTGCTCGAGGCGGATTCCTTCGCGTCGGCGAAGGCCGTGCTGGGCGCGGAGCGGGTCGACCTCGTCCTCACCGACCTGCAGCTCCCCGACCGGAGCGGGCTGGAGCTGCTGGAGGAGCTCCGCGCCACCCGCCCCGACCTCCCCGTCATCCTGATCACCGCCTTCGGCACCGTGGAGACCGCGGTCGCGGCCATGCGCTGCGGCGCCTTCGACTACGTCACCAAGCCCTTCCGCATGGAAGAGCTGGAGGCGCTGGTGGCCCGCGCGCTGGAGATCACCCGCAGCGGGCGCGAGATCGCCTGGCTGCGCGAGGCGGCCGCGCCCGAGTGGGAGGGAATCGTGGGGCGCTCGCCCGCCATCCGCCGCGTGGTGGACCAGGTGGAGCGCGTGGCGGCCGCCTCCACCACGGTGCTGGTGACGGGCGAGACCGGCTCGGGGAAGGAGCTGGTCGCGCGCGCCGTGCACGCCCGCTCGCCGCGCGCGGGGCGGCTCTTCGTGGCCGTGAACTGCGCGGCCATCCCCGGCGAGCTGCTGGAGGCGGAGCTCTTCGGGGTGACGAAGGGGGCGTTCACCGGCGCGTCCGCCGACCGCGCCGGGAAGTTCGAGCTGGCCGACGGGGGGACGCTCTTCCTGGACGAGATCGGCGACATGCCGCCGGCCATGCAGGCCAAGCTCCTGCGGGCGCTGCAGGAGGGCACCATCGAGCGGCTGGGATCGAACGCGGTACGCCGGGTGGACGTGCGCATCGTGGCGGCCACCCACCGCGACGTGGAGCGGATGGTGGCCGGGGGCGGGTTCCGCGCCGACCTCTTCTACCGGCTGAACGTGTTCCCCATCCACGTGCCGCCCCTGCGCGAGCGGAAGGAAGACGTGGCGCCGCTGGCCGCGCGGGCGGTGGAGCGCTTCGCGCGCGGGCTGGGCCGGCGCGTGCGGCTCACCAGCGAGGCCGTGCGGCGCCTGGAGGCGTACGACTGGCCCGGCAACGTGCGCGAGCTGAACAACGTGCTGGAGCGCGCCGTTCTCCTCGCCCGCGGCGAGGTGGTCGACGTGGACGACCTCCCCTCCCCCGCCCCGCGCGCCGAGGCCCGGTCCGCGGCCCCGCGTCCGCGGACGCTGCGCGCCGCCGTCGAGGAGGCGGAGCGCGAGGCCATCGCCGCGGCGCTCCGCCAGACCGGCGACAACAAGGCGCGCGCCGCCGAGATCCTGGGCATCAGCGTGCGCACGCTCTGGTACAAGCTCGACCGGCTGGGGCTCCCGGAGAACCAGGAACCCGCTTCATCGGGCCACTGATCCCGCAACAGATCGTCTCACGCAGAGACGCAGAGACACGGAGAGAACCGCCAGCACTCTCTCAGTCGTCGTCATCGTCCCCGCCTCCGTTGCCGCCGGTGCCGGGCGCCGCGCCGAGCGTGATCGTCCCCGCGGCGGCGTCGTACGTGGCGCTCACGGAGGCGAGGTTGCCGGTGTGCTGGCCGCCGGTCCAGGTGCCACTCGCGTTGAACGTCGCCCCGTGCGAGGGGCAGCGGAAGCCACTTCCGGAGATGTTGATCGTCGCACCCTGGTGCGGGCAGACCATGGAGAAGGCGGCGAAGGTGCTTGCTCCGGTGCGGAGCACGGCGACGGGCCCCGTCGCCGTGCTCACCCGCGCAATGCCGCCGACGTTCGCCAGCGGGGGATAGTCGGCCACGCGGATGGTGGTGGTGCCGCCCGCGCCGGTGGGGGCCAGCGGGTTCCCGCCGGGGCCGATCTGCCCATCGCCGCACCCGGCCAGCAGCGCGGTGACGGCGAGGAGCGTGCTCTGGCCCACGAAGGCGCGGCGGCTCAGGCACGCGGCGCAGGCGCCGGGGATGGTCTCGCTCATGGCTCCTCCTTCTGGCTCCCGGTCATACGGCGACCGACGCGGCTTCCCAGCCGGCGCGGTCCTGGTCCTGGCGGTGCAGCGCGTCGAGGTTCACCACCACGTTTCCGCCCTCGCGGCGCACCGAGTAGCGGTCCATCCCGCGCGTGGCCCGGCCGGAGATGAAGGTGCCGTCGGGGGTGTAGCGCGAGTGGTGCTTGGGGCACTGGAAGCGGTGCTCGCCCTCCTGCCAGCGCAGCATGGTCCGCTGGTGCGGGCAGCTCAGCGCGAAGGCGTAGACCCGCCCGCCCCACCGCGCCACGATCACCTCGCGGTCGCGGTCGATGGCCGCGCCGTCGGCTGCGGGGATCGGGTAGGTGGCCTCGGCGCCGCGCACCGCCAGCGCGCGCACCGCCTGGATCGCGATCGACTGCGCGCCCGCGCGCCGCGCCCCCAGCGAGGCCATCACCGCCACCGCGATCCCCGCCGCGTCGCGCAGGAACTCGCGGCGGCCGGCACACCCGGCGCAGGCGTCCTCCGCCCTCGTCTCTACGTCTTCCATCATCCCGCTCTCTCATCGTTTCCGGTGGATGGGGATCACGCCGCCGAGGTCAGCAGCGTCCCCAGGAAGAGCACCACGAACCAGAGCCCCGCGCTGCGCAGCGATGCGCGCCGGAGCGCCTTCCAGCGCCGCGCGTCGTCGATCGTCTCGGCCAGGTGCCGCGCGGCGCGCTGCAGGGTGCGGCCGTTCAGCAGCAGGAGGACGAACCCCGCCATCTTCACCCAGAAGAAGGGCGACGGGAGAAGCGCCTCCAGGTCGGCCGCCAGCATCAGCAGCCCGCTCAGCACCACGACGGCAAGGCCGATCAGCACCGGCCGGTGCAGCGTCCCCAGCTCGCGCGCCCAGGCTTGGCGCTCGAAGGCGGGGCGGCCGGAGAGGCGCAGCGTGGCGCGGTCGGCGAAGAGCGCGAAGCCGCCGGCGGCCACCAGCCCGCCCACGTGCAGGAAGACCACGCCGGCCTTCACCAGCGCGCTGTCGGCGTAGAGGTCGGCCCAGGGCCGGGCGGCGGCGGCGGCGGCGTGCAGCAGCGAGATCATCGGCGTCTACCTCCTTCCGAAGATCGGCAGCATGATGGCGTAGCTCAGCAGCGAGGTGCCGATGGAGCCGAGCGCCACGGCGCGGTGCAGGTCACGCGCGCCCTGGTCGTTCTCCGCGCGGTCGGCGAGGAGGCCGGTGGCGGTGAAGCCGGCGTCGGCGGCCAGCATCAGCACGCCGTGCAGGGTGCGGCGGGTGCGCCCCTCGGGATCGTGGCGCGCCTCGATCAGGTTCCATCCCCCCGTGATGGTGTTCACGGTGAAGAGGGTCGCCACCCCGGCGGCCAGCGGCCCGTGCGCGCTGCGGGCCCACTGCGGCGCGGCGGCTCCCTTGCGCATGAGCTGGTCGCCGGTGACGTACTGCGCGGCGAAGAGCGGGATCATCGCGTAGCTCGCCACCCGGTGTATGGCGAGCCGCGTCCCGTACGCGTCGGAGTACTCGAAGGCCCGCGGCCGCGTCGGGGTGGTGTCCGCCGGCGCGGGAAGCGACGGGGATGCCGCGGCGGGCTCGGGCGCCTCGAGCCCCGGCGCCCACCGCGCCTGCGCGAAGGCGTCGGCGGGGGCGACGGGACCGGCGGGCGGCGGCGCCGCGCCGGTGTCGGCGGCGGCGAGCAACAGGGCCATGCATGCGGCCAGGCAGACCATGCGGCGGTTTCCTCTGCGGCGTGGTGGGTCTCGTCCCCGTGTGCCGCCGCAGAAGGCAACCACCGCGCCCTACTGCTACAATCCCGGCTAAGTCTTTATGGGTGATGGTTTAGGCGATTCGTGGGCGTGGCTCGTTTCCGGGCCCGTTCGCGCATCCCGCTGCACGGTGCGCAAGGCATTGCGCGGCGATCTTCCCGATGCGGACCAACGCTGCTGACTCGGCAGCGGCCCTGGCGAAGGCGCGCGCGCGAGGTTGGGCCTCGACGGCGGCTCGCGATACTGCAAACGACCGCAACCAACCTCTACCGTGCGTGCGGGCATGGTCGCAAACCCGGGCGGGAGGGCACGCACATCCGGAAGCACCAAGCCTGGCAGGTGAGCCGAGGAAGGAGGTCGTTCGATGACCGATTCGGACGACCCAACGAACTCACACCGCAAGCCCACGCCAGATTGGGGAAATGGACGCCGCGTGCGGTGGACGTGCAGTACCACGAGCCTGCCACGCGTGAATCGCCACGGGAGCGAAGGGAACCCTCCGTATTGCCGCTCCCGGCTCACGCGAGGCTGTAGTCCATTCCGCCACACACAGACAAGCATCACCCTACGCCCGACAACCGGCCGGAAACGTAGTGTGGCGAGAGAGCATCCGGGTCTACTCGACAGGCGCGGTTCCGACACGGGGGCTTCGGCCGATGCGTGTGCTGCTCCATCTGAGGTTTCACGTTCAGGCCGGGCGCCGGGAGGATTTCCTCGGCTTCCTCCGTGACGCGGTCCCATTCTACGAGGAGCCCGGCGGCATCCGGATCGGGCTGCTCCAGGATGCCGCCGACCCCGACCGGTTCGTCGAAGTGGTCGAGTACGCGGACGAGGAGACGTACCGGCGTGACCAGGCGCGCGTGGAGGCCGACCCCGCGATGCAGGGCTACCTGAGCCGCTGGCGCGAGCTCCTGGTCCTGCCCCTGGAGATGGAAGTCCTCCACGACCTCGGCGAGGCCCTGCAACGGGAGGAACGATGACACAGTCCGCACGAATCGCCGCCGAGTTCAAGGCCCCGCTCTACGTCGCGTGGGAGCTGACGCACCGCTGCAACGCCCGGTGCCTGCACTGCTACTCGGCGTCCGGTCCCGATGCCTCCACGGCGGGAGAGCTGAGCACCGAGGAAGGGCTCGGCGTCATCGACCAGCTCGCGGACGCCGGGTTGCTGGTGCTCGCCTTCTCGGGCGGCGAGCCGATGATGCGCCGCGACTGGCAGGTCCTCGCCGAGCACGCGCTGGAGCGCGGGCTGAGCCTGAACATCGCCAGCAACGGGTCGTGCGTCACCCCGAAGACGGCCGACACGCTGGCGCGGCTCGGGGTCACCAGCTTCACGGTGAGCCTCGACAGCCACGAGCCCGGGCTCCACGACCACTTCCGCCAGACGCCGGGACTGTTCGTGCGCGCGACGCGGGCGGTGCGGCTGCTGGCCGAGCGGGGCTTGCGCGTGGTGGTCAGCTTCACGCCCACGCGGCTGAACTGGCACCATGGCCCGCAGGTCGTCGCGCTGGCCGCGGAGCTCGGCGCGAGCGCCGCCAACATGTCCGAGTACGTCCCGGCCGGGCGCGGGAGCCTCGACCTGGCGCTGCCACCCGACGACCTGCGGGCCGTCCTGGCGCAGTGGATCGGCCTGCGGGAGGAGTACCGCGGCCGGATGGACGTGCTGTGGCACGACTGCCGGGTGGGAATGCTCGTCTCGGACGAGGAGCGCCGGCGCTACGTGGGATGCGGGGCCGGCCGGCTGGTCGCGCGCATCCTCCCCGACGGCACCGTCACACCGTGCGTGTTCCTTCCCACGCCCATCGGCGGCTTCCGCACGACCACCTTCCGCGAGATGTGGGCGTCGTCTCCCCTGCTGCGCCAGTTCCGGGAACGGCAGGGCCACATCCAGGGCAACTGCGGCGGGTGCGAGCACCTGGACACCTGCGGCGGGTGCCGCGCGGTGGCGTACGCCTACAGCAACGGCGACCCGTGTGCCGGCGACCCGCACTGCTGGGTCACGCGCGACGCCCGGGTGCAGCTCGTCCAGCTCGCGCGGGGCGAAGCCCTGCCGGTATGACCCCCGGAGACCTTCCCATGAGCACGGTGATCGAAGCACGCATCGAGCGCGACACAGTCCTGGTCCCCGCCAGCCGCTGCATCCTGCGCGAGCAGGTGGGGCAGTACCTGATCTACAACTCCCGCACCGACGAGATGCACCTGGTGGGGACCACCGGTTTCCACGCGTACTGCCTCTGCGACGGCTCCCGCACGGTGGACGAGATAGCCGACGCCCTCCGGGGCGAAGGCGTGGAGGGAGTGCCGGAGGAGCTCGACGAACGGACGCGGGAGTTCCTCGAGGCGCTGGTAGTCCGCGGAATCCTCGAGGTGAGCGATGCCTGACTGCCTTCCGCCGGCGCCGGGCGGCTTCGTCCCCCAGGCACCGCTGCACATGGTGTGGATCTCCACCAACGCGTGCAACACGCGCTGCCTGCACTGCTCGTCGAACTCGGAGAGGCGCACGCCGGACGAGCTCACGACCGAGGAAGTGTTCCGGCTGATCGACGACCTGGTCGACTTCGGAGTGCTCGACCTCGCGATCTCCGGCGGAGAGCCGCTGCTGCGCCCGGACCTCTTCAGCATCGCGGCCCACGCGGGGGCGCGGGGGATGGCGGTGGGGGTCGGCTCCAACGGGGGAAAGCTCAAGGCCCGGCAGGCCGCGGCGCTCCAGGACGCGGGTGTCGGAAGGGTGCAGTTCAGCCTGGACGGCTTCCAGGGCGCGCACGACACCCTCCGGCGCTGGCCGGGGCTGTTCGAGCGCGTGCTCGCCTCCGTCGCCCTCGCGCAGGAGAGCGGGCTCCGCGTGCACCTCTGCTGCACCATCAACCGGCTGAACGAGGACGAGCTGGAGCCGTTCACCGCCTTCGTGGCCGGGCTGGGCGTGGGGCGGCTGAACTTCTCGCGCTACGTCCCCACCGGGCGTGGCACCGACGCGCTGGACCTCCGGCGCGAGGAGTGGAGGCGGGTGATGGAGCGCTGCGCCGCCCTGCGCGCGGAGTACCGAGGCCGGCTCGACATCGTCGGCCACCTGGCGCAGCAGGTCCTGGTGGACGCCGAGATCGCGGCGCAGCCGGCCTTCGCGGGATGCCAGGCCGGGATCGGGCAGGGGTGCGTCACCGCGAACGGAACCGTGTTCCCCTGCGTGCTCCTCCCGGTTCCGCTGGGGAACGTCCGCGAGCGGCCCTTCGCGGAGATCTGGAGGACGTCTCCCGTGCTCGAGGAGCTGCGCGACCGAAGCCGGCTGCAGGGAAAGTGCGCGGGATGCGGCGTGCGGGACCGGTGCGGCGGCTGCCGCGCCGTGGCATATGCGCAAACGGGCGACTACCTGGCCGCGGACCCCCGCTGCTGGACGTAGAGCCGGTCGCCCGGATCACCCTCGAACCCGGAGGATTCCCAATGGCCGTGACAGAGAAAATCGACGCGCGCGAGCGCCTGGTCGACGAGTACTTCCGCCTGATCGACGGGCTGCGAACGGGTGTGGAAGGCTCGGTCGAGCGCCTGGTCGAGATGTGGCACCCCGACGGTACGTTCGAGTTCGCCGGAGCGCCGCCGGTGACCGGGACCTACCAGGGCCGGAACGCGATCCACGTGCTGTACAAGAACCGGTTCCACTCGTCCGGGATGCCGGTCGCGCTCTCCGGAGCCGGGAGCGTGGGGCGCGAGACGAGAGAGGCCGCCCTGGGCGTGGTGAGGACGGACGTGCAGCGGACGAGGCGGGTCGGGAACAAGGTGGTCGCCGGGTGGACCACCGTGATTGGTACCACCGACGAGCGCGGCTTCGCGGTGACGGGGAGCCACACGTTCACCTTCGAGCGGGACAAGATCCGCAGCCTGAAGGTCGTGGTCACGCCCAAGCCGAAGCCCACCCGGACGCTGACCATGGAGGAGCTGACCGTGGACGACATCGGTCGGCTCGCGCTGGCCGCGTGGCCGGTGGTCTGACGCCGCCCGGTGCACAGAGCGGCCCGAGGCCCCACCGGGGAGCCTCGGGCCGCCACATTCCCTGCATCAACCAGCAGCCTCCGGCCCGAGTGCGGCACCAGCCGCGCGCGCAAGGAGCCTATCCCCCACCCGCCCGATAAACACCGATCCTCCTCCGGCTACCTCTGAAGGGGTACCGCCACAAGCAGGGAGCGCAGACGACGGGGACGCTCGCTGGGTCCGTCAGCGTTAGAAAGTCATTCGTCGCGCCGCTGCAGCTCGCGGGCGCCGCGGTAGTTGCCGAGCACGAGTGCGTCTACGATTGCCTGATACTTTGGCAAGTCATTGTGGCCCAGCGAATTGCGCCCCCTCAGGGTCTCTAGCCACCCCACAAGAAGAAATCCCGACGTGCGGGCGGTCCCATCCTCCGCTACAACCAGTCGGCGAATCCAGTCCAAACCGGGCTGGACTTGATGAGCCACCGACTGAGCTTGCAGAAAACCCACCAGTTGGTCAACGCACAACTGTTCTCCCAGGGCGAGGCCCAGCCAAGCGTCCATGTGCTCTTCAACGGCCTCAAGCGTCGGCCAGTGTGCTCTCGCCCCCACTATGACCTGCTCAGGATCGCGTTCAGTCACGCCGGTGGAAGGAGACGGCACCAGCTTGCGGATGAGTTCCGCTCTCTGAGAGCGGCCTTTTCTGTCGGCTCTCCGAACGGTTTCGAGCCCGAGGTCCATCAGCGCAGGCCAATGCTCGCCCAAAGTCGTGGCGCGGTCCGGCTCGTATGTCGCCACGACAAGGAGGCCGCCCAGGAAGTCGGCCAAAGCCGCAGGCGACCCACGTAGCCGCGTCGCCATTTCTACCAGAATGTTTCCGTCACCGGCACCGGTCGCACGCAGCACGGCCGAGGCGAACGCTGCCTGCTGCTCCGGAGGCCAATCGTAATTTCCCTTCGCCCAGACACGAGCGGCGCGAGCGTATGCATCGAGGAGCACAGGCACCAAGCCGGCAGCACGAGCCTAGATACACGACGGAGCAGCGGCTGCGTCCAGCGCTACCGCAGCCGCAGGTGCGATGTGCGTGAGCATCAGGTCTGCATCCGGGCGAGCCGTTAGCGCATCGACCAGGTCGCCTTCCAGCGATACCACACTACGGCGCATGTTCACGAACTCGCCAAGTACGGTGCTGCGGCTCGCTGCCTCGATGGTTCGCCACACCACCTCGTGCCAACAGCTTCTGTCCGGAAGGCGGCCGCACGGGTGTTCCAGGAGCATGCGCATCCCTTCGGCGGCGTTCCACCGCACCTCGAGAAACAGGCTTGCAGCGCTGGCGCGCAACGCCTCTTCGAGCTCACCCTGCGAGACTTCTCCAAGAGATGGCCCGCCTTCTTGCGCGGAACGAACCATCAGCAGCAACGCGGCAGGCAGCGCCAGCGCGGCCTTCCGGTCAGCCCCGTCCGGATAAATGGAGCGGTCGATCGGGAACTCTCCGAGATACGGCTGCGTGACGCTGTTGATCAGGAGTTCCACGGCCCCCGACAACAGCTCTGGGTCAACGGGCGTTCCGGTTGCGGCTCCGTGGACGACAGAAGCAGCAAGGCCGGCGATCGACAACCTCACGTGGTCCAGCGGTTCATCGGCGAGGTGGTTCGCCAACTCGTTCGCTGACTCGACATCGGACGAGAGAACCGACTCATCCGGCAACGCCGCGGGCGCAGAGCGGTAAGGCGTCAGTGCCCGGAGGCGGTATCGGTTCATCAACGTATACATCTGCATGGTGAGCCTGGACTCCGCCTGCACCGGGGCCAATGCTTCAGCCACCTCCGCCGGTGGCTGCAGGCTCACCATGTACCCGCTTTCGTGCGGTTGCACCTCGTACGAATCCCAGTCCAGTGCGGCCGCCCACTGCCTTTGATCCGGACGAGGATCCTCACCGCTTGCCTCCAGAAGGCGGCGACTGACCCCGCGAAGGCGCTCGAGGCCCGCCTCGTCTCCACGTGAAGCCGCGGTGGTGACCAACTGTCCCGCAACGTCATACGGAAGCCACTTTCGCCGCTCGCGGCCGTGAAGGTCCTCGGCGTCGGGCCCTTGAACGTGCAGCATGCCCTCGTGGACGTTACGCGTGAACTCCAGCTCCCACATCTCCGGAACCGCGAGGAAATCGTCCAGCTCGTCGGTCACCTTCTCGATGTGGCGAACCAGGAATCCGAAGAGAAGGCCGGGTGTCGCCAGGGTCTGCGCGCTCTCCACCAGCCATATCGCGATTTTTCGTAAAGGCACTCCGAAACGCACCCACTCGTCGATCACAGTCTCGAGGGCGAGCAGCGCGCTCACGCACGGGTACGGTCCGACAGCAGATCCGCGGTACCAGTACCACACATGTGCGTCGCCGACGTACAACCGCGACTCTGATCCGAGCAGGCTCATCCGGACACCCATTTCGGTCGGTCGACGGCCGGCCCGGCTGTCCAGGTCACCCAGGATCTGCGTCCGATCACGTGCAGCTCTTCGCAGCATCCGCTCGACGACTGCGAGGCCGCGATTCGGATCTGCACGGAGCAACGACAGAAATGGCCCGCGGTAGCTCGCAGCCTGTCGCCCCAGCAACCCCGACGGGCCATGACTCCGAATGCCCTCATCCATAAGAGTGCCGCCCCAGCCGAACGGATTCTCCTCTGGCTCGATGTAGTATGCCTCGGCCAGTTCAGCGAGGAGGGCGGCGTCCCTTTTCGCGAGCAACGCCGCCGCGATGGGTGCCTCAACAACACCACCCAGACGATCTGAATCTGTCTTTGCGGGGGCGCGAAGCGCGTCATCGCTTGCCGGATCGCTGTCGCTTCCCAACAGCGCAAGGCTCTCCAGCCATTCCTCGCTTACGTCCGCCGCGTGGGCGAGAAGTTCGTCTCGTACCCTCCTCCGCAATGGTCCGTACACGGCAACGTCACGCCCCTTCAGCTCATCGAGCGCAACGGCACTGAGCCAGGAACGCACGAACTCGCCAACCGGATCTTCCCGGTACGATCTCGGCGTTCCAAACAGCCGAGCCGTCTCTACGAACCACCTTACGCCGGGCGCAGCGACCATCGGGTCTACCATTCCATCCGACGCGAACCGAAGCGAAACGCAGCGCATCAGTTCGTCCTGCAGAGACGGCTTCTCCAGCAGTTCGGTGGAAAGCGCGTCGAGTGCCTGAGGCGCCCAGCCTGCACTGAGGAGCGCTTCCCACGGTACCTCGGCCCAGCGCGGCCCATGAGCGTCCGCGAGCGCGGCGAACTCGGAGCGAACCGAAACCCACCTCGCCCGGAGCTGTTCCTCGCGGTCCTCCGCAACCTCTGACAAGCATGCCTGCGCATAGATCCGTGCAGCTCGAATGGCCCATCGCGGAGCAGATGAGCGCACGAGGAGATCGATTCCCTCTCCAAGGAGAAGTCGCGCCGTCGCGAAATCGCGCAGTACATCGGAGGCGAAGCGATCCGTGCTCTGCCACGCCGCCTTGCGGTCGAGGGACAGCAGGAGCCCATCCGCCCTGAGCGTGGCAAGCGCAGCCCCAGGGACACCTCCGCCCGGTGTCCCCGTCAACAGCCGGCGGGCCACCCCCCTCAAGGCCGCATCGCGGTCGTCCGGCGAGACGGTGCCCACCATCCGTTCGTTCCGCCGCACGAGGGCTGACCATACGGTTGCGAAGACTTCAGCTTCTGATGAGAGCGACCTGGGGAGCGGACTCCCGCTCGCGGCGGCACGCAGCAGGAGTTCTACGAGACCGAGACGGCGCAAGAGCCAGACGGCGCGAGCATCCTCGGCAAGGCGCGCGAGCTCCGGGATCGCGTCTACGACCGACTTGATCTCCGCGTTTGTAAGTGGATCAACGACGAACTCAATTGGAGAGACGTTGGCACGCGAGGAGATCAGCTCCACCAGGCTGCCCCCCGCGTCGTTACGAACCACGAGCACCGGAGTCACACCCGCCTCACCAGCCGCGGTGAGCAGGGTGCTCAGTGCACCCGAACTCCCCTCCTGAACCACTTCGGCACCATCAAGAAGGAGGGCACTGACGGGTGCTGACGGGGCGGCGGAAAGCAGCTCCGCCGGCGCGAGTCCAAGCGTATTCCGGATCTCAACGCCCGTAGCCGGAAGGTCGCGCAAGCTCATCGCCAGCGCAGCACCTCCCGAAGCGCGGATACGGTCGACTGCGGCAAGCGCGAGCGCGGACTTGCCGACGTCTGGTTCGCCGCGGACGATCACGACGTGCCCTGGGCTGGCACGGGAGATCACCCCCGCGAGGGCTTCCTCCTTCTCCGAACGACCGAGCACGAACGCATCTTCCGGTGCCGGTCGGGGAAGGGAGTGCCGCGTTTGCTGCCTCAGCTCCGTTTCAAGTAGCTCCACCTGCGCGCGAGCGAGCACGAAGTCCGGACTGGCGCCAAGGATGCCGAACGGCCGCAGCTCTTTTCGCAACATCGCCCGCGTAAGCGCCCCCGCCCGGATCGCGGTCTCGGCTACGATCTCGACGAGTCGGACTCGCAGCGCTTCCGCTTGAGCGGCGCTTCCTGTCACTGTCTGGAGACGAGCGACGAGATTGGTTCGACTTGGGGCAGCATCTCCCTCGAACTGTGTTTGCAGCACGAACAGGCTCCGCAGCAGCAGCCAGGCGACTTCCTTGTGATCGGCCACGTTCGAGGCGGGCGTATCAAGGTGCTCCAGAGCGGCCTGCACCAAGTCGTCAACGAGCGTGAGCCGCCCCCTCACGGCGGTGGAGTAGGCCCCCGGCGCGGCCACCGCAAACTCGAATTCCGATCGGCTGTCTTGCCGCCGCGCGACATCTGCAAGGTTGGCCACTTCGTCCGCCGGCCCATAGGGACCGGCGACCGCCAACCCAAGCCGCAGCGTTCCGGCTTTCAGCTCCGCCGCGTTCTCAAGCACCATCTGCACGTAGTCCGCGAACAGCTTTACCGTTGACTCGTCGCTCTTGCCGATGACCGGCTTGCGGCGGCAAGCCATGCGGAGAGTCCGCTCCATCCCCGGAGCACGTCCGAGCACGACAACGTCATCCACAGGCGCGTGCCTCTCCTGCTGCAGCCCAACACTCACAGGTGTGAACGCGTCGCCCAACCCCTCTACGGGTGACGACAGGAGGAGGCTGACAAGCACGGAGGCGGCGAACTCCTGCTCCAGGCGAACGCCGCCTCCACCCGTGGAATATGGACTGCTACCCACCTCGATCTCCGATACGAGAAAGGTTGAGAGTGCGACTCTGCTGCTACTACACTCGGCGTCTTCGATCGACCAGGATTGTTGGATTCGCCGTTTCGTAATGATAGCTCCATCCGCACACACCCCACACGCCGTCGGCTTCCCAGAGCACGCAGGCGGTCCTGTCTTGTGAGCCCTCAGCCGAGCGCCGCATGATCCCCTACGCAGAGACGCAGAGGGAGCCGCGGAGATCTCCGCGGCTCCGCGGGCAGCTTATCGGCGGTACGCAGTCGTCGGCTCATCCTCCCCGCACCCGCACCCCGTCGCCCACTTGGTCCGAGGGGTAGAGGATCACCCGGTCGCCGGCGCGCAGCCCGCTCAGCACCTCAGTCTCGCTCTCGCCGCGGTGGCCCACGAGCACGTCGCGCGGGTGCGCGCGGCCGGCCTCAACCACGAACGCCCCCCACTCCGCCCCGCGCCGGAAGAGCGCGCTCGCCGGCACCTTCAGCACGTCCGGACGCTCCCAGGTGACGATACGCGCCTCCACCCGGTAGCCCTCCCCCAGCCGCGCGGAGGTCGAGAGCAGGTCGGCGACCACGTTCACGCGCTGCTCCTCCACGCCGAGCGCCGAGACGTGGGTGAACGCGGTGGGCGACACCGTCCGCACCCGTCCGCGGAGCACGCCGTCGCCGCCCCACTCCTCCACCAGCAGCGGCATCCCGGGTGCGATCCGCACCGCGTCGGCCGAGAGCACGTCGATCAGGACCTCCAGCGCGTTGGCGTCGCCCAGCTCCACCAGCGGCGTGCCGGGCACGACCGCGGTCTCGCTCTGCTGCGCGACGCGCAGGACGCGGCCGCGGACGGGCGAGCGCACCTCCGTCACCGTCGCCGCCGCCACCGCGCGCGGGTCCGCACCGGCCAGCGCCGCGCGCGCCGCCGCGAGCTCCGCCTCCGCGCCGCGCAGGGCGGACCGCGCCGAGACGAGCGCGCGCTCGCGCACCTCGGCGGCGGTCTCGGCCTGCTCGCGCGCGGCGTCGCTCAGCGCGCCCGCCTCTGCCAGCACCCGCGCGCGCCTCGCCTCGCGCTGGGCCTGCGCCAGCTCCGCGCGTCGCTCGCCCGCCGCGGCTTCGGCCTGGCGCACCGCCGCGGCGGCCGCGGCGACGCGGGCCCGCGCCTGCTCGGCCGTGCGCGCGTCCAGCGGCGCGGCGGCGATGCGGGCCACCACCTGCCCGGGCGCGACGGTATCGCCCTCCTCAAGCGCCACGCGCAGGAGCCGGCCCGCCACGGGGGCAGAGATCACGTAGCGCTCCTGCACGCGGGTGATGCCGTCCTCGTCCACCGTCGTCCGGAGCGGTCCGCGCGCGACGGCCGCCGTCTCCACGGCCAGCGGCACGGGCCAGAGCGCCCAGGCCACCAGCGCGGCGACAACCAGGCCGAAGAGCGCCCAGCGCGCCCGCCGCAGCCGGCGCCTGCGCCGGGCGAACCTCTCCGCGGCAGCGGGCCGTCCGTTGGTGGGAATCGGCGCCGGCGGCGCCGCGATGCGGTTCAGCTGCGCGATCATGGTCGCCTCCTCACTCCCTGCTCTTGAGCACCGCCACCAGGTCCAGCCGGTAGAGCCGGCGGCGCACCGCCAGCGCCGCCAGCACCCCCATCGCCACGATCACCGCCCCCGCCTGCACCATCGCCCGCCCGGTCCAGACCAGGGGAATGCGGTACGCCTCGCCGTTCAGCAGCGCCATCCAGATCGCCGCGTAGAGTCCTCCCATCGCGTAGCCGGCGGGGATGCCGAAGAGGAGGAGCGCGCCCTGCTCGCCCAGCAGGATCACCGCGATCTCGTGCACGCTGAACCCCAGCACCCGCAGGCTGGCCAGCTCGCGCGCCCGCTCCGCCAGGGCGATGCGGCCGCCGTTGTAGACCACGCCCAGCGCGATCACCCCGGCGAAGAGCGACACGATCAGCAGGTTGCGGTTGAAGTTGTCGGCGACCTGCGTCTCGAAGTTGGCCAGCATGGCCGCGGGTGAGGTGACGCCCGCCACCAGCGGCGTGCGCTTGAGCCTGCGGTGCACCCGCGGCAGCGCCGCCGCGTCCACGGCCAGGTGCGCGCCCGAGACCGCGGGTGCCTCGCGCAGCCGCGAGGAGAGGTCGGAGAGCGCCATCCAGGCGTTGATGCCGAAGAGGTCGTCCACCGTCCCCGCCACCGGCAGCCGCAGCGTGCGGCGGGCGCCCTCCTGCACCTCGGCGTCGACGGTATCACCCGGGGCCACGTGCAGCGCGGCGGCCAGCGTGCCGCTCAGCAGCGCGCCGTCCGCCGGCATCTCCACCGCGCGGCCGCCGCGGTCCAGCACGCGGCTCAGCTGCGCGCCGGGCTCCACGCCCAGCAGCGCGAGCTGCCGCACCCGGTGCCCCGCGCGCAGCTTCACCGGCACCGCGCGGAAAAGCTCCACCCGCTCCACGCCGGGCAGGTGCGCCAGGTCGTGTCGCACCCCCGGCGCGCGCGGCCCGGTGAACGCCACCGTCAGCGCCTGCCGCTGCGCCCCGCGGAACTGCAGGCTCATGGAGTAGCGGAAGGCGTCGAAGAAGATGAGCGTCACGTGCACCAGCCCCACCGAGAGCGCCACCCCGAACACCGCCGCGGCGGTGCGCAGCGGCCGGCGGGTGAGGTTGCGCAGGATGATGCGCCCGATGGGCGTCACGCTCCCGCGCGGGAGCACGCGCTCGAACACGCTGCGGCCGAAGCGCGCCGGCGCCTCGGGGCGCATGGCCTCGGCGGGCGGGAGCAGCGCGGCCCGGCGCACGGCGCCCAGCGCCCCGGCGGCGGCCGCGGCGGCGCTCACCGCGAAGGCGCCCAGCACCAGCGGCCAGGTGGCGCGGTAGCGAAGGTCGGGGAAGCGGAAGACGTCGGCGTAGAGCCCCACCAGCCCCTTCCCCAGCCACATCCCCGTCGCCACCCCGATGGCCGCGCCCAGCAGCACCGCGGCGAGCGCGAAGGCCAGGTAGTGCCGGCCGATCTCGCCGCTCGAGTAGCCGAAGGCCTTCAGCACGGCGATCTGCTCGCGCTCGGTGCCCACCAGGCGCGAGAGCACAACGTTCAGCAGGAAGGCGGCGATGAGCAGGATCATGGCCGGGATCACCGTCCCCGTCGCGCGGTTCTGGCGGATCTCGTCGCTGATCACGCGGTTGGAGAACTGGTCCGCCCGCCCGTACGCGCCCAGCCCGCCGTACGGCTCCAGCAGCCGGTCGAGCGTGCCGATCACCGCGCGCTCGCTCGCGCCCGGGCCCAGGGTCAGCGCCACCTGGTTGAAGGACCCGCGCATGTCGCGGGCGGCGGCGAGCGCGTCGGCGTCCATCCACAGCACCGCGTAGTGCTTCTCGTCGGTGAGGAAGGCGCCCGGCTGGCCGGCGTAGACGTACTCGGGCGAGAGCGCGACGCCGACCAGCGTCAGCCGCTCCCAGCGGCCGTTGATCAGCGCGGCCAGGGTGTCGCCGAGCGAGAGGCGGTTGGCGTCGGCGAAGCGCGCGTTGGCCAGAACCTCGCCGCGGTGGCCGGCCAGCGGCATCCGCCCGGACGAGAGGTGCAGCCGGTCGAGCGCCGTCTCCGGATGGCGGGGGATGGAGACCAGCCGCCCGGCCGCGGGCTCGTCGAGGCCGCGGACGTCGAGGACCACGGCCGCGGTGACGCCCGTCTGCACCGCCGCCACGCCGGGGATGGCGGCGATGCACGCCGCCAGCGGCTCGGGCGCGCGCTCCAGCGAGGCGAAGACGTCGGCGAAGCGCGACTCGGCGTAGTAGCGCAGCCGCGACTCGTCCAGCGAGTCGAGCCCGCTGCGGAAGCTCACCGTGGCCGCGATCCCGCTGGCCACCACCAGGGCGATGGAGAGCACCTGGGCGCGCAGGCGCCAGAGGTCGCGCAACAGCTTGCGGTCGAGCTGGCGCATGGCGGCCTCACCACTCCAGGGCGGAGGGGGAGATGCGCGCCGCGTTGCGCTCCTGGCTGGCGATGCGGCCGCTGGACATGTGCAGCACCCGGTCGCCCATGGCCGCGATCGCCGCGTTGTGGGTGATGACGGCGGTGGTGGTGCCCAGCTCGCGGTTCACCCGGTCGATCACCTCCAGCACCAGCCGACCGGTGACGAAGTCCAGCGCGCCCGTCGGCTCGTCGCAGAGGAGCACGTCGGGGCGCTTGGCGATGGCGCGCGCGATGGCCACGCGCTGCTGCTCGCCGCCGGAGAGCTGCGCGGGGAAGTGGTCCAGCCGCTCGCCGAGCCCGACCAGGCGCAGCGCCTCGGCGGGATCCATGGGCGCGGCGGAGATGTCGGTGACCAGCGCCACGTTCTCCACCGCCGTGAGGCTGGGGATCAGGTTGTAGAACTGGAAGACGAAGCCCACGTGCTCGCGCCGGAAGCGGGTGAGCGCGCGGTCGTCGGCCGCGGTCAGGTCGTGCCCGCAGAAGTGGATGGTGCCCGCGGTCGGCACGTCGAGCCCGCCCAGCAGGTTGAGCAGGGTCGACTTCCCGCTCCCCGACGCCCCCAGCAGGATCACCAGCTCGCCCGCATAGAGGTCCAGGTCCACCTCGCGCAACGCGGGCACCTCCACCGCGCCCATGTGGTAGACCTTGGCGAGGCCGCGGGCCTCCATCACCGCCTGCGCGGCGGGCGCGCGGGGCGCGGCGGAGATCATGGCAGGGCTCCGGAAAGCACGGCGCCGCCCGCCTGGTGCGCCGGTTCCGCCCACGTGCTCACGCGGTCGCGCCCCGCCGTCTTTGCGGCGTACATCGCGCGGTCGGCCCGCGCGTAGAGCTCCTCGGCCGGCGCCGCGTCCGGGCCGAGCGCGGCGACCCCGGCCGACGCGCTCACCCGCACCCTCCCCTGCTCCGTCGTCACCTCCACGGCGCGGAGTGCGTCCAGGATGCGGGCCGCGATCCCGGCGGCCTCGTCCTGGCCTGCGCCCGGGAGGACGACGGCGAACTCCTCGCCTCCCATCCGCGCCACGCTCCCGTTCAGCCGCGCCGCGGTGTCGCCCTCGCGCACCGTGGAGGCGATGGCGCCCGCCACCGCCCGCAGCACGCGGTCGCCGGCGGGGTGGCCGAAGCGGTCGTTCACCTCCTTGAAGCGGTCGAGGTCGAGCACGACGAGCGAGAGCGGCTCGCCCGAGCGGAGCGCCGCCGCGCACGCCTCCTCCAGCCGCGGGCGGAAGTAGCGCACGTTCTTGAGCCCGGTGAGCGGGTCCGAGACGGCCAGCTCGTCGAGCTGCAGGTTGATCCTCTCCAGCGCGTCCTCCCGCCGCCCCAGCATGGCCCCGAACACCGCGAACCCGGCGGCGGCGCCCACCAGCAGGTACGCGTAGAGCCAGGGGTGCGCGGCCATCTCGTCGAACGCGCTCCCCCGCGGCTCTATCAGGCACTGCACCAGCGCCCACCCCGGCGCCGCGAAGACGCCGAAGAGCACGCCCTGCGCGGCTCTCGTCTCGGTTCGATTCATGGCCATCTCCATCGGGCGATCGCACCCGCGACCCACACGCGCCTTTCCCTCCCCTGTCCAAGCTGGCGGCCCGCCGCGCCCACCGCGTCGGGAGATGGCGGGCGTGCCTGTCGGGAGCCGGCTGGCACGGGCGCGCACCGCGTGCGGCGAAACCGCTGGCTTCCGCCGACACGCTCGCGGCCCGGTCCCGACACCCGCGTGCGCCGAAACGATGCATCCTTGCCTGTCGAGGAGAGTCGTCCGCACCCACACCGCCGCGCCCGTTGCGGCGCGGAGAAAGGAGGAGCCATGCGCGCGCGCGACCTGATGGCCTCGCCGCCGTTCGTGGTGACGCCAGACGAGCCGGTCAGCCGCGCCGCCGCCATGATGCGCGACTACGGCGTCGGCGCCCTCCCCGTGGTCGACCACCGGGTGACCATGCACCCCGTCGGCATCCTCACCGACCGCGACATCGCGGTCCGCTGTGTGTCGCACGGCCACGAGCCGTGGTGCCCCGTGGGCGAGCACATGACCCCGGGGCCGCTCGCCTCCGTTTCGCCCTCCGCCGACGTTCACAGGGTGATGGAGGTGATGCGGCACGAGCGCGTGCGGCGGGTGGTGGTGATCGACAGCAGCCGCCTGGTGGGGATCATCGCGCTGGCCGACGTGGCGCGGCACGAGGGACCGCGCGACCCGGCGGCAACGGAGAAGGTGCTGTACTGCATCTCGGAGCCGGAGCACGAGGCCGCGCTCGTCTGACACCGCGCCCTCCAACGCCGCCGGGCGCCGGCCGGTTCGGCCGGCGCCCGGCGGCGCCTCCTTGAGCCGCATCGCCTACGGAACCACCACGGCCGCGCCCTGCACGGTGCCCACGCGAATGGCCTCCAGCGCCGCGTTCGCCTCCTCCAGCGGGAATTCCGTGACCGCGGTCCGCACCGGGATGCGCGGGGCGAGCGCCAGGAACTCCTCGGCGTCGCGGCGGGTGAGGTTGGCGACCGAGCGGAGAACGCGCTCGCCCCAGAGGAGGTCGTAGGGGAACGCCGGGATGTCGCTCATGTGGATCCCGCCGCAGACCACCGTGCCGCCTTTCGCCACCGCGCGCAGGGCCACCGGCACCAGCGCGCCCGCGGGCGCGAAGATGATGGCCGCGTCCAGCTCCTCCGGCGGCCTTTCGTCGCTCGCGCCGGCCCACGCGGCGCCCATCTCCCGCGCGAAGCGCTGCCCCGCCTCGTCGCCGGCGCGGGTGAAGGCGAACACCCGCCGCCCCTGGAACGCCGCCACCTGCGCGAGGATGTGGGCCGCCGCGCCGAAGCCGTAGATGCCCAGCCGCTCCGCCTCTCCCGCCAGCCGCAACGCGCGGTACCCGATCAGCCCCGCACAGAGGAGCGGCGCGGCCTGCAGCGCCGGGTATCCCGGAGGGATGGGAAAGCAGTAGCGCGCGTCGGCCACCGCGAGCTCGGCGAATCCCCCGTCCAGGTGGTAGCCGGTGAAGCGCGCGCGGTCGCACAGGTTCTCCCGCCCGCCCAGGCAGTAGCGGCACTGCCCGCAGGTCCACCCCAGCCAGGGCACGCCCACCCGCTCGCCGGCCGCGAAGCCCTCCACTCCCTCGCCGAGCGCGTCCACCTCGCCCACGATCTGGTGCCCCGGGACGAGCGGCAGCTTCGGCTCGGACAGCTCACCGTCGACGATGTGCAGGTCAGTGCGGCAGGCGCCGCAGGCGCGGACCCGCAGCCGCAACTGCCCGCGCGCCGGCGCCGGCGCCGCCATTTCGACGAGCCGCAGCGGGGTGCCCGCCCGTTCCAGGATCATCGCGCGCATCACTCTCCTGCCGTCCGGTCGTTCACGGGACTCGCGACCCGGTACCGTTCAGCCGCCCGCGCGGGCCCGGGCGGTGCGGGATGCGGAGCCCCGCGCGCGTCCACGGCCGGTCCCGTCGTGCGCGGCCGTCGCCGCCCCCACCAGCGTGCGCACCCCGGAGGACGAGAGGCCGACCTCGCCGCGCGCCACCCTCCGGACCAGGGGCACCAGCTCGTCGGCGGCGGCGCTCTTCGCGAGGTATCCGCTCGCGCCCGCCGCCAGCGCCGGGAGCAGGCATTCGTGCTCCGGGCAGACGCTGAGCACCAGCACCCGCGCACCCGTCGCGGTGGTGATCGTACGGGTCGCCGCCAGGCCGCCGCACCCGGGCATCGACAGGTCCATCAGCACCACATCGGGCCGCAGCGAGAGCGCGGCCTCGACGGCGGCCTCGCCCGTGGCCGCCTCGCCCACCACGGCCATCCCGCTCTCCGCCTGCAGCAGCGCGCGCAGCGCCATGCGGAACACGGCGTGGTCGTCCGCCACCACGATCCGGATCGGCTCCATCCTGCCCTCCTCCCGCCCGTGGGGCGGGTAGGTCGAGGAAATCACGGCGCCGCGACCGCGGGCCACCTCCATGATGCATCGCGCCCCGGCCGCCGCGTGCCCGGAACAGGCCGTCTCGCGGGCGGGGGCGCCTCGGGTGCCGAGGTGGGGAAGGTCCCGGCGAGCCACGCTGCGCATCACCCGGACTGGAGCGGTTCTCCCGGCACGGCCGTTCAGCTTCTCCCGACCCGCGTTCCTCCATCCCGGACGATCTTGGGGGTGCGATGAGCGCATCGTCGTCATCCACGCGCGAACCCGGGAGGGCGGCATGGGCGCGAAAGCCAGCACGATCCTGGCCGGCGTGAGCGAGCTCGGGGCGTACGACCTGAGCCTGCTGACCGCGCTGGAGTTGGGGCGCCGCTCCGGCGCCACCGTTCACCTGGTCCACGCCTTCGAGATCCCGCCACTCCTGGGCGCCGCGCCCGGAGCGGACCTTGGGTACGCCGAGCAGTGGGTGCGGCTCGGCCCCGAGCTCCAGGCCGCGCTCGAGGAGGTCGCCCGCCCGCTGCTGCGCGGCAGCGCCCCGGTGGTGTGCCACGCCATCGCGGGACCCGCCGCCGCGGTGATTCGCGACCTCGCGGCGGAGAGCCGCGCCGACCTGGTGGTGGTCGGCGCGGCGCACGCCGGGCGGATGCGCCAGGCCTTCCTGGGGACCACCGCACAGCGCGTGCTGCGGGCGGTGCACGCCCCCGTGCTGGTGGTGCGCAGGCCGCTCCGGGGTGATCCGCCGCGCGTGCTGCTGACCACCGACCTCTCCCCGCACTCCGCCGTGGTGCACGAGCGCGGGCTCGACACCGTCCAGGCCTTCCTGGGGCCGGAGATCGAGGCGGTGCGCTCGCTGGTGGTCGCCGCCTTCGGCTTCGTCTCCCCCTCCCTGTCGGCCGAGGTGCTGGCGGAGGCGGCGACGCAGGAGCTGCGCGGCTTCCTGGCCGCGCGCCGGTCCCGGCCCGGCCACGTGGAGCCGGCGGTGAGGACCGGCGCCTCACCCGCGGCGGAGATCGTGGAGGAGACCGCGGAGTGGCACGCGGACGTGCTGGTGGTCGGGACGCACGCCTGGCACGGGACCCGGCGGATGCTGCTGGGGAGCATCGCCGAGGCGTGCATGCGCGACGCGCCGTGCAACGTGCTGGCGGTCCCGCCGCTGAGCACCGCGGTTGCCAGGGCCCCGCGGGACGTACAGACCGCCGCCGCACTGGCGATCGCGTAGCCCGGCGGATCCGCGTGCCTGGTTCGGCGCCAAGCCGTGCCCCCGCGGTGCGGGGGACGGCCACCCGGAAGGAGGCGGAGATGAAGAGCGACACCGAATCGCGGCGCGACCCGCCGGCCGCCCCCCGGGGCGACCGGCCGGCCGGGTTGCTCCAGATCGGCGTGAGCATTTCCGAGCGCGTCGTGGTCCTGGCGGAATCCGGTGCGATGCTCGCCGAGCGCTCAGTCGCGTGCATGCCCGGCGAACGGACGGCCGAACACCGGATCGAGGCCGCCGCCGAGCTCGCCTGTAGCGACGCGGAGCTGGCGGACGCGGTCGGCCGTGTGCTGGCCTGGGACCTCTGGGTACCCGACGAGCGGTTGACGGTGACCGTGTCCGGCGGCCGCGTGACGCTCGAGGGCGAGGTGAACTCCCGGTTCCAGAGGGACGCGGCCGTACGCGACGTGTCGCGGCTTTCAGGGGTCCGCGGGATCACCGACCGGATGACGATCCGCCCCACCCCGGCGGCCGCGGAGGTCCGGGCGCGCATCGCCCGCACCCTCGGCACCGACGCGGTTCCCGGGACGATCCGAGTGGAGACCTTCCCCGGCGCAGTGCTGCTCCGCGGCTCGGTGCGGTCCCGCGCGGAGCGGGACGGCGCCGAGTGCGCGGCCTGGTCGGTTTCCGGGGTGCGCGAGGTCTGCAACGGGCTCGAGGTGCGCGCTCCGGCCCCTGCCGTCCCGCAGACCGAACCGAGACTTGGAAGCCGATGATGGCTCGCTTGATCCCGCAGGGCTGTTCCTCCGCTGAACACCGGCGGCCATTCGGGCCGTGCGCGCGGTGGGCGCTTGCCGCCGCGGGAACGTGGACGCTGCTGCTGGCGGGCACGATCACCGCGCAGGCGCCCGGCTCCGCGCTGCCATTCGCCCCCGGAGAGGCATGCGTCTACCGTGGCAGCGGACCCGTGGGGCGGATGGGGAGCGGGACCTTCGCGGTGGAACGCGGGGATAGCGCAGGGAGCTGGCTGCTGCGCTTCGACTTCCGCGGGCGGGTGGGCCCGGCGGTGGTGGAGAACCGCACGCGCTCCTGGTTCGATCCGGCCGAGACGGCGTCGTTCCGCTTCACCAAGACGGAGCGATCGCCGTTCTCCCGCAGCAGCGAAGACGTGCGTATGGACCGGGCGACCCGCCGCTGGACCGGCGGCCCGCAGGCTCCGGGTGGTGCGATGCCCACGGCAGCTCCGCTGGACGAGCTGTCGTTCATCTACTTCCTGCGCACGCTGCGCCTCGCCGACGGCGACGGGCAGGACTTCACCCGGCACTACGACAGCACCCGCAACCCCGTCCGCGTGCGCGTGCTGGGGCGCGGCCCCGTGCGCGTGCCCGCCGGGGAGTTCCAGGCGGTGCGGGTGGAGATGCGCGTACGCGACCCGCGGCACTACGGCGGGGAGGGCGTGATCCAGATCCACTTCACCGACGACGCGCGCCACCTGCCGCTCCGCATCGAGTCGAGGATCCCCCGCGCCGGGCACATGGTGCTGTCACTCGAGGCGCTTTCGCAGTCCTGTCGAGCCACATCCGCGAACGCTCACGCCACCGACTGATGCACCGCCGGCCCCTCTGCGACCACGGCGCCTGCCCGGACGGTTCGGGCAGGCGGCCTTTCCGTCCGCCGTCCTCTGCCACGCCGTCTTCATGGCCGTGGTGGGGAAAATCCCCTCACCACGGCTCGTAGACGCCCCTCCTGCCGCGCTTCCAGGTAATCCGCCATCCCACGCCACGTTGCGTCCCGCGCCCCGCACATGGAGGGATGTCGCACGGACAGAAGCAGCCGGGCGGGGCCTGTAGCTTGGTCACCAGTTGGAGCGCAGGCCGCGGTGTCCGACCGCGAAGCGGTGAACCCGAAGACGGAGCTGGAACAATGCGCAAGAGCCTGGTCGTGACAGCCCTGCTGGCGGTGCCCGCCCTCGCGGCGGCGGCGCTGGCGCCCCTGTCGCTGCAGCCCGGCAGCCGCGTGTGGGTGGACGGCACCTCGACGGCGCGGTCGTGGCACTGCGAGTCGACGCGCGCGGTGGGCACCGCCGCCGCCTCGACCACCGACCTCTCGCAGCTCGGCAGCGCCGGCAGCGCCTCGATCACCGTGCCGGTGGCCACGCTCGACTGCCGCAACGCCACCATGAACGGCCACATGCGCAACGCGCTCAAGGCCGACCAGGCGCCGGAGATCCGCTTCCGGGCGAGCTCGGTGAGCGTGACCACCACCAGCGCGGACGCGGGGACGGCGCAGATGCAGGGAACGCTCACGATCGCCGGCGCCGACCGGCCGGTAACGATCGACGCGACCGTCGCCCGCGAGAACGGTCAGCTCAGGGTGCGCGGCAGCAAGCGCATCACCATGACCGAGTGGGGCGTGCGCCCGCCCTCGCTGATGCTGGGCGCGATGCGGGTGGCCCCGGTCGCCACGGTGGGCTTCGACGTGGTGCTGAAGCCGTAGACGAGACGGGCGGCGGGGAACCGCCGCGCATGCAGTCCCCGGGGCGCACCCCCGCGTCCCGGCGAGACCCGAGGCTCCCGGAGTGGAGACCGTACCATGAGAAACACGATTCGTGCGCTGCTCCCGGTCCTGCTGGCCGCCCTGGCGGCCGCCCCGGCCGCAGCACAGACCAACCCGTCGGTGGGCTCCGGATCGCAGCCGCCCGCCGCGGCGACCGATTCCAGCAAGGAGACCGGCCAGACCTTCTTCGCGGCGGCGCAGCAGATCCCGATCCAGCACTTCCGCCCGGTCGACAAACGCGGGATCAACGTGTTCGAGGCGCCGAAGCACGACGCGGTGCCCTACGACGGCTTCAAGCTGATGATCGGCGGCGCGTTCCTGCAGGACTTCCAGTCCGTCGACCACAGCAACACGGCCACGCCGAACGTGGTGGCGGGCGTGAACCAGAACCAGCTGGCCGACATCGGCCCCGGCTTCAACAACGCGGTGGCCAACCTCTACGTCACGGCGCAGCTGGCGCGCGGCATCAGCGTGCACATGACGAGCTACCTGTCGAGCCGCCACCACAGCGAGACCTGGGTGAAGGACGGCTACCTGCAGATCGACGAGAGCCCGCTGGACGTGCCGGTGCTGAACACCATCATGCGCTACGCCACCATCAAGTTCGGCGAGATGGAAGTGAACTACGGCGACAGCCACTTCCGCCGCACCGACAACGGCAACGCCATCTACAACCCGTTCGTCGGCAACCTGATCATGGACGCCTTCACCACCGAGGCGGGCGCCGAGGTCTACCTGCAGCACAACGGCTTCCTGGGGATGGTGGGCGCCACGGCGGGGCAGCTGCACCCGGCGGTGACCAACCCGAGCGGCCGCACGCCGAGCTTCCTGGCCAAGGCCGGCTTCGACCGCCAGGTGAGCGACGCGCTCCGGGTGCGCCTCACGGGGAGCGTGTACACGAACCGCCACAGCACGGAGCAGAACCTCTTCACGGGTGACCGCGGCGGCTCGCGCTACTACTTCGTGATGGAGAACACGGCGGCCACCGAGACCGGCAACTTCCGCAGCGGGATGCTCGGGCCCGGCATGAGCCACAAGATGACGGCGATGGTGATCAACCCCTTCGTCAAGTTCAACGGGCTGGAGCTCTTCGGGCTGGCCGAGCGCGCCAAGGGCCGCACGCTCACCGAGACGGCCGAGCGCACCTGGCACCAGTACGCGGTCGACGCCACCTACCGCTTCCTGCCCAACGAGCCGCTGTACGTCGCCGCCCGCTACAACACGGTGGCCGGGCCGCTGGCGGGCACGACGAACGACGTGGGCGCGGACCGCTGGCAGTTCGCGGCCGGCTGGTACCTGACCGACAACATCGTGCTCAAGGGCGAGTACATCACGCAGAAGTACAACGGCTACGCCCCCACCAGCATCCTGAACGGCGGCAAGTTCCACGGGCTGATGATCGAGGGTGCCGTCGCCTTCTGATTCCGGTACCGGACGCAGCCAGCCGCACGTTGAGCGTCCACGCAAGGAGGGGAGCCCCCGCCAGGGGGCTCCCCTCCGCCATCCGAAACCTGGATTCCCCATGCCCGCCACCCCGCACGTCGAGCAGCACTTTACCGCCACCGAGGCCGTGCGTGACGTGGTGATCGGGATGTCGGACGGCCTGACCGTTCCCTTCGCGCTCGCCGCGGGGCTCTCCGGCGCGGTCGCCTCGTCGCACATCGTCGTCACCGCGGGGCTCGCGGAGATCGCCGCCGGCTCGATCGCGATGGGGCTCGGCGGCTACCTGGCGGCGCGCACCGACCGGGAGCACTACCGCGCCGAGCGGCTGCGCGAGGAGCGCGAGATCGTGGAGCTGCCCGAGCGGGAGACGGAGGAGGTGGCGGAGATCTTCCGCGGCTACGGGCTCTCGGACAGCGAGCTCGCACCCGTCGTGGCCGCGATCCGTGCCGAGCCCGGGCGGTGGGTGGACTTCATGATGCGCTTCGAGCTGGGGCTGGAGGAGCCCGACCCGTCACGCGCCCGCAACAGCGCGCTCACCATCGCCCTCGCCTACATGGCCGGAGGGCTGGTCCCGCTGATGCCCTACATCCTGGTGCCCGCCGCCTCCACGGCGCTCCTCACCTCCGTGGCGGTCACGCTCTTCGCGCTGCTGGTGTTCGGATGGGTGAAGGCGCGCTTCACCGGCACGCCGCGCCTTCGCGGCGCGCTGCAGACGCTCGCAACCGGCGGGCTCGCCGCGGCCGCCGCCTTCGCCATCGCGCGGCTGATCTCGTAAGGGGCTCGGCGACAGCGTGAACCCTCGCCACTGGTAGCGTGCGCCCTGGCCGGGGTGCGCGCCTGGAAGATCCGTGCGGTTCAACACGCCGTATGTTTGATCGTCGACCTCGCTCGGGCTGGCTTTCCACATGCAGGAGCAGCGGGTCTTCGCTTACTGGTTTTGCGCCAACTGGCCACTCGACACCGAGGCAGAGCGTTGTCCGATTCCTCTCTTCGTGCCCACGATGCTCCAATCCGCGAAAGCGTAGCACAACTCACCGCGCGCCTGGAAGCGGACATCGTCCCCACCGACGAGCATGCGTTTCATACTCCGTTCAACGTGCTCCGCCGGGAGTTGCAGGAACGCGGTGAGAACGTGTCGGACGAACTCCACGCAGAAGAGCTCGCATTCTCGTTCCACGCACACGATCATCAGGATCCGAGCACCTGGGGGTTGTACTTCGGGCCGTTCCTCTCGGGCTTCTCTGCCTCAGGCGAGCCTTGGGACTCGCCTGCATTGAACATGGTAACGCCGCAGGTGCTGGCTTACTGGAACGCGCGAGCGACCAACTGTCCGCATCCTGTGATGCGCGCCCGCTATGCCGATCTGCAGTGGGAGCTTCTGAAAAAGCTCGACGGGCTCAGGCCCGACGCAGACATGGCCCGCGTAGCCATCGATGCGTACTTGGAGGCGGTGGACGCCGGTCTCTACGAAGCTGAGGTAACGGCCATCGGCAAAGCAACGCGCGCGTTGGAAGTCGCTCTCTCGCTTCGGGACGACGCTCGTGTAATCCGCGCCCGGGATGTCTTGCTGCAACTCGAGGATAGGGTGGCGGAGGACAGCAGCCCCGGATTGTGGGGTTTCTGCTTCGACCTCTTCGTCGAGCCGCCGAACAAGCGCATCCCGATCACGGATGATCAGCGCGAAAAGCTCCTGGCGGATCTCGAAGCACGCCTGACGAGGTTCGCTTCGGCGCCCCCTGATCAATATCACCCGTCTGGAGCTGAAGCAGCTGCGGTCAGACTCGCCAACTTCTACAGGAGATCTGGTCGAAGCGACGACGTAGCGCGGGTACTTCGGCGTTACGCCGAAATCGTCCGCCGGATGAATGGCGTGGCAGCTCCGCTGGTAGCGTCACACTCACTTGAGCAACTGTATGACCTGGTCAAGGCATTCAATCTTCACGGTGATGCAGACGAACTAAACGACGATCTCCGCACTGCCGGCGAGCAAGCCATGGCAGATATGAAAACCATCTCTGTCGAAAAGGAGATCCCGACAGAACAAGTGGAAGCCTACTTCGCGGGTATGCTCGCTGGCACCGCCCCCGAAGTCCTGGTTCGCGTGGCAGTGCATTTCATCCCCAACCGCGATGAGCTTCAGAAGCAGCTCTTCGAACTTGCGAAGCAGGCACCCATCTCGTTCTTGATGTCGCGGGCGATCGTGGACGACGAGGGACGCACGGTCGCCCGTATCGGCCCTCTGGAGTCCGATCTGGAAGGTCAGCTGATCCGTCACATGAGCGAGACCCTGCAGTTTTCCGTTCCTTGGCTGCGAGAGACGATGAGGCGTGGAGTACAGAGCCAGTTGCTCACCGCCTCGAATCTGCTCGCATTCTTACTGGAGGGTCCGCTGTTTCAAAGCAAGCGCCAACTGATACTGGAATCCGGATTATCGGCGTACATTCAGGGGGATGCCATCGCCGCGATACACATCCTGGTTCCGCAGATCGAGCAGGCACTTCGGCAGCTCGCCATCCTGATCGGGGCGGCAATCTACACCCAGCGACGAGGCGGTGGCCTTCACGCTCGCACTCTGGATGATCTGCTCCGCGACCCGGCGCTCAGCGACGCTCTGGGTGAAAACGTGACGACGTATTTCAGAGTTCTACTGACAGACGCACGGGGATGGAACATCCGCAACAACGTCTGCCATGGACTGGCGCCCACCGGCATGCTGACAATGCCCGTGGCGGACCGCGTAGTGCACGCTCTCCTGGTGCTCGCGCTACTGCGAGTGCGCAGCGGCTCGGATTAGCCCGCTCGCGCGCACCTCACGCCACCAGCAGCGTGAACGCGAAGGTGCTTCCCTTGCCAACCGTGCTCTCGGCCGAGATGCGGCCGCCGTGCGCCTCGACGATCCCTTTCGCGATGGCGAGCCCCAGGCCCGCGCCCGCGCGCCGGGTGCTGCGTGCCTGCCAGAAGCGGTCGAAGACCATGGGCAGGTCCTCCGCCCCGATCCCCGCGCCGGTGTCTCGGACCGAGACCCGCACCTCGTCGCCCGCGCGCGTGGCGGACACCTCCACGCGGCCGCCGGCGGGGGTGAACTTCACCGCGTTGCCGGCCAGGTTCGCAAGCACCTGCAGCACCCGCTCGCGGTCCGCGAACACGCGCGGAAGCCCATCCTCCACCGTTGACGACAACGTCACCTCCTTCTCGGCGGCGACCCCGGCGAGCGCCTTCACCGCCTCGGCGACCACCGCGCCCGCCTCCAGCTCCACCGGCTCCACGGAAAGACGCCCTGCCTCGATCGCCGCCACGTCCAGCAGGTCCTGCCGCAGACGGTCCATCTGCGCGGTGAGGTCGCGGATCGCCGCGGTGCGCTTGCGTGCCTCGCCGTCGCCGGCGGGAAGGGTGCGCTCCAACACCAGCGCGTGGATCTTCACCGCGGAGAGCGAGTTGCCGATGTCGTGCGCCACGATGCGCAGCACCTCGTCGCGCGCGCGCACCGCGGCTTCGGCGGCGGTGCGCGCCTCGTGCTCGCGCGCCAGCAGCCGCTTGCGCTCCATCGCGTAGCGCAGCGCGCGGGAGAGCATCCCGGGCTCCACCTGCCCCTTCACCAGGTAGTCCTGCGCGCCGGCCTGCACCGCCTGCACCGCCACCGTCTCGTCGTCGAGCCCCGTCAGCACCACGATCGCCACCCCCGGCGCCGCCGCCAGGGTGCGCGTCACCGTCTCGAGCCCGTGCGCGTCGGGGAGGGAGAGGTCCAGCAGCACCACGTCGGTGCGCGCCGCGGCCAGGAGCGGGAGCGCGGCCTCCAGCCGCTCCGCGTGCTCCAGCTCGAAGGTGAGCGAGGCCGCGTCGCGCAGCGTCTCGCGGATCAGCCGCGCGTCGCCCGGATTGTCCTCCACCAGCAGGATGCGCAGCGGAGCGGCCCGGCTCATCCCCCGGACTCCGGACCCAGGGTACCGCGCCAGAACGCCTCGACCCAGCGCACCACGGCGACGAACTGGTCGAGGTCCGCGGGCTTGGTGAAGTAGCGGCTGGCCTGCAGCGCGTACGCCGCGGCCACGTCGCGCTCCGCGTCGGAGCTGGTGAGCACCACCACCGGGATCTCGCGGAGCGCCGGGTCCCGCCTGACCTCCTCCAGCACCTCCCACCCGTCCTTCCTGGGGAGGTTGAGGTCGAGCAGCACCACGTCGGGGCGGGGCGTGCCGGCGTAGGGGCCCTCCCGCCGCAGGAAGCGAAGCGCTTCCACCCCGTCCGGGGCCACCGAGAGGCGGCTGGCCACCTCTCCGTCCTTCAGCGCCTCGCGCGTCAGCCGCACATCGCCCGGGTTGTCCTCCACCAGGAGGATCTCCATCGGCCGGGCGGGTGCGCTCATGCCGCCTCGTGCCGGGTGGCGAGCGTGAAGTGGAAGGTGGAGCCCTCGCCGGGGCGCGACTCGACCCAGATCCGTCCGCCGTGCCGCTCCACGATCTTCCTGCAGATGGCCAGGCCGATCCCCGTGCCCGGGTATTCCGTGCGGCCGTGCAGGCGCTGGAAGATCACGAAGATCCGCTCCGCGTACTCGGGCTCGATCCCGATCCCGTTGTCGCTCAACGCGAAGTGCCACTCGCCGCCCCGCCGCTCGGCCGACAGGTGCACCCGGGGCGCGGCGTCGCCGCGGAACTTCACCGCGTTGCCAATGAGGTTCTGGAAAAGCTGCCCGAGCTGCACCCGGTCCGCCCGCACGGTGGGCAGCGGGTCGGCGGTGACGGTGGCGCCCGACTCCTCGATCGCCGTCTCCAGGTTGGCGAGCGCCCGCTCCAGCACCCCGCCCAGCTCCACCGGCTCGAAGGCGCCGCCGCGGCTCCCCACGCGCGAGAAGGCGAGCAGGTCCGCGATCAGCGACTGCATGCGGTTGACGCCGTCGACCGCGTAGCCGATGAACTCGCGCGCGTCGTCGTCGAGCCGGTCGCGGTAGCGGCGGGCGAGGAGCTGGGTGTAGCTGCTCACCATCCGCAGCGGCTCCTGCAGGTCGTGGCTGGCCACGTAGGCGAACTGCTCCAGCTCGGCGTTGGAGCGCGCCAGCTCCTCGGCCTGCCTGGCCAGCACCTCCTGGGCCTGCACCCGGTCGGTCACGTCGCGGAGCACGGCGGTGTAGATGCGCTTTCCACCGACCTCCAGCTTCGAGATCGACGCGTCGGCCGGGAACACCTCGCCGTTCTTGCGGCGCCCGGAGATCTGCCCGCGCTCGCCCATCCGCCGCGCGGCCACCGCCGATGTGCCGAACTCCCACACGCGGTCGGCGTGCCCGGGCCGGTGCCGCTCGGGAATCAGCAGCTCCAGCGGCTGGTCCAGCACCTCCTCCGCCGTGTAGCCGAAGGTCTGCTCCGCCCCCTGGTTGAAGAAGGTGATCCGCTGCGACTCGTCCACCGAGACGATCGCGTCGGAGGAGATGTTGATGATCCCCGCGAACTTGGCCTCGGACAGCCGCAGCGCCTCCTGCGCCCGCGCCCGCTCGACCACGCGCCCCACCTGCGTGCCGAGGTTCTCCATCACCCCGAGCAGGGCGGGGTCGCGCGGCAGGACGCGGTCGGAGAGGAACTCGAGCACGCCGGCCACCTCTCGCCCCACACGCACCGGAAAGGCGATTCCGGCGCGGAGCCCTTCATCGCGCGCCGACTGGCGCACCAGGTCGCCCCGGGTGGAGATGTCCTCCAGCCACTCCGGCACGCCGCTGGCCAGCACCCGGCCGGGCACGCCCTGTCCCGGGGCGAACCGCACCCGCGCCGTCTCCTCCCGGAAGCGCGGAAACGCGTCCGGCGCGGCCAGGTGCCAGATCCCGGTGGACGCCAGGCAGCCGTCGCCGCCGACCAGCCAGGCGTGCGCCAGAGGCCACCCGGTGTGGGCGCACACGGCATCCAGGCAGGTCTGCAGCGCCTCCTCCGCGCTGCCGGCCTCGTTGGCCGCCACCGCCACGATCTGCAGCAGGTGGATGAGCTCGGCCGGGCGCTCCGTCACCGGCGGCCCGACGGGGTCACGCGCAAGAGGTGGGTTCATCGGCGGACGTGGGACCGGAAGCGCATGGGGTGCAGAACCCTCGGCCCACGAACGTAATCGGCGCGGTCGGAGCCGGACAGGCGACCGCCGTCGCTCGCCATACGGTGACCGGCTCGTTCCCGACGCGAGGACCGGCGAGGTCCCGACACGACGCCCCCGGGCACCGGGCTAGCTTACGATCCGGAGAACCCTCATTCCGCGCTCCAGCCAGGCAGTTCCCATGCAAGGCAGCCGAGGAGCCCGGCCGGCGACCGTCGGCGACGTGATGCAGGCCGACGTGGTCACCGTGGTTCCGGAGATGACCGTCGCGGAGCTGGTGCAGACGTTCCTCGCCGAGCACGTCCGGGGAGCGCCCGTGCTCGGTTCGACGGGCAAGGTCATCGGGCTGGTGAGCGAGACGGACGTCCTCCGGCTCCTTCTCCCGGCACAGGCGCAGGCAGAAGCGGCGCAGGTGCGGTCCGGAACGGGCTGCGCGCCTCGGCAGAGTCCGGCCACGCCACGCCGCGACCTCTGCTGCGTCCGCGTCGGCGAGATCATGGGGCCGGTCGATGCCGTGTTCGGTCCCGACGATCCGCTCGCCAGCATCGCCCGAAGCTTCTCACGCGACGGCCTGCAGCGCGTGGTGGTGATCGAGAACGACATCCTCCTCGGTATCGTGACCCCCGCCGACCTGATGCGCTCGCTGAACGGCGACGCCTGAACGGCGCCCCAGCGCAGATTGCGTGAGGCGCTTTTGCTACGTTCGGTTCAGGCGGTGTATCGCGGACCCTGGATCAGGCGGTTGCCGCAGGCCCGGCGGGCGCATGCTCCGCCTTCAGCAGCCCGGTCTCGAGCGCGAGGCGCACCAGCTCGGCGCGGTGGGTGAGCCCGAGCTTCTGCATCATCCGCGCGCGGTAGGTGTCCACCGTCTTGGGCGAGAGGAAGAGCTTCTTCCCGATCTCGGCCGAGCTGTAGCCCTCCGCGGTAAGCGCCAGCACCTCGCGCTCGCGCTCGCTCAGCCCGTCCAGCGGACCCTCGGCGCGAGGCTCGCGGGCCTGCTGGTAGGTGCGCAGCAGGAGCCGGGTGGCGCTGGGGTACAGGAACACCTCCCCTCGCGCCACCGTGCGGATGGCGTTCACCAGGTCGCTGTCGGCGCTGGTCTTCCGCACGAAGCCGGAGCCGCCGGCCTCGAGCACCGGAAGGAGGAACTCCTCCTCGGTCTGCGAGGTCAGCACCAGAACGCGGGTGCCGAGCTCCAGCGCCCCGATCTGCCGGGTCGCCTCGATCCCGTCCATCCCGGGCATGGCGAGGTCCATCACCACCACGTCCGGCCTGAGGAGCCGCGTCTTCTCGACCGCCTCTTCCCCCGCCGACGCCTGGCCGACCACCTGCAGCCCTTCCTCCAGCGCGAGCAGGGCCTCCAGCCCGCTCCGCAGCACCGGATGGTCGTCGGCCAGCAGGATGCGGATGTTCGCAGCCATTGCACGCTCCCCGGATAAGGGTTGGGAACACGCCTTCAGGCGTTCGACGGCCCATCGCCCGGAACGGCCTCGCGCCCGCTGAGCTCCTGCACCGCCATGCGGAAGACGACGGTGCGGAAGGCCACGGGATCGTCCGCCGTGAACGTCTCGGGGATCAGGGTTCGCAGCAGCTCGACCCCGCGCCGCCACTCCTGCGCGTGCAGCTCCAGGCCGTCGTCCTCCACGGTATAGAAGCCGCCGTGCACCACCACGCTCCTCCAGCGGAAGAGCTCTTCGACCTCGTCCACCTCGAACGCCACCGGCCACCAGTCGGTTCCGGTGGTCTCGAGCTTCGCCCCGTGCGAGGTGCGCCCGTAGAGCCAGCCGTCGTCGTAGACATAGTGCAGCGGCTCGATCTCCACCTGGTTCCGCCACGCGTAGGCGATGCGTCCCACGTGGTTGCGGGCCAGGAGGGCGATGCACTCGTCGCGGCCCAGCGCGCGGAACCGGGGAGCAGGTGACGGGCTCATGGGGTTCCTCCCGGAAGGGGTGGGAGCCGGGGAAACCGGCTCATGCGGCCGAGGCGAACATCGCCACCACCGCCGCGGCCATCACCACCGCGGTGAGGCCGCCGAGCAGGTTCAGCGGCCAGCGGTTGCGGTGCGGGCCCATCACCCGGGAATCGTTGCACACCACCAGGATCAGCACCAGCAGCGGCGGCGCGAGCACGCCGTTCAGCACGGCCGCCCACACCAGCATGCGCATCGGGTGCGTGCTGGTCCAGGCCAGCGCCACGCCCGCCACCAGCACCGCCGCCATCACCGCGTAGAAGCGCTTCGCGCGCCGCGGCCGCTCGTTCATCCCGGCCGGCCAGTCCGCCGCCTCGGCCACGGCGAGCGCCGCCGAGCCGGCGAGCACCGAGACGCCCAGGAGCCCCGCACCCACGATCCCCACCGCGAAGAGGAGCGACGCGGCGCTGCCGGCCAGCGGGCGCAGCGCCTCGGCGGCCTGCTCGGCGGTCTCGATGTGCCGGATCCCCGCGGGGTGAAGCGTGGCGCCCGTGGTCAGGATGATGAAGTAGGCGATCAGCGTCGAGATGGCCATCCCCGCCCAGACGTCCACGTTGGCCGCGTGGATGGCGCGCGCGCTCGCACCCCGCCGCGCCTCCACGGTCAGCTTGCCGCGCTCCTTCTCCTCCTCCACCTCCTCCGCCGCCTGCCAGAAGAAAAGGTAGGGCGAGATGGTGGTGCCCAGCACGGCGACCACCGTCACCAGGGACTCGCTGCTCCAGGCCAGGGTGGGAACGAAGGTCGCGGCGAGCACGGCGGACCAGTCGGGCCGGGCGATGAGCGCGGCGGCGACGTAGGCGAACAGCACCAGCGTGAGCCACTTGAGCGTGCGGGCGATGAGCGGGTAGGTGCCGAGCACGAGCACGCCCAGGATCAGCCCCGCCACCAGCGGGAGCCAGAAGTGTGCGTCCCCGCCGGCCACCATCCGCAGCACGGCCGCGATCGCCCCCAGGTCGGCCGCGATGTTCACCGTGTTCGCGCCGACCAGGAGGAGGCACGCCGACGCCACTACCCAGCGGGGATAGCGCTCGCGCAGCACCCCTGCCAAGCCGCGCCCCGCCACCATGCCGATCCGCGCGCACATGAGCTGCACCGCGGCCATCAGCGGGAGCACGAAGGGTGCCGTCCACAGCATCCCGTAGCCGAACGCCGCCCCGGCCGCCGAATAGGTCGCGATTCCCGACGGGTCGTCGTCCGCCGCGCCCGTGATCAGCCCGGGGCCCAGCACGCGCAGCAGCGGCGAACCGCGCCTCGCGTGAGGGGTCGCGGCAGCCGCAGGGGTGGGGCCGGGGCGCGCGGCGTCCCGGCGCTCCTGAAGTTCGAGGGGAGAGGAGCCCACGGTCGACCGCACCCCCTTGCGGGTGGATGGAGGGAAGGCCTGTCGGCGTCTCCTCCATCCTACCGGCGTGACACGGTCCGCGGGTCGGGACCAGTGTGTCGGCTCTGACAGGAATTGCCCCACGCACCGCACCGGTTCACCCACAACCGGAAGGCCACTCCGCGGCGGGGAAACCCCCGTAGCTCCCAATGCCGGGCCTTCAGACCGCCACGGCAGCGGACGCGCGCGCGGCGACAGTGCGACCACCGCGCCGGCGGCGCCACATCGCCGGCGGGACCAGCAGCACGGGGCACGGTGCGCGGCGCACCACCGAGAACGCGGTGCTGCCGATCAGCGCACGCTTCATGGCGCCTCTGCCGTGCGTCGCCAGCACCAGCAGATCGGCGCGGTCCCGCCATGCGAACGACACGATCTCGGTCCCGGGCTGGTCGTTCCACCGCACCTCCTCGCGCACCCGCACGCCCGGCGGCGATCCCGCCGCGCGCACCGCTTTCTCGATCCCGCGGTTCAGGCCGGGGGGTACGACGGCTGCTTCCAGCACGGCGTCGGCGTCCGTGAACGGCGCGGGAAGCACGTGCACGACCGCGACGTCGGTCTCCGGAAGCGACAGGTCCGCGCTCGCCGCCCCGAACGCGCCCGCCCAGCGCACGGCCACCTCGAGGGCGGCACCGGCGGGCTCGGAGAGGTCCAGCGGGACCACGATGCGGTGCAGTGGAAGCCCGAGCTCCGTACGAACCACCAGGCACGGCACCGTGAGCGTGCGGATGAGGTGGTCGGTCGTCGAGCCGAGCACGCCCAGATGGCTGCCGTGGTGCGCGTGGGCGCCGACTACGACGAGCTCGGCGGAGGTGGCGGCGGCATACTCCGCGATGGCCCGGTGCGCCAGGTAGATTTCCACCCGCCGCCCGGCCACGGTCACCTCCTCCGGCACCGTGCGCGCAATCTGCGCATCCAGCGCCGCCTCCGCCGCGGCGATCCGGTCCTGGAACGTTACCCGCTCAACCCGGCGTCCCATGTACTCCGGCGAGCCGAAGTCGAAGGCGTGGATCACGTAGAGGCCCGCACCCGTGGCCGCCGCCAACGCGGCCGCCGAGCGAAGCACGTGGTCAGAGGCGGTGGAGAGATCGGTCGCCGCGAGGATTGCGCGCGTAGGCACCGCGGATCGCGAAGACTGGGCTTGGCCCGTGGGAGCGCGCTTCTCTTCAGCGTTCGATGCGGAGCGCGCGGAAGCACCAGGATCGGCGACGGCAAGTGGCTGGCCAGCGTTCATCGTGGTCTCCCGGGTGGAGGGTCCTCGATGAACGCTACGTTGCCGCCGCGCAACCTCTGTCGGGCGAAAACCGACGGGTGTGAAGGATTTGCCCCGCGTGCACCTCACCGGGCGGTCGTTTCATCGTCACCGTCCCCGGGACTTCCGGCGGGGGTATCACGCCATCGGCAAGTCTTCTCGTTGCCGTCTTCCTTCGACGGTTCCTCCCCGGGTATTCGGATGATCCCACGCTGTGTTGGTCTTGCGCTTCTCCTGACTTTCGCCGCGCGGCCCCTCGCGTCTCAGGTCGCAGGTGGCTTTGGCACGGGTTCGGGTCAGCTCGGAGCGGCAGTGACAGAGAGCCGCCGGTTCGACGCCGTTTCGACGAACCCCGCCTTGCTCGGGATCTACGAGGAGGGTCCGGTGCGAAGCACTTCCGTGCTCTCTCTGGATGCCCTCGTGCTGCCTGGGCGCGATGCGTTCGACGCGGCCGCGCGTCTGGGGCAGCTCAGTGATCGGGTAGACGATCGGAGGTATCGGTTCGTGCGTGGGCCGATGCTCTGGCGAGGAAATTCGTCCTTCGCGTCGGCCGCGAATGTCCGCTGGGCGGCGATTCAGAGTCGGGAGATCGCGATCACGCTCGAGACCCGCGTCGCGTCGGGAGGCGTGGTGCCCGACAGCCTGGCGTCGCTCCTCGGGCTGGAGCGTTCCGGCGAGGCGTGGCAAGGCGCTGTTTCGTCGCGGGTGATATCAAGCATCCTGACGTTCGGGGAGGGGAAGTATCTCGGGGAAGTGCCCGTATTCGGGCGCCTGTGGGCCGGGGTTGCTGCGAAGGGCTGGTGGGTCCACGAATTCGCGCAGGGCCAGTTCATCGCCGACGCTCCGGCGGTGCGCGTGTACGGGGAAACGTTGTTGCGGGGCGCGGCTGGAGCTGGCCTCGACGGAGGATTCGCGGGGTTGGCCGGCGGCCGAGTTTGGTACGGGCTCTCGGCGTCGAATCTCGTCCAGGCGAGTTTCGATCCGCGCAGCTCGGCGCGGCAGCGCTTCGTGGACGTTTCCTCCGCGGGAGGCGAGGTGGAGGTCACGCAGGAGATGGGGCCCGGCATTCGGGCGGATGATCCCGATACCGCCGCGGTACGTGCCGCTCGGGAGTTGTGGGATGGGCTTCGCTACCCCTCGCTGCTCCGGATCGGGATGGCGGTGAGGTCCACGTGGGGGACGTGGGCGTTGGCGGCGAACGAGACGCTGAAGCGTGGTGGTCTCGACGGGGCGATCAAGGAGCCGCGACGCACCGTAGCGTGGCACGATTCCGCGCGCCGCATTGCCGTGGCCTACGGCTGGGGTGGAGGCCGTTCAGTTGCGACGGCCGCGTTCTCCGGAGGTCGGTGCGACCGCCGGTGGACCGCGGGAGTTCGTCGTACGGCGGGGCTAGGTTACGGGTTGTCGTTCGATCTGTCGCTCTCGGACTGGTCGTGTAACTTGCACGCGGGAAGCAGGTGAACGCGGTTCTTTTACACCTACGAGAGCTGATCATGGGAGTATCCCCTCCGTCCCCGCAGGGCAGCGATCCGCGCGCGGGCGCAGGCTGGGCCGAGACGCCCGTCGATGTCCTGCTGGACCACGCGGAGCACGCGTTGTCCGGCGGCGATCTTCCACGGGCCAGGACCCTGTTGAACAATCTGTTGGCGAAGCCGCTCGCCGTGCGTGAAGCGGTGGATTGCTGGGAGCTTGCGCTCCGGATCGAGGTGGAGGCTGGGGACCACGCGGCAGCCGACCGCGCCGTCGTCGAGCTCGCGCGGCGGATCCCCATCGGTGACATCCGCCAGCGGATCCGGAAGCTTTGGCTCGGCAGACCGCCGAATGTGGCCTGGGAGAACGAACTGCTCGATCGCGCCGAAGAGGCCTGCGCCGCGAACGCGCCGGCCTCTGCCGCGTCGGCCGTGGCCGCTCGAGAGCCGGACTCCGCCGCCGGAGACGACGACGATGGGGAGGCACCGGGTCCGGCGGTGCTCCAGCTCCTCGACGCCTTGCGGCGCGACGATGGCGACGAAGACGAGGACGTCGGGGTACCCGATCCCGACGCTGCCCGGTTGTTCTACGATGATCGCCCGTACCCACCGGAGATGCTGCGGACGCCGGTGGAGGCGGAGGACGTGCAGGCGCTGCTTGCCGAGGACGGAGGCGGAGACGTGCTCCCGCTACTCGATGGAACGGAGCTCGTCGGCCGCTCCCCTGGTGAGATCCACCGGGTGGTCGCCGAGCATCCGGGTGCGAGTGGGCGTGAACTACTGCGCCGATACGCCGCGGAGCAGGCGCGCCTCACGACGCCCGACGAGTTGCAGCACTCGTACGACATGGGTCTGGAGCTCTTCGGCCAGGAGCAATTCGAGGAGGCGGCGCACCTCCTGCTGCCCGTCGCAATGCTTCCGAACCCGGAGCGGCTGGGCGCACTCGAGCTCCTGGCAAGGGCGTTGTTCGCGCTTGATCGGCTTCCGCAGGCGGAGGCGTATTTGAAGGAAGCCGTGCCGAGCGGACGTCGCGTCACGGAACCTGCCTACGCGCCGCTGTTCTACTGGCTCGGCATGATCGCAGAGGAACGGGGGGACCCCGGGATGGCGCTCGACTACTACACCACGGCCGTGAAGCTGCAGCCCGACATCGTCGAGGCGAAGCGGCGGCTCAGGGCGATCCTGGCGCTGTGAGCGGAGTCGCCGCGTCGTTGTACCGGTTCTTTCTCGCCGATGCGAGGACGGCTGCGCGCGAGGGCAACGCGAAGCTTGCCATGGAATGTCTTGAGATGGCGCTGGACTTCGCTCCGGATTCGCAGCGCGAGCGCGTGCTCCTGGTCGCCGCTGAGATTGCACCTGCAAGCGAGACGGTCACACGGGGGCTCCGTCTGGCTGCCGGGCAGGCTGTCGCACCATTCACGATCGCGATTGGTGAAGTCGGCTCTGCGAGGCGGATTTCGTGGGAGGACCGGGCAGCGGTCGTCGAACCGGCCCAGGCCGACACCGACCGGCCGCTGGTCGCGCCGACCGTCCGTACGCCACGGTGGCATCGTCGTCGTTCCGTTTTCTTCGCATTGGCCGCGCTCGCGTCTGTGGCAGCTCTCGCCGTTCGCGCACGGGTCCTGCCTCCTGGCGCAGTGGAGGCGCTGGGACTCAACCAGGTAGAAGCTGCGCGCCGGGCCGCGGCGGCGGGGCAACCTGGTGAAGCGTTGCGGCTGTTGGACGGGATGGGTGCGGATGCGCCGAGCTCGGCGTGGCTCGTTCGCGCGCGCGCGCTGGAACTGCGGAACGATACGGCTGGCGCGGTACGCGCGCTGGTTGCGGCGGCGTCGGCGGATGTGGGCGGCGGCTCGGACGCCATGTTCGCGGGGGATGAGCTGGTTCGGCTGCGGGCCATCGAAGCGGCGGCAGATGCGTACCTCTATGCTGTCACGCCGCAGCGGACCTCCGAGGAGATCGAGCGTATCGCCCGGACACAGGTCCGCGCGGGCCACGCTGACCGTGCGAGGAGGGTGCGGTCGGAAGGCTGACGGTCCACGTCGTGGTGAGCGTTAAGGACTTTGCCCGCCGTGCCTTTCAGCATCGGCGGGCAACTGTTTGGGAGTACTTGGGACGGGCGCGCTTCAGCGGTAGCCAGGCGAGGTGGCGGTGTCCAGCGCGCGTTGGAACGCCTTGAGGTCGTTGGCGCGCTCGCCCGCTACACCAGCTTCGACGTGGCCGGCAAGGACGAGCTCGGCGAGCGATTGTTCAAGGGTGCGCATTCCATCGCGGCGCGACTCCAGGGCAGACCGCATGTCCGTCGTGTTTCCTGCAGCGATGTTCGATGCGATTGCACGTGTGTTGACGAGCAGCTCGAAGGCTGCCGTGCGGCGCCCGTCGACCGTGGGTACGAGACGCTGCGTCACGACCGCACGGAGGCACTCGGCGAGTTGGGTGCGTACCTCGGGTTGGCGTGCCGTCTCAACCATCCCCACCACCCGCGAAATCGCGTTCACGCTGTTGATCGTGTGTAGCGTCGCCATCACGAGGTGTCCCGTCTCGGCAGCCTGCAGGATCTTTTCGATCTCGCGTCCAGTGCGGGCCTCACCTACCACGATCACGTCCGGGTCCTGCCGAAGCGCCGCGCCAAGTCCTTCCTCGAATGATTCCGCGTGGATGCCGATTTCGCGGTGGGTGATCCGGCAGTGCTTCGGCGTATGCTCGTATTCGACCGGCTCCTCGAGCGTGAGGATGTGACCGTTACGCGTTCGGTTGATCCTGTCCACCAGCGCGGCGAGCGTACTCGACTTTCCTTCGCCGGTCGCGCCAGTCACGAGGATCAAGCCGGAGGGGAGATCGGCGAGGGCTGCTACCTCGGCGGGGAGCCCGAGGTCGTCTGCCGTTGGGACAGTCGCTGGGACCCGACGAAGGACGGCTGTGGGCCCTGAGGTGGTGAGTGCGAGGTTTGCCCGGAAGCGTCCGAGTCCGTCGGCTCCGAAACCGAAGTCAAGACTGCGGACCGTTCCGCGTTCCCATTTTTCGCGGTCACGCTCGTCCATCGCGACGCAGAGCATGGCTACGATCTGGTCGCCCGTGAGCGGGCCGGTCTGCAGCGTTAGCCGCTGCATCTGCCCGTGCACGCGGAGCCAGGGCATGCCGGGAGAAAGGTGGAGGTCGCTCGCGTCGTGTTGGGATGCGGCGGCAAGGAGCACTTCGAGGGGCTGAAGCATGCGTCCCCGGTCGGGAGGTGCGGGGTAGAACAGGACACGCGGAATTCAGTCGCGAGCCCGCAGGGCTGTCCGTGTGATACCCCGCACCTGGCCGACGAGGCCACTTCACCTCGACTTCCCTCCTGCCATGCGGCGTCCGTTCTCGATCCTTGGATTCGCTCTTTTTCTCGCTGCGTGTGGCGCGTGCCACCGTGAGCACGGTCGTGCCTACCTGGAGCCCGGCCCGCTCAGTCCGACGAACGGCGGTGTACCCGCTGGCGGCGGGCGGTGGATGATGGCCTCCTCCTACAGCGCTGGCCGGACCACGGCCGAAGCGATGCCGGCCGGGTTCACGAACGGCGGGCGCGCGCCGTTGCCTGGAGCTCAGCTCGCGGGTATCGGCGTGTACCGGGGCGTGGTGGTGCCGCTGGCTCTCGGGACGGCCATGCCTCGACTGAACGAGAGGGTGCTCTCGGACGGCTACTTCGGTGCGCCGGGCGCGGCCGGCACCGTCGCGGACGCAGCGTTTCGTGAGAGCGGCGGATCGTTCCGCCTTTCCTTCGACGTCCTTCCTGTTCTCGTGAACCCCGATCCGGTCTACGATCGCAGGTCGCCGGGCCCCGGAGAGCTGGAGCCGCTTGTTCGTCGGGCGCTGGAGACGTGGGCGCGTGAAGCCAACCTAGCGGCGTACGACAACAACGGCGCGGACGGGATTGCCGGCTCTGCGGACGACGACGGCGTGCTCGACGTGGTGTGGGTGATGGTGGAGGCGCCTCAGCCCATCGCGCCGTTCACGATTCCTAACGGCTTCGAGCTCGTGTCGAAGGGACGGCGGCTGCGCACGGGACCCGTCCAGGTCCTCGGCGCGCCTGGTGGCGTGTTGCCCGATCTCCGGCTCCCGTTGGACCAGCTGTTGGCCACGCTTGGGATCGGTCCGACCGAGCGCTTTTTCCCTTCAGGGTATCCCCGCACGCTTTCGTCGCTGGGACGCGCGCGCCTGGGGTGGCTCCCCGCGCGCCGGTCTGGGGATCAGCGCGACGGCGCGCTCGCCGATGGTGAAGCCGTGGTCGTTGCCCTCAGCGACCTCTCCATCGATGCAGGTTTCTGGCTGGTCGAGCGCACGAAGGACCACGTTTTCACTTCCCGGGTCGCGCTGCGCCCGGACCGGTTCTACCAGGTTACCGACAGCACCAACTGGATTCGAGGGTCCGAGCAGGTACTTCCGCTTTCGTACCATCTTGGTCTGCGTGGGCCAACCGTTACGGTCCGATGGGAGGCAGCGGCGGCCGCCCCATCGATCCGCGGCGCGGGTTCCGACGTGGTGAACGAACGGGCCGCGTTGGGCCGGGTCGCCGGAGCTGTGAGGGATGCGGCTCCCGAGACTGCGACAGGTTATCGGTGGCTGAGGATCGGAAGCGACTCGGTGCGAGTCGCGGTTGGCGGTGCTCCGCTCGCCCTTCCCTGACCACGGCGGGGGCTGCGAGTGAACACGCACCGATGGGTGCCCTGGGCTTCTGTCCGCGGGCGCCCGGGCGCTCGCGCGGCTGGTATCACGGCCGGATGGCTGGCGGTATTCGGATCGGGTGCGCTGGGCGGACGGCTGAGCGCGAAGGAGCCTCCGGATACCGGCCGGTGCGCGGTCGACGCCCGCGCGGCTGGGAAGGGCGGAGGCGAGTCGTCCCAGTTCCGGATGCGCTACGAGGAGCTACGCCGAGCTGAGCTGCGACTGGCGAATTCCGCGGACTCCGTGTGGGCGACGATTCCAGTTGCTTTGCCGGTCCGCGGTGCGACGCTGACGAGCAGTTTCACTCCGCGCCGGTTTCACCCGATCCTCCACCGTGTGCGCCCCCATTGGGGCGTCGATCTGGCGGCTGCCAGCGGCACGCCGGTGCTGGCGAGTGCTGACGGGATCGTTCTGGAAGCGCTCTGGAACGCCTCCTACGGCAACGTGATCGACGTGTCGCATGCCCACGGCCGGTACATCACGAGGTATGCCCACCTCTCGGTGATCTCCGTAAAGGTCGGTGACCCCGTTCGTCGTGGCCAGGTAATCGGCCGCGTGGGGTCCACCGGCCTTTCCTCCGGCCCTCATCTCCATTTCGAAGTCTTCGTCGAAGGGCGCCGGCGCGATCCCGCGCTCTTGTTCGATCCCGGCGCCGCGGCGGGGCTCCTCCGGTGACCGGACTTCGCGACGGGGCGAACGCCTCAACTTCTGCCCATAGAGCTCGAATGCGGAACACGTGGCGCAACAGCCGTGGCTTCACCGGCGTGGAGTTGCTCGTGGTCGTGGTCGTCATCGGCCTGGTTGCGGGCGCGACGGCCGGAACGCGGGTCTACCTGCAGCGACGCGCGATCGAGCGTTCCGTCGCCGCCAACGTCGACGCGTACGCACAGGCGCAGATGAGCGCACGCGCGGAGAATGGTCGATTTTCCACCCAGACCGAACTTGCTGCGGCCGATTTCCAGTTCAGCGACGACGTCGCGATCAGCGAAGTGCAGGTAGCTGCCGATCGGCTGTTTCTGCGTATTCGCAGCGTCCGCACGGGCTACTCGTGTGCGCTCGATTTTTCCCCGGTGACGGGGGCGGCCACGAATCGCAAGCGCTGCAGCGCTGACGTAAGCGACCCGGCGCTTGCAGCTCCACGCGGCATCGCCATCGTACCCGGTTCGGAGGACACGGCGACTGTCGCGCGCCCTCCGGCGACAACGCGACCGGTTGACGGGGAGCTGCTCCCGCCCGATGTAGACGATGTCGCGGAGGTGGTCCTCGCGCCGGGTTCTTCGCGCGTGGTGAGCTTTCCGATCCTGAACCGCAGCGCGTCTGCAAGGACGTTTGCGTTCGCGACTTCGAGCGCGCACCCGGGGATCGTACCAGTTCCCGCGAACCCGGCGGCGATCCACCTGGGCTCGTCGGAGTCGGCGCAGGTTCCGGTAACTGTCGGGGTCGCCTCCGGCTCGCTTGCGGACGAGGCCTCGGATGTCGAGCTGAGAGCCGCAGACACCGGCGACCGGGCATACACCGGGGCGGGACAGGTACGCGTTCGGGCGGCGCTCGTCCTGGCGAACCCGGCGGTTGTCGCGCCCGCAGGCGAAATACACGATGCAGGCGAGACCTTCACGGTTCAGTACCGGGTCCGAAACTCGACGAATGCCGCGAGGGTCCTTCGCTTCAGCTCCTCGATTCCCGCTGGATCCTCGCTCGGACTGGCGGGTGCCGTTGCGGACCAGGAGTTCGCCGCCTTGGAGGAGCGTCCGGTTGCTGTGACTTACCACTTGGATCCGGCGGCGGATGGTGGGACGCAGTGGAGTGCGCAGCTTATCGTCAACGACCGGGACGCAGCATCGTTCAGCCAGGTGAGCGGAGCCTTCCAGGTGACGACGAGGCTGGTGCTCGTAGCTCCGAAAGTCACCGGTCCCGGAAGCGTAACGCAGTCTCCCGGGGAGGAATTCACCCTCGCGTGGCAGGTTTGGAACGGGAGCAACGCCGCACGCGATTTGATGCTAACCCCTGCTGGAAGCTCGGGGGATCTTGTCCCGGTAGCGCCAACCGGTCCGTTCGTGCAGCGGCTGGGCCGGGGCCAGACCGCGACCGTGAGCATCAAGTTCCGGTTGGCGGCGGGCGCGACGTGCTCGTCGATTTACACGGCGACGCTTGTTGGGCAGGACGCTGCGGATCCCGCACTTTCGGCATCCGCTCCGGGGACGGTGAATACCGCCACGGTGCTGGCGCCGCCGGCCATCGTCGGACCGGCGGCTCGATCCGATCAACCAGGAGAGTCGTTCACCGCCACGTGGCAGGTCTCGAACCGCAGCAACTGCGCGCGCTCCATTCGGATCGACGCTGCTTCCCAGGGCGACGTGGACGTGGTGAGTGTCAGCGGCGGAGGAGTGCTGCAGCTGCAGCCGTTCGAGCAGGTCGGCATCCAGGTCGGGTACCGCGTCAAGGACTTGTCCCTGTACCAGACGGAGAGCCGACCGGCCGTGCGTGCGAGCGATCAGGGCGATGCTGCGCTGGCCTCGGCGGCCTCTTTCGTGGAGACCACGGCGTTGCGGCTGTGTCCTCCCACTGTTACGGGTCCCAGTGGTGTTCCCGGCCAACCGCAGGCGCCGGGCACCGGCGCGACGGTGAGTTTCCGCGTCGGGAATTGTTCGAACGCGACGCGGACGTTCGCGCTGAGCGCGGAGTCGACAAACGGCGATGCGGTCCCGGACCCTGCCGATCCGACCAGCGTGACGATCCCTGCGTTCGGCGCGCTCGATCTGTCGTTCTTCTATGCCGTTCAGCCGCTCGCCGCGGGTGGAGCTATCTCTGATGTAGCGCTGCGCGCATCCGATACCGATCGGCCGGACCTCACAGGCGGTCGAGGGTTTCGGGTGCTGGTCGCCACGATCATCAACGCGCCTTCGTTCGCAGGGTATTCCGACCGATCGATTCTCCCTGGCCAGAGCGCCCCGGGTGCGGCTGCATTGACCAGCCGCTCGAACATTCCCGTGGACTATTGCTTCGGCGTGAGTGTGGGAGCCGGGGACGCCCCTGCCGGGGCCGTGGTCGCTCCGGATCCCGTTTCTCCCGCGTGCATCCGGGTGGGGCCGTACGCGTCCGTGCAGGTGAGCTCGGTGGTGAGTGTCGTCGGGTCAGCGGAACATCCGCGGACGAACCAGGTGACGGTGAGGGCCTTCGACGCGGCGCGGCCGTGGATCGAGGTGGGCCAGTCCTTCCAGGTTACGGTAGGACTGGTGTTGGCGAGCCCCGGTTTACGGGTGCCTCCAACCCCGCCGGCGATCAACTGGATGGTCGGCCAGGAGCGGACGCTGGACTATCGCGTTCTGAATTCCAGCAACGCGAGCCGTGAACTCTGCTTGACGGTTTCCCCGCCGGACAACGTGCTGGTTGCCGTCGCTCCCGGCGCGATTTGCCAGACGGTAGGAGCGCGGCAGGAGATGGTCTTCTCGCACACCCTGCGTGGGTCGTCGGCGGGTGAAGTCACTGTCAACGCCGTCGCGGTCGATCGGCTCGCGCCGGCGTATCGCGCGGACGGAGCGTTCGAGGGGAAGGTGGTCGATGCGAAGCCGGTTGCAGTGTGGACGGTCCCCTCTCCCGTGTACGTGCGGAAGTGGGCGGAGTTCGATGCGGGGCGTTCCTATAGTCCCGTAGGCGCGCGCATCGCGAAGTACATCTGGACGTGGGGGCTCTTCAACCAGCAGTGGAATGGCGTGCGCTTCGTCGCGGGCGGCTCGGGTGTCTCCACCGATGAGCTGGCGACGCCCACGACGCGGCGTGCGTGGGACCTGCGTGGCACGTTCGAAGTGTGCCTCGTGGTCGAGGACGAGACCGGCCGCCGCAGTGATCCGAATTGCGGCGCGGTGGCGACGCTTCTGGAGACGCGGGCGCGGCTCTCATTCCGTTACAGGGGATGGTGGTACGAGCCCTCGGATTGGTGCCTCGACGTCCCATGGGCCAACGATTGTCCGGTGTCGCACGGCAACGCTCGCTGGGAGATCCTGCTGAACCAGTCGCAGGGGGATGTGCCGATCAAGCGCGCGTGGGCGAGCTTCCGCGTGACGTTCTGGCAGACGGACGATGAGTTCGCTCAGACGTTCCAGTACGAGGGAAATGTCCAGACTCCTGCGTATTCCTACCCCTGGAAGAGTGGGCCCCAGAATTACGATTTCTTCTCGGACGTACAGAAGGCCACCGGCTCCGTGCAGGCCGCCGCCTGGCGGGTGCTGGACACCGACGGCACCGGCGCATCGGGCTGGCCTCGAGCTCCTGATTTGAGCGTGCATCCACTGGTATTGAACGCCAACCTCGGCGATGCGACGGGACTGATTGACGGCGGGCCCCACTGGGTGCCGGATGCCGTGTGGCTCACACTGTTCGTGGAGGACGCCTACGGCAACATCACCCAGCAAGCCGGTTACCTCGATCACAAGAGGTCCGAGTGGAAGGGAGAGGAGTGCATCAACGGCAGCGGAGGATTCTTCTGCACGCGGGGCTATGAACGCCTCGTGCCGCCCCAGGCCGTACCGGTGGTGACGATGCAGCAGGTGGATCTGGGCGATTGGAGGTACAGGTTCACGGGAACGGGTGACAGCCCGGACGGCCGGATCGTGGCTTCCTGGTGGGAAGTGACGACGTCGCCCGTCGACGTAAATTCCGGCTCGCCGACAACCGAAGTCTACTCCGGTGACTCGATCGAACTGCAGGCGGAAGCGTGCGAGATCGTGACGGTGTCGTTGGTCTACGTCGACGACCGCGGGCAGCGGGGCACGGCGGCGGGTGAGGTGGTTCGTGGCGGCCGCGAATGCGCCTCGATCGGGGGGCCGCGATGAAGCCCCGCGGAATGTGCGCTGCTATCGTTCTGCCGATCGTTCTTGCGGCGGCATGTACCGGCCGACGTGAGCAGGTCTCGGCCACGGTAGCCTCGGCCGGAGTGTCACGGTACCTGTACGAGATGAACCTGTTGTCTGATCCGGAGGTGAACGCGAAGAACAACGAGTTCGTGCTCGCGGTCACACGGGATCACGTCGACCACGATGTGGTGATGCCTGCGTTCTACGACTGGCTCAGCCGCTGGGCCAGGGAGCATCCGGACCGCGTCCGGGCCGCTCGAGAAGCCGGCCGCCCGGCCGGAGTGGAGCATCGCGCGGGCGGCAGGTAGCGGCGAAGCGCCTCGTACCGAGGCGTAGAGGGAACAGAAAAAGGGGGGGACGCACCCGGCGGGTTGCGTCCCCCCTCGCGGTGCAGCCGCCGAGCCCGAGTCAGCGGAGCCGGGTAATTCGCGCGACGATCGGGACCGCACCCATGGACTCGAAGGTGAGCGAGATTCCACGGCCAGCGTCTGCGCCTTCGCCGTACAAGTACAGCGCAGCGTAGTTGCCGCGGCCTGCAGACAGCGCACGCGTTTGAGCCGCACTCCTGGCTATCATCAGGGATGGCAGCGGCTGCCCGTCCTGTGGTACCCAGCTTTGGAGTTGCGGAAGGCCCTTCGCGGCGGCCGCTGCGGTGTCGACCAGATTGTCGGTCGCGTCGGCAAGACTCCACTGGTCGAGGGCGTCGGCTGCGCTGAGGCCGACCAGCGCAGCCAGCGATGTTACGTCGGTCTCCGGCAGGGCCTGTGCCCTCGCGAAGAAGCGTTCGTGCAAAGTTCCGATCGTCGCGTCCCCCCAGCGTTCGCGGAGGAACAGCAGGAAGCGGGCACCCTGATCGTAATAGCCGGCGCGGGCGGTGGTCGTGAGCCCCCAGGGGCTCTGGGCCGGCGTCTCTCCGTATGCGTTCAGGTAGAAGTCTGCGTACGGTACTCCGCTCGCGGTTGCGTCGAGTGCTGCGTATTGCGCCCCGGTGGGCTGGTTGCTCGCCAGTCGGGCAGCGCTCTCCTGGACGAGCTGCGCCCAGGCTTCGCCGATTCCTTGCCAGCCTGCGCCGGTGCGCATCGGCGGCGTGAGCGTGCCCCACCTGCGTATCCGGTACACCGATTCCGCGTGGTGGCCGTATTCGTGAATCGCAAGCCCGGCGAGGTACTCCACCTGCGCGTCCGACGCGGGCGGCACATCTGGAGAAACGGTGCTGGGCACTTCGGACGAGTAACGGCAGGCAGACTGCGGAGCGTCGTTGTTGTCGATGCTCCATCCATGCGTGTCGGTGCGGAAGACATGGAACCACCTGCCGCCGGCGCCACGCAGGGGTTGGTAGGAGGCATCCATCACCTCGCGCACGGCAGGCACCGCCCAGCGGTCCATGATCTCCGCCATTCGCGCCAGGCGCGCCTCGACGGGAGCACTGCGCCAGAGGGCTGCTTGGGGTGAGCGCGTGTCGAACGCGATCACCACTTTGCCGGACGTGGAGACGGCTGCCACGACGATGTTGATCGTTGGAATCAGCTCGCGCGCGTTTGCACAGTCGGGGTAGCGGCTTCCCCACCAGTCCATCCAGGGCAGCGTATCGCCAGGGACGGCGGTCGCATAGCGTGGGTCGAACGCCGCCGGCGCATCCGAATAGGAGAGGTTCGCCGCGGTGAAGTGCGTTCGCTGCGGGTTCGAGAGCTCGATCGCGGTTCGCCTTGGGAGGCTCGCCGTCTTCAGATTCGGCATTCCGTCCGGGGCACCGACCCAGGTCCGCACGGTCAGGAGATGATCGGGTACGGAGCTCGGCTGGAGTAGGGGGTTGAGGGCGGTGAAGACGTAACGCTCCGCACCGGCGGGGACCTGCACGCAGGCAGAGGCGAGCGTCTGGAGGGGAAGCACCATGCTCTCGCCGACCTGCAGGCGGAGTACGTGCTGGGCGGAGAGCTTTCCGGTAAAGATGAGCGTTCCCGCCTGTACCGCTACATCCCGTCCGTCGACGTCGCACGGGTTCGTCGGGGGCATCGTGAAGCGGATCTCCGAGGCCGAGCGGGTGGTCACGGCGACGACTGTGCCGTCGACGGTGAGGACCCCGTCGAGCTTGTCCAGGGCGATGCCCGTGAGAACGCCTTCGCCACCCTCGGTCAGTGCGGCCGCGCTGATAGAGGGGTGATTGCCAGCGGGCGGAGGCGTTCCGTCCGTGGGTGAGTCGCCGCAGGCGATCGTGCCGGCGCCGGCGAGCAGCGCGACCAGGGAGGCAAGTGTCCTGTGCATGGGGCGGTGTGTTCGCGGGGGTGGAGGATCAAGCCGTGGAGGTGGCCGGACGTGCGCCCTCTGCGGGTTGGGGGGAGGCGGAGTGCCGCCCGGCTCACCTATCCCTTCTCGTTGCCGTGCGAGGCGCGCCCGCCTCGCCGCACGGATGAACATTCGGGTGGAACCTCGGCTGGGACGGAGTCTCTGTGCCAAGCGTCAATCCTGCTCATCGGTCAGGAGAAGATCCATTTCACGGAGAACCTTCAGTCTTACGCGCTTCGCTTTCGCTTTCAGTGCGCTGAACGGGACGCCGAGGAGGTCCGCCACCTCCTCGTTGCTGCGGCCGTCCATGAATCGCAGTGAGAAGATGGTCCGTTGATCTTCGGGAAGCGAGTCGAGGACGGCGCGTAGACGCGCATCGAGATCGCGCTCCCGCATCATCTCCTCGGGGAGACTTCGGGAACGCGCCGAGCGGACCTGTACCGTTTCGGTGTCCTTCAACTGGAAGTCGGATTCCGAGTCCACGAAGCTGCGCTGAAGGCGACGACCCTCGTTCCGAGCGATGTTCTTGGCGATGTGGAACGCCCAGGTACCCCACTTCATCGTAGGATCGAACCGGTCGCGGTTGCGTACCAGGCGAATCCACACTTCTTGGAACAGGTCGGCTATCCTGGCGTCGTCGCGGACGCCGCAGTGACGGATCCACGCATGGAGCGGATCGAACCAACGCTTGTACAGCGTGCGGAAGCTCCGCTCATCGTCTGAGCGGACGAACCGGGTCCACAGCTCCTCGTCGCTGATCTCGGCGGCTGACCGCGTGTGTGCTGTTGGTGCGGACCGAGTGGCCGCGGCGGATCGCTGGGACATCGGGGTGGAGAGCTACGGGAAAAGGAATGACGACTTTTCGCAAATACAAATAATTCATTCATTTGTTTCCAGTTTGGATGCCGCATGGACAAAGTGTGGGTGGCACTTTTGGGGAAGTGGACAGAGTATATATTCTCCCTGTCGCAAACTAAAAATCATTTACGGACTGGAGATTACGAGTGTTTAGGCCCACGTGGGGTGAGGGGCGCGGGTGTAGCCTCGGACGCCCGCATAGCGGAAGCAGGACATATTTGTTTTTCGGAGTTTTAGATCAATGACTGACTCTAGACATGGATTCTTTATGCTGTCTGTCGTGAATTACTATTGAGCGAACATCCAACAAACGTGCGGAGCTGAACGGTATTGCATCGTCTATTTGAATTCCTTCCGACCGGCACGTGCGCCGTTCATCGCGTGCCTCTGCCACCCGGTGCGTCCCCGCGACGCACGGCCGGGGTAGAACGGGGCGAGCAGACACGCATCCCCCCCTCGCGTTGGTCGGAGTCCCTGCTGCGTGATTCGAGATCCCCAACGGGCCCTGTCGGAGGATGCCGTAAGCATACGGGCGCAGCGAATTCTGGGAGATTCGTTCATGGCGCTTTGGGACGATCCCGCGGTCCGCGAGCTCTATGTCAATCCGGATGGACAGGTCTGGGCAAATCGTTCCGGGAGCGGGCGTGAGCGCACCCCCGTGATCCTCGACGAGGTCTCCGTGACGAAGTTCCTGGGAACCGTCGCCGCCTATCGGAGGGAAACGCTGACGCCGGAGCGTCCGTGGCTCCAGGGGGCGATGCCCATGCTCCGGTTCGAGGGAGCGCGCATCCAGGGTTACATCCCGCCCCGCGCGGCCGGACCCGGGTTCAACATGCGAAAGCACCCGAGCGAGGCGTACACGCTCGACAGCTACTATACGCGTGGGGGAGTGTCCGGCTGTCAGTTCGATGGGCTTCTGGCCGCAATCGACAAACGCCGAAACATCCTGGTCGTCGGTCCAACAGGCACGGGCAAGACGGCATTCCTTGGCGCTCTGATTCGCGCGACCACCGAACGCTGGCCCGGCCATCGTCTGCTGGTCATCGAGGACACCCCCGAAATCCGTTGCAGCGCGCCGGACGCGGTCCTGTATCGGACCGTACCGGGTGAGAAGATCGGGATGCAGATCAACACCGAGGCGATGCGGCTCACGCCCGACCGGATCTGGTGCCCGGAGTACCGCGACCGCGCGGCATTCTATATCGCGAATTTGTGGATGAGCGGGCATCACGGTGGGGGAACCTCGATGCACGCCGGTAGCCTGGAGAGCGCGCTCGTCCGGACCAACTACCTCATGCTGGATGGTCGGCGTGGCAGCTACGCCCGGCTGATCGCCGACACGATGAACGTGCTCGTGCTCTTGGAGATCGGCGCGGACGGATTGCCGCGCTGCGCCGACTTCGCGCTGGTGGACGGCCTCGATAGGCGGGGCCGGTTTTTCATCCGTCGTCCCGAGACAGGGACCGTGACCCGGAGTGATTCGCTATGACAGGGAAGTTCACGTCGCTCCTGCGCCGGAGCGTGCCGACCCTCGTCGTTCTCCTTCTTGTCGCCGCCGCGCGGCCGGAGCTTGCGTTCGGCAGCAGCCTCGGCACGGCCGACGCCCGGCAGCACATGAAGTTCCTCGAGAAGCTCTACCAGCTCGGCGTAGGGACGCTTCCGCTGCTGTCGCTGCTGGCGATCGTCGGCGGGATCCTGATGTACGGCATTGGGGGCGGCTCCGAAGGGATGATGAAGAAGATGGGCCTGCCCATCGCCTGCTTCGGCCTCGCCAGCCTGGTGCTGACGTCTGGATCGTTCCTCGGCATCGGCGCCGCGGTGCTGTGATGGAGCCGCTGAAGGAAACGGCGGTCATCCAGGCACTGTTGAAACCGCCGTTGTTCTTCGGCGTGCCGCGGTGGTTCGTCACGATGGAGCTCGTCCTGGTTGTGTCGTCGTGGATCGGAGCGCGGCTGCACTGGTCCAGCGTCTTGCTCACCATCGTGGTGTTCCTCGTGGTTCACCCGTTCGTCGCGTGGAAGTCGCGTGAGAATCCGTGGGCAGTCTCGATGTTCATCGCGTACATGCGCCGGCCAGTCTTGTACAGCAACCGACCGATGCTGCGCGCGAAGCCGCTGCGCGCGTACCGCGCCCTTCCATAGGCGAGGGGGTCCGTGATCGAGGCAATCGTTGGACTGGTCGCCGGCGCCGCCGGCACCCGATTTCTACTCGGCCTCGACCGCGCGAGGCCGCTGGACCGGTCGAAGTCGGACGAACACGTCGCTCATCCACCGATCGCCGACAAGCTGAACTGGTCGACGGTTCCGTTTCCGGGTGTGGTGCAGCAGAAGGACATGTCGTGGCTCGCTGGATTCCGGTTCAGCGGACCGGACGCCGTCGCCGCTCCCAATGGAGAGTTGAACCGCATCGCAGACCGCGTCGCCGAGGCGGTCGCACGGTTGACGGACGACTGGATCGTACATGTCGACCTCTACCGCCGAACCGCAGTTGGCTATGCACCGTGCGGCGCGTTTCCGGAAGCGGCCCTGCGCGCGCTGGATGAGGAGCGCAGGCTGCAGTACGAGACGGATGGCACGCGTTGGGAGTCGGAGTGCTTCGTGACGATCGCGTATCGCCCAGCCAGGCAGGCGACGCGATGGTTGGGTCGGTTCTTCGCGACGGGAGGAGTCGACGAACTGTCAGCCACGGAGGAATGGGAACGCTTTCGAAGTGCGCTTCTGGACTTCGAAGACCGGCTCGCCGGCGTGTTGCGTCTCCAGCGGCTGTCCTCGGAGGAACTCCTTGCGCACCTGTACCGAACGCTGACCGGCCGGCGCCAGTACATCATGGTTCCCTACCGCGGCGCGGGGCTGGACGTGATCCTCGGCCACGAAATCTTCGTCGGCGACTTCACGCCCGTGCTCGGTGACTCGGAGGTGCGCGTGGTCGGGTTCCAGGGATATCCACCCTCCGTACGGCCGACGATCCTCAGGGCGCTTACGGAGCAGCCGATGGAGTACCGGTGGAGCAGCAGGATCCGCCCGCTCTCCCCGGAGTCGGCCGAGGGCCGTCTGCGGCAGACGCAGCGGGAGCACTACGAGAAGCGGCAGGGCGCGCGGAGCTTCGCCGCGGAGATGGTCAGGGGGAAGGACGATCCGGGTAACCCCGAGTGGGTGCGCATGCAGGAGAACGAGCACGCCCGCACGATGGCGAAGGAGGTTTCGGAAGCGATCGCGCTCAACTCGACCGCCAACGTTCGGTACTGCGAGTTCAACTCGTACCTGGTGTTGCACCGCGCGTCGGTGGCCGAGGCCGAGGCGGACGCGCGCGCCGTGATTCGAATCCTGCGCGACCACGGCTTCACGGCGCAGGTCGAGACCATCCATTCGATGGAGGCGTTTCTCGGTACGTTGCCGGGGCACGGCGAGCCGAACGTGCAGCGGCCCCTACTGTCCACGGACAACATCGCCGCCATTCTCCCGCTAGCGGCAGCCTGGGCCGGCCCGGAGCGCAACCCGTGTCAGTACTATCCCCGGGACTCGCCGCCGCTTTTCTGGGGAGATACTGACGGCGCGACCCCGTTCCGCGTATGCCTGCACTCGGCGGATGTCGGTCACACGCTCGTGATCGGCCCAACCGGGGCGGGCAAATCGACCATCCTTCAGCACGTCGCGGCTCAGGCGTTCCGATATCCCGAGGCGCAGGTGTTCGTCCTCGATCGGGGCCGCAGCTTCGAGCTGCTCTGTCGCGCTGCCGGTGGTGACCACGTCGACCTGACCCCGGGGTTGGGCGGACTCGCGCTCCAGCCTCTGGCCCGTGTCGAGGATCCATTCGAACGGGCGTGGGCGATGGATTGGCTTGAGCTCCTCCTGCGGCTTCAGGGTGTCGAGCTTACGCCGATCAGGCGCGAAGCGCTGAACCGGGTGCTCGGGATCCTCGCCCTCGATGCGCCTCAGCACCGGACGTTGACGGATTTCGTTACACAGGTGAGCGCTGCGGATCGGGAGCTCGGGATGGCCCTGGAGGTCTATACCGTTACGGGTCCGTATGGCGGGATTTTGGACGGCGAAACCGACGTGCTTTCGACCAGTCCGTTTCTCGTGTACGAAATGGAAGGACTTCTCGACCTCAGCGAAGCCATCACGCTCCCGGTGTTGTCGGTTGTCCTTCACAGACTGGAGAGGCGTTTCAACGGGCGTCCAACGTACCTCATCGTCGATGAAGCCAAAGCGTCGCTCGCGCACCCGTACATGGCCAGGAAGGGGAAGGAATACGCGGTCACCGTACGAAAGAAGAACGTGGTGCTCGTGCTCGCGTTCCAGGACCTGCACCAGCTGGCGGAGCTCGACAGTTACGAGACGATCATGTCTTCGTGCCCGACACGGATCTTTCTTCCTAACAGCGAAGCGTGCAGCGAACGGGAGCGGGGGATCTACGAGTCGGCAGGACTCAATGAGCAGGAAATCCGGCTCCTCGGCGCCTCGACGCCGAAACGCCACTACTACTTCAAGAATCCGGCTGGTGCGCGGCGCTTTGAACTCGCCTTGGGCGCAACGGCGCGCGCGTTCTACTTCGCACGGGAGGGACTGAACGTGGATGCCACGCTGACTCGCGCGGCCGAGCTGCAGCGCGAGTTCGGCCCCGCCTGGACGGTCGAATGGCTTCGTGAAGCCGGCGCTGAGGACGCGGCGGCAAACCTTGAACTCGTGCTTACGGGAGGGTGAAATGCGGACCGTCTCACTTCGGGCCTGGCGCAGGCTCGGCGCGCTGTCGCTTCTGGGTGCGCTTGCGCTCCTGATCCTTCCGGTACGCGCGCACGCGGGCCTCATCCCGGGAGTGCCCGACATCGTCTACGACCCGGTGAACTACGCGAGCGCGATCGCGCGGTACGCTCAGCTCGTGCAGCAGACGCGGGGGCAGGTCCGGCAGATCGGGTACGCGTACGACGAGCTTCGCCACGTTCGCGACCAGGCCAGGGGATGGACGAAGTTCCGGCTCAGCGACTTCGGGTCGGTTTTCCGGAACGTGTCGCGGACGATGGGCTCCGGCGTGTCGCTCGGGTATGGCAATCCTGAGCTCGGCGAACTCTTCCGGCGGCAGTTCCCGCGCGTGCCTCGCATGATCGATGGAGTCCCGATTCCGCGCGCGGATCAGGTGAATTCGGTACGTGATCTGGCGTACGCCGCGGTGATGTCGTCACAGATGCAGGGGAAGCAGGTCGATCTCGCGCAGACCGCCCTCAGCGCGCTCCGCCAGAACGTCGTCGGGGCGACGACGGAGCGCCAGCTCCAGCAGGCGCAGGCGGCGATCCAGAGCTTCCAGGCGGAACAGGACCTTCTCACGCGGCACACGCTTCTCGCGCTCAATCAGCAGCTTGCCGCTTCGAACGCGCGGGAGGCGCAGCGCCAGGCGGACGAGGAGGTCCGTGCCGCCACGGCGGACGGCCGGTGGCGCGCCTGGGAGGAGGCCGTCGCCGGCGCGAACCGCGAGAGTGCTTCGGGCCAGACGCGCTCGCGTGACGAGATCCACCGGCGGGCTGGGCGGGTGAACCTGCATGCGGCTGAGCCTCCAATGTGACGACGTACCGCGGTCTCGGTAGCGTCCCCGGCAAATACGTGCGGGGTAGAACGGGGGAGGGCTTTTCGGCCCTCCCCCTCGTCGTTGTTGGTGGTGTCCCTCCTCCGCGCTCAAGGCCCGTATGCCGACTCGTCGGACTCTGCTCACGCTGTCGCTGTTCGTGGCCGCTGCGTTCCCGTTCGCGCTGCATGCGCAGGCTACGGGCGGCCAGGAGCACGTCGTCGTCGGTATCGTCGAGCAGTTCAGGCAAGCAACGGCGAGCTGGCCGCGCCTCTTCACTCCGTATGCAAACGCACTGCTCCTCGGTTTGCTTTCGCTGGAGGCGTACCTGTCGTGGGGCGATTGGCAGACGCGGCAGGTCGGGTTGGAGAGGATGGTCGGGGAAGCGGTCAGGAAGCTCGCCGTGTGGGTTCTCTAAACTCTGACGCGGTTTCTCTCTAAACTCTGTCGCCACCAGGCGGAGTTCAGGCTGCGTCGAGTTCGGCGGTCTGGCTGAGATCCTCCTTGAAGTTGCGGGTTCTGTAGGACCGTCCACGCAGGACG